>Ga0209485_1000003_pt1 | contig 149131 bp, 123 predicted proteins | sample NCAS100_FD_187516 | JGI IMG/M metagenome (GOLD analysis project Ga0209485, IMG submission 187516) | Agricultural soil microbial communities from Utah to study Nitrogen management - NC AS100 (SPAdes) (version 2) | ecosystem: Environmental > Terrestrial > Soil > Agricultural land | place: USA... | reverse complement strand
GCGCCGCCAAAAAGACGAAACGGCGATCGACGCGGCGTCGCGGAACCGGCGAGTACGGACAGGTTCTAAAGTTTGATCAATTGTTTGTAGGCGGGTCGAATCAGGGTCGGTGTGGTCTTGATTTTGGGGGCACGAAAAGAGGCGAGTACGTTGTACCACTCGCCTCTTTTCGTTTTTTGATACAACGATCCGTGATATTTTTGGAACCACGGTGCTCGAATAAGTGTTAGACCAGAACTCTCTCCAAACAATTCCTGCGAAGGAGAAAACATCAATGTTCCCCAGGCGCGTGGTCTTATTGTCCGCTTTCGTAGTGTTCTGCATCTCACCCACTCTCGCGCAAAGACCTGGTCCGCAATTTTGGCGCAACGGCGACTGCGAACCGTTCGAGCCGCGCACCAACCTGGAAATGATAGACAGGCTCCAGGGGTCAGTAATCATCAAAGGATTCACCCGAATCAGCACGGTCGAAATCCGCGGCATACGAGTCGACGCGGTTGAAATGCGACAACTCGGAGGAAATTGGCGCTTTAAAGGAGTCGTTGTGTCGCTGCGCGAGGCCCAGCCGGTCGGCGATAACCGCTCGCGAACTGAAGAGAGCCGCGCATTTATCGATTACGAAGAGATCGATCCGCTGCTCAACGCGATAGACGTCATGTCTCGCGTAGATGAAACTGCGACGAAGCTCGTCGGATTTGAAGCTCGCTACCGAACTAAGGGCGACCTCGAGCTTGCTGTGTTTCGTCAAACGCGCAGCGGCAATGCAGTGCTGATGACCACAGGCATTTGCGACCGTGTCACCGGGACGCTCTCGCTCGACGACTTCGCCAAAGTCAAGGCGATGCTCCAGGAAGCGAAGGGCCGCCTTGACGACCTCAAGTAACGAGCATCAGTCAACCACGCGAATTCTCGATTCCGCGCCATTGGTGCGAATCTCCGGGACGTACATCGCATGGCCCAACACGGGCAACGCATGAAACGCTCCCGGAGCTTCCGCCCTCAGTTCGTAACTGAGCTGCCACACACCCTGCGGCAGACGATCGATAAACAAGGCCACTTTGCGATCGCGCAGCTCCTGATAAACCCATCGCGACCGTCCCGTAAAGTCATCCTTCGACGGAAAATTCATCAGCGCCGCGTTCTTGTCGTTCAACGCACCGAACTTCAGTTCACGAATGTAGAGACTCTGACCGCTGCGAATCTGCACCGCTTCGAGACCCGCCGGTTTTAAGTCTTCGAACAACAGGTATTCGTAATTGTTCTTCGCTTCAACCGTCAGCACCACCTCGACGCGCTCACCGCTCTTCACCGTTTCGCCATCATTCAACGGCACGCGTTCCGAAACGACTCCTTTCAACAGAGTCGGATGATTCACCAGCTTGAAATACTGACGCCGTACGAAGATCTCATTACCGACTGGTTTCAGCGGTTCTTCAAGACTGAAAAACTCCGCTTCCGCTGAAAAGTACAATGGCCCGGCGCCGTTCTTACGCACAATGGTTACTTCGTTCTGTCCGTCGCGGATAAAGTTACGAGGGACAGCAAACCGTGTCGGCGCGTTCAGCGCGTCGTCCGCGGTAACCTGACGCGTCGCCACCTGTGAACCATTGACCAGCACCTGGTAACTAACAGCCGGCTGCAATTCCCCGCTCGTGCGCAAGTAGTCGTTCAGCGTTAACACCACGATCGCCGTGTCGCGCGTGTTGCTCCACTGAGCGCCACGCCGGTTCTTCACAAGCCAGTTCGTCACCGGCTCGATCAGCTTGTGCTTCGGATCGATAGCCAGCAACGCGCGCAGCGCAAATGAGGTTGCCTCGACACCACCGTCTGACCAGCGCCAGTAAACTCCATCGTTACCCCAGTGCGCAGTCCCGATCACTGATGGATCGGACGACTGCGCGCCGCGCTGCACGATTGACGTGTCCGGGCGGGAGTCGAACTTCACTCCGTTTTCGAGATTCTCGACGAGCGTCTTTGCCTGTGCACTGTACCCGTAACTATGCGCCGACAGCGCAAGCAAGGCACGTGTGTAGGCATTTAACTTCTCGCGGTTGGTCCAAAGGTTTGCAAACGCGGTCGCCTGAAACTTCCCAACCTCCGAGCGCTTCTGCGCCGCGTGATGCGCGGCAAGTGCGTGCAGCATCCACGCTTGTCCATCGTGACTGTTTTCTTCCTCGACTAATTCCTTGTCGAGATAAGCAACGGCCCGTTCGAGCGAATCCGACTTCACGTCGATTCCGCCCTGGCGCGCCAGAGTCAATCCCCAAACGACATAGGCGGTCATAAAGTGATCGCTGTCGCCTTCTTTCCACCAGCCCCAACCGCCGTCCTGGTGTTGAAAGTCGTAAAGGCGCGCGAGACTCGCCTTCGTTACCTGGTCCAACTCTCGCAAGTCGCGCGGTGCGTTCGTATGTGTCGCCGCCGCGCTCGTTGGTTCGATGCCACCGAAAACTCTATTCATCGCCCTCTCGGGTTTGAGACCAAGGTCTCGCAGAGTCTTTGCGGTGATTGCCGCCGGCAGGAAACGGCTCATCGTTTGTTCGGTGCAACCGTATGGATACTCGATCAGGTAGGGCAATGCATCGAGCATGGTCGTTGCCATACTGGGCGCGACCTGGACCGTAAGTTCGGTCGAATCGCTGCGACGTTCCTTCGGAATATCGAGATTGATCGACACGCTGTCGCCACGCATCTTTCCTGATCGCGAAACAAACTTCTCGATGCCATGTTCAAAGATGGTGAAAGTCTTCTCCATGGCGTCGGTGAACTGAGCGCCGCGCGCTTCAACCTTCAGCTTGGCTTCACTCGCATGCGTCACAACCACCTGCCAATCGACCCGCCTCTCGCTGTTTGCTTTCACCTCGACCGCAGGCTGTGTGGCGTTTGCCTGTTGAAGGGTCACCCCCTCGGCGTTCAACGCCGGTGACACACGCATGGGCTGATCGGTGTTGTTGTTGATGACCGCCGACACCGTAACCTGATCGCCGACGACGAAGAAGCGCGGGGCTTGTAATCGTACGATGAGTGGCTGCTTCGTTCGCGTGGACGAGTCGCCGAGGCCGAATTGATTTCCGGTAGTGACCGCGCGTGCGGTTGCGGACCACGTGGTCAGCGAATCGGGATACTTGACCTTCACTGTTGCAGTACCGTCTGCGTCAGTCTTAACGTCGGGCAGCCACAGGATCGTTGAACGGAAATCGCTGCGCACCTGGACTGCTGGTTCCTGCGGCGCCGCCACGAGTCCCTCCTGGGAAGTAGCCTTGGCAGACGGAGCCATACTAAACAGGTTCGCAGTACGGCCGGCTACCGGGAGCTCGGAAATGGAAACGCGATCCGTCGAAATAAGCTCACCAGACACGCTCGACACACCACCGCTAAACGTGATCTGATCGCGGCGACGGCCTGCGCCGAACACCGCTAACTCATCTTTGCTGCGGGCGACAGTTTCGTTCTCGTCGCGCAATTGTCCATCGACCTCGGTAAAGCGCGTGTATCTCTTTTGATTGAGCGTGCTGCTCGTGAAGACGGTATGCCCGCGCTTACGCCCGTAATAGAACTGCCTCGGATCCCCCGCATAGTCCTGTTGAATGTATTTGACTGATTCATCAATCAAGCCCAACGCAATCTCCGCAGACACTGGACGACCATTCGCGTCCTTAGCATCAACAACCAGCGTCCCTTCTTCGCGAGGCTGGTACTGCTCGCGATCAGGCTTCACGTTCACGGCTAAAAACTGTTCAACAGGCGGTACGATCACCTGCTTCGTATCCATAAATGCGGCAGCGTCCGCCGTCATGAACGCGGTGAGAAAAATGTTAGGAACGTGTTTCTCTTCAATTGGCACTTCGATCAATTTCGCCGTGCCGGTCACGTGGACGAGCCTGTAACTGAACAAGTCTTCCGCTTCGACGCTGAATAATACGTAACGATCGCTGGTCGGCACGGAAATCATCACGGGCGCCGTTTGGCCCACGCGGAAAGTGTCCTTGTCGACAACGATCTCGAGTCCGCCACGCCGGTATCCCAAATCGGTCGTTGCGTTAGTGGCGACAAAGATGTAGGTCTCCGATTTGATTGGCGGCAGGAATCGATCGCGAACCGCATCGACGCCCTGACTGCTTTGCCACGCGATGCGGTAATAACCTTCGCGAGTCGGCGTGAAGTTTAGCCGGCCCACGCCCTCTGCGTCGGTTTTTACCGTGGTGGTGAGAATGTCTTCGTGTTGGTAACCGCGAGACTTGAGCTGCCACTGTCTTCCCTGCGACGGTTGCTGAGGGAACGTGCCCGCACGCTGCAAGCGACGCAACTCTTCACCCTGGACTTCGCGACCACGAGGATCGATCCAGACCTCCACCCAATAGTCGCGCGTGATCTTGACGGTCCCCTCGATCTGGACCGGCTGTTCGTTGGCATCGATCGCCTTGATGTCGACCGCGACTTTGTCCTGAGGGCGGTAGAGATTTTGTTCCGGACGCGGGTAGACATAATACCGCTGACGCGTGACGCGCACTCTGTCGCTCGCAACGATCTCGCGGCGTGAGGAATCGACAACGCGGGCCTCGACGCGAAATTCAAAGTCCTGATTGTAGTTTTCACGCGGCGTGTCGAACGTGAGTCTTGCTTTGCCGGTGGCATCGGTCCTAATGGTCTCTCGCTTGATTACCTGTCCCTGTCCGCGACCGTAGTAGTTGTAACGCGCCTGTTCCAGATGGTCGTAGTACCAGGGATAATCGCGTCGCGGAAACCAATAGTGGTAAAAAGCATTCTGATAGACCACCACCTCAACGGAAGCATTGCTGACTGGGCCACCGAAATAATAGTCGGCTTGAATGTCGACCTCGACCTGTTCGCCAAGCCGAAACGCTTTTTTCTTTCCATCCTGCTCAGGAGTTTTTACCGCGACTTTGAATTCCGGCAGCTTGTACTCCTCGAGTCTGAAGAGCGCTGCACTGCCGATACGGTGCGCCTTGTTTTCATCCCAGAAGTGAATCTGGTACTGGCCCAGGGGAAAATGCTCGCCTAATTCGAGCGAGCCCCACGCGCTACCAAATGAGTTGAGCGTCGCCTTCCCTTCCGCAACTTTGGTATTGCGCGGATCCTGGATCTCGTACTGAATCACCCGGTCAGCCGGCGTCCAATAGGCTCCGTTTCGCGTTTGCCGTGCGATGATCTTCCATTGCATCTTCTCTTTCGGACGATACGCGGGTCGATCGGTGAAAGCGTAGATACGCCAGTCTTGCGAATCATGCTGACGATAACTGTGGCCCGTGGAAAAAGCCTGCCGATCACTGGCGGCGGCAGTTATAAACAAGTTGCGCGATCCGGCGACGTCACGCAACGAAAACTGGGCCAGCCCTTCGGCGTTAGTCGTGGCCCGCAAGCGACGCCAGCGCCAACCGTTTTCGTAGAAGTGGTCCCACAAGGTGAGGTTGGCGTTGGCGATCGGAGCGCTCGTCAGCGCGTTCGAGAAGAACGCGAGCGCCTGTTTGCCGGACGACTTCAAAACGAGCGCTGCATCGGACACGATCAAGACATCACGCGCTTTGGTCGCAGTATCGCCCGTCGCTTCGAGCAAGTACGCTCCCATTGCCAACTTTCCGTCTACGCGCGTTTGTTCTGATAACGGTTTGTAATCAGCAGTATTGAGGGTCTTGGTCCATGTTTTGACGGGTTCCTTTCCGCGAGTAGAGATTCTGGTAATCCAGTTTCCCATTTCTCCGGCGCCCTCGTCCTTGTCGAGCGCGTCCCCAGAAACGTCGCCAGGAATGTCACGAGTCAAATCAATCGGGTAGAGCGCAAAGCTGACGCGTCGAACGTTGCGCGCATTCAAATGAAACTGAAGCTCTGAATCCGGCAGAAAGATATTCGAAACACCGACGTTGAGCGACGGCGTCGTAATCGCGCTTATCTGTTGTGTAGCTTGATCAAAATAGCGGGTCTCGCCTTTGCCAAACTCTCGCGTTAGCCGCCGGTACAGTTCGAGTGCTTTCATGTAGTCAGGCTGAGGCCGCCACTGCCCTTCAATTTCGCGCATTGGTCCAACATCGTGCATCCATTGCGCGTAGTGAAAGAGCGCGTCGTCGTACCAGGCTGACTGCTTGCCTGTGGTGAGTGCCTCCTCGAAATAATCGGAAATGCGCTGGCGCATGCCAATGTCTTGCCCCGAGTGACGCATCGTCATTGCGATCAAATAATTCAAGTGCGAGCTATCGTTGGCGGTGTTGCTGATCTTTAGTGCGTTCTCGAGAATGTTTAGCGGAATGTTGTTTCCGTAGTAGGTGTAAACGTAATAGTCGTTCGCGTTCGGTACTGAGGCTGCGCGAAAAATGATGCCCAAATAGCGCGCACGAGCACGTTCCACATCACGCTGACCGGCCCACCAGTCAAGCGCCTGCTCGTAGTAAGGCCATGCCGCGGCCCAGTTCACGTCACGTCGCATCCAGAAGGAATCACCCAAAGATTCCTGAGCTTCCGCCCACACCGAATCACGATCGGTATCTTTGGCGACAGCCGCGATGAGTTCCTTGAGTTGCTTTCGTGCTTCCTCGATTTTAGTGTTGTCGGAGCTTTGCGTCGCAACATCCGCGCGCCACAAAGTATCCGCGAGACGAAACTCGACCCAGCGCAGCTCGGACGCCGTTAGTTTCGATTTATCTATCTGCGCGTAGAGATCGTACGCACGCTGATAAGACCGCTGCGAATACTCCGTTTCGGCGGCTGTTCTTAGTTGTGAATAGTCGGATTGGTGGGCCGCCGCGTTGAATAAAAGGAACGCGAAGACGGCGATCGACAAAATGATTGTTTTCATGGCGGGTCACACTTTTCGAGAGTTGGGCCGTCTGACTGCGGCCTTGTACGTCCTGTAAATGAACGACGAAAAGCGGGAGACTTGCGGGCGAAGGCTTAAGGAGCTGCGGTGGAGAGCAAAAAGACGGCAAATGACGCAAGCCAGTGCTCGCCCGCGTAATCCCCACTCGCCACGTGAGCCAGCGCGGCGGCAGCATGTTTCTCGGCCGCGGCAGTCAGCACCCGCCGGGCGGGATCGTTAGCCGGCAAAGCGGTCGCTATGCTCCGCATGCACCACGCTCGACTGAGATTCAAACCATCAAGATGCACCAACTTGGGATCAGTGCGATCCGTCACGATGGCCGGATTCAGCAACGCTGATGGATTGTCCTTCGCGACTTCCGGTAAGAAGCGATGAAACCAGGTTGCAAACTCCTGCGGCTTCATCACCCGGCGCATCAAGTCTGCTTCCATCAACGCGGCGGAAAAGAAGTCTTCGCCGCCCGGTTCCCAACCTCCCGGATAGTTAACGTCCTTAGCGAAATAAGTGCGGCTACGCTCGTTTAAGACGGATTCAAGTTCACGGTCGCCGGTCGTTTTCGCATAGTCGAGAGCGAAGGCGAGTCCAAATGCGGTATTGGGATGCACGCCGGTGCGAATTGGATAGGTCTGCTTTGGGAGAAAATTTCGGTACGACTTGGCGATGAGATCGGCGAGCGGCTGAAGATTCTTAGACCATCGCTTGCCGTCCGCATCGTTCCACGTCTGTAACTCTTCCGCCAGTTTCAACGCCCACGCCCAACCGTATGTCCTCTCGAACGACTGCCGGTTTGGCTGGAGCATGTATGCGACTTCCGCCTGGATGTTTTCCGCGGTCAGGTTTGCATCGAGCGCGCTGCGGATCGGCAACGCCTCGGGCAGATTCGGAAACGACTTCAACAGGCGGATCAGCATCCAGTGGCCGTGGACGGACGAATGCCAATCGTAACAGCCGTAAAATGCGGGATGCAGCGCCTTGGGACTTTTCACTTCGCTCGCGTTGTTGATGACGTGCTCCGGCTTGTTGGGAAACTCGCGCGCCACGCACTTCAGCGCGAGCGCTGCGAAGTGCGATGCCTGTTTCTCGTTTAAAGACTTCGAGCCTCCGTTCATTTGCGATCCGAGTGCCGCGGTTGGTGCGAGCAGAAGCAGTAGGATAGTGATGAGTTTCATCGATGCTCAGTAACGATGCGACGGTCTGCCGATGTGGATGTGTGGACCAGTCGCGGTGCCGGGAATAGCCGAGCGAAAAGCTAAATAAGGAATGCCGTTCTGTTGGAGAAAGCTCAGGAGCGCCTGCCCTTCTGCACTGTCCGGATGAAGCGAGATGTCCATCGAGTTACGATGGTCCAACCGCCATCGATCGTGAATTGCGCCCTGTCCGAAGACGGCGACCGGCAATTCCTTTTTGAAACTGTCCGAGAAGAACCGCTGAATCTTCCAGGCCTGGCCCAAGCCCCAACCGGAAGATCCGGTGTAGTGAATGAAGGAACCGGTTCGCACAAGACTCCGTCGCGCGAGTCGCAGGTTTTTAGCAATCGTCTTCTCGGCTTCAGTCTCAACCAGTATCGCAGCAATCTGCGCGTCTGCTTCAGTCAATTGACGTCTCGCGCCATCTAACTTTTCCTGCTCGGCGCCGACCGCAAGCTCGTGCTTTTCAACCTGAACTCGGGAGATGAGTCCCTCGTCAAGTAACTTCTTCGACTGGTCGAGCTTCTCGTTCGACTTCTTAACGTTTATCTCGTAGATCGCGATCAGCTTTTCGAGACTGGCCTTGTACTCGTTTGTCGTCTTGACGTATTGGTCGCGGAGCTTTGTCAGTTCGTTAACGGGCGCGGGCGTTGGTTTTTTTTGGGTCTTGCGCTGGGCGGAAGCAGAGGTTACGCCGACTGTGAAGACAATCAAACATGTCGCTAGTGTGATTCGATAAGCATTAACTGCTAATGATTTCAACGGTGACTACCTAACTAATGTGCCGGTGCGGCTCCAGCGAGTGTTGACGAAGAAATCCGCAAGAATGCCCCATCCGCTCGGAGGAGCGCCTTCATCGTAAGACCAGTAGACAAACATCGCGCGGCCAATCACCAAATCGCGAGGCACGAAGCCCCAGTAGCGACTATCTTCGCTGTTGTTACGATTGTCGCCCATGACGAAGTAACTGCTTGGCGGCACCGTAATCTCATCTTTGCCGTCAAACACGTCGCCCACCGTCATTTCTTCGCCCGGTTTGTAGTAAACATCGTAGAGTTCCTCAGGTTTACGCTCCGGCGCATTGACGACTGCTAAGGGATCCTTTTCGCCGCGTTCGAGGGCTTCGATCCGGTGTTCGGGAATCACTTGATCATTGACGATAACGTTCTGTCCCTCTATGCGGATTCGATCGCCGGGCAAGCCAATGACGCGCTTCACATAGTTCGTCAATATTGGTCGGTTGTCCGGTCGGTTGTCTCGTGAAGGATTGTACGGATTACCCGGATACTTAAAGACAATGATGTCGCCCCGCCGAATCTCTCTTTGCGGCAGAAAAGGAAGTGATTCACCGGGGGCGAAAATGAATTTGTTTACCAGCAAATGATCGCCAATCGTGATAGTGTTCTGCATCGATCCGGTTGGGACTTTGACGGCCTGCACAATGAAGGTCATGCCGAACAGCGCCATGATCACCGTCACCACCGCCGACTCGAAATACTCACGCGGCCACGACTTCGGCGGTCCTTTGGGCTTAACCGGCGGCACATTCTGTTCATCGTGGCCATTGCGATTGAAGATCCGCGAGAACGAAAAACGTCTTGTTTCGGTCGAAGTGTCCGGGTCTCCGGTCTTTACCTTGTCGGTGGTTGGGTTGGTCGCCATTGAAAATCAATCCTAGAGACGTTAATTGCAGCGGTCAAGTTGCTTACGAGAATCGCATAACAAGGGTTTTAGGAATCCGGTTCCGGGGACGTCGTTTCCTGAACTTTCATGGCTTCAAGGGCCGCACGCGCGGCCGCAGCTTCCGCGGCCTTGATAGAATGGCCTTCACCCTGAATACTCCCGCTATCCCATGAGACTTCGACGTGAAAGATCCGCTGATGCGGCGGACCAAGCGTTTCGGTCACAGTGTAACGAGGAGCGGTTCGCCGTTCAGCCTGAAGCTTTTCCTGAAGCATTGTTTTGTAGTCGGCTTTCGCGGCCGTGAGTGGATCGGCCGCCGCTAACTCGTCTTTCAATGCATGACAGACGAAACTGGTTGCGGCCGGAAGTCCGCCGTCCTGAAAGATCGCTCCGGTTATTGCCTCAAACACGTCGGCCAGCAGGGCATTCTTTTGTCGCCCTCCGCTCTTCTCTTCTCCGCGTCCAAATCGGAGGAACTCGCCGAGCTTAAGTGCCTGCGATGCCTTGGCCAAAGTCGGTGCACTGACGAGGCGGTGCTTCATGCGCGACAGTTCGCCTTCAGTTCCGCCGGCGTAGGTCAGACAAAGATAGTTTGCTACGACAAGGCCGAGGACCGAATCGCCGAGAAACTCGAGCGACTCATTGTGCAGTTTGCGCGCTTCGAGATCAGCGCCAGGTGCGACTTTTTCGTGGGCCCAGGAACGATGAGTAATTGCGCGTTCTAGTAACGTGCGATCGTTGAAGTTGTAATCCAGAACCGTTTCGAGGAGGTCGAGGTCAGGAATCGTTTCGGGGTGTTTCAAGGCGAGCAGGATTATAACGAAACGCCGGAAACTTGTCTTACATCAACAAGCTTCCGGCGTTGGAAGAAGAAGTAGCTGTCGATTATCTGCGCGGTTTCTTCGGCGTGGCAGTTGGGGCCGGTTTAGTGTTGGACGCAGCCGGGGTGGCCGACGGAGTCGCAGCCGGTTTCGCTGGAGCCGCAGCGCCGTTGCCAGTCCCCGTAGAGCCGCTCGCCGGTGTTCCTGAAGTTGTCGTCGAGGTCGGAGCCGGCGGCAACACAGTTATCGGAGTCGGTTCAGGCGGTAGCGGCTTGGACAGGATGCCCGCGATCACAGCGTCCACTCCGGTTTCCGGCTGATCCGGGTTGCGGAACTTGAACCACTGCTTGAGGCTGTCGTTCCAGGTCGTTTTTTGAGCTGCCAGGTTGGCATCCGATCCGGCTAGCGCGACTGCCCTGGCATAACCATCGATCATGCGATCGACGAGCTGATGGATGTTAGCCAAAGCCAATTTGCTTTCGGGAGTTTCATCCTTGCCGGAGAATTTATCCTTGTACTCTTGCGACTGTTTGGCGTACGGGCCGGTTTCATACGCGCCCGCGATCAAAGCATAAGTGACCGCCGACTTCTTGAGTGGCGTTTCGAACTGCGCTGACTTAATCAGGTGCTTGAGCGCTATCTCTGGTTCTTTCTCGACAGTCAACGTGCCGATTGTGTAGTTGAGGTATGCGACGGCGACGTTCTGGTTCTGAAGCGGCGTCCAGTCGTCAACGGTTTTGCCACCTTCGAGCGCTTGCAGCCCTCTCTTGGCGTAGTCGACTGCCTCGGTTGTCAATTGCGGATTCTTCAGTGGAGCGACGAGGTAGCCATTCGCGCCCATGTGAACGATAGCTTTGGTATTGTCAGGCTCATCTTTGAGGATTTCGCCTCCGATCTTGAATGCTTCGGGATAATTCTTCTTGTTATAAAGTTCATCCGTAAAGCGGTTCCAACGATCGCCCTTTTCGTAAGCGGTGACCCATCTGGTCAAGTACTCAATAATCTTAGTTTGACTCTCGGTCGGTGCTGCAATCGTGCAGGCTAGGTACTTCTTACCCGCGTCATACGCCTGCTTTTGATCTTTAGTGCGGTTTTCAGTGAATGTTTTGTAGAGCGCGTCCCGGGTTTCCGGTGGACACGAATCCTTGGCGGTGGCTGCCGGCGCAGCAGGCTGGGTTTGCTGGGCTGCAACCGGTAGAGCGAGCAATGCGACTGTCGCCCCGATTGTTAAAAACATCATTATCTTTTTCATTAGTGTCGAAACCTCCAAAAATCCTTTCAACAGTCGCGCAGAGGGCTCCAGTTATTCGAACGCCGCACAGGGACTTTAGGATGCAAGCGATAGAGATACCGGTTGCCGATTATTGCATCCGCGGGGGATGCGGTTCTCTTATGTTTTAAAAATCTTGGTTAGAACGCCCGCAATATTCCTGCAACTTGCCAAAGTGTGTCAAGGACATGCGTGCTTACAATAGCGAAACTCTCAAAAAAAAATTGCGCCGGAGCTTTCGCTACCGGCGCAGCCAATCGAACCTGGGAACGGATGATTAACGGTTAAGGTTGAATGCGGCGCGGACGCTGTTGGTCAGCGGGAACGCTGGCGCCAGGAGTTGTTGATGTTTGCGTGCTCTTCTGCGCTTCGGTTTTCTTTCCCAAAGGCATGAGCACTGGTTTGACCTGATTGTTGCGTAGTTCCGGCGTTGCCGTCTTTACTTCAGGCGTGGTTTGAGCTGGCTTCACCGCTGGAGCGGCTACACTGGTTTCGGGCGCTTCCGCGGCTATCGAATCGGCAGTCTGCTCAGCTGCTTCTTCAGCGTCGGCGACTTCCTTTTCTTCATCGTCGAGCGTGGTCGCTACCTGAAGGTTAATCGCAGTACCAAAACGGTGGTTCAGCCCGCGATAAATCTCACCTGCGACCGCGGCCGGGAAGTGACGACGGGCATCGGTTCCTTTCGCGATAACCACGACGGCGAGTCGCGGATTCGCGAGCGGAGCATACGAGGTAAACAAACCAACCCAGCCGCCATCACCTATACAGGTTCCAGTCTTGCCGGCGACGGTCTGCGTTGGATTGTAAGCCTTGCGGCCCGAGCCATAGTTCACGGCGCCGACCATTCCCGGCACCATGCGTTGCCAAACTTCCGACGTAATGTCCAAATGGCGTCGAACCTTCGGACTCATCTTCGAACCCTCTTTTTGCGAGTGCGCAATTTGAGGCTGGAGTAATCGACCACCATTTGCCATCGCCGAAACCAGGGTTCCTAACTGAAGCGGCGTCACTTCAAAACCATCGGCGTGCGAGAACATACGTCTCTGAATCTCGCCCGGTGCAATTTCAGGAAGCCTGCCGGGAAACTCGAACGGAACATTGAGGCCGGTCTTCTCACCAAGGCCAAACTGGCGAGCATAATCGACCATCTTTTCTGAACCGATCTTGGTGCCAACCTGCTGGAAGAAAGGATTGTCCGAATGGGCCAACGCGGAGGTTAGATCGATTCGGTATCCATCACCCGCGGTGTCAACAGCCGGAATCGCGTTCTCTGCAAGTCCGGCAACACCGGTGACCAACTTAATTGTCGAGCAGGGTTTGAATCCACGACGCAGAGCCCACTCCTGATTCACAACGGAGTACACACGACCTGTCATCGGATCCATTACCACCACCGTACCGGCGTGATGGCCCAACGCGTTCACTGCCACACGGCGGACTTCCATGTCCTCACCGGTGATGTCATCCCTCGCGATTAACGCCTGCACTTCATTTCGCAGTGCATTATCGATCGCTCGTTGACGCGCGATTGCAGCCCGGCGGGCGGCTTCAGCGCGACGACGCGCCGCGAGCATCGCACGGCGAGAGCGCGAAGACATGCGACGGAGTTCGCGTTTTGTGAGCGGACGGCCAAGGCGACGTTGCAGTGCTCTTATAGAATTCGATTGTTCGCGCGCTACGAGTGCTCGTTGACGACGAACCTCACGTGCGGACAGACGACCGCCGCGACGTCGCGAACTTCGCGCGACTTGCTTTCCGCCACGTCGAGACGTGCGGCTGCGGGCAGTGGTTTTTTTAGTCTTGGTAGAGCGGGCGCTACGGCCCGAAGAGGATTTCTTTTTCCCGTAAACTGTTCCGGAAAAAACAAGCGAACATAGGATAATTGCAAAGAAAACGAGCCGGGTTCGTTTAGGGGATTGGAAATGCAGGTTCATCAGGCCTAAACACCTTTCCTTTTGGAATACTTACAAGAGACGATAAATGGTGACGAAATTCCGGCTGCCGGTTATTGACAACCCTTCCTCAAACAAAGCTATTTTTGCAGTTTTGAGCTTTCCCAAAGACGCCCCTTTTCTTAACTTAGTGTCAAACGTCTACTGCAAACATTGAGGGTGGGAAGAGTTTTCCCTACGGCGGCCTCTGGGGACATTGATTTGAGGCCGACGCAAATATAACATCGCACGGCAGTTGTGGGCAATAAAAAAGTAACCGATTATACATATTTCACTGGATCCTAAAATGCGCGATAACCGGACAGGGTTGCCTGTCTTCGGGTTTTCGCCCAATCGACAACCAGCGAGCCCGATCCATTCCTCTTAGTGACGCGATGAGATTTCGTGTTTTGGTAGAAAGTTTTCGCGCCCGGCTGCTCCTGCTGCTCGCCTTGATGCTCGGGCTCACGCTCGGCATCCAGTACTACTTCAATCTTCGAGCAGTCAAAGCCAACGCCCGCATGATCATCGAGCAGGAACAGGCGATTATGACCGGCGTCGCGCTCGGTCTGAAGAGTCTCCAGAGCGCGAAATATCTCGTCGAGATCGTCGGCGAGATGCATGAACCGCTGCTCAACGACAAACGAGTTCGCGTCCTAAATATCATGGTGGTCGACGACGCAGGCAACATCTGGGACAGCCTGAACCCTGAGTACAACCCTCGCGAGAACGAAGACAAAACCACCCGTTACGTTCAGTTCAAAGACGTTCAGATCCTGCCGCTGCGCAGTGTGGTCCAATTCACCGACGAAGGTGAACAGGCACTGCCGGAGTGGATTCCGCCTTCAACCACCACGGACTTCGGAGAAGCCGGTGCGTTTTATTTTCCGGTTGAGACCACCCAGGGACGACGCTTCATCATAGTGGTGCTCGATTCGGCAAACGTCCTGACCAACGTCTTCGAGCGACAAACGTCACGATCGGCGTTGCTGACGTTGGGTGTGTTGTTTGTGACTACACTCGTGACCGGGTTCTTTGTCTGGCGCTTCACGCGTCCTATTAAAGATCTCTCGGTCGCGGCGCGAAACGTGGCCGGTGGAAATTTCGACGTGCAAGTGAAAACCGATCGTGCTGATGAGATGGGCACACTCGCGACCGCGTTCAATGAGATGACCGCAAAACTCGGACGCGCACGCGAACTCGAATGGCAGTTGCATCAAGCGGAGAAAGGAGCCGTGGTCGGACGACTTGCTGCCGCGATCGCGCACGAAATTCGAAACCCGCTCAACTACATTAATCTCACGCTCGATCATCTTCGTTCGTCGTTCGCGCCGGCTGATGCGGAAAAGCAGGCAACGTTCGTCCAACTCACGAATCAATTGAAAACGGAAGTCGCGCGCATCAATCGTCACATCACCGACTTTTTGAAGTATTCACGTCCGTCGAAGCTCGAATTGCAGGACCTGGACATTCGTGCCGAAGCTGAAGACGCGCTGCGGTTGGTCGAAGGGCGAGCTGAAGAATGCGGAATCGAAACTAAGATTGTGCAGGACGATCCGTTACCGAAGGTCCTGGGCGATCGAGAATCACTTCGTTCAGTTTTTACTAACCTCGTTATCAACGCGGTGGAGGCGATCGACGGGTCGGGCGGAAGCATCGCAATCAAACTTTCAAACGCGGAGGCAAACTCGGTGAAGGTCGAGATCTCCGATAGCGGTTGCGGCATCGCGGCACAGGACATCGCCAAAGTTTTCGAACCTTATTTTTCGACCAAGGACACGGGGACCGGATTGGGTTTGGCAATTGTCAAGAAAGCAGTTGACGATCACGGCGGCACGATAAGTGTCGCATCGAAGGAAGGTAGCGGTACGACGTTCACGATAATTTTACCGGCTAAAGAGAGCTAACTATGTCGCGGAAGAACATACTGGTTGTTGACGACGAGAAGTCGCAGCGAGAGATACTCGAGATGATCCTCGCCGATGAAGGTTACGACGTAACCACCGCTGCGTCCGGAGAAGCAGCAGTGAAGTTTGCCAGAGACCGACGTTTCGATCTGGCTTTGACCGATCTGAAGATGACCGGCATGGACGGTATTGAGCTGTTGCAACACCTGCTCGCTTTCGATTCTTCCATCATCGTCATCCTGCTTACCGCACACGGTTCGATCGAATCAGCGAAGGAAGCGTTGCGACGCGGTGCATTTGACTACCTCGAAAAGCCGTACGACAAAGCAGCGCTGCTGGAAACTATCAACCGCGCTCTCGATCGTCTCGACGCGATCGACGTGGAGATCATTTCCGCTTCGCCGAAGATGGAAACTGTCAAGAAAATGATCCTCAAAGTCGCGCGGTCCAACTCAACGGTTTTGATTCGCGGCGAATCGGGCACGGGCAAGGAACTGATCGCGCGGGCGGTTCACAATCAGTCCCCGCGTTCCGCGGAGATGTTTCAAGCGGTCAACTGCGCGGCGATTAACGAGAACCTGCTCGAGTCGGAACTCTTCGGACACGAGAAGGGATCGTTTACCGGCGCGCATGCGGAAAAGAAGGGTCTGTTCGAAATCGCAGACCGCGGCACGTTGTTTCTCGACGAGATCGCTGAGCTCGACGTCGGCATCCAGGCGAAACTTCTGCGCGCACTCCAGGAACGAAAGATTCGGCGTGTTGGAGGTACGCATGAAATAAGCGTGGACGTTCGCGTGATTGCGGCAACGAATCGCGATCTCCGCGCGATGGTCAGCGACGGGCGTTTTCGCGACGACCTCTATTACCGCATCAACGTCTTGTCGATCGACGTGCCGCCATTGCGCGAACGCCGTGACGACATTCCGGTGCTAATCGACTACTTCCTTAAAAAACACACCAGAAACACCTCCCGCCTCATCACTGGCCTGACCGCCGAAACTCGGCGAATGATGCTCGACTACAGTTGGCCTGGAAACGTGCGGCAGTTGGAGTCGGCGATCGAACGGGCGATCCTGTTAGCAGAAGGCGATCAGATCACGTTGGAAGATCTTCCGACCGAGGTACGTCAGGACGTTGGTCCAGCCGCGGAGGGTGCCTTCAAGTTACCCGCTGAAGGAATCAACTTCGAGGACGTCGAGCGCAACCTCATCACCCAGGCGATGGAGCAAACGGACTACAACATCACGAAGGCCGCTAAACTCCTCGGCCTAACTTTCAGGACCCTTCAGTATCGCCTGGAAAAGTTCGGGATTAAGAAGCCTGACGGTGAGGACGAGGAATCTTAAAACCATTCGAAACTGCTTCGCACAAAAAGTGAGATTTGGGAGGAATCTTCTCTGCGGTCCTCTGCGTATCTCTGTGATCTCTGCGGTAAGTATTTCTCGCGACTATAGTTAACGCAGAGATCACAGAGATACGCAGAGACCCTAGAGAGCAATCGAATCCCGACCAAGGTCGATTCTTAGCTACTTTTCGTGCAAAGCTCGTTTAAGCGTTTGAGCCGTAAAATTCTCCCACCTGGACTGCAAGTCTGGATTTCTTGCGCGTTCCAAGAGTGTCGTTTCAATCACTCTTTGGAGGGCTATCATGAAATCTCCCATCGGGCTCTTGCTTGTTTTATTGATGGCGTTAGCGGGGTGTGACAGCGGGCGGAAGGCGCCGGCGGGCGCCGATTCGGATGCGAAACCGGCGGCGGAAGGAGTCGCAACGACGCGAAGTTCGGTAAGCGAAACGGATAGTGTTGCGAAAACCGCTTATGCTGCTCCGAAGGCCGAGTTCCAACAAGTATCGCTAACGCACGCCGACACCGCTGCCTCGGCGGCCGAAGCTGCCGATCGCAAGATCATTCGTAACGCCAATCTCACTTTGGAGGTCAAGTCGACCTCCGACATGCAACACAAAGTAACCTCTATCGCCGAGTCTCACGGCGGTTTCGTCGTCACTTCCGAGGCCAAACAACGCGAGGACGCCGATCCTGCAAAACGCACACTCGACATCAAGCTCGTCGTGCGTGTCCCCTCGGACCGTTTCGGATCCGCACTGGATCAGATCCGTGGCCTCGCGACCACGCTTCGCGAAGAAAACGTCACGGGACAGGACGTCACTGAAGAGTTTATCGATCTTGAAGCGCGCATCAGGACGCAAAGAGCGCTCGAGCTTCAATTTTTGGAAATCATGAAGCAGGCGCGGAAAGTCGAGGACGCGCTCGAAGTGCAACGTCAGGTCGCCGACGTCAGAACCGACATCGAGAAGCTCGAGGGACGCAGGCGCTTTCTCGAAAACCGTGCGAGCCTTTCAACGATCGCCGTCACCCTGGAAGGACCACGACAGATCGTTGTCAATACCAGCACCTTTGGACGCAACCTGCGTGATGCTGTCGCGGAAGGCGTCGACCTGGGCTCGGCGATCCTGTTGTTCCTCGTCCGCTTTATCATCATTATGGTTCCGGTCGCAGTCTTCGTCCTTTTGCCGCTCGGGTTGTTATTTAGGTATTTTGTACGGCGTGCAAAACGAATTCAATTGGCTGACGCGCTTTCGACCCCAATGGGCGATTAGTCTTTATCTGTGTCTGCTTGTGGTTGGGTGTAGTAACTCCCAACCACCTGCAAACACCAATCAGAAACGTGGAGTCACCTCAACTGGTGTAGTCAAGGCGACGCCGGTCGCGGCCACGGTCACGAGAGGTGAATCAGGCGACGCGATAGTTCGACTCAAGATCGATACCGGCTATCACGTAAACGCGAATCCGCCGAGCTTCTCTTACCTAATCGCAACCGAGCTGGATCTCACGCCTGCGGCGGGCATTTCCGTCGACTTCCTCACCTACCCGACCGGACTGACAAAGAAATTCTCCTTCTCCGACCAGCCCCTGGCAGTTTATGAAGGCGAAACGGATCTCAAGGTACGCCTCAGCGCGGCAAAGTCCGCCCAACCCGGTGAACACAACCTTTCAGGAAAATTGCGCGTCCAGGCATGTGACGATCAGGTTTGTTATGCTCCTGGTACGATGGACCTGACGTTGCCGGTGACCGTTAAGTGAAGGTGTTTTGGTTGATCGCGGCGGCAGTTTGTGGCGTAGTAGCTTTGTACTTCGCGTACCGTGGCAACTACGACAACGCGTTCTTCGCTGCGGCGCTTGGTGGAGTTGCGTGGATTCTTAATTACCGCGCGCAGTTGAAGCAGAAACTTAAGGATGATGAAGAAGAGAGCTCAGAGATTGACGATGATTAGCCACAAAAAGTCGCAGAAAGCACAAGAGCCGCAAAAAAGATCTAAGGTAAGGAGCTGTGGGCTTGGTGTCTTTTGTGCCTCTTTACGGCTATTGATGATCGCGGTAGTGGTGCTAATGCCACTAACAGCGCAAGCTTCGCAAGCAGAGGTACGCACCACGGTGCAGGGTGTGTTCGAACAGTTAAAGTCGCACAACTACAGCGCGCTTTACGATCTGCTCCCGGCTTCCGCGCGCAGTCGCATGTCGCGCGAACGCTTCGTAGGCGCGCTCCAACGCGCCCAGGGTTTCTATCAACTCGATCGCATGGACATCGGCGCCATCAAAGTGTCTGGCAATCTCGCAGTGGTCGACACGGTCCTTTATGGACGCGTCGTCAACCCCATTCAAGCCGAAGGAAAGATCGTTGCCCAGCAGTACCTGATCCGCGAAGAGGGCAAATGGCGTGTGGCAACGGGGGATCAACCGACGGTGAAAAAGTTCCTTGCCTCGAATCCCGCATTTGGAAAGGGTTTCAGGATTCGCGCGCCGCAAATCTTCATAAAACAGAACGACAAGTGGGTGGAATTTAACGCAACGCGAGCGCCAAAGAAGCAAGCCTGATTCTCAGCTCAACAACAAGAGATCTTCAAACGACATCTGTGCGTCGTCTACGCGCTCCGAGTACTCACCGTGTCGAATTCGATAACGAGGAACTTCCAACGCTTCGCGCACTGCGTCGAGGTGAAAACGGATTATTCGCGGCGTTAATCGAACGGAAGGTATTCGCCGTTTTGCTGCGAGCCGTCTTACAGTCGATTCGCTGACCTGCAAATGCTTCGCGAGTTGCTTCGCGGTTAAGAACTCTTCTCGATTCTCTTCAGTCACGGAAAGTTATGATTTAGGAGGTAGATTGAGTGCGACTCGATAAACAGCCGCCCCATCGATCTGCACGTCTGTACTCACGGGGTCGGCACCGTCAGTCTTAACGCTGACGCGATACTTGGCGGCGTCCGGAGACAGGCGAAACTTGAACGAACCAGTCTCGGTCGTAAGCCGTCCATCAACCTTCTTTGTGGTTCCGTCCTCGAGTACTCGGGCGAGCTCGACTTTCGCATTCGGAACGCTGTGGCCACTGGCGTTGAAGACCGATCCGCTCAAGAAAGCGATCGATCCTTCGTCAACTGTGAGTATGAGTCGATCTCCGAGCGAACGGGTCTTCCCCGCCTTAACTTCGACATCTTCGATCGTACCGATGCTCAAGCCTGCTTTTCGGAACGTTAGACCATAGATGCCTGGGGTTAGCCGACCGACCTTGAAATCGCCGCCCTTCTCTGTTTGGACTCGCGTGACTTCGGTTTCTCCACGTCTGACGAGGACGGTCACGCCCGCAGGAGTACCGGTCTCGACGCGGACTTTGCCTTTGATTGAGCCGAGCGACTTGTCTTTATCTTGACCCAGGACGACGCCTGTAATGAGGAGACTTAGCAGCACGGCGAAGGCAGTTTTGTTGAATCTCACAGTTAGTCCTCCACGTAATAGACGACGGATTTCCCCTATTGATGCGCTGAATCATATCACCGTTTGCTTCCTCGGGTCGCCTCCGTATAATCCTTGACGCGACGGCTAGAAGAGAGGTTTGATGAAGAAAACAGCGGCTTTTGTAGTGAAGTTATTGCTGCTCGTGCTTCTGCCGATGGCCGCTATGGTCGTAGTCACGCCCGGTGTTCCGCAAGATCCGTCAAACCCGCCCCAACAGCGACCGCGCAAAGTTTTCCCCATCAATCAGGAACCGGAAGACATACTCCGCTTTGACACGGATTTGGTTTCGGTAGATGTCACTGCAACCGACTCGATGGGTCGCCCGGTACGAACCCTTCGCCCTGAAGACTTCAAAATCTACTCCGACGGTGTCGAACAACAGATCGCGTTCTTTCAGATCGAAAAACGACAAGGCGAATTGCGACCGCTCGCGATTGTCTTCGCTCTAGATGTATCAGGGAGTATGACGGCCGACGAGATCGTGCGCCTGCGTGGGGCGCTCCGGTCGTTTTCAAATTATCTTGCCGATTACCCGGTTTCCTATGCCGTGATGACCTTCGGCATGCATGTCAAGACGTTGCAGAAGTTCACCGCCGACACGCGCAAGCTCGACGAATCACTGGAGCGCATCTTGAAGGATGCACCCAGTGGACTATCGACCCATACCTATGACGCAGTGGACGACGCAGTACGAATGCTGGTTCGCAGTGCGCCCCGTACACGCGAGCGCCGGCTAATGAAGCGCGCAGTGATGGTAGTTACTGATGGTTTTCCGGTTGGCGATACGGTGAAACCGGAAACAGTGATCGAGCGAGCGAATGCCGCTGACGTCAGCGTGTTTGTCGTAACGCTGCCTTCGTACTCGCGCGTGATGCCTTCGTCGACCCAGACACCATTGCCTACGCCGTTGGATGTCAGCGGACTAGCGGAACTTACGGGTGGCAGAAATGTTTACGCTAACGAACGGGATTACGCCCCGTTGTTTCGAGCTTTAGCGGAAGAGGTCAGCTCGGCATACGTGCTGGCTTTTTATCCGCCTGAGGAGAAGAGACGAGATGGACGGATCCACACGATCCGGGTGGAGGGACCGCGTGGTTTGACTCTCCGTCAAAGCCGTTCAGAGTATCGCGCCGCAAGAAAGTGAACACTTGGAGTTTATTGCTTGTGGTAATGACAATATTCAGACCCCGTATAACTCTTCTGGTTCTTCACCGCTTGCCGCGCACGTTCTTCGTCCGCCTCAGCCGCCTGCATATCTCCCGCTAAACGAAAGGCGCGCGCGCGCAGCTCATAATCCCTTTCGCACAACGAGCTTGACCCGATTCCCGCGGTAAAATCGGAGATGGCTTTTTGCGCCTCGCTGGTTTCTAAATAAAGCTTGCCTCTTTTCCAGTAAATGTCACGGTTATACCCGTTTCCATCGTTCAGAATCGTTGAGTAACTATCAATCGCCGCCGTCAGATCTCCTTTGAGCAGATAAATATCGCCACGCAGCTCTGACATTCTTTTGCAGTTCGGGTTGTTTTCAATCGCAAACGTAACGTCTTTGAGCGCCGCTTCATAGTTGGCACGCTTCGAGAAGATTTCGGCGCGGTTATGATAGAGCGCACAGTCGGGAAAACTGTTTTTGACCTGAACCTTTTCGGCTTCGCCGAAGGCGTCGAGCGCAATATCATCTCGGCCAAATCGTTTTGCCGCCACGCCTTTTCGTATCCACGCGCCGTAAAAAAGTCTCTTAACTGTGTCGTTCGGCTCGTTGTTGGCGAGATAAAATCTGTAGAAGTCTATCGCGTGGTCAAGATCGGCAAGCGCGATGTCGGCGGGCTTTCCCGCACCGATTAATCTGGCGATAGACTCATTTAGGTCGAGTGAGTTTGCGCGCCAGCTGCGAAGAGAAAACAACAACTCGCGTGCTGTCTTCGATCTTTCATAATCGCTGCTCAACTCGATAGCCTTGAGAAAATCCCTTTCGGCGGCTTGGAAGTCTTCGTTATAGATAAACAATTTATCTATGGTTTGCCGAATTTCTTCATCAGTGGTTTTTTCGTCGCGGCGGACGTATTGAAAGTTACTGGTTCCACGCTGCCACTGGGACATGTAAATTTTGCCGCGTTCGACGAAGTACTCGACCTTCGGCGCTAATTGGATCGCGCGTGCATAATCCTCGATCGCTTTAGTGTCAATGTCAGCAAAATAAACTTTGCCGTCAAACTCCACGTCCCTGGCTCCCGAAACTCGAAGGGACATCATTGCCGAATAAACTTGTCCTCGTTGGTAATAATTTGCTGCGTTATTCGGCTCGTGGGCGATTTGTCTATCCAGATTCTCTATTTCCAAACCGTATTTTTCTAAAAGTGCATTCCTTTGTTCCCGGCAATATTCATGTCTCCAGGTATCGTTGTAACAACCACCCGGCTGCGCGGTAGTCTGTAAGACAGAGAAGAGCACAAATAGCGTTGACGCAAAAAACATCAACAGACGATTTTGCCGAAACTGCCAAACAAAATCTTTCGTCTTCATCACAATTTGCTATTTACGGATTTGATCGCGACCAGTTGTTCCCAGGAACCCGGAAGCCGATCGCGGAAGAACTGCCACGTGTTGCGCACTTCGCGGATCATGTCCGAGATCCAGATCCGCTACGACCGGCGCGTCCACATCACGCGGTATCTGTGAGGAGACTATCTGCCAACACTCTATCGACGGTAGCACCATCGCCAGCTTACGATTGACAATCGTCGAACGCTAATCGCCAATCAATACTCATCTTCGTCCTCGTCTTCGTCGAAGCTTTCCTCTTCAACGATGTCCAGCTCGACAGGATCGAGCCCAACTACTTCCAGTTCAGTCCCACACTCTTCACAAGACACTATTTCGCCCTTGTCCGTGTCCAAATCAACATGGACATCAGCATCGCATTCCGGGCAAGTTCCGGTCGGCACCTGTTTTCTTCCTCCCACCCATTTAAGTGAAGGCAGGGTTACACCCCTCTTCGGGAGAGCACCACGCCTGTAACGCAACCAAATCAATCTACCCGCGAGCGCTGGAATTTGCAACCATCTTTTTCAGAGCGCTGAGTGGTCCAATTCAGCTGTCACGAAGGCTCCATCTTTTTGTTTCTTTTGCAAAGTTTTCGACTTTAGGAACGCTGATTTTCCCGGATAGTAAGTCTGCAAAAACTGGCCTCGTTCCCTGGAACTGCGACTGTGGGTTTCCACATCTGAGCTGACCGTAAAGAACCACTCCGAAGGCAAGGGCTAACCGGACCAGAAACTGTTACCAGTATCCTGTCCCAAATCAACGCCGCCACCTATAATGCGGCGCATGTTGGCACTCAGAAAAACCCGCCGGCGATGGTTGATCCTGTTGTTGGCGGGTCCGTTTCTGCTTTCGCCGGTCCTTTTATCCATAACTGGTTTCGGCTTTTTGTCACCATCACCAGCCACGCCGCGCAAGTCAGAAGGCAAAACGGATAACAAACGCTTAACACGAGCTGAACCCGCCCCGGACGCAGATTTGGACCACGACGGGATTCCCGACACTGCAGAGCTTCGAACCTTCAACGACCGGGAAACTTTCCGTCGCTGGTTCACCTGGATTGCCGAGATGCAGTTCTACAAGCTAAGCGACGAGTGGAATACGGGACAGCGCGACTGTGCCGGTCTGGTCCGATTCGCGTGGCGCGAATCACTGCGCAAACACGACCGGGCCTGGTACCAGCGAATGGGTGAAAACTACGACCCCCTGGCTGGCGACGTTTCGATCGATCTAGCGTCCGAGCCGCTGCGCGAAAAACTGTTCCGGACCATGCCCGGAAATTATTCGACTCGCGACGTCGGCGACGGTAAGTTTTCAGAGTTTGCCGACGCGCAGACTCTCAAGATGTTCAATACCACATTCGTCGGCCGCGATCGGCAACAGGCCCAGCCCGGCGATCTGCTTTTCTTTCATCAGCCGTGGGTCCAGAAGTTTCCCTATCACGTCATGCTTTTTCTCGGCGAGCCGCGTTTCGCCAGCGAGAATGCGCGCGACTGGGTGGTCTATCACACCGGCGCGGCACCGCAGGACGCAGGCGAGGTCAAGAAGGTGCGGTTATCAGTATTGGACCAGCACCCGAATAGACGCTGGCGACCGCTGCCGAACAATCCTAACTTCCTTGGTTTTTATCGTCTGAAAATCCTCAACCAGCAAGTTTCATCGGAGGAATGAACGTGTCCCGCTTCAACCTTAAATCTCTTCAACCCCGTGCGGTCCTGATCTATCTCTTCGTCATCGCCGCGGCTTTCGCGCTGGCGCATTCGCGAGTCAGCAGCGCATCGTCGGAAGCAGCAAAGCCGGCTGTCCCCGAGAACGTCGAGACAGTAGTGAGCTTCAAGCCCTTCTTCTCCCTCGCGACCAATCGCACGTTCGGTACGAAGGAGAACCCGCGCGTGTGGGTTGATTATCGGGGCATCGACAAACTCGATTTCCGCGTTTATCGCGTCAACGATCCGCAACGTTTTTTCTCGAAACTGAGCAATCCGCACCAAATGGGTGAGTACGAGCAGGAAGAAGTCACCACCACACTGCAACGCAAGCCGTCATTCCTTGAACGACTGCGAGCCGTTAAGTCGTGGGCTTATTCCGGTTTTCGTGATTACTTCCGTACGCAGTTGAATCCGAAAACGCGGCGTTCGTTCAACGAGAAGTTTCGCAACGAAGAAGCGCGTCGCACACCGCTGAACGTCGCCGACTACGCGCGTGTGCCGCTGTTGAATCCGAACCAGTTGGTTACGACCTGGCGCGAACCGTTGCCCTCTCTCGAACACACATACGACCGCCGCATGATCCCGTTGGGCAAGCAGGAGCCGGGCGTGTATCTGGTCGAGGCAGTCCATACCGATTTGCGAGCTTACACGGTGGTGGTCGTGACGGATCTCGCGATGGTGGAAAAGTCGTCAGCAAATGGCGAACTGCTGGTTTACGCCGTGAACCGCGTCACCGGTGAGCCGCAATCGAACACGCAAATAACAATCGTAAAAGCGAGTAAGACGGTAACGACTGGAACAACCAATGCCGACGGAATCTTCCGCACACAAATGAAAAAGGAAGAAAGCGAAGACGAGGAAGCAGAGGCGGACCCCGAACTTGAGGCGGTCGAAAACAACGACTTCATAGTATTCGCCACGCACCGCGAAAACTTCGCGATCTCCGACCTCGCGTCCTACTACTTCAGCGGCGAGGGTGGTGAGGAGCAGAACGTTAACGGTTACATCTATACGGACCGTCCGATCTATCGTCCCAATCACAAGGTTTTCTTTAAAGGTATTCTTCGTTCGCTCGACGACAAGGGCCAATACCGCTCATTGAAAACACCGACGGTCAACGTGCTGGTGAAGGATCCGAACGATGCGCGCGTCATGGAGCAGGAGTTTCGTTTGTCGAGTACCGGAACGTTCTTCGGCGAGGTGGTCCTGGGCGAAGAGGCGCCCCTGGGGACATATCAGATTGAAGCCGAAACTGAAGAAGGAAGTTCGAGTGGAACTTTCGAAGTCGCCGAGTACAAGAAACCTGAATACAAGGTGAACGTTGTTGCGCCGCAGAAGTTTGTTTCGGCGGGATCGAAAACAAAATTTGACGTAAGCGCGCGTTATTTCTTCGGAGCGCCGGTCGCGAACGCGGAAGTTAAGTACTACGTCTATCGTTCTCGTTACTACCCGGACTACTTCGGCTACGAAGAAGACCAGGATGATGAAGACGACGACGAGGAATACTCGCAATACGGGAACTACTACGGCGACATGGTATCGGAAGGCGAGGGCAAGCTTGATGCCTCGGGCCAGCTTCAGGTCGATTTCGAAGTTCCGCAAAGCTCTTCGAACGACATTTGGGATTTCGAATATCGCCTCGAAGCGCAGGTAACGGACAAGTCGCGTCGTACGATCAATGCGAGTTCGAGCCTAGTCGCAACGCGAGGTTCGGTCATAGCACGCGCATTGCCCGATCGTTATGTCTACACAACGGGCGAAACGGCTGACATTGAAATGACTACAACGGATTACGAAGGTCGTCCGGTAGCCGCAAACCTTTCACTGAAGATGATCCTGCGCACTTGGGAAAAGGTCGAGAAGAAAGAGAACGAGTACGATTCGAATTACAAAATGGTGGAAGAGGAGCTATCGTCCACGGAAATCAACACTGACCAGCAGGGCCGCGCAAGATTCAAGTACCAGATAACTAAAGCGGGAAACCTCGCCATCAAGACGGCGGTTAAAGAGAACGGTAAAGAGTACACGTCAATTGGCGGGTTCATCTGGGTCTCCAATGCGGAAAATCAATGGAGCGACAGTGCTTACTACAGCGAGAACTACGGCTCAATAAAACTTGTCCCGGATAAGAAGTCCTACCGCGTCGGCGAGACCGCACGCGTGCTGGCGATTCTGCCGCACGAGTCCGCAAACCTGCTCGTGACTACCGAAGTTGAGAGCATCATGTCCACGCGTTTTGTGAAAGCTGCGGGAAAGACAGTCGTTCTTGATGTTCCGATCGAAGCGAGTTACGCGCCCAATATTTATCTGAGCGTAACCTTCGTTCACGAAGGCGACATGTTTTCAGATGTTAAGAAACTAGTCGTTCCCGCGCGCGACAAGATGTTGAACCTCGAAGTCATTCCGAACAAGAACGAGTACAAACCGCGCGAAACCGCCTCGTACACAATCCTGGCGCGCGACGCCGATGGAGCGCCAGTGCGTAACGCAGAAGTAAGCCTTGGTGTCGTCGACGAAGCAATCTATAGCCTGGCGGCCGACTACTCGGGAAACATCCGGAAGCACTTCTACGGCACACGTTACAACTCCGTCGCCACACACCTGTCAATTTCCTACTCCTTCACCGGTTACGCCGGTGATAAACCGATGGACCTTGCCGCGAACAAACCGTCGTACCAGTTGGCCGACTTCAAGAACCAGGGCGACCAGGTCCAGCCGATGATCAGAAAAGACTTCCGCGACACAGCGTTCTGGCAACCGAGCGCGATCACCGGTGCTGATGGACGCGCAACCGTGAAGTTTCGGCTGCCTGACAATCTCACAACGTGGCGTGCAACGGCGCGCGGTGTCACTAACGACTTGAAAGTCGGTGTGAAGACTTCAAAAGTGGTTTCGCGCAAAGACGTGATTCTGCGTCTGGAAACACCGCGCTTCATTACGCAGGGCGATACAGTCACGCTCTCGGGTATGGTCCATAATTATCTCAAGGAAGCGAAATCAACGCAGATCTCGATATCAGTGGTCGGAGCCAACTTGATCGGTTCCGCTGAGCAGACGGTCACTATCAACCAACAAGGTGAGCATCGCGTTGACTGGCAAATCTCAGCGCCGCAAACCGGGCAGGTTCAGCTTCTGGCGAAGGCTTTGACCAACACCGAATCTGACGCCGTCGAACTAACTCTCGAGGTCGTTCCACGTGGTCTCCGTGAGACCAAAGTTCAACGCTGGGAGACAGGTGAGGAAGTCGCCGAGCAGCAGTTTTCACTCGAGCTGCCCGCGAATGCCGATCTCAATTCACGTAAGCTGCGTGTTGAAGTTGCGCCGTCGATCGCAGGTACTTTGTTCGGAGCGCTCGACTATCTGACGACGTATCCATACGGCTGCACGGAACAGACGATGTCCAGTTTCTTACCGAACGTAATCGTTTCGCACACGCTTAAGGATGTTCAAACGAGTACGATTCGCACAAGTAACGATTTGAAGAAGAAAGTCGAACGCGGGCGCAATCGTCTCTACGCTTTCCAACACGAGGACGGCGGCTGGGGTTGGTGGAAAGACGACGCCAGCGATCCGTTCATGACTGCCTACGTGGTCGATGGACTCACGCTCGCGAGACAAGCGGGCTACGAAATCGACGATACCCGGATCGCTCGCGGCCGCGAAAAACTGGAGGCAATGCTTCACTCGGGCAAGAACGACCAGGACAAGGAACTCGACGCCGAGGTACGCGCGTTCATGGTCTATGCGCTGGCTGAATCAGGTGGCGTCAATTCCGGTTATGTGGACAAGCTGTATGCTGAACGCGGAAATCTCCAGCCATACGGCCGGGCGCTGCTGGCGCTCACGCTGTCGTTGCAAAAGGACAGACGCGCTGCGGAAGTCGCAAACGAGATCGAACGCTCCGCTCGCAGTGGTAATGGCACTGTCTACTGGCATTCGCAACGCGAGAAGCGCCTCGACTTTGCAGACCAGGATGAAACCGAGGGCACCGCGCTCTCGCTGAAAGCGCTCGTACGCATCAAACCGAACAGTTCCCTGCTGCCGCTCGCTGCTCGCTGGCTCGTTTCCGACAGGAGCAACAGTTACTACTGGAACTCCACCAAAGACACAGCCTTCGCGATTTACGGCTTGATCGACTACGTCAAGGCAAGTCGTGAGCTAACGCCGGCATACGATCTTGAGGTCTACGTAAACGGCGAGAACGTGTTAACCGAACGTGTCACTGACGCCAGCGCCGCGCAAACTCTCGTGGTCAACCGCAAGGGCGGCGCAGTCGTTGGCACGAACCACGTTCGCGTCGTCAAACGCGGGAAAGGGCATCTGTATCTATCGTCGTCGGTTGAGTATTACACTGGCGAGCACCAGGTATCAGCGCGCGGATCGGCGGATCTGAATATCACGCGCGAGTATCACCGGCTGACAGTCACTGAAGAAAACTATCAGTTGAAGTGGTCCATGTCTCCGTTGACCGGAGAGATCAACTCCGGCGACCTGCTGGTCGTGAAACTGCGATTGACTGGTAATCCGGCGCGTCATGTGATGCTTGAAGATCCGATTCCCGCGGGCGCCGAGCAACTCGAAAGCGTCGGCAACCTTAATCTCGACTACAACGAACGGGATTGGTGCGACTGGTATAGTTCGCGGGAGTTTCGCGATCGTCGGACAGTGTTCTTCCTTGATTCATTCGACGGCGACCACACCTTGCAGTATGCGATACGAGTGCAGGTGCCGGGAGACTTTGTCGTCGCACCCTCGCGGGCGGAATTGATGTATCGTCCGGAGATTTTCGCCAACACGGCTTCCGGCAAGTTCTCTTTCCGCGACCGCGCAGCCAAAAACTAATTGGCATCTGGAGGCAGTTCTAACATGTATCTCAAATCCGCAAGCGCAGTTTGGTCGGCAGTGCGAATGTTATTTAAGAACAGGACGACACTGCCCCTGATGCTGGCATTGTACGCGGCCCTTTTGTTGGCGCTCTACTTGTTCATCAGCACGCGCGAAGCGACAGTCCCGCAACTGATCCTGACGTTCACACTAATGTTTGCGGCGCCCCTGCTCTTCTTTGTGTTGCAGGCGGCGAGCGTAAATTACGCGACCGAGTCGTCAGGACTTTTGCGCAAAGCGTTGCGCGACTGTTTGAAATTCATTGCTGTCAGCTTGCCGGTGATCGGGCTGACGCTGCTGGCGCTTTACGGCGTCGGTAAACTACAGGGCCGACTAATCGTCGATCCCAACACATTGCAACCGTCCTCACCCAACACCATGACGACACTGATCGTGCTTCGGTATTTGTTGATCGGTGTCGTCGCGCCGCTGGTTACTATCCAACTGTGGATCGCAACCAGTACGCGCGGACTGCGCGAGATGCTACGCAGCTTGCGTCACACTCTTGCGCGGGCATTTGAACCACAAGCGGTCCTTGTGTTCGCTTTCGGGTTTCTAATCTTTGCAGTCGCCCCTTATTTCTTGTTGGCCCAAACGATACCAATTCAACGAACGTGGCTGGAGGTTCCACTGTTTACCGCGCGCGTGGTTGTAAGTGCACTGCTGGTTTTGATCGGCTGGGTGGTAACACTCGGCGCGCTCTCAATACTCAGTGCGCGCACCGACGAAGCGCCCGTCACTCAAACATGAAGTTTGCAATCCGGGTTGGTCTGGCTATTTGTCTTTTGCTGGTCGCGCTTGCCGGCGCGCTCCTGGCGATGCGCATGCCTGCTGTCGATCCGCCGCGCACAAAGGCAATCCCCGACAACTCAGTCGCTGATGAAGACAAGCGACTTCAGGAAGCCGCAGAGGCAGCATTGGGTGAACGCGACGGCTCGATTGTCGTGATCGATGTGCAAACCGGCCGCGTCCGGGCAGTAGTAAATCCGAGACTCGCGTTTCAACAAGCATCTCCACCCGGATCGACGATCAAACCATTCACCACACTCACTGCAATGCGGGCTGGTCTAATCGATGAAAACTCTCGCATGCAATGTCGTGAGCACTACAGCCACAAAGGCGTCAACGCGGTCTGTTCACACGACCGCAACCTCCCGCCGCTGAACACAACTCAGGCAATCGCCTATTCCTGCAATTACTTTTTCGCGACCGTTGGCGAACGTCTCAAGGAAGATGACCTGACACGCACTCTCTCGGATTTTGGATTCGGCCGTCCAACTGGAGTCGGACGAGCAGAAGAAACCGCGGGGGTGTTGTTGCGCACCGGTTGGGGACCGGAGAATGCCATCGGTGAAGGCCGCACATTGCAAGTCACGCCGATTCAGTTGCTGACAGCGTACGCAGCCCTTGCAAACGGTGGCCACTTGATGCAACCGACAGTCGCGTCCGATGCAGACTTTAATCCCACGGTTAGATCAGAGGTACCGATCGAGGTCAAAGAACGGAAGATACTGATCGATGGAATGGCAGGCGCAATCACGTTTGGCACTGCTGAAAAAGCGAACCTGAATTCTCTGCCTGATTTCATCATCGGAAAGACGGGAACGTCACGCCCGCTGCAACGCTTTCGTTTCAACGGCTGGTTTGTCGGGATCGCTTTTCCTTCCGACAAATTGACTGAGCCTGGCAACGCACAACTCGGCGTACTGGTGTTTCTGCGAAATGCGCACGGAGCTGAAGCTGCCGAGCTCGCCCGCCCGATCTTTGAAGAGTTTTCCCCACGCACGACATCGACGATCCGCCCCCCTGAACTTCAGCAGCAGGAAGTCGCCGTCCATCAAGTCAGTGAAAACGTGACACGACGTATGCCGTTGGAAGCTTACGTCGAACGCGTCGTTGCGACGGAAGGCAGCATGGAGGACCAACCCGAAGCACTCAAAGCGCTCGCCATCGCCGCTCGCACTTACGCAATGAAGAACCTCAAACGTCACGCCCACGATGGTTACGACTTTTGCAGCACGACGCATTGTCAGCGCTTCGAAACAGCCGGGACGCGACCCGGTGTTGTCGATGTGGTCAAGACCACCGCGGGGATCGTTTTGCGAGACGAAAAGGGACAAATCGTCGACTCGTATTTCGGAGCATCATGCGGCGGCATGACCGCGAATATCCGAACTCTGTGGGGAACAAATGCACCGCCATACCTGCAAGGCGTGCGTGACGATTACTGCGCCTCGGAACCTCACCGTCACTGGACCGACACGATTACCGTAGACGGTATGGCAAAGGCTTTGCGCAGTGATCCTCGGACAGACGTCGGCAAAACGATTCGCGAGGTGTCAATCGCGCGTCAGGACGGAACCGGACGCGCCGAACTGGTGTCTATCCTCGGTGACCGTAGACGAGTAGTTAATGGCTGGGATTTCAAGTTAATCATAGGACGAGCGCTCGGTTGGAACCACTTGAAGAGTTCCCGCTTTACGGTTACACGCTCCGGATCGACGTTTGTATTTCGCGGCAGTGGCTTCGGACATGGACTCGGTTTGTGTCAGGAGGGAGCGCACGTAATGGCCCAACGCGGATTTACGCACCGCCAAATACTGTCCAAGTATTTTCCCGGCACAAGCATGGGCTCGCGGGCAACGCCGGTTAGCACAACTCGCTCAATGCGCAGCGAGCACTTCCGCGTGACTTTTCCAAAGAATTTGGATTCCAACGAAATCACAGCACTTTTGAGCCTGCTCGAATCGACCAACGCGCAACTCTTGCGACGTGCAGGCGGGAAGGTCGCCCCGTCACAACTCGAAGTAACCGTGAACGAGACGACCGGAGATTTCACTGGCCGCACCGGCATGCCGGCATGGGCCGCCGCCGCAACCAAGAACAATCGCATCGAATTACAACCGTTATCGGTTTTGAAGAAACGAAGAATTCTGGAAACAACACTTCGGCACGAACTCGTACATGTGATCGTCGACTCATTGGGCGGCGGCCAAACGCCACGCTGGCTCACGGAAGGTATGGCGCTCTACATGGCAGGCGAAGGAGCGATGCTGCCGCGATCGCATGAGATCAATTCGTTACCGGTCGAAGCGATCGAACAAAAACTCGCCTCCGCCCGAACGTCGGCAGAAATGCAAGCCGCTTATGCAGCGGCGTTCAGGGTTGTCAGTGAACTCGTCCGGATCGAAGGCGAAAACAAGGTTTGGAAACGCGTCGCCGAGCGAAATCATTCCGTCCCATCTCTGCTAAGGTAATTACGTAATGGACCTCAAACTCCCGATATCGATCGTTACTTCCTTAGTTCTCCTAATCTCCCTTGCCGTGTCCGTCACGGCCCAGCAAAAACGGCAGACGCCGGCAAAGACACAAAGGCCACCCGCACCTGCTCCCGCACCAACGCCGCCGCCAACACTCGAGACCTTGCTCCCCTCAGATACTTACCGTATCTACGGTGAGGTCAGATCGGTGGGCCAACTGATCAGATCGAACTCGGTGAATGAGATCCTTGAACCGATTCTGAAACTGGCTGGCCCACCAAAGGAATTCCGAACGGTAATTAAATGGCTCAACACCAATGCCGACGATGTGATGTCGTCGCGAATGATCTTCGCCGGATGGACCGCAGCTAAAGACGTTCCCGACACGCTGGTTGCAATTGAGTTCGCCTCGCCCGAAGAAGCGAATAAGTTTCAGCTGAAACTGAATCCATTCCTCCAGAAAATGATGCCGCCAGCGACTCCCAGTCCCACTGGCGAACCGAACCAGACAGAGACACCCCCGCCACCGCCATATCACATTCAGCAAACCGGTTCCTTAATCCTGATCACGCCGACGCCGCTAAATTTGAAAAAGCTACGACCTGCAGGCAGCAAATTGCTCTCGGAAGACGTGAACTTCCGCGTCGCACGTAACAGGCTAAACACTGAGTCGGTTTTTGTTTTTGTCGACGTGGCTTCCATTGAGAAGGAAGAAGCAGAGCAAAGGAAGAAGGCTCAAGAGCAGCACGAAAAAGCAATCGCCGAGAGAGCCGCGAATCCGCAAACAGCCGAAACGCCGAAGGTTGAACTCGTGCCGGAGCGGAAGGAGCCGGAACCTACTGTCGTACCAGAACAACCTGTGGAGGTCGACGAGATAGTCGACGTGGTGCCATCCGTTCAACCAATCGTTGAGGGAGGGACACCACCGCCGGCTTATCTAGCGCTCGGCATGGTGTTGGGATCTATCTCAGGAGCAGAGGCGAAGTGGCCCGCCGCCGCCGGCGTTGCGCTATCTCTTGAAGGCGATTCGTTCGACGTACGCGCGCTGCTGATTAACGCACCCGGAGAGAAGAGTGATCCCATACCATTCCTGCCAGTGCTCGCACCTGGTCCGTCAATCACGCCCGAGGTCTCAAACATTCTTCCGGCAGACACGGAAATGCTCGTCATGATGTCACTGGATCTGCCTCAGGTGTACGCGACGTTCTCGAACCCTCCGATGTTTCTCCCGACGCGCCATGGGCTATCGCCAGTCGAACAACCCGGCGAGATCTCTTCACCGTTGGTCGACCTCGAAAAACAACTGAAGATTAAGATCAAAGACGATCTCCTGCCGCTACTCGGTTCTGAGATCGCGGTCAGCTTACCGATGACGGGCATGGATTGGTTTCAACCACCGAAAGCCGCACCGCCGACCACGTTACCGGCATCTCCGTCACCTTCTCCCGAGCCTTCGCCTGATCATTCGGAAGGTGGGAGCGACACTTTCACGATTACAGAAACTATACATGATCCCTTGAAAGACGCTGGTTCACCAATCATAGCGATTTCATTAAAAGACAAAGAGGGCATGCGCGCGTTGTTGCCTAAGCTGATTGAGTCCATTGCTTTCAAAGGCGCGAGTTCGTTTGCGCAAACTGAACGGCGCGAGGATACGGAACTTGTGTCCTACGCCAACGTCGTGTCTTACGCGTTCATCAGCAACTTCCTTGTGATATCGACCGACGTTAAAGCAACGCGACACGTCGTCGATTCATATCTAAAACGGCAAACACTTTCCGGCGACTTGCACTTCAAGAACTACACCCGCTGGCAGCCACACCAGTTGCAAGGTCAAGTCTATGTTTCGCCGAGTTTGATGGAGAGTTACAGGACGTGGATCCAGCAGCCGACAGCGCCGGTCGACGAACAGACGCGAGCGTTTCTGACTCGGTTCAGCATCGTGGCCCAACCTGTTACCTATTCGCTCTCGAACGAAGGGTTTGGACCACTACACGAGTTGCACTTACCCAAGAACCTTGTTTTGCTTCTAATTGCAGCGACTGCGGGCAGCGTGAACCCGCCGCCACCGCAACCGGACATGCCCTCTAGTACAGCGCCAAATCCGCCACCCACAAGGCCGGATAATCCTTACTGACGGTTCGGCCTGAGGTTTTCGATTACGAGCCCTTCAACCGGTTCGGCCAGTTCAAAATTGAACACGCGCGCGTAGAAATAAAGCTCGTTTTCGAGCGCGCGTTTGATGTTCTGGGCCTGCCGGAAACCGTGTTGCTCGCCTTCAAACGCAGCATACGCCACCGGAATCCCTTTCGCTCGAATCGCTTCAACCATCTTCTCGGCCTGGTTCGGCGGAACTACCTTGTCTTCCAAACCCTGAAAGAAGATCACCGGACATGACAATCTCTCCGTGAAATTGATCGGCGATCGCTCGAAATAAATGTCTTGCCGTGCCGGGTATGGACCAAGTAACCCGGTGAGGTACTGCGACTCAAACTTGTGAGTGTCACGCGCCAGCGCCTCAGCATCGCTCACGCCGAAGTGACTCGCGCCGGCTTTGAATGCCTTGCGAAAGGTCAGCGCACACAGCGTCGTGTAACCACCCGCGCTGCCCCCCGTGATAATTAGTCTATTCCCATCGACCTCGCCGCGGTCCACCAGGTACTTCGCGCCATTCACACAGTCGTCAACATCGACTAGGCCCCACTTCTTGTTCAAGCGCTCGCGATACTGCCGGCCGTAACCGGTGCTCCCGCCGTAATTGACGTCGAGAACGGCAAATCCCCGGCTGGTCCAATACTGAATAGAAAGACTCAACGCTGTCGAGGCAGCGGCCGTTGGACCACCGTGACTCTTCACGATCAAAGGAGGCTTCTCTCCGTCAGGCGCTCGAAAGTCAGGGTTTTGTGGCGGGTAAAAGAAACCGTGGGCTGTCAGCCCAGCTTCGGTCGGAAACTCGATTGCGCGCGGCACTGAAAAATATTGCGGATAGACCTCCTGCGCATTCGCACGACGCAGGGTCTCAAACTGTCCACTAGCGACGTCGAATGTGGTTATCGATGCAACTTCAGTCGGCGAGCCTGCCCGAAATACCGCACGTCCGTTGGCGGCCTTCAAATACTGAATGTCAGTGAACGGCGAATCGACAATCGTCACTTTGCCGGTTTGCGCGTAGATAGTCTCGAGACGCGATACGCCCTGCTCGACGTGACTGCAAACAATAAGATCGTGCGAGGCGAACGCGTATAACGACATACCGAACAGCCATTGCGGCTGCCCCAATTCGGCCTTCGCTCGCGCGACGCTCTCGATCTCGCCCTCGGTAGAAATCCGCTGAAGGTTCCACCAACCGTTCCGGTCGGAAGCGAAGTACAACACGCCCTCGGGAGACCATTCCGGTTGAAAAATCGATTCGGCAACGCCACCGGCAACCCAGCGCGTAGATGTAAGGGTGCCGTCGGGGCCAAATTCGCCAACCCAAAGTTCACAGCCATCCCAGGGCATGTTTGGGTGGTTCCAGGTCAGCCAGGCCAGTTGAGTTCCATCCGGACTGACACGTGGCGACGAGTAAAAGTCGTTGCCGTGGGTCAGGAGCACTCCGCAATCGTCGTTAGCATCGATGCTGAGACTGACGATTGTGTTCACGGCTTCGGCGTTATGGACCGTGTGGTCCTCCCGCACACAAACGAGCCTTCCGCGGGTATGGTCGAGGCAGGCGTCGGCGTAGCGCATCTCCGCAGCGGGCGTCAGCGGCTGCGGCTCTCCTGGCCCAACCTGTTTGTAAAGCCTTTGGTCCGCAAAATTAGTGAAATAAATCACGCCGTTACTTACAACGTAGTCGCCGCCACCGTATTCATGAACACGCGTGCGAGCATTGAAAGGACGCGGAGTGAGATCCGTAAAACTACCGGCACTTGAACGTTTCACCACAACGTTGCGGCCCCCTTCGGTGGGTCGCAATTCCAACCAATAGATATCAGGACCGTCGAACTGTGGCTGACTAAGACCAACAGAGCCGCCTACGATGAGGTCTGCGGTGATGGGCGATTTCCATGAGCCAAACGGCGCGATTCTGGGTGATTTTGGCAAGACGTTTCCTCGATGAGTGCTCCCTTCGTCTACTACTTTGACAGGGGAACTTTGAAAAACTTTTGTTACAACCTCGCAAAAGCTTTACAAGACTTATGCAACCTACCTAACTCTCGCTACAAGTAGTATCTGCCCGTCGTTAATTCTCCATGGGAGAACTGAGATAAAGGCAAGGGCACTGGTCTTGGGGGAGGTCAGTGCCCTCTCTTTTTGTCTTCGCGCCATCTTACCAGCAAACTCTCCATTCCGCGCCAACCCGTTTCGCCCGGTAGGTGGTGTCTGAATTTGCTCTCTGCGGACCTTGGCAATCTCTGCCGCTCTGGGGTAAAAGAACCGCAAACCCTACAAACCGCACAGACACTGAGGACCTCGGAGTACGCAGAGCATGCTGCCAAACTATGACTTCTACTAATCTGTATTGACTAGCACTTAAATCCAGTTGACAATTCGCCAGCTTAAAACCACAGAGAGGTGGGCCCGCCGCCATGCGTTCGTTGCCAGAATTCTCGTCGTTATCGTGTAAAAGACTGTTCGCCGTCTGTCTAATCACCTGCTTCATCTTCGCCAGTGTTCCGCAAAGATCAAGCGCCGACACGTTCCGACCGGTTGTTCGCGGTAAACGTGGTGCAGTCGCCGGCGGACACCCGCTCTCGGTCGAAGCAGGTCTGAGAATGCTGCAACGCGGCGGTAACGCGGTGGACGCAGGTGTTGCGACCATTCTTGCGGCATCCGTAATTGAATTTTCCCATTTTTCGTTTGGCGGCGAGGTGCCGATCCTGATCAAACCAAAAGACCAGAAAGTAGTCGTCATCGAAGGCATGGGCCAAGCGCCGATGAAAGCAACCCGCGAGTTCTTTGTTAACCGGGCAAGACTGGAAAGCTCGAGCCCCGGTCAGACCACGATGCCAAGCGCCAGAAGAGGCGGGCTAATTCCTTCCACTGGACCACTCTCGGCAACAGTACCTGCGATCCTCGACGCGTGCGTCACCGCACTTGATAAATTCGGCACCAAGACCCTCGCGGAAGTTATGGAGCCGGCAATCCAACTCGCCGACGGTTTTCCCATCGACGAATTGCGAGTGAACTACATCCGCACCCGCTCGTCGGTCTTTTCCCAATGGGCGGACGCAAAGCGAGTATTCCTCCCGAATGGGGAAGTACCTAAAGTCGGCGACATCTTCGTCCAGGCTGATCTTGCCCGCACCCTTCGTGAGATAGTGCGCGCAGAAAAACTGGCGAGTCGCGGTTCACGAAACGCGCGTCACGCTGGTTTAATGGCCGCCCGCGACTACTTTTACAAAGGACCAATCGCCCAACGCATCGGCGATTACATGCAGGCCAACGGTGGTCTGATCGCCGCCGGCGACTTCGCGCGGTTCGCGGCTAAGGTGGGCCAACCTGTCGAAGCAAATTATCGTGGCTATCAGGTTTACAAAGCCGGTTTCTGGACGCAGGGTCCGGCGATGGTCGAGACGCTGAACATGCTCGAGGGTTTCGACTTGAAGAAAATGGGCCATAATTCGCCCGCTTATATCCACACGCTCACCGAGGCTCTCAAGCTGGCGATGGCTGACCGCGATCGCTATTACGCCGATCCGGATTTCGTGAAGATTCCAACGACGGAACTCTTGTCGAAAGACTACGCGGCATTGCGCCGCTCGTTGATCGATCAGGAACGGGCGTCATTGGCCCAACAACCCGGCGATCCGTCAAACATGAAAGCTGTCCTCGTGAGTGCTGTGCAAAAGATCGGCCACGTTTCAAAAGTCCCGGAACTCGAACGTGGTAACGATACAACCTGCGTGAACGTCGTCGACAAAGACGGAAACCTCTTCAGCGCGACTCCGAGCGGAGCATGGTTGCCGGCCGTAGTCGCGGGCGACACCGGCGTGCTGATGGGCCAGAGGTTGCAATCAGCACTTACTGATGAGAACAGTCCCAATGTCGTCGCTCCCGGCAAACGGCCCCGTATCACGTTGACGCCAACGCTCGTATTGAAAGGTGGCCAGCCGTTCATGGTCCTCAGCACACCCGGCGGCGATAATCAGGACCAGGCGTTGCTACAGGTGATGTTGAACGTCATTGAGTTTGACATGAACCCGCAGGAAGCGGTCGAGGCGCCGCGTTTCGATACGCAGCACTATGTCAGTTCGTTTGACGACCACGAGTTTCTCCCTGGTTCACTGAACGTCGAATCGCGCGTAAGTTTGAAGACGATTCAGGAGTTGTCTCACAAGGGTCACAAGGTCAGGGTCCAATCCGAATGGGGCACACTGTCGGCGCCGACGGTTATCCTGTTCGACACGAAAAATGGTGTCGCCTCGGCGGGCGCCGACCCGAGGCGAAGTCGCTACGCTGTCGCGTGGTGAAAAGCGTCAAACTCTTAAAGGACTCCCCCTATGAAAAGCTTCATTAAAACTATGATCGTCCCGGCAATGGCGTGCGCTCTTCTGGTTACAGCGCAAGGCACGTTGGCCACACCAGCGCTTCCGAACCCGATTCTGGTCTTCGTTGGAGGAGAGCGCGTGGTCGTTGCAGGCAAAGAAACGATTCGTTACACGTTCGACGTATTTAACAAGGATGCTTATCCGGCTGAGATGTTCGCCGTTGCTCCAAGTCTCCCACCATGCGGCACTAACACAAAAGCAGCCCGAACCTGGGTAGACATCTACAATGCGCGCGGAGAGAGGTTGAATGGTTTTTGCGCACTGGGAAAACCATCTGACCTTGGCAAGATTTACTTTTCACTTCCGGCTGATGCAGTGCCCCCGAGTTGGGTGTACATCGAGCTCAATGATCGGCAAACCAGCGCCAAATACAAATCGAACCTGTCCGAAACAGTGGAGTAATCAACTTTGAATACACGAGGGGGGAACGAATTAATGGCAGTAGAAGAAGGCAAACGCTTCATCGACTTTAAACTCAAGAACCAAAACAACGAGACCGTGACGCTCGACGACTTTGCCGGCAAGTGGCTGGTCGTCTATGTCTATCCAAAAGACGACACACCGGGTTGTACGATCCAGGGCAAATCGTTCACGGCGACTAAGCAGGACTTTGACGATGCGAACATCGCGGTGGTCGGCGTAAGTGAAGACGATGTGGCATCGCACGAAAGTTTCTGCAAGAAGTTCGGTTTCAGTATCGACCTACTCGCCGATCCGCAGCACGAGTTTTTGGAAGCGTCGGGTGTGGGCCAGAGCGAGTACAAAGGAACGATGTACTGGAACCGCACCAGTTTCGTGATCGATCCCGAAGGCAAACTCCGCAAGATCTATCGCAAGGTCAATCCTGAAGGTCACGAGCAAGTGCTGTTGAACGACATCAAGGCGATGCAGGCGAATGCTGCGAGCGCCTGACGTTCATTAAACACGAATTAACTAAATGCTCGCCTACGTCTTTTGGCACTGGCCGCAACCGGGGGTCGACACGGAAACGTATGTCGACCACCTGGTCTCCTTTCACCGCACCCTCGACTTAAACAAGCCCGTTGGATTTCACGGTTCGCGCGTGTTTCGAATGCACGACGTGGGCTGGCTGGAAACGCACGGCGAAGCCTATGAAGACTGGTATCTGCTCGAGGATTCGGCGGCGCTGGATCGAATCAACGAGGCCGCTGTGTCAGGTGTCTGCGAAGCACCTCACAATCTGGTAGCGCGAGAAGCAGCAGGGGGAACGGCGGGGTTGTATCGAGTCAAGATCGGTAACTTGTTTGTAGAACCGCGGTTCGCCTTGTGGTTGGCGAAACCTGACGGCGTCTCGTACACGGATTTTTATCAGGCGCTGGAACCGATCATCGCGGACGGTGCCTTATGGCAACGACAGATGACGCTTGGCCCAACCACCGAGTTCCTTATTCACAGCACTACATCCATCCAACTTCCTGAAACCTGGATCGCTAGTCAACTTTTAACTCTGCAATCAGTGGGCAGTGGTCAGTCGCAGCCCTGATCAATTCCTTCGGCTGAGCTATAACTTCGCAACTAAGCAAGCGATCTTTAAAAGTCTTCGGGACAAATACGTAATCCAATCGCACGTGTGGATCCCACGTAGGAAACGTGTATCCCTTGTCATCCCTATGTAGCATGCGAAAACCGTCAACATAACTCGCATCGAGCACGAACTGGATCGTTTCGCGTTGCAGTTTGCGACCACTGATCCAGATCAGCGCACGGATCCACGCCGGCATTTTGCCCATTTCGAGGACCTCTCCCGGGGCGAGGGTATTGAAGTCTCCGACGAGAACATGGAACCCCTCCTGGTGCCGTTTGATTCCCTCCAACAGCGATCGGATCTCGCGCCAGCGGCGGCGTTCGTCCCATCTCGAAAACCTGGCGCTCAGGTGCAAACCAAACACTCGCGCCTCAGTGCCTGCCGGAATGATTTCGAGAAATGAATGGCGCGCTCCGGCGGGATAATGCCACTCGTGGTAGACGACTTCCTGGCGACTAAGAAAACCGATCGAATGATTCCTGCGCGCGGCCCAGAATGGAAATCCGGTCGCGGCAGCGAGACGTTCAATCACCTCTGGGTGCGTCGCTTCCTGAAAGACCACGAGATCCGGCGCCGCGGCTTTGATCACTTCAGCCAGCGCGTTCTCGCGGCCCACTCCGCCAAATCTGATGTTGTAACTGAGTAACCTGAGGGTCACGCATCAGCCCCGGCTTCGACCACCACGTAGTATGGCTCGCCAAACAGCACGTCGCGGCCATAGAGAACAAGGCTCGACGTGGCCTGGAAATTCACGGGGCGTCCGACCAGTTTCTGCAACGACTCACGCAGAGGATTCAAACCGGGAGCAGCGTCCGGATCAGTATCGCAAAGAGGTTTTGTATGCTGCCCGGGAATGTAATAAGCGTCGGGCGACCATGCTTCCATCACTTTAGTGCCAACGAGCGTCACGTCGAGATCGCTCGTTCCAGGTCCAAGTTCATCGAAAGGCCCGTCATTTTCGTGACGCTTGTTGGTAACGACACTGCCGCGCAGAACGATTCCCGTTCCCTCGGGAAGCCCTTGTTGCAGCTTGCGATAGAAGGCGAGAAACAATCGCTCGTCGCCACCGAACGCCAGGGTCACAATACGAGAACGCATTTCGTTCTCTGTCATCTCATAAGCGTCTTTAGGTGTTCTTTCTGTCATTTGATTTCTAACTCGGATATTACGGGGATGTGATCCGAAGCCAATGTCTCTATCACCCAGGACTTCCTGGCCCGAAGCCGATCGTTCGGACGATAAAAAATATGATCGATGCGTTTCAATGGTTTGTCGGCGGGATAGCTAAATCCGTCGTTTTTGGCGCCGCTCGTGACCCACGCATCGTCGAATTTGGTGCGCATTAGTTTGTAAGCGCTTCCTGTTGGAATGTCGTTGAGATCGAGGACGACGATAGTTAGTCCACTGACGTCTTCCAGAAACTTTAGCAACTGCTCGGTTTCAAACAAGCGTCCGTCTTCGAACTGGTAATCGAGATGCGTCGTGACGAAGTGGAGGATTTTCCGCTCAATTTCGACTTCGATACGGAGCATGCCACGGCGTTCCGTTTCGCGTTTGTTCTCAAACATGCGGTGCTCCGTGTTCCTGATCGGCAGGCGGGAAAGAATGGCAACTCCGTATTTGCCACCCTGATAGTCGAGATTCGGAGCAAACGCGTATTCCATTCGCGTCATGGCTGCGAGCTCAACTATTTCGTCCTTACCTTCGGTCCGTTTCACACCGCGATCCACTTCCTGCAAACCGACTAGATCCGGACTGGCGGCGTTGATGACGTCGGCAATGCGCTGAAGATCGAGCTTCTTGTCCATTCCGACGCCCACATGAATGTTGTAGGTCATGACGCGTAAAGTTCGTTTGGCGGCAGTTGGTGAAGCCGGCCAGAGAAGAACCAGTGCGAGAAAGACGAATAAGGCAATCCGTGAAATCGGTGTTGGCATAAGTGCGACGCGCATCTTAACATGGGGTGTTTGTGCCTGGTGCTTTGTGCTTAGTACTTTGCACTCTGTTCTGTCGAAGCCCAAAACTCTAGCCACAAAGTATAAAGCTCAAAGATCCACCTCGAACACATGCGTCTCTTCCCCTGGCTTGCCATGTTCTGCGCCGCATTCTCAGCGGGCGCGATCAATTCCATTGCCGGGGGCGGGACGCTGATCACTTTTCCGGTCCTCATCTGGCTCGGTCTCGATCCGAAGGTTGCGAACGGTACCAGCACGGTCGCGTTGTGGCCCGGGCTGTTTGGTGGACTGTTCGGTTATCGAAAAGAGCTCGAGCATAGTTCGACCATTCTTTTCCGACTCGGCGTAACCAGCGTTTTTGGCGGCGCACTCGGCGCCTGGCTCCTAATTTGGACGCCGTCGCCTGTCTTTGCCGATCTCGTACCGTTTCTGATTCTCTTCGCGACGATTCTCTTCATGGCCCACGGAGAGATCAACAAACGACTGCGGCTGGGATCGATCGACGAAAAACCAACCGGTCTCTGGTGGACTGGTGCAATTGTTTTCCAGTTCTTCTCCGCGATGTACGGTGGCTACTTTGGCGCCGGGAACGGAATACTGATGCTCGCGGCGATGGGCCTCCTTGGAATCAACGAACTTCATCGTGCCAACGGGATCAAAAACTTCCTTGGTATCTGCATCAATAGCGTCGCCGTGGTCAGTTTTGCGCTTGCTGGGCTGGTCGTCTGGCAGGATGCGTTGGTGATGGCATGTGGCGCGTTGATCGGAGGCTACTTCGGAGCCAGCATGGCAGTACGTGTGGGACAGGTTTGGCTACGTCGCGGAATCGTAGTGATCGGGCTTGTGATCTTCGTGGTGATGGTCTGGAGGTTGCGCTACCGGTGAAACTGCCCCGCGAGTTTTACACGCGTTCGAACGTCCTGACCGTCGCCCGCGATTTGCTCGGAAAGCTGCTCGTCGTACTGTCGCCCGACAATGAACGCGTGTCAGGAATGATCGTGGAGGTCGAGGCTTATCGTGGTCCTGACGACCGCGCCTCCCACGCATACGGCGGACGAAGGACCAAACGCACCGAAACCATGTATCAACAAGGCGGCGTCGCGTACGTCTATTTTGTTTACGGGATGTATTACCAGTTCAACGTCGTCAGCAACGTCGCCGAGACTCCGCATGCGATCCTGGTTCGCGCGCTCGAACCCATCGAGGGCATCGAATTAATGCGCAAGCGTCGTCAGTCGCATCCCGACCACAACCTCACGAATGGTCCTGGAAAACTTTGTCTCGCAATGGGTATCGATCGCCAATTGGACAAAGCCGACTTACTTGGGGATCGCGTTTGGTTGGAGGAGTTCAAGAAAGTAAGACCCGCGCAGATCGCCCGCGGCCCACGCATCGGTATTGATTACGCTGAGGAATGGATCGACAAACCCTGGCGCTTCTGGATCCGCAACAACAGCTACGTCAGCAGGCGATAAGCATTTTCCATTTGTCATTTCTGATTTCCATTGCAGAACTCACCGCATTTCCAAGTGTTTGAACCAAATGAAAAACGGAAAATGGCAAATGGAAAATGCTCAGTCGTTGCCGTAGCGGATCTCCATATGTCTCGTTCGATACGCCGAGAGGACCAGTACGATAACTGTGACGAGCAGCATGCTTGGAATCGAGATCCAAGCCGGTGTTGGTTCGGCGACGACGGCTAACGGACCTTCGGTGATTATGGACGAAACCGGCACCGGCATCATCGAATTGAGATAGTGAATGACGCTGATCTTCTTCAACAACGGCGGCAGCAGAAAATTCAGCCACTCCCAGCCGTAAAGCAGCAATGCGGGAATGATTGGATTACGAATAAACAGGCCCACCACCAAAAAGAACGCTCCGTAACCGACGCAGGCCAGCATCGTAATTCCGACGTACACGAGCAGTTCGCCCAAACCGCGGCCCTCGGTGAAGTATCTCAGACTCTGCGAATAGTAATTCGGGAAGTAGAGCATCAGCATCGCTATCACAGTCGTCGAGGTAAACAAAATAATCGAGGTCACGAGGCCTGACAGATACTTCCCGGCGACCAGCACTTCCCTTCGAACCGGGCTGAGGAAATAGTAGTGCAGACTCCGATCGACCAGTTCTCCACGGAACAGGTTCATGAAAATCCACGCGCAGCCGAAGAAGATGACGGTACGCAGAATCAAGGTGTAGTAGAGGAGCGCGTAGATCTTTCCGATGTTGTTGAAGCTCAGCTCTTCAGAGTTCTTTGGAACAAATATCAACACAGTCAATGGAAGCAGTGGCAACAAAGCGATGAGGTAGATCAAGATCGAGCGCCGGCTCAGGAAGTTCTTCGCCAGTTCCAGGCCCACGATGGCGCGTATTTGCCGCAGCCAGAGTCCCCACGAGAACGACCGCTTATCGGGTCTGTATATGACGTCGCCAGCAGAACTCATCCTATAAACTCCTACGCACTGTCACCCGACGTACCAATCAAATACTGGTAAACGGCGCTGAGATCGTCGTCAACCGGCGCCACCGACTCTATGTTCACTTCACCGTCACTGACCGCTCGATTCAACAGCAGATAAAAACGATCCGCGTCGCGCGTTCTGACGAAAAGCCCTCGCCTATCTTCGTGCAAGCGCGCCTCGACTACGTGGTCCTGAGCAAATACATACGCGGCGAGCTTTGACGGCTGGTCGCAACGAATGAGGATCTGCATCGGATGCTCTTCCATCTCGTCGCGCACGCCGTGGACATTTCCTTCGGCGACGATGTAACCGTTGTTCAAAAGCACAACACGGTCCGACATCATGTCGACCTCGTGCAATATGTGCGACGAGATGATCAGATGCAGCCCTTCGGTCGCGAGATTTCTGAAAAGCGCAATCGTTTCCGCACGCACCATCGGATCCAATCCGTTGAGCGGTTCGTCGAGAATTAGCACAGAGGGCTGATGCGCGATCGACTGAGCCAACCGGATTCGTTGCCGCATTCCCTTGCTGTACGCCGCGACCTTTCGATCCGCAGCTTCAACCAGATTGACCCGTTCAAGCGCAACTTGAGTTAACTCATTCGCGCGCTTGTGATCGAACCCGTGCACAAACAGATACGAATTTACAAACTCGCGTCCAGTCACACCTCGCGGAAACGAATCGAACTGCGTGCAGTATCCAACTTTGCGAAACAGTCTTTCCGGTTGATCGGTCGGGATTCCGAGTAAGGTGATCGACCCGCGAGTCGGTCGTAGCAAGCCCGTCATCAAATTCATCAATGTCGACTTGCCGGCCCCGTTCGGTCCAACGAGACTGGTGATGCCGGGCGCGATTTGAATGTTGACGCGATTTACGCCAAGTATCTCGCCGTAGAATTTCGAGACGTTGTCGAAAATGATGAGTTGAGTTGGAGGTATCGACATACGCGTGTATGTGTTCGTTCAGTGGTCAGTTGTCAGTAGTAGTTTTGATGGCGTAGGACGTCTGTTAAACGGACCACTGACTACGGACAACTGGCCACGGACAACGTTCATTATTTCACAACCTCATACGCTTTCACTCGCCACGAGAGAAGTGCGAGGCAAACGGCGCAAATCAGGAACAACAGCGTCCAGGAAACCCAGAGCGGCGGCTCAAGTATGAAAACTTCGCGGACCACCATACCCTCGATGTCGCGCATTGTTCTTGTTTCATATACTCGGTCGAAAGTGCCGAACAAACCTGCCGTCACATTTCTAACGGCCGCAATTAGACTGATGAGGTTTCCCCAAGCCGTGCGAAAGACTTCATTGATGAAAAGACCAAATGCCGACGGAATCAGGAACAATGCCACCAGTGCACCGCTCGCCACCACGCGCCACTTCACGAGCGCGGAGATCGTCTGCGTCAGCAAAGCAAGCATCAGTATCCAAAACAAGCTGGCAATGACTATCGAACTCGCAATCCACACGTTCGTTCTGAACCACGTGAAGCCTTCCAGGTACGACTGAAAGAGGAACAGCAACAATTGCGGAATCCACGTGACCAGCGACAGCAGTATTAGCAGCACTGACATTTTCCCTATCACGTATTCCGTGCGAGAAAAGGGGCGGCAAAGATAAAGCGGGAGCGCATTGTTTCGTAGATCGCGCGACACCAGCGGCGGACCAATCAGCAGCGCCAGAAGGAAGGCAAAAACATTCTGCACGTCGACGAAGGTGTTGAAGAAAGAAGCGTCGACCGGAATCAGTTCCCTGACGTTGACATTGAATGCCGTCAGTACGCCTACGTTGTGACGCAAATAGATCAGGACCAGTTCAATCAGCAGTGGGATGAAACAGATAGCGAAAAAGGCCACGAAAAGCTTGGAACTAAAAACCCCGCGCAGCGCGTGGCGCGGAATTATCAAAAAACGGCTCCACTCCGGTGTCAGCGTACCAGCGTAGCGTTTGTAGGTCTGCTCATAGACCGCCATAACCGTTCTCCATTGCCTTGAGGAAGATGTCTTCCAGCGAATCGCGCTTGTAACTTAAACGTCGCAACTGCACCTGCTCCTGGGCAGCGAGCCGATAAAGGTCGCGCACCTCGACACCGTCCTGCAAAACGACCTTCAGTCGGGACGCTGTCGTAATGGCGTATTCACAACCGAGCTTCCCGAGCGCTTCCACGAACCGCTTCTGATCGCCACGTGTTTCGAGCATGAGAAACTTCCGATTCGACTTCCGCTCCTCTTCGAGATTGCAGTAGACGGCGATCTGCCCGTCCTTCAGGATTAGAATCTCGTCGCAGCATTCTTCGACGTCGAGCAGCAAATGTGACGACAAAAGAATGTTTGCCTGGCCACTGTCGCGAATCTCGCGGATCAGTTTGATCATGCGCAGACGTGCGGGCGGATCGAGGCCGTTGGTTGGCTCGTCGAGAAAGATCAGCTTCGGACCGTGCACAAGGGCTTGCGCCAGCTTGGCGAGTTGCTTCATGCCAAGCGAATAGGTTTCCAAACGTCGATAGCGTGCTTCGCCGAGTCCGACATAGAAAAGTGCTTCATGGGCGCGTTCGAGTGCGGCTTCCGAAGGCAGACCCGAGAGTTCTGCCATCAAACTCACGAAGTGCACCGCGCTCATCTTCGAGATAAACGCATCCCGTTCGGGCATGTAACCGATCAGCGCCTTGATCTTCTTCGCATCGACGACGATGTCGTGACCGAAGATCTGCGCCGTGCCGGCGGACGGATCGTGAAAACCAAGCAGCGTGTGGATCAACGTAGTCTTGCCGGCCCCGTTCGGACCCAACAGACCGATCGCCTTGCCACGAAGGTCGCCGCGCAAGTTCTTCAGAATCGGACGTCGTCCAAACGTCACGCTCAAACCGTGCAGATCGATGACTGCCGGTTCGTGGGTCGTTTGAGTTGCGATTCCCTGTTCGTGAACCGTTGCGGGAAGTGCCATGCTCATTCTTATAGCGCTGCGTCTTGATAATTCCAAACGAAACCGAGGCCAAAAGTTGTACCCATCAGCAGAAATGCACCGATGCATGCTAACGCTTCCGACGGCGCTAAAGTTCTCCCTATTGCCATGATCTCGATCAAAAAAACTGGGAGATTGAGCACGACTGCCGAGGCGAGAGGAAACAGCAGCATGGGACGGCAACCGCCAAGACGCTGTCGCAACCAGAAGAGCGATGGTGCGTAGGCAAGTGAGAAGACAAGCGACGCCACGATCAGCGACGTGATCGTGGCGGTGTTCATGTTAGAGGCACTGAGATCCTGCGCCCCTGAGAGAGAAAACGTTGTCAGGAGCAGCAGGAATCCCAATAGCCACGAAACTAGTGATATAGAGAGCAACTTCATTTCGTACTTCGTACTTGGAGCTTTGTACTTTGTACTTGGTGCTTTGTCAGTGTCCGTAGTCAGTTCCGTGGTCTAAAACCACTGACCACTGACTACTGACTACTGACAAAACCGAACCCTTACTTCTTACCACCCATCCCACGCTGAATAATGCTCTGCATCTCCAGCGAGTTTGGCATTCCGAGAAGCGTCGCAGGACTAAGACCAAACGGACCGCCTTCGGTGTTTGCCATGAACGTGATGCTGTCACCTGTTGCATAAGCGTAAGCCAGTGTCGGCGGCATCTCGGCCGTAATCGCCTTCACAGCTTCTGATGGTCCACTCGGAAGGTTTCTCGTGGCACTGTTTGCCAATCCGGCAGGAACCAGACCACCGATGTTGTGATAGAAGACCGCCGAGAAGTTTGCGTTACCATCGGCCGGCAAGCCTGCCGTGAACTTCGCCGAGTGCAGCAACGAGTAACCACTGTCGCGCGCCGTTAACGCACGCTCGACGAGGGCTCGGCTCGCAGCCACGATCATGTATCCGTTGGCGTAGGTGTAGTTCACTTCGAGCAATCCGAAGTCTGACGACTTCAGCGTGTAGTACTTGCGGCCGCCAAGATCCGTCTGTTGCCAGGCCAATCCCTTCTTGCCAAACTTCGTCGCTTCCTTATTCACCTCGTCGACAACGCGCTCAAGTGTGTTTTGAAGATGCGACGGCTCATTCACTTCAAACACCAGCTTCCACGAAGGCACCGGCAGGATCGGACCATCGATCGCGAAAGCAAACTCACCACCCAACGGCGTAGCGATGTCGTTACGAATGTTGAGTCCGCGAGCTGACGCCTGCTGATCGAGTGTCTTTCTTAAGTCTGGCGACACTGTTTCGAGCACGCCAAGTAGATCGTCCACCATCGAGGCCGGGTTCTTCACGACGAATCCGGCAACGACGTTCGCTTCCGGTGAGATGTATTCCAGCGACCCCATTGGTCCGGGGTTGGCCAGCCATGAGGGGATACCGCGCTGCGTATCGCTGAACGAGAGTGACGCTTCGGTGTTCGTCTTGCCGTTCGAGTCTTTCTGATTGAGCACAAAATACTTCACACTCAGAATGCCCAACTGCTGTAACGCGCTCTCTTGTTTTGCGGCGTCTGAACTCTTCATACGCTCAGTCTTCGTTTGCTCGACGACCTTCTCAAGGTTCGCCGCGACGACGAGACCAGCGCCTTCCTGATAGACCTGCGCGATACGAGTGCGGAACGGAGTCGCCGTAAAACTGCTGTGGCCACCACCGGCAATCACCGCTTCCAGGGTCTGAAGCTGTTGCAGCTTGGGACTCCCGGCAAAAAGGTTGTTCTGAATCCACACGTAGAGTCGATCGTTGCCGTCATCCGTTGCCGCGACGGCAGTCATTGGATCTTCGACAAATACCAGCTTTGCCTTGGCTTTATGGTCGCGGGAATACTTCGTGATTTCCTGTTCGATGAATTCGCGTAGACCGGTCGAGTTTTTCAACTCAGCCAGCACCATCGGCTCACCCGGTTCACCTTTCTCGTCAATCGACACGGAGACCGCGATCTCGTCGCCGAGGTAAGAACCAAACTGGCGGATCGATTCCACCACCTGGTCCATGTTCTGTCCGCGACCTGACTGCTCTTTCGCCCACCACTCGCGGAGCGCTTCGTTATGGCTCATTCGCTCCTGAATGATGCGATGCGATTCCGTAATCGTGTTGGCGAGATTCGGCAGCCCGGCGTAAACAACCGTGCTTTCCGGCATCAGATCGAGCAGATGCGTCGAGTTGCGCACACCAGGCTGTTCGACGTTGCGCAGATCGGTGTTCACCGAAGCTAACGCCGAGAGCACTTCCCTGTAGCGACCAGCATTGCGGCTCCACGCGACTTCGTCCTTCACCGGAATCAGCGAAATAGATGGATTGGTGGTTGCCTGTTCACCGGCACGCAGCGCGCAATCTTTGCCTGCGTGGTTCAGGTTCACTTCGCCTTCGATCACCGAGACACGCGATCCCTTCGTGCCGTTGTTAACTGAGAACACAGTTCCCGTCACCGACACCAGCGAATCGCCGCTTTCAACGAACAGCTTTCCGTCTTTCTGCTTTGCGGCTTCGACGACAATGCTGCCGCGGCTCAGGTGAATCGTTGTGTCTTTGCCGCTCTTGGTCAGGTACAACTCGGAACGGTCACGCATTTCGATCAACGAACCATCCCCTAGCTGGACAACAGCGCGTGAATCTTTTGCAGTGCGAACTCTTTCGCCCTTCTGGAGTTTCGCTCCAGCGGCGACTGCGGCCGTTTCCGTATCGGCGATTTGATAGACCTGTCCATCGGCGGCCTGAACCGTCGCGTCAAATTCGCCGAACGGCCAGAAACGCTGTGCAAACGGAATGGCCAACAGACCAATGCCGATCACGAGAGCGGCGGCGATGGCCCAACGCATCATCGGCTGCATCGCGAAGCGACTCGGTTTTGCAGTGGCCGTGCGGATTGCCGGACGGCGCGCTTCGTTCATCGCCTTGCGGCAGGGGATGCACTCGTGCGTGTGATCGACGAGTAACAGCGAGCGCGCTTCGGAAAGCTTGCCCGCCAGGTAAGCCGGAACCAGCGACTGAAAATCTGCGCAGCCTTCGATGCGCTCAACTGCCGGCACCTGCAATTTAGTTTCGCCTGCGGCAGCCGACACACGCGCCCAAACGCGATCTGCTGCTTTCGACATCGTCGCCTCGTCCACTTTTTCGTTGCGGATGTCAGCTGTAATTTGGTCGAGGATCTTGTCTTCACGATTACTCTTCATGATGCTTCTCCAGATAGTGCCCAATCTCTTTTCTCAGTTTTGTGCGAGCGCGATGAAGGACGACGCCTACCACCAGCGGCGAGGTGTTTAGCAGAACCGCGATTTCCTTGTTGTCGAAACCTTCGTAATAACGAAGAACAAACATTTCGCCGGCGGTCTTGCCGAGTCGCGAGACTGCCTCCCTGACGAGCACCTGCAGCTCACGATCGGCATGAGCGACTTCGGGGTTACGGAAGCCGCTGGCGAGCGCCTCTGTATTGACGTCGTCGAGCGCTACGACTTTTGACCGCGAACGGCTGCGGAGCAGGTCGAGCGAAGCGTTGATGGCGGCGCGGGAAAGGTACGCTTCGGGGTTGCCTGACAGGTCGTATTCATCCTGGCCTTTTACAAGGCGCAGAAAGACGGTTTGCAGGACATCTTCGGCATCAGCTGCACTGCCCGTAACGCGTTGGGCGGTGCGAAAAACGCGTCCGTGATGCGCTTGGAAGAGCGTTTCCAGGTCGCCGACGGTTTTGGCGACGCTGGATCCTGTATTTATCGGTTTGCTATTCACGCCGACAGGGTCTTTATTAACTAATTGCAAGGTTTTAAGTGCTGCCTGCACGGTGTTTCTCCTTCGTCCACCCTGATAGACGGGGAATTTCGGGAGTTATTAACACCGCGCGGGCGAAATTTCGCTTCCTGGAGACGAAATATAGAGAACGGTGGGTGGTATGTGAAGGTTTTATCTTTCCGCTAATTCGGCCACAGCCTTCAAATGTCCATGTCAGGGAGTTTGTTTCGATAGGCTTAGAAGGCGCTGGCTGGCTTCGTGGGCTTCGGAGGAGTTTGGATGATGTCGGAGCAGAAGGCGGTATGCGGTGCCATCGTAGTGAAGGCGTTTGGTGTTGGTGTTGAAAGTGAAGTGGACGCCTTGGCGGTTGTAGCGATCCAGACCGCTGTAATTCAGAAAGTAACTAAACGCGGGAGCCTCGTCTGCATCCGTGTTCAACTTTCGTCGCGCTTGATTTGATAACTTGGCGGCCAGAGCCTCCGCGGTGTCGCCTAATAATAAGAGGACGGCGGGGCGTAGAAGAGAGCGGCGGAAGTGATGGAGGAAGATTCGGGCGCGGGCAATGCGGTCGAAGTCGTGAGACTGCTGGATGAGGCGGAAGAGACGAAGATCGTCGCCTGGGCGTGACGGCGAAACCACGGATTCGCGTTGAATCCAGCCGCGAGTGCGCGCGGTGACGTTGACGAAGAAAAATACGATCCCATCGCGGTTCGTTTTCAAGGATCTGATCGCGACGAGACGTCCTCGACCTAGACGGCGTATGAGTGCGCCATTCAGTTCAGGGGTTGTTCGGAGAGCGGCTAAGCGTTCATCTACGACGATCGCGAGCCGCCCGCCAGTGGGCGCCTTGCGTTGTTGTCCCGGTGTCGAAGTGTAAACAAGGAACAGAAACAGGAATAGACAAAGCTGTGGCGTGAGTTTGTGAGGATGCATTGTGTTTTCTCCGTGAGGTAAGAGTTATTTGTTCTACTGCCCGATTGCGGCAACGATTCGTTCTTTAAACTGCGCGTGATGGAAATGACAGATGGCCGCCGCCAGCGCATCAGCAGCATCATGCGGCGAAGGCACGCTGCGAAGTTTCAACAACAATCGCACCATCTCCTGCACCTGCTGCTTCTCGGCGTTTCCATAACCAACGATCGTCTGCTTGATCAACCGCGGTGAATACTCAAAGATCTCAAGCGCAGCTCGCTCAGCCACCAACAGGACCACGCCGCGCACCTGACCGAGTTTCATACTGACCTTCACGTTAGTCGCAAGAAACGCATCTTCCAGCGCACACGCATCCGGCCGGTACTCAGCGATCACGTCTTCCAACCCGGTGCACATTCGCAACAACCGTGTCGGAAACTTCAAACTGGACGGCGCGCGCACCGCCCCAAATCCAACCAACGAATAGCGGCGTCCGTCGCCTTCGACAACGCCCCATCCCATCGTCTGGCTGCCGGGATCGATTCCCAAAACACGCATCGCGCGAGAGTATACATAAAAAGTAAAGAGTAGTGTCCGAGTTTGCCACCTTCTGCGTACCTCGCGGTCCTCCGCGACTCTGGGTAAAAGAAGCGCAAAGTCAGATAAACAGCAAAGTCGCGAAAGACCGAGGTACGCAGAGAGGAAATTAAGACGCCCCAAACAAACAAAGGACCAAGTACCCGGTACTAACCACAAAATGATATTCTGCACCTTCCCCCTCAAATAAAACGCCCCCGTTTTATTAACACACTGCTACGTGATGTCTGGCTTACTCGATTCGATTGTGTCTATGTTCAGGAAACCGAAGGGCGACGACAACGAAAAGCCCTTTCAGGCAGAGTTCTTCAGCGTCGAGCGTCTCGAACAGTACGCACAAACTCTCGCCGCCGAACACGAGACCGTAACTAAAAAGGGACGCGCCCAACTGCTTCCGCGTCTCGAAGATAACGGCCGCAAACTCGAAGCTGTCTACAAGTCGCTTGTCGAAGCACTTCGCACCGGCCGTCCAATCTCACCCGCAGCCGAATGGCTCGTCGACAATTACCACATTATCGAAGAACAACTACGAGAGATTCGGGAGGATCTCCCAAAGAGTTACTACCACGAACTTCCCAAGCTCGCATCAGGTGAACTCGCCGGTTACCCGCGTATCTACGCCGTCGCGCTTGCGTTGATCGCGCACACCGACTCGCGTCTCGACACAAACACACTGCGACGATTCATCATCGCCTATCAACAAAAGGAACCGCTCTCGATCGGCGAACTCTGGGCAGTCGCCATCACTCTTCGACTCGCGCTCGTCGAAAATCTGCGCCGCCTCGCACTGGCGATCACTCGAGCCCGCGAAGAACGTGAAGACGCAGACAAGCTGGCCGATCGTTTGCTCGAATTGGCGTCACTGCAACCGGCCAGTGTCATGACCACGGTCAACGAACGCGTGGGCAAAGCAGAAGAACGACCACAGACATTCCTGGTCCAACTCGTGCAACGCCTGCGCGAGCAGCATCCCGCCGTGATGCCTGTGATGGATTGGATCGAAAAGCGGCTTGAAAAGCAAGGTTCCCGCATTGAACAACTGATTCACGCTGAACATCAGCGCCAGGCTGCGGCACAAGTCACCGTCGGTAACATTATCACCAGCATGCGTCTGCTATCGACGCTCGACTGGAACGACTTCTTTGAAAAAGTCAGCCTCATCGAGTCGCTGCTAGGCAAAGATCCCGCCGACGTCTACTCGCGCATGGAGTTTGCCTCGCGCGATCGTTACCGGCATGTTATCGAACGCATCAGCAAACGAACACGCGCCAACGAGCTCGACGTCGCACAATCAGCGCTCGACTTCGCCGCTCAGAGCAAAGACGAAGCGGAGAAACACGTCGGCTATTACCTCATCGACGCCGGGCTGAGCAGCCTCGAAACGAAATTCAACTATCAACCGCAAACGGTGGAACGCGTGCGTCGCTTCCTGTTTCAACACGCTACGGGTTCATATCTCGGCATTCTCACGTTCATGACGTTGCTCGTGATGAGTTTGATAATCGTTACGATGCGGCAGTACGGAATGGAATGGCCCATGTTGCTCGTCACGGCCATTCTCGCACTGGTTCCGGCAAGCGATCTGTCGCTCACCGTGTTGAACTGGGACCTCACACACTTCTTTCCACCGCGTCTGCTTCCGCGCATGGACACCGCGGACGGCATTCCCGACGACGCCCGCACGTTCGTCGTAGTGCCAACCATCTTCATGAGAGAAGCGCAGGTTCAGGAGTTGGTCGAACGACTCGAGGTCCACTTCCTTGCCAACCAGGATCCAAATATTTACTTCGCCCTACTGGGCGACTTTCGCGATGCCGAATCAGAAGAGACGCCCAACGACGCGGCGCTTCTCGCGGTCGCGCAGAGCGGAATTGAAAGCTTGAACCGAAACCACGGCGAGGCCCGTTTTCATTTGTTTCATCGCAAGCGACTGTGGAATCCGAGCGAACAGAGGTGGATGGGTTGGGAACGAAAGCGAGGCAAGCTCGAGGAGTTTAATCGTCTGTTGCGAGGTGCTGACGACACCAGCTTCGTAGTCAGCACTGCCGATGATTCGTTGCTCCGCTCAGTTCGTTACGTCATAACGCTCGACTCCGACACTCAACTCCCGCGCGATGTTGCGCGGAAACTCGTCGGCGCCGCAATCCATCCCCTCAACAAGCCACGTATCGACGCAAACGACACTCGCGTGACTCGCGGTTACGGCATTCTGCAACCGCGCGTGAGCATCTCTTTGTCGAGTGCCTCGTGTTCGAGGTTTGTGCAGATTTTCTCGGGTTATACCGGAATCGATCCCTACACTACCGCCGTCTCCGACGTCTATCAGGACTTTTTTGGTGAAGGCAATTTCACCGGCAAGGGTCTCTACCACGTGGACGCATTTCAACGCACGCTCGAGCATCGCGTGCCCGAGAACTCTTTACTAAGTCACGATTTGTTCGAGGGATTGTTTGCACGCTGCGCTTTAGCGACAGACATCGAGTTACTTGACGATTATCCGGCGTCATACCTTGCGAATGCTAAGCGGGCGCACCGCTGGGCGCGTGGCGACTGGCAAATTGCACGCTGGCTCCTGCCCAAGGTTCCCGACGATAGCCGCCGCAATACACGCAACGTGCTGCCACTCATCGCGCGCTGGAAGATTCTCGATAACTTGCGGCGCAGTCTCGTTGCGCCAACGTTGTTTCTATGGCTCGTCGCCTCTTGCACGATCTTTCCGGGCTCGTCGCTGCTGTGGTGCCTGTTTGTGTTTCTAACGATCGCATTTCCGGTTTACCTGCACGTAACAACGGGTCTGCTGATTCATCCCAAGGGACTTCCCTGGACCAGTCATTTTTGGAGCCTGTGGGGCGACTTCCGCACAAACACTTTGCAGGTCGCGTTATCGTTCGTCTTCCTGCCGCACCAGGCGTATCTGATGTGCGACGCGATCGTTCGCACGCTTTACAGAAAACTCGTGTCGCGAAAGCGAATGCTCGAATGGGTGTCAGCCGCTGAAACTGAAGGACAAACGCGCGGTGATTTCGGGTCGTTCCTTTTATTCATGCTGCCGGCAGTAATTTTGACGTTGCTGGCGTTCGGTTCCACCCTGGCTTTTCGACCGCCGGCCTTGCCCACGATCGGCTCGCTTTCCGTGATCTGGTTACTCTCGCCGCTCATCGCTTACTGGGTAAGCAAAGCGCGAGTGTTTAAACGCGAAGCGCTGCACGCCGAAGACGTTCAGTTTGCGCGGCATGTAGTGCGTAAGACCTGGCGGTTTTTTGAAACGTTCGTCGGCGCCGAAGACAACTGGTTACCGCCGGACAACTTTCAGGAAGACCCAGCGCCCGTCATCGCGCATCGCACTTCGCCGACGAACATGGGTCTATTGCTTCTCTCAACGTCGGCGGCTCACGACCTTGGTTATGTCAGTTCACTTGAATTCATCGAACGCGAAGAACTGACGTTCGCCACGATGGCGAGGTTGGGCCGGCTTCATGGTCACTTCTTCAACTGGTATGACACAAAGAGTCTCGAACCATTGCTGCCGCAGTACATCTCCACGGTCGACAGCGGCAACCTCGCCGGACATCTCATCGCGGTAAAGCAAGCGTGCGTCGAGTTTCCCGACTGCAAACTGTTCGATCGCCGCGTCATCGAGGGACTGTCAGACACAGTCGATGCTATTGCGCTCGAAGCGGCAGCGCTCGGAAGTTCTCGTCAACGAACCGACGTCGTCACGGTGCGTCATTTGCAGGACGAAATAGCAACGTGCCGCACTCTGCTCAACGTTGAAAGTTACGATCGTCTAGACCCGTGGGTTGCCTTGTTTGATTCACTAACCCGCCGGGTGTCTGAAATGGAAGACATCGTCAATGCCCTCGCGCAAGAGCACGGCGAAGGCAGCTTCAAAGAGTTGAGATGGTGGGTCGGGGCTTTGAAGCATCAAGTGAGCTCGCATCGTCGTGACGCCGAAGTTTTGACCGCCTGGGGTCGTATTCTGCCGGCGTTGCGGTTGGAAGTAGCGCCGACCGACTCTGAATGGTCTTCGCTTATTCAAGCGCTCGAGGTTGTGCCGACGTTAGCCGAAGTGCCACAGCTGTGCGATCGCGTTCTGGTCCAACTCGCGGCTCTTGAAAGTACAAGTTCGCCTCCCAGCGCAGCCCGCCTTACGCAATTACTGGAACTATCGGCAGGCGCGTCGTCCGACCTGCTTTCGCGACTCAGTCGTCTCGCACGCCGGTGCGATGAGATCGGCGACGAGATGGACTTCTCGTTCCTCTTCGACGTTGAACGTAAGCTCTTCATGGTCGGCTACAACGTCACCGCCTCGCGCCCAGACGACTCTTACTACGATCTACTTGCTTCTGAAGCTCGTCTCGCCAGCTTCGTCGGCATCGCTAAAGGCAACGTCCCGCAACAACACTGGTTCCGCATGGGCCGCGCGCTCACAAAAGTCGACGGCGGACGCGCGCTCATCTCGTGGACCGGCACGATGTTCGAATACCTGATGCCGTTACTGGTAATGCGCAATTACCCAAACACGCTGCTTGACGAAACCTATCGAACTATCGTCAAGCGCCAGATCGAGTACGGCGAAGAGCGCCGCGTGCCGTGGGGCATTTCAGAAGCGGCTTACAACGTGCGCGATCTCCATCTCAACTATCAATATGGACCATTCGGAGTTCCCGGTCTCGGTTTGAAACGTGGTTTGATCGAAAACCTTGTTGTGGCGCCGTACGCGACCATGCTGGCCGCCCTCATCAACCCCAACGCCGCGATGGAAAATCTGCGGCGGCTGCAAAAGGAGGGCGCACTTGGCCCATACGGGTATTACGAATCGATCGATTTCACGCCCGAACGCCTGCCCGAGGGACAGGACTCGGTGATCATTCGCGCATTCATGGCCCACCACCAGGGAATGAGTCTTGTCGCGCTCGCAAACGTTCTGGATGACACGGCCGGAGTACGACGCTTTCATGCCGATCCGTCAGTGCAAGCTACGCAGTTGTTGTTGCAGGAACGAATCCCGGTTGGTGTACCCGCGGCCCATCCGCGCGCCGAAGAGGTTCTCACCGGACGCGTGGTGCAGACGATGCCGGGAATGGTCACGCGCGTTTACGAAACCGCCAATCTCGACACACCACGCACGCAACTGCTCTCAAACGGCGCCTACAGCGTGATGTTGACCACCGCAGGCTCCGGTTACTCTATTTGCGAGGGCGAGGCAGTCACTCGCTGGCGCGAAGACGTCACACGCGACAACTGGGGAGCGTTTATCTACCTGCGTGACGTGCGGAGCGGCGCTATCTGGTCCGCGGGCCACCAGCCGGTGCGCAGTAAGCCAAATGCTTATCAGGTCGCATTCTCCGAGGACAAAGCTGACTTTCGTCGCACCGACGCCGGCATCTCGACGCGAATGGAGATTGTCGTTTCCGCCGAAGACAATGCCGAAGTGCGGCGCATCACACTCACCAACAACTCGACACGCACTCGCGAAATCGAGCTCACGAGTTATGCTGAAGTCGTGCTTGCAAGTCCGAATGCCGATGCAGCGCACCAGGCGTTCAGCAATCTCTTCATCGAAACGGAATTTGTTCACGGCGAGAACGCGATCCTGGCCCATCGCAGGCAGCGATCGACCGACGACCGCCCGATTTGGGGCATTCACGTCGTTGTCGTCGAAGGCGAAACAGTCGGCGCCGTGCAGTACGAAACGGATCGCGGACGATTTTTAGGACGAGGCCGCACGCCGAGTAATCCGATCGCCGTAATGGAGGACCGTCCGCTTTCAAACACGACAGGCGCTGTGCTTGATCCGGTGTTCAGCTTGCGCCGCCGTGTTAGGATTCCGGCCAACCAGACCGTCAGATGCTCGTTCAGCACCGCCATAGCGCGCTCGCGCGAGAGCGCGCTGGCCCTTGCCGACAAGTACCACGATCCGAACATCTTCGAACGTGAGCTCCGCCTAGCATGGACCAAAGCGCAAGTCGAGATGACACATCTCGGGATCGACTCGGAAGAGGCGCACCTCTTTCAACGCCTTGCGGCCCGCATCATCTATTCCGATCCTTCCTTGCGTCCCCGGACTCACGTACTCGCGCTCAACACCAGGTCGCAATCGAGCTTATGGGCTTACGGCATCAGCGGCGATTTGCCGATCGTCGTCGTGCGCATCAGCAAGGCTGCTGATATGCGCACTGTCAAAAAGCTCGTGCGCGCTCATGAATATCTGCACTTCAAAGGACTCACTATCGATCTGGTAATTTTGAACGACACGCCTACCGACTATTTGCAATTGCTGCACGGAGAGTTGGAAACGATCGTTCGCACCAGCGGTTTACAGCATTTTCAAGACAAGCCCGGCGGAGTTTACTTGAGGCGGGCGGATCAAATGCCGGAACCGGATCGCATCCTGCTACACGCAGTTGCGCGTGTAGTGATCGTCGCCGATCGCGGTACCTTTGAGGACCAGATCGAGCGCCCGCACATTGACGAACCGTTGCCGCCATTGCTGGTGCCGCGCGCGCCGTCACAGATCTATCCAGAACCAACGCTTCCACAACCGGAGCTCTCCTTCTTCAACGGGCTCGGCGGATTTCACCAGGGAGGCCGCGAGTACGTCACCACTCTCGGCGCGGAGCAGTGGACGCCAGCGCCATGGTCGAACGTCATCGGCAACGCGGTCGATTTTGGTTTTCAGGTGACTGAAACCGGTGGTGGCAACACGTGGTCGGTGAACAGTCGCGAGAATCGTCTGACGCCGTGGTCCAACGACGCGGTTAGCGACCCGCCGGGCGAGGTTGTTTACCTGCGCGACGAAGACTCAGGCACTGTCTGGTCGGCGACTCCGTTGCCGATTCGCGAAAAAGAGCCATACGTTATCCGTCACGGGCAGGGTTACAGCGTCTTCGAACACACAAGTCACGGCATCTCGCAGGAGTTGCTGCTGTTCGCGCCGCTTGATGCGCCCGTCAAAGTATTCCTGTTGCGTTTGCGAAACCGGACAGCGCGAAAGCGACGACTCTCGGTGGTCCAATACTGTGAGCTGGTGCTTGGCGTCTTTCACTCCTCGACCGCGCCTTACATCATTACCGAGATCGATCAAGACGCGGCGACCGTTTTCGCACGCAACCCATTCAATAACGAGTTTGCGGAGCGCGTGGCTTTCGTGGCGACGAGTGAAGAGCTGGCGAGTGCAACGTGCGATCGGAAGGAGTTTATCGGGCGAAATCGTTCGCTTGAAACCCCTGCGGCGCTCAAGCGTGTCGCTCTTTCAGGACGTGACGGTGCGGGGCTCGATCCCTGCGCCGCACTTCAGGTGAGCCTTGAACTACCGCCGCAAACCGCCCGCGAAGTTGTCTTTATTCTCGGCGAAGCCGAATCAAAAGAAGCGGCGCAAACAGTTGTGGACCGGTTTCGCCAGACCGCGAACGTCAACGCCGCCTTCGAGAAGGTGTTGGGCTACTGGGACGAGATACTAGGCACGGTTGAAGTGCGAACTCCGGATCTCGCGCTGGATACGATGCTCAATCGCTGGCTGTTGTATCAAACGCTGTCGTGTCGCGTATGGGCGCGCACTGCGTTCTATCAATCGGGAGGCGCTTACGGTTTCCGCGATCAATTGCAGGACGTAATGGCGCTCGTCTACAGCAAACCTGACGTCGCGCGACGTCAGATCGTACTGGCTGCGGGACATCAATTCAAGGAAGGCGACGTGCAACACTGGTGGCATCCGCCGAGTGGACGCGGCGTGCGCACGCGAATCACCGACGATCTCGTGTTTCTTCCTTTCGTTACGGCGTTCTACATCAACGTAACAGGCGACGCGTCTGTTCTGGACGAAGTAGTTCACTTCCTCGAACAGCCCTTGCTGACACCGGATCAGCACGAGGTCTACATGCAGCCCGCAGTCTCTGAAGAATCGGCGCCGGTGTTCGAACACTGCGCGCTAGCGCTCGATCGCAGTCTCGCTGTTGGCAAGCATGGATTACCCCTGATGGGTGGGGGCGACTGGAACGACGGCATGAATCGCGTCGGACATCTCGGCAAAGGCGAAAGCGTTTGGCTGGGATGGTTTCTCTACACTGCGATCGCTGCTTTCCTTCCGCACGTCGAAACTCGCAAGCAACGCATGCGAGTCAATCGCTATCGCAAGCATCTCGACAACTTGCGCAAGGCGCTCGAGGAAAAGGCCTGGGATGGCGACTGGTATCGACGCGCCTACTTCGACGATGGAACACCGCTGGGATCAGCTCGCAACGAGGAGTGCCGCATCGATTCGATCGCCCAGTCGTGGTCCGTGATCTCCGGTGCGTCGGATCCCTATCGCATGGGACGCGCGATGGCGGCGATCGAGGAATACCTGATCAGGCGAGGCGATGGACTCGTCATTCTTTTCACGCCGCCGTTCGACAAGGGCGACCTTGATCCCGGCTACATCAAGGGTTACGTGCCCGGCGTGCGAGAGAACGGGGGTCAGTACACTCACGCCGCGATCTGGACCATGATCGCGTATTCATTGCTGGGAGACGGCGAGCGCGCAGGCGAACTGTTCTCTTTGCTCAATCCGATCAATCACTCTTCGACGCGTGCTGGTCTGCACAAGTACAAGGTTGAACCATACGTTGCAGTCGCCGACGTTTACGCAGTGCCGCCACACACGGGCCGCGGTGGTTGGACGTGGTACACGGGTTCCGCCGGTTGGATGTATCGCGCTGGACTAGAATCAATACTTGGATTCAAACTCGAGAGCACTCGCCTGCGGATCGATCCATGTGTGCCCCGCTGGTGGCGCGATTTTGAGATCACCTACCGTCGCGGACGTGCGGTTTACAGGATTAAAGTGGAGAACCCACTCGGCGTAAGCCGTGGCGTGGTGAGTGTCGAAGTCGATGGCACGCTACAGTCTGACGGCGCGATCGCTCTCATCGACGATGAAAAGACTTACAGCGTGCGTGTAATTATGGGTGAACCCGTCAGGTCTGAAGAACCTGAACTATCAGATAAATCAGTGGTCTAAACAGCGGCCATGTCGGCTTCGCTGATATCGAAGTTGGCGGACACTTTCTGCACGTCGTCGTGATCTTCAAGTGCCTCCATAAGCTTCAACATCTGTCGGGCATCGGCCCCTTCGAGACGGACGTAGTTCTGAGGGACCATTTCAACTTCAGCGGCTTGCGGTTCGATTCCTGCGCCTTTGATCGCGGCGAGCACACCGTCGAAGGAGTCGGGTGACGTGAGGATCTCAAAATTACTTTCGTCATCGCGCAGATCGTCGGCGCCTGCTTCTATCGCCAGTTCAAATAGGTCCTCTTCCGACTTCGCAGCTTTGTCGACGACGATATAACCCTTCTTTTCAAACATCCAACCTACGGAACCGCTCTCGCCCAGGTTTCCGCCGTTCTTGGAAAAGAGATGCCGGATCTCGGCGACAGTGCGATTTCGATTATCGGTCATGGACTGGATCAACAATGCGACACCACCCGGGCCATAACCCTCGTACGTGATCTCTTCGTAGTTCACGCCTTCCTCTTCACCGGTACCGCGACGAATCGCGCGTTCAATCGTGTCGTTCGGCATGTTGCCGCCCTTGGCGTCCAGGATGGCTTTGCGCAACCGCGCGTTGGCGTCGGGATCGCCACCGCCCGTACGCGCGGCGACCGTAATTTCTTTAATAAACTTCGTGAACAGTTTTCCGCGCTTGGCATCGAGCGCGCCCTTCTTGTGTTTAATACTATGCCACTTGGAATGTCCTGACATCGATCGGATCCTTCTGAAAATATTGTGCGGGTTTAGGCCGGGAAATATATCACATGTAGTCAGTGGTCAGTAGTCAGTGGTCAGTAGTCAGTGGTCAGTAGTCAGTGGTCAGTAGTCAGTAGTCAGTGGTCAGTAGTCAGTGGTCAGTGGTCAGTGGCTATGATTTGACTGAGATGTACTGACTACTGACTACTGACTACTGACTACTTCGTATTCCTTGCGAGCCTGAACAAGGACCGGGAGGTCGGCGTCGGCATCTTTCCAAAGCGCGAAAAAATCCTGGTAGGCCTTTCGCGCCCCGGCGGTGTCGCCATTGAGCGCAGCAGCACGAGCCAGGCCTACATAAGCTAGAGCGTTAGACGGCGAGAAGAGGTCGACGCCACGCCTGTCGATTATTTTCTTAAACTCCGCCGCTGCATCGTTCCCTCGGCGCTGTTCGAGATACAGCATCCCGCGAGCGTAATTGTTTCCCAAGCCGGTAGCCTGACTCATATCGTAAGTCCGCACCGCCTCCAACAACTGAACCGCCTCGGCAGTGTTGCCGCGGCTCTTTTCGATCAGAGCGCCTATCGTCGGCGCGGCGATTAACGTAAGGAAACTGTTTGTCGGCGCTGCAGCGCGTGCCTGGTCGAGCAAAGCCTGGGCCCGACTCGTATCGTTACACGTCGCAAAGACCGTCGCCGCACCCGCGATCGCGAATTCTCCCGCACGATACGAAGAGAGCGCGGCGTTTGCGTTAGCTTTAGCTTGATCGCATTTTCCGAGAACGCCCATGTTCCCAGCCAAATTTAGCAGCACGTTCGCAGCGTTCTCGTTTCGATTCTGCTGTTTGAACAGATCGACCGCACGTTTCGCAAACTCCTCCGACTGCTTTGCCTTGCCCAAGTACATCGCGTGCGCACCCTGGAGCGCAGTGAAGTCAGCGTCTTCAGGTTTGCCTTTGGCCCACTGGATTTCGCGCTCCATCGCCGACTGATCGCCGCGAATGAAACCCAGAAAGTACTTGGTCACGTGCACGTAAAGAATGTCCGGATTGATCTTTTGGATTTCCGCAAGCGCCTGCTCCGCCTCATCAAAACGTCCCAGGGTAACGAAGTTGCTGACGACGTTTATTCTGGCGGTTGTATTGTTGGGACTCAGGCGCGCCGCTTCCAGTGACTCCCGCAAGGCATCTTCATGACGCCCCATCAGCTTGTAATTGAGCGACAGGTTGTTATGCGGAACGAAATCGCTCGGATAAAGCTTGGACCAGGTTTGCAGCGTTTCCACTGCTTTATCAAACTCGCCGGTGACGTAGTTGTAATACTTTTCCGAGATGTAGAGGCGCTCGCGTTCGCTCACGCGGTCGCGCAGATCGTAAGCCTTCTGAGTATATTGCTTGGCCGTTTCGATTTGCTCCTGGTTGAAGTAATGCACGCCGATGCGGGCGTAGGCCATGGCGAAGTTTGGATCGAGCTCGACCGCACGCTTGTAGAAGACCAGGGATTCGCGCGCGCGACCTTTGGTCCGTTCTTCATCACCCATAGCGTACGCCTTAAGTGCTTCAAGGGACGAAGTCGTCGCCTGCTCGATCTTCACGTCATACTTTTGGATGGAGCTGAGCGACTCGCCCAGTTTCTTGCGCAGGTTCGAAGCCGCGGTGCCGAGCGACGAAAGCACTTTTTCCTTACTGTCGGCTTCGACTTGTTCACTCGCGAATGGATCGTTCGAACGCGGGTTTATTGCTTCCAGCGTGATCACATAGTTGTTGCCAAGTCTCGCAATCGAACCCGCAAGCATCGCCTTGATGCCCTGTCGTTCACAAATCTCACGGCCCACGTCGCGCGTGATGCGGTCGTCGGGTGAACGGCCCATGAAGCGCAGGGTCTCGCGCACCCTTTCATCAGGGAACAGATTCAGAAACGGCGTCTGACCGAGTTGAACTGCGAGTGCCTGTTTGAGCGTGCCGTCGAATACGGGCTCGCCGGTGGTGTTTACGAAATCAGTCAACAGGACAGTGTCGCGCTCAGTTAAAGGCTGGGCGCGGTGATAGTAAAAGTAATAAACGGCGCCGAGTCCGGCGACGATCAGCAACACCGCCAAAGCCGCCGCGATCTTGTGACGTTTGATTCCGGTGGCGATGTACTCAGCGCTCGAGACGTGCGTGACAGTCTTCTCGGCGGTTGTAACTGCGCGATCCTGCATCGTTGGCGCCGCCACTGTGCTGACAGTCGACTTTGTGATCAGCTCAGGACTCGAAGATCGCTCGAGCTCCGTCTCAAATTCAAGCCGTTGCTTCACTCGTCGCAGGTCGGTGAGCAGCTCTTTAATCGTTTGATAACGTTCATCACGATCTTTTCTAAGCGTCTTGTTAACAATCCACTCGAGCTCGGCTGGAACGTTCGACGCGAAACGAGCAAGTGGTGGCGGTTCTTTTTGGGTGATCGCGACGATCACGTCCGTTGAGGTTTCACCCGAAAACGGAGTGCGACCTGCAACCATCTCGTAGATCACCACGCCGAGACTCCAGATGTCGCTGCGCGCATCGACTGGTTTGCCGCGCGCCTGTTCCGGCGACATGTAATGCGACGTTCCCATCACCACGCCCGCATCCGTATGCACAAGGACGCGGGTCGCCGCGTCAGGATCCAAAGGACTGCGGTCGAGGGTCTCCGTCAACTTTGCCAGTCCAAAATCAAGCACCTTCACGTAGCCATTTCGGCGCACCATTACGTTGTCGGGTTTGATGTCGCGATGAACGATGCCGGCAGAGTGGGCCTCTTCAAGAGCGCTGGCGATTTGAATCGCAATGTCGAGGACCTCTCGTATCTCAAGTGGCGCTGCCGCTGCTTTTCTTCGCAACGTCACGCCATCAATGTATTCGGTGGCGATGAAGTGGCGACCGTCATCGGATCCGACTTCGTGAATCGTAAGAATGTTTGGGTGATTCAGGTTTGATGCCGCGGCGGCTTCCTGTTCGAAACGATGGAGACGATCTTTGTTAGTCGTGTACTCCTCGCTCAAAATCTTGATCGCGACCTTGCGCCCGAGCTTCATATCCTCGGCAAGATAGACCTCTCCCATGCCGCCCGCCCCGAGCTTTTCGAGAATCCTGTAATGCGAAACGTTACTTCCGTCCATGTTCAGATTGGCTCTTGGATGCCAAGATTGCGACTACCGTTTCTGGCTCAGCCTCAATACTGATTTGCTTCGCGCGTCCGCGAGCACCACCGACAATTCGCACGCTGCTCCTGGAAACCTTGAACGTCTTCGCCAAAATCGAAATCAATTCTTCGTTGGCCGCCCCCTCCACCGGTCGCGCCGCAACGCGCACACGCAACGAATTGTTGTGGCTCCCGGCTACTTCACTACGGGACGACCCGGGCACAACGTGAACGTTAAAGCGAACCTGGCCGTCCTTGATAGTGTACGGAATCATTCAGCCGAAAGTTACAAAAGTCCGACTCGAGCGCCTCGTAACAACGTCGCCGAGATTGCAGCCTGCAAGAGCCACAGAAGGATGAATGCGACGATTGGAGAGATGTCCCATCGTCCGACTGGCGGAATTCTTCGCCGCAGTGGACCAAGCAAAGGCTCCGTTGTGTTATACAGAAAACGCATCACCGGATTCATATAACTGACCATTGCCATCTGAAAGATCACGCGTACAAACAGCAACAGGATATAGATGGAAATCAATCCGTGAAAGATAAAGCCCAGGAGCGCCGGCAGCGAGCCCGACCTTAATGCCCAGGCAATGCCCAGCACCAGTTGTGACAGAGTCCCGAGCAAGTTGAACACCAGCAACCCGGCCAGGATTACCACCACTATCACAACGATCGGCGCGTATTTCGGATCGGCGTGAAAATGACGCAGGAAGCCACGCACAGGAACGACAAAAGGGTCGCTCAACCTGCGCACCGTGCGATGAGTCGCGCCAAATGGATTGAGGTCCGCGCCGTCAACGAGAAGACGAATAAGCATTAAGACGATCAGCGCGACGATGATCGCAATGGTGGCGGATTCCAGAAACCAAAATATTCGTCCAGTTATCATGATCTGTGTTTACCGTTGACCAAAGATCGCAGTGCCGATACGAACCATCGTCGCCCCTTCTTCAATCGCGACTTCGAAATCGTGTGTCATCCCCATCGAAAGTTCGCCTTTACGATCACCAAACGCACCCTGGACCGCAAGCTCATCTCGCAACTCTCGCAGCCGGCGATAAAAAGGACGTGCTTGTTCCGGATCGTCAAAGAATGGCGGCAGCGTCATCAGCCCGACAAGCTGAACACGCTCTAAACTTTTCAAGCCTGTCACGAGCTCCGTCAACTCGCCTTCATCGATACCGGACTTCGTCTCCTCATGACCGAGATCGACCTGGACCAGCACAGACAAGCTCTGTCTCCCCTCCTCGACGCACAAACGATCCAGACGCCGAGCCAGTTCCAGCGAGTCGAGCGAGTGGATGACGTCGAAAAGCTGGACCGCGCGGCGTGCCTTGTTTGCCTGGAGATGTCCGACCAGGTGCCAGCGCGCGGCTTTTCTGCCCACTTCGTTAATCTTCTGTTCAGCTTCCTGAACGCGATTCTCACCGATGTCAGTAGCGCCGAGTCCTATAGCTGCTCGTATCACCGAAGCAGGATGTGTCTTGGAGATCGCGATTAACGTAACCTCATGAGGCAAACGTCCGCATTTTAAAGTTGCCGCCTCGATTTGCTCACGAATGTGTGCGAGTCGTTCCCCCAGTTGTTCAGTCATCACAAAAAGATAATAACTCAGTCCGTATAAATACGGGTTACGCGACGTCCGCGCCGTATTCTTAGCACTTCTTGACACTCTTTGGATGCATTCGCATAATGGCCACTCGTCTCACGCGGATGTGGCGGAACTGGCAGACGCGCAGGTCTCAGAAGCCTGTGATGGTGACATCGTGGAGGTTCAAGTCCTCTCATCCGCACCAAATAACAACTCTTTTGCCTCACATACCATCTGAAAAATAACTGTCACGGATTTTCGGAGTTCGGTGTTTTCGTATTAAGAGGTCAGTTCCGAAAGGGGAGTATTTGAATGAATGTCGATCAAGCAGCTTTGATGGAAACGGACAACTTGAGACCCACGGGCATGTCGTCCGAGAGAACTGTGCGTCTGAAACTTGCCGAGCGGCCGGATCGCGACCGCATCCAGCACGTCGTCGATTTGGCGGATGCTCTGTTGAACGAAGCCGAAACGCTCGCACGTGATAAGGCGTTCACCGAAGAGGCAACCAGACTCAAGCCGTTGGACATTCTCGGAGGAATCAGTTTTTACGACGAAGTACAACGGTTCGAGACTCACTTGATCAAAATGGCCTTGGCGGAAACCGGGGGGAACCAGGCAAAAGCAGCAAGGCTACTGGGCATTAAAGCCACCACTCTCAACTCTAAAATCAAGCTCTTTAACATCGAAGTTGGCTAGGGCCGACCAGCCATCATCCTTTAATTGACTGCCTCCGACGTCCCGAGCATTTCCGCTTCCGTGGCGTCGGAGACGGTCAATAACTGCTCCTGAAACAGCGTCGAATCTATCAAGGTCTGGACGACGTATCGCCCCGCCGTCGGAAAAGTCACATTCACAAAGAAGCTAATGTTGTCGGCGAAGCCGCCTGACGCTATCTCGAACCGCGTCGGCTGCGACACGACGATCGGCTGTTGGCGATCGGGCGTCAGTATACGCACTTCGGAGAGATAGCTGCCGCTGCCTTGCCAGTGGTTAACGACGGCAAACTTGATCAACGAGAGAGGTAGCTGTTGGACCATCATGTTTTGAAAGACGCCCATGAACGACAATTTGTTTCCCGCTTCGAGGCGGACGTCGTCGCAAAACAGCGTGTAGAGGAGTTGGATGTTCTTTTTAGTTGGTTCGGGTTTCATAGCTACTCCAGCATCGTCTTAAAAGCGGCTTCATTAATAACAGTCACGCCCAGCGACTCGGCTTTGTCGAGCTTCGAACCCGCTGCCTCGCCTGCGATAACGTAATCGGTCTTCTTACTAACTGACGAGTTTACCCGTCCACCTCTCGCTTCGATTAGTGCCTTCGCTTCATCGCGAGTGAAACTCGATAAGGTACCGGTCAGCACAAACTGTTTGTTTGCGAATCGCTCGTCGACCGATGCGCTGCTCTTGCGCGACGACTCGGTATTCACACCCGCGGCGCGCAGCCTATCACAAAGCGCTTGATTACCCTCATCGTCAAACCAGTCGCGAACACTCTCAGCAACAGTCAAACCAATCTCCGGTATTGCATCCAGTTCTTCAACTGTGGCTGTTGTCAGTCGGTCGAGAGATCCCATCTCGTGGGCGAGTATGGCCGCGGTGCGTTCGCCGACGTGCCGGATACCGAGCGCGTAGATCAGGTTCGTCAGTTCACGGGATTTGCTTGCGTCGATCTGTTCAAGAAGATTCGTCGCGGATTTTTTTGCCATGCGTGGAAGCGCCGCAACCTGATCGAGTGTGAGTGAGTAAAGATCACCAACGTCTTTCACCAGCTTTGCTTCGACCATCTGGATCGCGAGCACATCCCCGAGACCTTCGATTCGCATTGCGCGACGCGAAGCAAAGTGAAGCAAGCGACCCACGAGTTGGGCCTGGCAATCGGCGGCAACGCAGCGCGCGACGACCTCGCCTTCGGGACGGGAAATTAGTCCACCACAAACGGGGCACTTCTTCGGCGGCCGGAACGCTTTTTCGGCGCCAGTGCGTTTGGCGGTAAGCACGCTGAGAACCTTTGGAATGATCTCGCCACTCTTCTCGATCATCACCCAGTCGCCGATCTTCACCCCCAGACGCTTGATCTCGTCTTCGTTGTGAAGTGTCGCTCGCGATACTGTCGTTCCGGCAAGAAACACGGGTTCGAGATGCGCGACCGGCGTGAGTGCTCCAGTGCGACCGACCTGCACGACGATGTCGAGAACCTTAGTGGACGCCTGGCGAGCGGGGTACTTGTAAGCGATGGCCCAACGTGGCGCTTTCTGTGTCGCACCAAATTCGTCTTGCAGCGCAGTGGAGTTGACCTTCACAACAAGCCCGTCGATCTCGTATCCGAGGTCGTCGCGGAGTTTCTCCTGCGCGTTTGCGAAATCGATCACTTCCTCAATTGTCTTACAGACTTTGCGATGACTGTTGACGCGAAAGCCTGCTTTCTCAAGCCAGTCGAGTGACTCCGAATGCGTCGCGAATGGTTTACGGCCGCCGGCGAGCAGATCGTAAGCAAACATGTCTAGTTTCCGCTTCGCGACCAACTTCGGATCGAGTTGTCTGATGGCCCCTGCTGCTGCGTTTCGCGGATTCGCAAAACGTGGCTCGCCTGCCTCTTCGCGTTCTGAGTTCGTGCGTTGAAATACTTCGAGCGGAATGAACACCTCGCCGCGAACTTCGAGGGTCCCATCGATCTTTTTTGCTTGCGGTTTAAGACGCAACGGCACGCTGCGAATTGTCCGCGCATTTTGCGTGACGTCTTCGCCGATGCGGCCGTCGCCGCGCGTGACGCCGCGTGCCAGCACGCTGTTTTCGTATTGCAGCGACAGTGACAACCCGTCGATCTTCAATTCAGCAACGTATTCGAGCGGACGCCCCTCAGCTAGACGCCGGCAGCGATCGTCAAAAGCGCGTAGCTCGTCGATGTTGTAACTGTTGTCCAACGACAGCATCTGCCGCGTATGGACCACCTCCGGAAAGCCTGCCGCGGGCCGGCCGCCTACACGCTGCGTTGGACTGTCGGGCGTTACGAGTTCAGGATAGGCTTCTTCCAGTTTTTGGAGTTCTTCGAGCAGGAGGTCGTACTCGCGGTCCGAGATCTCCGGAGAGTCGTTGACGTAATAGAGTTCTTCATGGCGTCGAATCTCGTCCCGGAGTTTCTCGATTTCACGCGCACTTTTCTTACCCACTGTCTTTACCTTTTCGTACCTCTTGTGCCTTTGGTGCCTTTTTGTGGTTACTGTTTCAACTTCGGCAGGGGCGCCGTGGGTTTGCGGTCTTCTTCCGATTCGGAGACGGCTTTCGATCTTGACGCGGCCAGTTTGTGAATCACGCGGCCCACTAGTTTGATGCTTTGCAGGAAGTCGTCGATGCGGATGTTTTCATCTGGTCCATGAGGATTCGATCCGGCATAGCTGGTGCCAAAAGAGGCAACCGGCGTCGGCGGCTGCATCACGCCACACACTGCGCCCACTGGTCCACTTGAAGGATCCATCGGATAGATGAGCGCCGGCTTGCCGTAGACTTCCGCTGTCGCATCGATTACCGCGCGGGCCACGCGCGACCTTGCCGACGACTTCGCCAACGGCGCGCTACCCAACTCAATGATCTCGATGTCTTTAAATCCGCGCACATCGAGGTGCGCCCGCAACAACTCGACCACGATTTGTGCCGTCAAGTCAGGCACTAACCGGAAATCGAGTCGGGCCATCGCCATGCTCGGCAAGACCGTCTTCGCGCCTGCTTCAGTGTGACCGGTGTGAATACCGCAGATCGTGCACGTTGGACCAAAGATATGTTCCTTGACCAACGCAGAACCCTTCATGGCCCTAACCCAACCGCTGATACGAAACTCTTTTTTCAGCCCCGCTTCATCGAGCTCGATGCATTTCAACACTTCCGCATCTTCATCACTGATCGGTGCGATGTATGACGAAAAGCCGTCGATCGTGATGACGCCCTTCGGAGACGTGATCGTCGCAAGTGCCTGGACCAACCGCCAGGCAGGGTTCGGTACGATCGCGCCCCACTTCGAGTGAAGATCCGAGCGCGCGCCAAACGCGCGAAGCTCAAGGAACGTAATGCCCTTAAAACCGAGACTAACGATCGGGTTTTCCCTGGTGTCGCGTGAACCTTCGTCCCAAATGCAGCCGTCGGCCTGCAAAAGCTCTGCATGTTCATCGGTGAAGCGATAAAGACTCGGACTGCCTAGCCCGTCTTCTCCTTCGACAATGAACCGCAGCGTGACGGGAATCTTGCCAAATGTCTTTTGATACGCCTCAACCGCGGCGAGGCGAGCGATCAGATCGCCTTTGCTGTTGGCCGCACCGCGGGCGTACAACTTCTCGTCCCTGATCTCCGCCGCAAACGGTCCGGTGCTCCAACCAGCCAGAAGGCCCACCGGTTGCACGTCGTAGTGACCGTAGACCACGAACGACTTTGGTCCACTACCACACTCACCGTAGATGATCGGATAGCCGCTGCCCACCCGAAACGACTTCGTGCCCATGCCGACGCGCTGCATCGACTGTTCGACAGTCTCGGCAATCGCGCGCATGCCGGTGGCGCGAGCGGCCACCGATGGCATGCGACACAGGTTCTGCAATCGCTCGGTAAAAGTCCGCGCGTGCCGGTCAACATAACGATCGAACTTGGTAATAGTCATTTCAGATCGCCTGGTCGAAACAGCAGATATCGAGATTGTTCATCGCCTCGTTCAAATCCCGCGCATACCATTTGTTCGGCAAACGCGCTTTGAAACTCACTCCGGACGCGAGTCTGCATGTCGCGCGCCTCGTGCGCGTCGCGTTTGACGACTGCGGACCAGTCAGTCGGTATCGCGATCGTTTTTACGGGCTGTACGTCGACGGTATGCGCGCGACCGGCGCCAAGTGCCGCCACCCGGGGCGAGTTCAGGTGCCAACTGGCAAACAGGCGATCGCTCGGAATTCCCGGTCGTTCGCCTGATTGGTCGTAATCGAGACCGTAAAAGTTTGCCTCGTACTGATGGACCGTCACGCCGAGGCGGTTAAGGTTGAAGTGGGCGTTGCGCGATTGCATGGGATCCCATGTCCACTTGATGAAGTCTCTTCCTTCGCTCATCGCCTTCGAGCGCTGCGCCCACTTCAGGCTCGCGCCAACACCTTTGTTCTGGTAATCGCGAGCGACGGCCATCACGTGCGAGTAACCATAGATCTCGTTGTTCGGCCTGATCGCCGCGAGATGGTGGACAAACCCGACCATGCGGTCTTCCGCAAAAGCGCCGAGTGTCCAACCTCCAGCTTGTCGGGAAACTATGAAATGACGGCGGGGCGAAATCTCCAGGTCCGGAAGCCCGAACGCTTCACGTTGGAGGTAAATACAACTATCAAACTCTTCGACGCTTCGGCATTCCCGAATTATTATCTCTTCCATCCATTACCTATTAAATTTATTTTGTTGATCCGCGTTACGACTTTGCAGGACGCGCGGGGATACGAATCGTCGCCTGGAGACCTCTGGGCACACAATTCTCCAAAACAACTCGTCCCCCCATAAGTTCGAGCAGCTTCCGGCCGATGATAATACCAAGTTCGTTGATGTTTGGTTCGTGACCCATCGTAGAATGCTCCGGGTCGAACGCGCTTGCCGTATCTGAACGCGCTTCACCATTGTCTTTAACACGAATCGCCAGCATTGCCTGCTGATCGATATCCACAGTGACCTTGACCGTCTCGCCCGCGGGACTACGACTCACTGCCCACGCGATAAAGTTAAAGATCGTCTGCCTGAGTTTTCCCTGATCGGAAACCACGGTCGTGATCTCCGGAGCGACTTCATACTCGATCTTCACCTGCGCCTTCTGCGCCATACGCGCCGCTGCCGAGCAGGACTCTCTCACGGTCTCGCGCAGCGAAAACTCCTGAAGGAAAACTTCCGTTTGCCCAGCCTCGATGCGCGAAAGGTCGACAAGTTGATTCAGACTGGCCTGAAGCTGAAAACCAGAATCCTGGACTTTCTGACAAAAGCGACGTTGCGCGTCAGTCAGTTCCTCCTGATCCAGAAGGATCTCGCTGAAGCCGAGAATCGACGTCAGCGGCGTGCGCAGTTCATGCGACATGCGCGCCAGGAACAGAGATCGATAATGAGAAACGCGTCGTAATTCGCGATTAGCCTCTTCAAGCTCGGCAGTTCGCTTTCTTAGTTCCCTAATTAGAAGATCAACGCGTTCCTGAGAATTGAGAGCAGCCGCACTGCCAACATTTTCGTTAGTGTTTTCCGGGTCGCTAACGTCGTAGACACCCCCGGTTGCTCTTTCATCCATAAAGATCACACCCTGCTTGCAAGTTGTTTCACCTGGGGGCCTAAACTGTTTTGTGGCATCAATATAGGGTGAGCGTACCTCGCTGTCTACCCCTTTGCTTGCCTTCAGCAGGAATTTTGCCAGATTCTTAGCGTGCGCTATGATGCCGCACCGGATGAACGGCCAACTCAGCCACCGACCCCTCGCGGAACTGATCCGCGAAATCTTAGCAAAGTCCCAGAGTGGCAGGCTGCGTCTCGAGCGCGAACGGATCCAGGTTGCCGCATATTTTTACAAAGGACACTTCACTTACGCGGCGTGCAACGTGCGAACGCTTCGCCTGCGCGAGTACTTGCAAAAGTCCGGAGTGCTCTCGCTGGAACAATTCGCGCGCTTTGACGAACGCGTGCCCGATCTGCAATTGGCTCGCGAGCTTGTTGCCGAGCAGTTGTTGACACCAGAACAACTCGAGTGGATCCAGTCGAAGCAGGCGACGGACGTTCTGCGCCTGGCGCTCATGTGGACCGAAGGTGTTTGGGATTTTGATCAACGATCTCATCTCGACGAGCCTATCAACCTGAACGTCGATCTCGATGCCTTGTTGGTTGAAGCTGAACGAAGGACGTCCGGCAAGCCCGCTGAGGAACCGCAGACTGCTGAAAGAGATGTTACTCAAAAAGACGTCAGCGCATTTCTCGACCGAGTGCGTCGTGCTGAATCTTATTATGACGTGCTCGGCGTCCAGGATTCGGCTGATGCTGCGGAATTAAAGTCAGCGTACTACGACCTTGCGCGCCGTTATCATCCGGACAGATTTCGCAAAGCTGACTCGGCGCTGCTCACTCGTATGGAATCAGCGTTCGCGAGGATCACACAGGCGTACGACACGTTGCGCGACGATCAACTCCGTGCAAACTACAACTCGAAGCTTCAAGCTCGCAGAAAAGCTCAGCAAATCGCTGACGAGACTGCGAAGCCCATGGTTCGTGAAGCCGAACCAGTCGAGACGACTCCCGAGGTGCCCCTCATCCCGGCAGCGGAACGCGCGGCAAATGATTTCAAAGAGGGACTCGCAGCTCTCGAACAGGGTCAACGGAGCGCTGCGGCCGGATTGTTTGCCTCCGCTGCGCGACTGGTGCCGAATGAACCGCGATATCGCGCATACTACGGCGAGTTGCTGGCGGCGCAGGAAAAGACGAGACGTGCTGCTGAAGCTGAACTACAAGCGGCGATCAAACTCGATCCCGGCAACGCAAATTACCGCGTGATCCTGGCACAGCTGTTCCGAGATCTTGGATTTAATATCCGAGCAAAAGGTGAAGCCGAGCGGGCAGTCGCGGTCGATCCTAACAATCGCAAGGCGCGCGATCTGTTGCGCGAGCTAAAAGGAGTTTAAGATAAGCAGCGATGGCCGCAATCGACACTGTTGAATTGATTGAAAAAGCAGCGGGCGAGGCTTTCATGCAGCTCGCCAAGACCATCGATCGCTTCGAGCATTACGAGGATCCGCACGCGCAGCGTGTCGCCGCAATCGCGGACGAGATTGCGCATGCGTTTCATCTCGCGCGACACGATCGAGGCTCTCTGTACGCGGCAGCGCTGCTGCACGATCTCGGCGAAGTAGCGATGGAGCGGGATTACATTCAGGCGAATCGCGCCTTGACCGCTGAAGAACGACTCGACCTCGCTCGGCATCCTGTAATCGGTGAACGAGAAGCGTCGAGAGTCGGAGCCGATCGTGCCGCGCAACTGCTTGTGCGCTGGCATCACGAGTGGTGGAACGGTGCAGGTTATCCCGATGCGTTACGCCGCGAAGAGATTCCTTTGGCTGCTAGAATACTTCGGGTCGCTGATTCGTACGCGGCGCTCACGGACGCTCGTCCGTTTCGGCGGTCGCTGTCGGAAGAAGCAGCAAGACGCGAGCTGATGCATGGTGCCGGGATCGAATTTGACCCTTCAGTTGTCGCGATGTTTCTTTCATTGAATGTGAACTATGCAATTTCATAACGGTTGGTTGAGTTTCGAACTGGGCGTGCTGCGGCGACTGAAGTTTGAATCGGTCGCGCTTCCCTTCACCGGCGAGCCTGAGCTAATCGTCCAATTAAAAAACTGGCGCATACGCGTTGCGGCTAACGATCCGATGGTCTGGTCATACACGAAGGCGTTTGCGCTGGTTGAGAACAACACCAGAAAACTAGACGAAGCTGACCTCGAGTTGCTGCTAGACGACGCGTATATCCCCCGCGAGAAGATCACAAATCCTGCCCTTCTCAAGTGGTTCAACGAAACTGACGCATGGTGGTTCGACAACGTGCGGTTCAGTGCCGAACACCTCGAGCCATTTAAACGCGCACTTGCACTGACGGCGGCGATGATGGTCGGCGACTACGTCCTCTCGTTCAACGAACAGACCCGCAGACTGCGAGAGCCATTTGCCCTTTCAGACACGTTTCGCCGCATGCTCGCGTGTCTTCCAGAACTGCACGACAATTCGATGCGCAACAAAACGACCAATCAAGGCGTGCGCAGTTTCGTTGCCGAACGACATCACACGGATCTGCTGTTCCTGCGGCTACCCACCCCGATCACACAGGGCGCCACCGCAAGAGATCCGATCGAAAGCTGGCGCGAAGAATGGCTGCGTGGCGGCGACGACTTCTGGATCGATCTCGAAAGATCCCAAAAGGCTCTGTTAGGCTCGCGAGTGCAAAGCAAACAGCAGTACCTCGGTTTTGTCGAAGACTTGTTGCGCTCCGCTGCGCACATTCCCGTCTGGGCCATCGCCCACACGGAAAATGGCTTCATCTCGAATGATGAGTTGGTCGAGAAAGTCGGAAAGGTAAGAAAAGTATCTGCGATCTACTCGAAGGATTTTTCAGACATGCTGGGGGTGCGGGCCTCACTGTTGGTTGCCAACTCGTAATTCACTCTCTTCAGAAACGAACTTGTAACCAACGCCTCGTACCGTCAATAGATGACGTGGACGTGATGGTTCCTCTTCAATGTACTTCCTCAAGCGGACGATGAAATTGTCGATCGCTCTCGTATCAGTGTCTTCGCGTAACCCCCAAACGTCTTCGAGAATCGCGCTGCGTGAAACTATCCTGCCGTCGTGTTTGATTAGATAACGAAGGAGGTCAGCCTCCATCAAAGTAAGGTGCACCGTTTGATCGCCGGATCGCAGCTCTAACGCTTCGAAGTCGATGGTCTTACTCCCAAACTCGAAAATGTTGGACGCGTCAACAGGTGATGGCTGCTGCGGTGTTTTGCGGAGCCACTCGCGCCGGCGCAGCAAGGCATTAATGCGGGCTAGCAACACTGAGAGCTCAAATGGTTTCGGCAGATAATCGTCAGCGCCGGCTTCGAAACCACGCAGCACGTCTTCCGCCTGTCCGCGCGCCGTCAACATCAGAATCGGAACAAACTGCCCTTTCTCACGCAAGTGTGACGCGAACGTGAAACCGTCCATGCCCGGCAACATAACGTCGAGCACGACCACGTCATACGACTTCGATTGGTCGAGCAAAAGCGAAGCCGCCTGTTCGGCGTTGTTCGCGATGTCCACGTCATAACCTTCCGCCTTCAGGTTGTACCGCAACCCGTCTGCGAGATGTTTCTCGTCCTCAACTATTAAGACGGAATTCATTTATTTAGATCCGTGGGTCAAACCCGTGGTAACTGAATCGTAAACGTGCTGCCCTGGCCCAAACCAGGGCTTTCGGCGAACACGCGTCCACCATGCTTTCGGACAACGGATTGGACGATGAACAGCCCCAGTCCCGTTCCTTTTACACGCGCCATGAACCGGCCGGGCACACGGTAAAAGCGTTTGAAGATTCGCTTTAGTTGCTCGCTCGGAATCCCGATTCCCTTATCCGCTACTCGAACGACTACTCGTTTTTCATCCGGCGCCGACACCACTACCGAAACCTGTACTTCGTCGTCTGAATATTTGACCGCGTTATCCAACAAGTTCGAAAACGCTGCACGCAGTTCGTCAGCATCGCCGGAAACCTTTGCGCCTTTCGCGTCCGGCGTTTCCGAATAGACGAGGTGTTGATCGTTAAGTCCGTAGCGAAGACGAGTTCGTTCCAAACACTCACGAACCATCTCGTCGACGTCGATCACGGAGTTCGTAATTCGACGACGGCGGTGGCCTGTCCGTCCCGCGCGCAACACCTGCTCGACCGTTAACAACAAACGATCGCTATCCGCAAGCATAATGTTGTAAAACTCGCGTCGCTGCGCATCATCGACGTCTCGCGTCTTCAATGTTTCGAGATACAGTCGAATCGAAGCAATCGGCGTCTTTAGTTCGTGTGTGACTGCATTGATAAACGCGTCGTGCTGGTCGTTAAGACGTATCTCACGGATCAGAAATGTCGTGTTGAGCACTAGACCGAAGATCAGTACGACAAACAGAATAATGCCGAATATTAATAGCGCGATCTCGCCCCAGTTGAGCACAATCCACCCGACATTCAAGGCGACCGCCAACACCACCAGGCTCACGCCCAGCGTGATGAAGAAAGCTGCAGACTTGCGACGGCGGGCCCTAACTCGCATGGCGCGCGATTGTACCAAGATCCTTCGCGATCAGTGTGACTCCTGTACCTGCGAGAGCCGGCGCGGCAGTCTGACTCTTCGACTTACAAACAAGACCAACCACAGAACTCCTGAAACTCCGGACAGCAGCCCGGAGACGATAGTCAACGTTCGCGGTGTGATGTGGTAGAGCGACCAACCGGCAACGGCCGTCGACAAGCTCCAGATCATCATCTCACCCGCTCGATCCGTAGTGGAAACTCGTCCGCGCAGGTTGTCGGGCACCAAACGCATCAACAGCGTCTCCTGAACTGCGAACTCCGCCCCCAACAATACACGCGAAATAAAGAGCATCGATGATGCCAAAAACAACGACGGCATCACTCCCATCAGCGCGAAGAAGATCCCCTGAATGAAGAGGCTCCAACCGATGTAGCCGATGGTCCTGCTCTTCATGTGGAAGTAACCGCCAACTCGTCGGGCGATCATCATGCCGACGAACAACCCCAGACCGTTCGCGAAATACAGTACGCCAATCGCCGCGTCGGCGCTCAATCCTTTCTCACCGACGAAGACGAACGCGCCAAGACGGTCCGTAATCAGATTGATTGCGCCGCCTCCAATCGCCCATACGATGTTGACGAGCAGGATCGTGGCTACCGGCGCGTGGGTGACGATGTACGACCAACCCTCGCGAATGTCGCTCCAGTAACCACTGAAAAGACTTCGCTTTCGAGTCTCGTCCGGCTCGGCGGACGGCTTCTGTCGTGTTTCCTGATCGGGTACGAGCCCGATCGAATACGCCGAGAGGAGAAACGAAACCGCGTTGATGATGAATGCAGCCGAGTAACCGACCTTCGACGCAGTCCAGCCACCCAGCGCTGCACCCACCGACATAAGCAGAAAGCGCGACGAAAACATCAGCGCATTGCCGGCGAGCAGATCGCGTTCACCCGTGATGCTGGGCACTATGGCATTCTTCGCGGCTTCGAAGAACGCGCCGAAGAACGCGAGCAAAGCCGTGCAGAGATAGGCGATCCAGAGATCCTGCGGACGTCGCACTAACAGAAATCCGAGCGCGACCACGACGCGCAGCAGATCGGTAACGATCATTACCTTTTGTCGCGACCAGCGATCTACAAACGCGCCCGCGAGTGGCGAGAACAGGGTAAACGGCACGAGACGGCAGAGCAGCATCAGCGTCGTCACTTCCGGCGCGGCGTTTGAAACCACACGTACCAATCCCAGCGCGGCAATGAAGTTAAACCAGTTGCCGAGTTCCGAGATCACCTGCCCGATCCACAGTCGTCGGAACGACTGATTGCGCTGCAGGAGCTGCATGTACGTTAACGAGTCCACGATCGTTGTCTTTGCCCTGTACTTTGTGCTTTGTAGTTGTCTTTCGGGCCAAGTTACGTCCGCGCCCGCGAACAAAGAACCCAGCACACAAACCAAAGTAATAAACTAAAAAGGCCGCCCAACTCTCAGGCGGCCTCGCGATCTGCTCCGTTCTCTCGAACGTCAACTACCGACAAATCGCGGCGGCCGTTTTTCCAGAAATGACGAGACGCCTTCAACGAAATCTTTCGTCTTGCCCGCCTCGATCTGCGCCTCGCGCTCCTGATCGAGTTGGCCGCCATAGTCATTTACCGCGCTCGCGTCTAACAATCGCTTGATCTGCGCGATGGCTGCCGTTGGGGATTGGGCCAGTCGTTCTGCGATCGACATCACCTGGCCCATCAGTTCGGTATCGGCGACCACGGAATTGATCATTCCCATCTCTACGGCCTGCTGTGCCGTAATCATGTCGCCGGTGAACATCAACTCTGCAGCCTTTTTCCATCCTACGAGTCGCGGCAAGATGAATGTTCCGCCACAGTCAGGCACCAGACCGATCTTGATAAATGCCTGGTTGAACTTCGCACTCTCTGCTGCGATCACCAGATCACACGCGAGCGCCAAATTGCATCCTCCGCCAGACGCAACTCCATTAACCGCGGCGATAAAAGGAACCGGAGTTTGGCGAATCAAGAGAATCGCTTCATTCAGTATTCGCAACGGCTCGTCAAAGAATGCTTCGAGGCGTCCTTCCTTAGTCGCGATCTCCTGCATCTCGCGCAGATCGCCACCGGCGCAGAAAGCGCGTCCTGCGCCAGTCAAAACAATCGCGCGCGCCCCTTGTTGAATCGCGTCCGCGACGGCAGCCTTGAAGTCGTTTGCCGTGTCGACGGTCAAAGCGTTCAAGCGGTCCGGCCGGTTCAAAGTCAGGAGACAAACCTGCCCTCGCATCTCAAGTTGAATCGTTTCGTAACTCATTTACCCTGGTTTTAGAGCGTTCCTCTCCCGTCACTCGCGTTAGAGAGATACCGCGTTGGAAAACTTACTAGTCCGCATTGTCTTGAGTCCGATGCCGCAGGCACGAGGCGGCATCAACTCATTTCAGGTCCGTTGCGTCGCGCGATTCGCGCTGAAGCAGTCGCTGCATAAGACTGGCCTGCCCGACGAAGGCTTGAAGGGCACGGAGTCGGACTTGCCGCATTGGTCGCACGTGATTTCGAATCGTTGACGCTCACCTGTTTGTCCTCTTCCGCCACCGAAGTTGGCCCGTCGCGCGTCGCGGCATGGCTTACAACGTTTTGGATGAGTCAGATTACGTTCCCTGTAATACTCCTGTTCGCGTTCCGTAAATGTGAACGGAGAGTTGCACTCCGAACACGTTATCTCGAGGTCTGGCATCGCGGTTTCTCCACGAGAGCGGAATCGAGGAACTCCACTCTCTTTGCTCTTCGGAGCGCTGGCGTCGCGTTTCTTTCATCCACGAAGTTATGGTGCGAAAGCCCTGTTTCTCAAACACTACGCCGAAAAGCTTCGCGTCCCGACGGTTAGTTGCCGCGAGTGTACTCCAGCGAATAGCCGTATTCAATTGTTTTATGTGGCGGAATCTCGTCAGGAAATATTTGATGTGTGGCGCAAACGCAACACCGCTCTCCTGTATATACGTTATATACTCACTTCTCTCTCGGCATGTTGGTTGCTCACTTTATAACCGCAGCATGGATCATCTGACGTAAGGCGCCCGACTTTTGATTAAACAGACCACACTCGGCTCTCCAGTCGAAACTCACGGCATAGGACTACACACAGCCGTTCCGGTCCATATTCGTCTCGTTCCCGCGCCTCCCGATACCGGTTATGTTTTCCGTCGTACAGACCTCGGTGGTTTTGAAATTCCAGCGACCGTCGAATCAGTAGCTCATTGTGGTTACGCAACCACGTTGATGCGCACCGGCGTCATGCTGTCTACAGTTGAGCACCTACTCGCGGCACTTCGTGGCCTCGGCGTCGATAACGTTTTCATCGAAGTCGACAATCTCGAGATTCCGATCATGGACGGCTCGGCTGAAAACTTCGCTGAGATCATCGAGCGCGCCAGGATCGTCGAACAACCACTGGCGCGTCGCGCGCTGCTCATTCGCGAACGGGTTTCGTTCGAACAGGGCAATCGACGCATTAGCGTCGAACCTGCGGACACTTATCAGATCGACTGCCTGATTGACTTCTCTCACCCGCTGATCGGCGTCCAGAGTTTGTCTGTGGAACTGAGCGACGGCGCTTTCGGTCGCGAGATCGCGGCGGCGCGCACATTTGGTTTTACGGAAGAGATCGAAGCGCTACGACGGGCGAATCTGATTCGCGGTGGGTCACTCGACAATGCAATTGTGTTAACGCCGGACGGAATGTTGAATCAGACCGGCTTACGCTTTCGCGACGAGTTTGTGCGTCACAAGATCCTCGACATCGTCGGCGACCTCGCATTACTCGGAATGCCGATCATGGGTAAGGTCGTGGCCGAACGAAGTGGTCACATCATGCATGCCGGTTTGATGTCGAAACTTCTGCGCGTTCGCTCGGCGTGGGACATTGTGGATATGCCTACGCCAAACGGTGGGTAGATGGAAGAAAGAAATCATTGGTCATATATCATTTGACATTTCTCATTTGTCATTTATCCGGGCCCAGATCGTGCCGTTCTGAGAGACGCTGCAAAGATTCTGCATAGGTCACCGTTCTCTTGAACGATGTCCATTAACAACTCTGTCTTCAATAATCGACTCCGTTCTATTATCCGCAGCCAAATTGAAGTCTCATTCAGTTCTTTAAGAACGACTCGAATTTTGTGCACGAAATCAGCGCGACTTTCGGCGCCTCTGGCCTCGCCATAATTTGGTGCAGGAGAAGTGCCCGAACTTAGAATCTGTCCGGCAATGTGCTTACCGGCGGCTGTCCGAGGCAAAGATACGGAAAGCTTTATTATTCGAACCGCAAAGTTGATGAGCCGTTCTTCAAGTTCATCCGCGACGGATGCACAATTTGATGGCGCTTTGTTCATTAGTGAGGTTGCGCTCCGATTCACGTATTTCGCAACACGATACGCTGGGGCCGGATAAATGACAAATGAGAAATGTCAAATGATATATGACCAATGATTTCTTTCTTCCGGTCTAAAGTCCGCTGCGCACGATGTCGTGAACTCTGATCAATCCCACACACATCTGATCCTCATCTACCACTGGTAAAACCGAAATTTGTGAAGGTCGATCTTCCATCAAACGCAACGCGTCGAAGGCGAGCAGGTGGGGCGTCGCAACTGTTGGCTGGCGCGTCATGAAGTCGTCGCAGGTGAGTTTTGCTAGTGCGTCGTGACTCGTGCGCTCGATCGCCCGCCGGAGATCGCCGTCGGTAATGATTCCCGCGAGGCGCCCGTACGGATCGACAACGCACACAGCGCCGAGTCCTCCCTTGCTGATTGCGCGTACAACTTCGACCCATGAAGATCCGGTGGCAATCGTCGGGTTCTCGCCGTTGCGATGCATCAGGTCGGCGACGCGCAAGGTGAGTCGTTTTCCTAAACGACCCGCAGGATGATTGACGGCGAAGTCGTCGGTGGTGAGTCCTTTGACTTTCATTACGGTCATTGCCAGCGCGTCGCCGATTGCAAGAGCAACCGTTGTGCTTGTCGTTGGCGCAAGATTCAAAGGACAGGCCTCCTGATCGACTGATGCATCGAGCACTGCGTCTGCCCGACGCGCGAGTGTCGAATTGAGGTTGCCGACGATGGCGATGATCGCGACTTCGCGGTTCTTCAAATACGGCAACATGCCAACGATCTCATCAGTCTCGCCGCTGTTGCTAAGTACGATCACGACGTCGTCCGGTTGGACAATCCCGAGTCCGCCGTGCAGTGCGTCGGACGGGTGAAGGTAAAGCGCGGCAGTGCCCGTGCTGGTCATCGTTGCCGCGATCTTTTGTCCGATTATTCCCGACTTTCCGACTCCCAGGATTACGACATTACCCTTGCAGGCGGCGATCAGATCGACCACGCGCTCCACTTGCGCCGGGTCGAGGCGGGTCGCTGTTTGCGCGATCGCATTCGATTCGATTCGAAGCAACTCCTGTACGTCTGACAAGTGGCTATTCGTCATTTGCGGCCTTTGATATACGAGTCGGCTCGCATTTGGCAAGTCGAGCGCTCGTAAGTTATAGTCCGGCCTCGTTTAGATTACGTTCAGATTGTAGTCAGGAGCGACATGGGATTCAGCCTGCTTCCTAAAGAAGAGCAGTATTTCGACCTGTTCACGCAAATGACTCTTTACATCTCCTCGGCTGCCCGCGAGCTGAAGGAGATGCTGTCTGACAACCAGGCCGATTACAAGGAGTACGCGCAGCGCATCAAGGGGCTGGAGCATGCCTGTGATGAGCTGACCCACACGATTTCAACCCGGCTGAACAAGTCGTTCATCACGCCTTTCGATCGTGAAGACATTTACACGATGTCCACCGCGCTTGACGACATCGTAGACCTGATCGACGATGCGGCGCGAGCGATCATCATTTTTGACGTCAAGGAGATTAACGAGTACGCCCGCGACTTCGCGAATGTGATCGAGCGCATGGCGGATCAGTTGAAAGAGATCGTTTCGACGTTGCAGCGTCCGCGAAACATCACGCAGCGACTGGTGGAGATTCACCGACTGGAAAATGAGGGCGACGACATTTATCACGCCGCCATCGCCGAGCTCTTTCACGATCCGCCGGATGCGTTGACCGTGATCAAGTGGAAAGAGATTTACGAGAAGTTGGAAGCGGCGGTCGATCGTTGCGAGAACGTCGCGAACATCATCGAGAGCGTCATCATTAAACATACCTAAAATCTGTGGTTTTCTTTTCGAACCCACTTGCCTATGACTGCAACTCTGGCTTTCATCATCATCCTCGTCTTTCTCGCACTCGTCTTCGATTACATCAACGGATTTCACGACGCCGCGAACTCGATCGCCACCGTTGTCTCAACCCGGGTGTTGTCACCGGGCATGGCTGTGGTGTGGGCCGCCTTTTTTAACTTCATCGCCTTCGCCGTCTTCGGAACGCGCGTGGCCAAGTCGATCGGTGACGGCGTGCGCATGGACGTGATCAGTCCTGAGCTTCGGCTTTACGTTCTGCTCGCGGCGCTGTTAGGGGCGATCCTCTGGAACCTGATTACGTGGTATCTGGGCCTGCCCACGTCGAGCTCGCACGCGCTGCTCGGCGGGTACGCCGGCGCCGGCATCGCAGCGCACGGCGGCATCAGCGGGCTGCTAAAAACGGATGTCTGGGTTCGTACGCTGAAGTTCATCGTGCTGTCGCCGATGATCGGCATGCTGCTAGGTTTCACGCTGATGGTCCTGGTCTTCTGGATCTTTCGGCGCTCTTCAGCAACGAAGGTGGACAAGATCTTTCGTCGCGGTCAACTCTTCTCGGCCGCCGCGTTTTCGCTGGGCCACGGTGGGAACGACGCGCAAAAGACAATGGGCATCATAACAGCAGTGCTGACAGCCGGCGGCGTTTGGGGCCTGGCATATGGACCAAACGGAACCCTGCCACCGATTCCGGTATCCGTTGTGTTGGCAGCGCATGCGGCGATCGCTTTAGGCACACTATCAGGCGGCTGGCGCATCGTCCACACGATGGGAACCCGCATCACTAAACTCAAACCCGTGGGCGGCTTTTGTGCTGAAAGCGCAGCCGCGCTCACGCTCGCGTACGTAACCATCACAGGGACCCCCGTCTCAACAACGCACACAATCACCGGATCAATCGTCGGAGTCGGCGCCACTCGTCGGCTTTCGGCGGTGAAGTGGGGCGTCGCGGGCCGCATCGTTTGGGCGTGGATTCTCACGATTCCCGCCGCCGCCTTCATGGCCGCATTGTCTTTCTGGATCGTTTCGGCCATTCATCGGCTAACGAGCTAGCAGGGCCCTGTAGTAGACTCGCCAATAAATTCAACGTCGTCGAATCATCGATTCGACTGCTGCATCCGAATGCCGACTCTCACCAAAGACTTGATTGCCGTTGCTTTTGGCAGCTGTCCAACGGATGAGGCTACGTTAAAGCAATTGGCCACAATGTTTGATCGGATCGCGATTCCACCGCTTGCATTCCTGAACAACAACACTTTCGAGACTACGGAGTGGAAGAAAACTCGAGCCTGGCTCGTCGGGGCGGGCATTTTATTCGAGCATGACATCAAGAAGTCGCCCTCTTCCGATGCTCAGCACCTTCGGGGGTACGTCGAGGTAATTCGTGACGACGCTAACTTCTTACTAGAACCACAGGGGTTCAGCATGGAAGAGTTCCAAGCTGCCCAGGACGATGACGATAAAATCGCAGATCTAAAGAAACGTTCGGCTCAGACCGTCCCACCGTCAACGTTTGATTTGATGGATCCGGAGAAACTTGCTGAGACTATTCAGCGCATATCGACAAACACAACGCGACTTCTAACGCTCCAACTCAGAAATACTCTGGACATTGATGCTTACTCCATCATCTCTGGAGAGCTTAGCTCGCTGGACCAGGAGGACGGCCGCTCCACCACACACCATGACGTTTTGAAGGTCGTACTTTCACTACCCGTTCCGGATCAGGATGTTGCGTGGCAACACATAATCCAGTATCGAAACGATCTCGACTCGCAAAATAAGTTTCGCATGCTGAAAGACTGCATGAGTGACATTGCTCGCGGCTTGCTTACGCCACCGCAAATTGAAGAGACGCTGGAGTATCTCGTTAACCGCTACCGTCAGCAGATGGAACTTCATGGAGTGACCACGAACTTGAAGAAGATGGAAGCGTTCGTTGTTTCAACAGCAGATGCTTTGGCGAAATATGAAGCGCATCAGTGGAGTTCGGTGTCGCAGTCAACATTCCGACTCGAACCTCGTAAACTTGGCTTGTTGGAAGGTGAGTCGACAACGCCGGGTAGCGAAGTAGCGTATGTGATCGAGGCGGGTTCAATGTTTAATTGATAGGGACCGTCCACGCGCCGTCAAGCGCCGTTTGACGCGTCTAATCGGCTTGCGTTAGATTCGCTTTGAAGTGGAACTCACGCCCGCGTAGCTCAGTGGATTAGAGCGTTCGCCTCCGGAGCGAAAGGTCGCAGGTTCGACCCCTGCCGCGGGTACCATTTTCTTACTCGCCTTATGTTCACACACAAGTTATATGACGCCATATAACAGCTCAGTGTGTGATTTGTATCTGCACTGGTTTGGGGCTGCCTTGGAGTTGCACCGGCAATTGGGGCGCACAACAGATTTTGTTCAAGCGCCGCGAGTCTTGCTCCATAAGGCTATCCTTTGCGAGCCACTCGCGGACGTCGCGCAGCACCTTCGCCGCGCTCTCATCCTTGGGCGTCGCAAGACGGTAGTGCATCCAGACACCTTCCCGTCGCGCAGCAACGATCCCGGCTCGCCGTAGGTACGCCAAATGGCGGCTGATCTTCGGTTGGTTTGTGTTCAGTATCTCAACGAAGAAACAAACACAAACTTCCTGGTCTCCGATCAGGTTAATGATCCGCAGTCGCGTGGGGTCCGCCAACGCCCGGAAAAACAACTCACGATCAAACGGCTTTTCTGTCCTCTTCATAACGACCGCGATAATAGCATAGATATGCGGCTTGACATATATCCGTGATGGGTGCATACTGCGCCTCGAATATGCGTTTGGGCATATATATGAGGATTTTCTAGATAAGGAGATAGTTTGACATGCAAAACGAGCAAAAACCGGTTCAGACGCTAAAAGCGCACCTGGCCTTGAACGTCAAAGACTTTCACACAAGCCTCGAGTTCTACAAAAAACTTTTGGGCATCGAACCGAGGAAGATTCGAACGGGTTACGCAAAATTCGACGTGCAGAATCCGCCATTGAATCTGACGCTAAATCAGAGCACCTTTAACGAACGTGGAGCACTCTCGCATTTGGGAATCCAGGTCGCATCGACGGAGGACGTTTCAGCCGTTCGCGAAAGATGGATCGAGTCAGGTCTCTTGACTCGCGACGAAATGCAAACCAACTGCTGTTATGCACTTCAAGACAAAACCTGGGTGCGCGATCCGGACGGCAACGAGTGGGAAGTGTTCGTCGTGCTTCAGGATAATCTTCCGGAATCTGCGCCTTGTGAGTGCGGGACAAAGCTGGAGGAGACGGTAAGCGCAGCCGAAACCGTTAAGGCTGAGAGCGCGACGTCGTGCTGTGCGCCGACACCAATTGGAGTCACGAATGCGTCAGCCGTTAAAGAAACGGTTTGCTGCTGAAGCGTTCGGCACATTTTTCCTGCTGGCCGCGGTTAGTCGGGTCCGGCATCATGGCTGAAGGCCTCGCACAGGGAAACACAGCCTTGACCTGCTCGCCAACACTGCGGCCACTGGAGCTGCTTTCGTTGCGTTGATTTTTGGTTTTGCCCTTTTGTCGGGCGCGCATTTTAATCCAATCGTGACGCTGTCTTTCGCGTGGCAATTCGGTTTTCCAGTGGATCAAGGTAGAAATTGTTGGTGAAGAATTATGAACTGCGAAAAGATCACCATAACTGACGCATCGCCCGACGACTTAAGCGACATTTTAACTTTACTAAACGAGGTTCAGTTGCCGCACGATGGCGTCGCTGAACATATCAATCGCTTTTTCGTCGTGAAAGATGAGTCGTCGCGGGTTGTCGCGACGATCGGACTGGAGCGGCACGGTAATATCGCCCTGCTCAGATCGGCCGCCGTCGCACCGGACTATCAACATTGTGGACTTGGCTCTCGCTTGACCACGCACCTCCTGGAGCGCGCGACAAACGATGGCATCGAACGAGTCGTACTGTTGACCACAACCGCAAAGGATTTCTTTGCACGACGTTTTGGTTTTTGCGAAACCTCACGCGCTACCTACGAGAACGACTTGGCCGATTCCTCAGAATGGAATCTGCCCCGATGTTCGAGCGCTGTGTGTATGAGTCTCGATCTAAAAACGACCACTGGAACCACGGATAAACAATAGCAGACAAAGGTGGTCTCTTAACTTCCTCTCGGCGTCCCTCGGCGGTCCTCCGCGTCTCTGCGTTGATCTGGTCTTACGCTTCTTTTACCGCTGAGTCGCCGAGGACCGCCGAGGGACGCCGAGAATGTGGCAAACTCAGACACTAGCAGACGACACTCACATTGACACCGTCGCAGCTTTGGCCTAATTTCCGAGCCATGCCATTGTCACGCCCTTCCTCCATTGGCTTACTCGTCGTGTTTCTACTCGGAGTCGCCACGACGGTCGCAGCCCAGTGCACGAAGAAAATTGCCGAAATCCCCGCGGCCCCCGAACTGCTCGGTTTTCGGCTGGGAATGACCAAAGAAGAGATTAAAGCCCACGTCCCGCAAACAAAGTTTGGACGCACTGACCATTTCGGCGTCGCCAAGACGACGATCAACCCCTACTTCGATCCGAAAATCGATAAGGCGAAGTTTGAAGGTGTGCGCAGTATTTCACTCGACCTCCTGGACCAGAAACTTACGTCGCTTTGGATCGGCTATGACGAAAACTTTAAAGCCAAAACCGTAGAAGAGTTCGTGAAACTGATCACTCAGTCGTTGCACTTGCCCGCGAACTGGAGTTCTTTTCGGTATCGTGGCCAACAAATGCGCTGCGCCGATTTCCAGTTGACTGTGACTATGGTTGCGGGTGGACCAAGCTTGCGGATGCTTGATGTTGCGGCGGAAGAGACAGTCGCGATGCGGCGGCAACAAAAAGAAGAGCAGGACGCGATGGTCGAATCAGGCGCCACGACGGCGGAACCGCCTCAAGAACCGGAGATCATTGCCGACAAGAAATCCCGGAATTATTACCTCGCCACCTGTCGCCCAGAGAAAGAGATCACCGAAGCAAACAAGGTCGTTTTCAAGACCACGGACGAAGCCGAAAAAGCGGGATTCAAATTGGCGAAAAACTGCCACTGAGATGATTGCCAATCGGCATAACTAGAGGAGGCAAACGTGTTCAAGGAATTCAAAGAATTCATTGCTCGCGGAAACGTTGTCGACCTGGCTGTTGCAGTTATTATTGGCGCGGCATTCGGCAGGATCATTATGTCGCTCGTAGAGGGCGTAATCATGCCGCCACTCGGCCTGTTACTCGGCAAGGTGGATTTCTCGAATCTGTTCATCGACATCTCGGGCCAACGACCGGAGTCGCTCGCCGAGGCGCAGTTAAAAGGGCTTCCGGTCATTGCCTACGGAAGGTTGATCAACGACGTGGTCACCTTTCTGATCATCGCGTGGGTCGTTTTCATGATTGTCAAAGCGGTCAACCGGCTTCGAGCCGAACCACCGCCGCCACCGAACACGAAGGATTGTCCGTACTGTCTGACAGCGATTCCGCTCGCGGCCACTCGCTGCTCCGCATGCACATCGGAAGTACTCGTACCCGCAGGCTGAAAGATAAATGTACTGATGCGTGAGTGCCCTCGCTGCGAAGTCTGCTATGAAGACGATGTGGCCACGTGTCCGCAAGACGAAGCGGGCACGAAACAGACATTGCCTGGCGGCCGTCTACTCAACTCGCGTTATCTACTCGAAAAACGACTGGGCCGCGGTGCGATGGGCCAGGTTTATCTCGCCCGCGATCAAAACCTGCTCACCCGCCGCGTCGCGGTCAAGACTGTTCGTCCCGACATCCTAAGCGACGAAGATCTTCAGGAAGGCGAAGCGATCGCCCGTTTTGAGCGGGAGGCTCGGTCCGCTGCGTCGATTCGTCATCCAAACGTGGTGGACGTAACTGACTTTGGTAAGAGTCCGGATGGCGTGTTCTTTCTCGTGATGGAATACGTCGAAGGCGAATCGCTCTATCACTTGCTACGTCGCGAAGGCACTGTAACGCCGCAAAGGGCGGCCGCGATCATGCGACAGGTTGTCGCCGGCGTCGAGGCCGCGCACGACGAAGGAATTCTGCATCGCGATTTGAAGCCTGCAAACATCTTTCTCATGCAACAAAAACGGAAGACGGGCAGCGACGATGGATTCGTGAAAGTCGGTGACTTTGGTCTTGCGAAGATCGTGAATGCTGATCGTTCCGATGTTACCTCCGCGAGTGGACCGGCCTCACGTGGAATTATCGGCACTCCGGAGTATATGGCCCCCGAGCAGATGCAACCGGAGTCCGCGCTCGATGCTCGCGCGGACATCTATGCGCTCGGAACGATCGTGTATCACATGCTCGGCGGACGTCCTCCCTTCACCGGCAACATCACACAACTGATCGCCCAAAAACTGACACAAATTCCGCCGCTCTTATCGAGCTTGCGTTCAGACTTGAGCGAGGAGATCGAGGCGACGGTCATGAAGGCGCTTGCAGTGGAGCCTTCCGATCGTCCCGCGAGTGCGACAGAGTGGTTTGACACCTTTGCGGCCGCTGTCGCTGCCGACGCTGGACCCACAGCGAAACGCGGCGATTCGCGACTCGTGATCATGGCCCCGTCCGGATCCGAGGTTTACGTGGACGATGAACGCTATGGTAGCGTGGGCCGATCGGGACGCGTGATACTGTCGTCCATTGCGCCAGGACAACACGTGCTACGTGTTTCGAAGTTAGGTGAGCCTGACGACGAGCGCGTGATTGAAATCCGCAGCGACGTGGCCGAACAGATCATCGAGGCGCAACTGAAAATCGGCGTCTCGAGTAATCAACTGACCCCGTCGCGCGGCGGCAGCCTCGACAGCAGAAGCGGTGGAAACTCCACGACGCTCCTCGTCGTAATGTGCACCAAGTGCCATTCGCGTTTCGCAGAAGGAGTGAAATTTTGTGGCCGGTGCGGAAACACGATGTTTCAACCAGTGACCGGCGAACTACCGCCGCCGCAAACAACTACCGCCGTGCCAGTGACGCCGCCGTCGCCCGTAGCGCCGGGCGGAGTTACCTGCCAGCGGTGCGGACAGACCTATGCACCAGGTATCAGGTTTTGTGGTCGATGCGGTATTCCGATCGGAGCGTCAGCGCTCGACTGGCGCCAGCCCAAACCCGTGGAAGTGTTTTGCCTGAGTTGCGGTTCGAGCTATCCGGCGGGAACAAAGTTCTGCGGCCGCTGCGGCAAAGCGATTCGCTCTTGAGAGAGTTTCAACTTTCCTTTAATCTTTGCGCCTGACAACATGAAGCGCTGCCCCACTTGCAACCGTACGTATGCCGATCTTTCCCTGAACTTTTGTTTGGATGACGGCACGCCGCTCACGAGCGGCGCGGCTCCCACGACAGATCTCAACGCGACGATCAGATATCCGCCGCAGCGCGACACGTCGGAACCGCCTCCAACTGAGATTTACCGGCCCGCACCAACGGCAGCACCACCGCCGCCACCACAGCCCACATCGCCGCCACCGTCACAGCCTCCGCCTCCACACTGGACGCCCTTGCCCGCGCAACCGGCGAAGAAGTCACGAGCAATCTGGTGGATACTCGGCGGGCTTGCCGCCGTACTGGTGATTGGTGTTGGTCTGGTCGTCATGATCATCGCGCTCACGAGTCTCGGATCCAATACAAACAGCAACAGAGCCAACGCAAACACGCGTGACCCTAATCGCAATGCCAACATTTCGGCGAACGCAAATGTGAACGCGAATGCGAATGCGAACACCAACGCGAACGCAAACGTGGGTCCGCCGCCGATGTTGACCGATGATTTCAGTCAGCAGAAGTGGGGCACCGGGACTTCGGAATTCGGCAGGATCTGGTATGCGGACGACGAGTATCACATGGTGTCAAAGGAACGAACGTTTGTTGCGATGTACGCTCCGTCTAACGACTACAGCACTGAGAACGCCACAGTACGCGTCACGGCTCGCAGCGTGAGCGGCAGCACGCCGTCTTCCGGTTTCGGCTTGATGGTCCACTGCTTGCAGTCGCGCGCGGGTCAACTCGAAGACTACGCCCTGCTGATCTACCCAACTGTTGAGCCGGGGTATGAAATCATCATGCACAAAGCCGGCAATCAGTCGACTCTGGTCGAACGAACACCATCGGATGCGATCAAGTCGGGCTCGGAGGACAACAAGTTAGAGGTCAGAATAAAGGGCAATCAGTTGGCGTTCTATGCAAACGGGCAGCTCTTGAGAACGATCACCGATCGCGAGAGCTACCGGCGCGGGCGCGTCGGCTTTTATACCAGCGACGTGTTTGAGGTAGCCTTTGACGATCTCGAAATCGAACGCACTCCGTAAACTTGGTTTAAATCCATCGTTTTCATGCGAGTCAGCCTCAAAGTCACTGCCGGTCCATACGAGGGCCGGATCTTTTCATTCACCCAGCACGACAGCTTCCTGATCGGCCGAAATCCGGAAGCGCATCTCTGCCTGCCCGACGATCGCTATTTCTCGCGTAACCACTGCCTGCTTGAGATCAACCCGCCGCGTGCTTTCGTCCGCGACCTTCGCTCAACAAATGGGACATATCTCAACGGTAAACGAGTCAACGATGCGTTTCTGAAGGACGGCGATCTGATCCAGTGCGGCGAGACGATCCTGTTGGTAGAAGTAAGCGCGGCTTCATCCACGGATCTTTGCGAGACAACTCAGGACGCAATCCCGACACGTCCGGTGCTTGTGATGGTCGAATGTCTCAACTGCGGCCGGCGCGAGCAGGCCGAAGCTGCGACGCCTGACGAGCGTCTAACGTTTCTATGTGAAGAGTGCCGGATCGAGATGAGACGATCGCCACAAGCGATACCGGGTTACGACACTGTCAAACTACTCGGACGCGGCGGCATGGGATGTGTGATGTTGGGCCGCGAACAAAAGACCGGTCGCGCGGTCGCGATCAAAACGTTACTGCCCGAATTCGCGGTCAGCGAGAAAGCGATGAAACGCTTCATGCGCGAGATCGACGTCGCCGCCGCGTTAAAACATCAGAACATTGTCGAGTTCGTCGATCGCGGCACGCATAATGGCGTCGTCTATCTCGTGACGGAGTTCATCGAAGGCGCCGACGCTTCGCGACTGGCGGAAATGAACGGGGGTTATCTCGCTTACCCGGAAGGCATCACGATTATTTCCCAGGCACTCGATGCCCTGGCGTTCGCCCATCAGCAAGGCTACATTCATCGCGACTTCAAAGATCAGAACATACTCGTCTCGGGCCGCTCGGCGAATCTCGTCGCTAAATTGACCGACTTCGGACTTGCTAAAAGCTTCACGCATTCCGGCATGAGCGGTGTAACTATGGCGGGTGAAATGGCCGGCACTCTGGCGTACATGCCGCCCGAACAACTCCGTAATTTTCGCGACGTCAAACCGCAGTCAGACATCTACGCCGTCGGCATGACTGCGTACAGTTTGCTATCTGGATCGCTCGCGCTCGACCTCTCGAGTAAATCGAGCGTCAACGACACGATTCGCGCGATTTTCGAGCAACCGGCGGTGCCGCTCCAGCGGCGGGCGCCACACATCCCACCCGTAGTTTGCGACATAATCGACCGCGCTCTTGCAAAGGATCCCGCAGGGCGTTGGCAAAGCGCGACCGCCATGCGAAACGCCCTCCAACACGCCGGTGTGTAAACCGGTCTGTGCCATCCGTGAGAAATAAACCCTTTACTTAGACAGTTTTCGCCCGCATAATTTCGCGTAAGGAGAGCCCCTGATTATGAGATCTATTTGGAAGGGTCACATTCGATTTTTGCTGGTTGCGATCCCGGTGCGCATCTACAACGCCATCGAAACCAGTGAAAAGATTCAGTTTAACCAGTTGCATCGCGAGGACTATGGCCCAATCGGCTACGACAAGCGCTGCAAGAAGTGCGGCCTCGTTGTAACCAACGATCAGATTACAAAAGGTTATCAGTACGAGCCCGAGCGCTGGGCGATTGTCGAACCCGAGGACGTCGCGAAAATTAAGATCAAAACAACCAAGGCGGTAGATATCGTCGGGTTTGTCGATCGCGCCGAGATCCCCACCACCTTTTACGATGCGCCCTACTTTGCTGGTCCCGATGGCGCCGTTTCAGAGAAACCGTACGCGTTGTTGCGCGAGGTGATGAAACAGACAGGCAAGATCGGAGTAGGAAAAGTCGTGTTGCGCGATCGAGAAGATCTCGTGGCCGTGTTTCCGCACGAAGACGGACTCGTATTGCAAAAGCTCCACTACCCGCACGAGCTGCGCAAGATGAAAGACGTTCCCGATCTCGAGAGCGTGCAAAAACTCGACGCCACGAAACTAAACAAGAACGAACTGAAGCTCGCGACGACGTTGGTCCAGGAAATGGGCACTACGCTTTCCGAGATCGATACCGCAGATAACTATTACGAAGCGCTCCGTTCACTTATCGACTCAAAGATCAAAGGTAAGAAGATTGTGGAGTTCGAAGTTGAAGAAGTGCCGCGACTTGATATCATGAGCGCGCTGAAGAAGAGCTTGCAGGCTTCGAATCGCAAGCCGATGGTGAAAGCGGCGGCTGAGAAGAAGAAGCCGCAGATCGAGTTGGTGAAACCACGCACCGCGAAGAAGCGCAAAGTCGGCTAAGCTTTTGTAGTAAATGAAAGATCCGCGACCTAAGGTAATCTCATTCCCCTCACCTGTCCCGTCAAAGGCAGATTACCAACGTGTCAAATCTTCCTACTCGATCCGAGAGATCAAGCAACTCTTCGGATTGAGTGAGAAGACTATTCGCCGTTGGACCGAACAGGGCGTAATTCAGGCGTCACCAGCTTCGCAGTCACCGGATTTCGTTTACGACTTCAATGCGTTGACACAGTTTCGACGGGTCCGGGAGTTGCGCGCCCAGGGACATAGTCTCCGTCAGATCGAAGCGGAGCTTCAGGGACAACTCAATCTGTTTCGCGTCGAGACACCGCGGCTCGCGCGACTGCTGACGCCGTTTGAAGAAGCGTTGCTATTGCACGAGCAAGGCGACACTTCGGCGGCCGAACATTATCAGGAAGCGATCACGGAAGGCGACAATGTTGCCGAAGCGTATTGCAACCTCGGCATAATCAATCTTGAGCGCGGAGAACTCGGGAAGGCGCTCGACAATTTCACGCTCTCACTGAAGAATGATCCGCGACACGTTGAGGCGCACTACAATCTCGCCAACCTCTATTACGACGCCGGCGACCTGCAACTCGCCAAGCTTCATTACGAAGCAGCAGCCCGGATCGAGCCCGGATTTTCTCTCGTCTACTTCAATCTTTCGCTCGTCTATCACAAGCTTGGGGACATCGATGCTGCGTCGGCGACGTTGGAGAAGTACCGCGAGCTCGAACCAGAAGACGAAGACCTCGAAGTGCTCAATCAGCTCTTGAAAGCAATGAAGAGCGGCTCGCCGTTTACAAAACAATAATGTGCGCGGGATGGTGGCGGTGGGCAGGAGGGCTGCCCACCTGGTCTAGTATTGGATCGCAAGAAAGGTGAACGATCCGTCTACGTAGGTATGTTAGTGAAAGTGCCAATATGTGGCGGGTTCCAGAGAGGACCCATTTGTATGTCGATCAGGTTTTTCACGACAAGACAAAGTCACTTTCTGCGAACTCTGCGTACACTCGAATCTCCGCGTTAAATACTGGTCGTGCCAATGGTTGTCGCAGAGATTGCGGAGTACGCAGAGAACGCCGAGAAGCCTCCGAAATCTGTTAGGGCACTTTTATGCAAGAACCTGATGACGCACTAAAAAAACCCTTGCTTGAGTGGCGGATTCGGTAGCTGGCGTCTATAATCCTAGACTCCCATTCACGGCTCTGGATGTTCACAGAGCTAAAATGACCCGAACAAGGAGGCTTCCCCATGTCCACTTCAAAATGCCGGGTGCTCTGCGTCGACGACCATCACGATACGTCTGAAATGCTCCAACTCCTCTTGGCGGAGGAGAACTACTCGGTTGACACTGCCGCCACGATGGAAGAGGCGTGCAGGATGGCTGAAAGCATCGCGTACGATCTATTTGTTCTGGACAAACGGCTACCTGATGGTACCGGGTTGGAATTATGTGAAAGATTGAACGTAATCGCGCCCGGCGTCCCGTGCATCTTCTACAGCGGTGACGCCTATGAGATTCACCGTCGCGAAGCGATGGCTGTTGGAGCCGCCGCGTACGTCGCGAAGCCAAATATCGAGGCGCTGATCAGAGCTGTTCATGACCTGCTTGCCAACACCCAGTGCGCGACGGCCGTGGAGTGATGTCGGTTTGTCTCGCTGGCGCAACTCCCCTTGCGATGTAAGGGCTTGAACGTAATAGATTGGTAGGGTCTACTCGAATTAGTTTGACGGTGTGCGGTGTTCTCATGAGAAACTCCGTGTTTGATTTAAACGAACACGGATAAAACACTTTTGGTCGGACGACAATGGGAACACTGATCAAACAAGAATAAGTCAAATTGGGACCCCGCCTTTACACTGCGCTTGCTTGACACTCCTTTCCTCGCACGTATAATTTTTCCCGCGTCAAACGCAAGGGCCGATAGCTCAGTTGGTAGAGCAGCTGACTCTTAATCAGCGGGTCGCAGGTTCGAGCCCTGCTCGGCTCACCAGTTATAGATAAAGAAGGACTTAGAGTTTTTAGTCAGCTACTTGGTCTCCGAGGAGACTAGCTGATGGCAGACTTTGAGTCCTTTTCCATTTGTACCAACCCATTTGCTCTGCCGTCTTCTTCGATGGCAGTCAGCGCACCTCACTTCACACTTCGCTATTTCTTCCTGAATGTACTTCAAGCTGCGATTCGACCAAATAAGAATCGAGACCGCTTTCCGTTTTTCTCTCAGATGGTCGAAATCCAAGACCAGCGGGTCACTCTCACCACGATCAACACATGGGTGAAATTTGCAGTATTGCCAAACAACCTCCCTCTTCTCATCTCTCATTCGTTTCAGATTTGCATAAGCACGTTCGGATTCTTTCGATAAGAGGCGCCGCTTCCATCCTCGGCCTATTCTTACTAATCACAAAAGCTTGAGGTAAAGAATTTGAAGACACTGCTGTTGTGTGGATTAGAGCGTTCAAACGAATCCGGTCTGAGTTACAAACACCACTTGAAACCGAGCAAACTTCGCAACCACGTCCAGCTTTAAATCGAACTCATTCCAGGCGTGAGGTAAATTCTGACAGCCAGTAAAGGCTTCGATGAGTGACCAGCCAAACTCTTGCTTTCCTGTTAGTGCTACTTTAGTATCACTCTATGCGAACCGAACTCGTTACCACACTGAAACGTCAAGCCACAGAAATCCTTAACCAGCTACAGAAGGATCGAGAGCCGATCCTTATCACGCAGCATGGCGTTCCGTCGGCATATCTTGTTGATGTTGAAACGTTCGAGACCTTACAACGTCGTATGACATTGCTCGAAGGCATTGCTCGCGGGGAAAAGGCAATTGAAGAAGGCCGATCACTTACTCAAAAGCAGGCAAAGCAACGGATGTCCAGATGGCTGAAGTAATCTGGGCCGAACCAGCACTCAACGATCTTGACGCGATTGCGGACTACATTGCACTGGACAATCCTGAGGCGGCACGCTTTCTAGTGCAGAAGATCTTCGAGCATGTTGGCCATCTTGAAAGCCACCCCAGGCTTGGCTCAAAGCCGCCAGAGCTAAAAGGCTGGCGTTATCGCCAAATCGTCGAACCGCCGTGTCGTATCTTCTACCGAGAAGATTCGGGACGAGTCTTAATACTTCACGTCATGCGATCAGAGCGCTTACTCAGGTCTGAACTTCTTAGCGATCGAGAGAAAGGGTCTGGCGGGACCTAATTGAAATGGGATTGCGACAAACTTGTGACTACACCACAGCCAAAGTGTTCTGAATAGGTGCTAACAGATGGTTGTCACAATGGAACTCGCGTCATGGAAGTTTCCACAATGTGAACGATTCGAGTGAGGCGTTAAGCGGAAGAAATAGAAAGCGGTCCTCAACCACGAAAGCGCGTTCGAATAGCGGAACGGGTGAACCTGTATAAGGAAGCTCTGTAGTCAACAACTTATTCCCTGGTCGCATTTCAAAAATGTCTACAAAGATCTTTCCTGATGTACTCGATTCAGCGTCAGGTGTGAAACTGAAAACAGCAATCCAATCTGAACTTGCCATCAACGCGCTATTTCCCAACGCACCTGTCTTTGGGACTGGGCGGTACATTCGACGCCTGCCCCCGACGGTGTCGTTCAATTTATCGAATGGGTCCGGACCATGGCTGATTGTCAGTTTGCTGGCGCTCTCCCATTCCTCCTTACTCGCTAACCGAGCTTGGGTTGGATCGTCCGGCGAGATCGCGTAGTAATAGGTGCTCCAAAGACGATAATTATAATCGCCTCCCTCCTCCGCTCCTTTTCCACCCCGATATCGTTTTTCGTTCGCAGTCTCCTCTCTGATAGCAAAGAGTAACTGCTTCGAAGAGGACTGTCGCGGTGCACGTACTTCATCCAATGTTATCGGTTGAGGAGCTGTGAGCTTCTTCGCCTGTTCCGGCGTCAGAGGAATGAGCGGCGTCCAGGCCTCATTGTTATTGGGAGCGGGAATGCGTTGGCTCTTATCGTCTTTTCGCGACGGGAGTTGGATGGTGACGGGATTCTTTTCAAGAACGAATTCCGGCAACGTCACGACGTTGAAGTTTTGTTCGGACTGATCTTCAGGAAATAGAAAGTAACGCTCTTCGATCCATAAAACTGGACCGTGAAGACTAGTAGGGTTTTTGAGGTTCTTCGCCTGCCACTCGTAAACCTTCTCGGCGGTTACCGTGTCATAAACCTGCCAGAAAATATCGCCAAACTTTACGCTACTTCCGCCGAAGAACCAATCAGGCGTTTCCTCGCCCGTATAACTGAAGATCGCGAGCCACCGACCGTGGGGCGAAAGCGATCCTCCATAGCAATACTTGCCAGCGAACTTGAATGTCTTTCCCCGATATTCGAACTCACGGGACTCATTGTCACTTTTTTTCGAGAATACGAGGTGCGATTTGGTCCAGATGCGCGACGCAGTTTTCCATTCGTCTTTAGACGCGACGCGAACACGGAGAGGCGCCGTGAAGGTCACAGCGAATGAGTTCTCGCTGTATTCAGGTTTCGGCATGTCGGGATGCCACTCGTGAATATAATCATTGTCACCGTTCGGAAGTGCTGCAAAGAAAAACTCGGGGGAGTTAGGAAGTTTCCGCACTTCGATCTGTGAAACATGCGAAAGCGGCCTTTCAGGGTAATTCGAGTCATACCACGGGTCAGGAAGTTGCAGCTTCATCATTTCGCGTGATTGTGCGGACGTCGACCGGGTCCCGGACAGTTGAGCTACGCTCTGACATGACAAAGAGGCGATAAGGAGAACGAATGAAACAAAAAGGATTGAGAGGTGTCTTTTCACGGGTTAGTAAATCTGAGCATCAGGAAGTTTACGACTGCGGGTAAGAATAGTAAAAACCAGCCGCAGAATTCAATATCCATCTCGGAGTTCGTCTGTCTTCAGTTGGCCCAGCAGTATTTTCCCACATACTTTTCCAACGCATCGCCATACCGATGCCCACAAGAGGTAAAAAGAAATAACCTGCTATTCGAACGAGGTCTGCGACGGCTACAGCAGCAGAGTGGGTGGGAAATACATAGAAGAGACGGATGGGTAGTTTCCTAATCTGATACTGTTACGACATGGTCGCGACAGCCCTTCACCTATTGCTTTCTGCAAAGGATGCGCCGTTAGAGCGAGATTTCGCCCCGCACAGCGGTCATTCACTGTCGTTAAGAGCAACTCATATCTGACAATGTCCAGCGGTAAGTTGCGGTTGCCATTCCAGGGGCATCGGTACAAGCGTTAGGGCGTCAGTCTGAACAATCAGCTTTCGTCGTACGCGCGCTCGGCGCGCACGGTGACGAATTCTTCCGTTTCAATAATGTAGGCCGTGAGGTTGTAGCCGTAGACGCAGCCTGTATCCAACCCGATAGCTTTCTTTCCACGTCTCGGTTCGGGGGCGGGCCAGTGGCCGAAGAGCACCGTCTTCTCTCCGTAGTAAACGTGATACCACGGAGTTCCCTCGTCACTCTCACGATCTGGACCAAGCGTTCGCAGACGCGTCAAATCGCCTGTGGTTTGCGAATAAAGCTCAACGTTCGGACGCAGTCCCGCATGCACAACCAAATGCGTCCCGAGATCGATCCAGAACGGCAACCGGTTCAAAAAACTCGCGTAGTGATCTTTTTCACCTTTTAACTCACGATGCGCTTCACGCTGCGCAGGCTTGAGTTCGACGTCTTCGCCACACCACTTTCGCCGCAACTGCAAGTCATGATTGCCGATCACGGTGCTGAAGCGCGGATCGGTCATAAATAATTCGAGGACTTCGCGGTTCTTCGGACCTTTGGTGATTAAGTCTCCCACGGAAACAACACGGTCGCGGTCGCCAAGATTAACCTTCTCGACTAACGCCATCAGCTCGTCATAACAACCGTGAATGTCTCCAACTACGATCGTGCGGCTCTCCATCCAGACCTCCGAGGCAGTGTTCAGCGCAGTCTATTTCATCGCAAACGTGCAATCAACATGCGTGCCATTCAACTAGTGTCTGAGTTTGCCACATTCTCTCTCGTACCTCGGCGTACCTCCGCGGCTCGGCGGTAAAAGAAGCGGAAAACCCCGATAACTGCAGAGTCGCGGAGGACCGCTGAGGTGCGCGGAGAGAAAACAAAGACACCAGCGCCGTTCAGATACCATTGAGCATCGAGTCCCAGAAATGTTATCTTTCCCGGGCAATACCAAACTAAGAAACTGATAAAGGATTAGAAATAGCGCATGGCAATTTCGTGGAATCACAAGGGCCGGCAAGTGCTGTTCGCTGTGGTCGCAGTGCTATCGGTCGCCGTCGTTACGTCCGCGCAAAAAGTCTCCGATTCCAGTTCCAACCAAACAGTCAAAATCAAAAACTTTGGTCAGATGGATGATCGCTTCTATCGCGGTGCCCAACCAAAGGAGAACGACTACAAAGCTCTCGCGCAGCTTGGTATCAAGACAATAATCGACCTCCGAGAGGACCCGGAGCAGTATTCAAAGTCTGCGGTCGAAGCGCAGGGGATGACTTACATAAACATTCCCATGATTGCGAAGAAGTATCCGACACCGGAGGCCACCGCGACGTTTTTGAAGACTGTGAACGATCCCGCAACGGGCAAGTTCTATGTCCATTGCGCGGGCGGCCGGCATCGCACAGGCGCAATGGGTGCCGTGTATCGCTTCCAGTTTTACAACTGGGATTTCGAGCAGGTTTACAAAGAGATGAAGCAGTACGACTTCTACACGAGCTGGGGGCACGGCGCCTTCAAAGACTTTGTGAAGGACTACTACACGCAAATCCAACAGAACAAGCCGGCGGAAAAGTAACGACTTTCAAAATTGAAAACGACGAAGGCCGCTCTTCACGACGAAGGGCGGCCTTCAGCCTTTGCGAAACTCTAAGCTCCTCGGCGGCTCTGCGTTAAGATGAGCCGTAAAACTTATAAACCCGGAGCCGCAAAGGATCGCAGAGATACGCTAAGCGGAGATCAGCACGCCACTCTAGCGGTAGATGTAGGTCTTGCTCTCTTTTTGTTTCCACTCAACGCCGTCGATATTCTCCGGATCGTTAGATAGTATCTCGTCGCTCAACCTGCTTGTCCGCACAACCGGATCAAGATTGACGAGATAAACAATCTTGCCCATCGGTTCATCCGCATCGGGCCGGTTAATTTCGAGAAGTTCAAAATCAAAGCCGTGGCGAATGAACATCTTCTTCAGCATCTCGTTGGTTTTGTCGACGTCACGGGTCCCTACTGAAATCTCCATCGAACGAAACACTTGAAACTGTTCGAAGTATTCGAGCAACGACAAGGCGATCAGCACGAACAGCGTCAGGATCACTGCCATGTCCCAACGGCCAACACCAGCCGCCAGCCCGACGCCGAGACAAACGAGCAGCACAGTCGTCTCTTTCGGGTCGCGAATGTTCGTACGAAAACGCACGAGCGACGCCGCAGCAAAAATACCAAACGCCCGCGCGGCGCTGTCGCCAACTACCATCATCATTGCGCCCGCAACCACCGCCATCAGTATCTGGGTTTGGGCCACGAAAGGGTTCCGACGAACGATCGAAACACCGCGGCGAGGACGAAACGCAAGCAGTGCGGCGAGAAAAGCGGCGAGTGAAAAGCGCAGCCCAATTCTCGCAGCCAATGATTCCCAACTCGCAAACGTCGACGGCGCCAAACCGGCACCGTCCCGTCCGAAGAGTTCGCCGACGAGCGGAATCTCGTCTTGAGGAACAGAGGTCGCGGTCGGGGAAGGCAAACTCGACGCCTGAGTAACGGTGTCATGTTCAGGAGGAATGCGAAAATAGTAAGCCAGTAATCCACTCCCCAGCAGGAGCAGAACAAACGTCCCCAACACCCCGAGAGACACACGCTTCATGTGTTGTTTACCTTTCTAAGCTGTAACCGCAAAAGGCACACAAAAAAACACAACAGGCATAAAAGAACAAAGTTATTGCTTGGACCATAATCGCTTTCGCTTCAACAGCTGAACGCCGGCCACGGGCGGGCAACTGTTGGGGCCTTCGAAAAACAACTGACTATTGAACTGCTCCTCACCGGGAGCCATCTCCGGCATTTCGTAAATGCCGTCGGGTCTCATCACGCGCGCCTTCACATTGTCGCGCAGGTACGCAGCCAGGACTGTTTCCTTCAAATACTTCTTCAGCTTCGCATCGAGGACCGGCACGACTACCTCGACACGTCGATCGAGATTGCGCGCCATCCAATCAGCCGACCCGATGTAGACCTCTTCCTCGCCGCCGTTTGCAAAATAAAAGATGCGACTGTGTTCGAGAAAACGTCCGACAACGCTCCTGACATGAACAGTTTGGGAAAGCCCGGGTTCACCGGGTCGAATCATGCAGGCGCCGCGCACGATGAGATCGATCTTCACACCCGCCCGTGAAGCTTCGTAAAGCGCTTCGATGATTTGAAGATCAGTCAGCCGATTGACTTTTGCTGTGATGTGCGCGGGCCGTCCGGCCTGCGCATGCGCCGTTTCGCGTTTGATCAAAGCCATCATTCGATTGCGCAGGTTCAGCGGCGCAATCATCAAGCGGCTGTATTCCTTTTGGATGGAGAAGCCCGTGAGGAAATTAAACAAGTCGGTCGCATCGTCGCCGATGATGGAGTCGTTGGTTAATAACCCGAGGTCGGTGTAGACCTTGGAAGTCGTCGGGTTGTAGTTACCGGTAGCGATGTGTGTGTAGGTTTGCAGTCCATCGTGTTCGCGCCGCACGACAAGCGCCACTTTGCTGTGCGTTTTCAGACCGACTATTCCGTAGACCACGTGCACACCCGACTCGGCCAGACGCTCGGCCCATTCGATGTTGTTCTCCTCGTCAAATCGAGCCTTGATCTCGACCACCGCTGTAACCTGTTTGCCCCGTTCGCTTGCGGCCATTAACGCCCGCGGAATCGGCGAGTTCTTTCCGGTCCGGTAGAGACAAATCTTGATCGCCACAACCTGCGGATCGTCCGCCGCCGCTTGAACGAAATCGACGACAGTTCCAAACGCGGAATATGGATGATGCAGCAACACATCCTGTTTCTTAATCGCATCAAACAGCGACTCGTTGTTTCGCAGGACAGGCGCCACGACGGCCCGTAGGGGCTTGTCCTTCAGGTCGGGCAAGTCGAGCCCATGGAGTTCCATCAGGTCAGGCACATCGAGCAGTCCGTTAATCCTGTAGACGTCGTCTGACTCAATGTTGAGCGACTTCGTCAAGTACTCAACCATCTCGGTCGGCATCGTCGAGGCGACTTCCAATCGCACCGCCAAACCGAAACGCCGCTCGCGCAGCGACTCCTTGATCAGCTTCAAGAGATCCGCCGCTTTGTCGTCGCGAATCTCGACGTCGGCATCGCGCGTAACGCGGAATACATGCCCCTTGCCCAGGTGCATGTTCGGGAACAACCGGTGGATGTTTGCCTCGATCACTTCTTCCACGAGCGCAAACTTCAACTTCCCTTCACTCACCGGAATCAATCGCGGCACCACCGGCGGAACCTTGATTCGCACAAACCTCACTTCATTTCCCATTGGCGATCCGGCGAGCGTGTCTTCCGGGTTACTCTGCACCGTCAAGCCGATATTGAGACTGAGGTTTGAGATGTAAGGAAACGGGCGCGCGGGATCCACAGCCTGCGGCGTGAGCACTAGAAAGATGTTCTTCATGAAGTACTCAGCCAGGTTCTGTTTCTCACTCTGCGACAGTGATGAATAGCGCGCAATTACGACGCCATGCGACTGAAGTTCGGGCAGCACTTCTTCACGCAAACAGTTTGAGTGTTCTTCAACGAGCGTGACCACACGCTTGCGGATGACCCGGAGTTGTTCCTCGGGTGTTAGTTCGCCCGGCATTGGTCCAATCTCTTCGATGTCCAGCATCTCCTTGAGACCGGAAACACGAACCATGAAGAACTCGTCGAGGTTCGACGAGAAGACTGCCAGAAACTTGAGCTTTTCGAGCACCGGCGTAGTTCTGTCCAACGCCTCTTCGAGCACACGCCGGAAAAACTCCAACTGGCACAAATCGCGATTGAGGACTGACCAGGCGAAAAAACGTTTTGGTTTCGATTTAGGTTGCGCCGTGGATTCAGATTGAGTCACTTGGTTACCCTGAGTACTTTGTGCTTTGTGCTTTGTACTTTGTGCTTGGTTTTCGGTTCTTGGTCTGTAGTTTAAGAAAAAAGTACTAAGTACTAAGCACTAAGCACTAAGCTTTCAGTTTGAGCAGCGCGCGTCGATTATCATCCGTGCCTTACGTTCGAATTCCGCCGTCCACTGGGCCGCCGGTTGGTCGCGCTCCGCGTTGCGCGAGGCTTCGAACACTCTCGTGATCGTTCGATTTTGCTTCTCGGCGTCGAGCAAACGTTGCAAACCATCCGCCAGCAGCTTGCGGCCGCCTTCGCTGATGCTGTCGTCGCCGACGCTCTTCGCGGTCGTCGTACAACGTCCGCCACTCACTTCAATCGGATCCTTCTTCTTCCAAACGTCGAGCCTCGCCTTATTCTCGCTCGAGCGTGAATATCCAAAGGTCGAGCCCATGTCGCCGACATAGAACACCGCCTGGCCGGGTTCGCAGCTGCGTGTGCCGTCGGCGTTCTTTTTTGACTTCAGACAAGCAAACTTGTGATTGTCGGTTTTGGTGTCGCCATGATCGATAAATGCCAGCCAGAGTTTGAAGGCGTCGATCTCCGCGCGCGGGGCGCCGCTTTGAAGAAGCTTCGTGAGCGTGTCGGCGAGTGGGCCTGAGTCTTTGTTGTTACACTTGACGTCGATGCCCTTCGCCAACGACAACTCGATGCCGGCAGCTGGTTGAAAGCCTGAGAAACTCGCGCCTTGAAAACTGCGCGTCAAACTCTTTTCACAATCAGGGCAATTTACGTCGGCAACCCAGGCGTCGTCGGCAAAGAAGCCGAGCGCTTTCGAGAATCGTGACGACAGGAACTCGCCGTAGATCTCGCCGTTTCTTTTATCCTTCGTTTGCCCCTTGAAGTGGGGTTTGATCTTGTAACGAATCAGATCGCCGTCTCCGTCGGTGATGCCTGAAACTGAGCAGTGAAACTTGGGTGTCGTGCCCGAGCCCGGATTCTCATCTTTGTTGGCGACACAATTGAATGGCTGGGCTACTCCGTTGGCACCAACTCGGGGTGCGCCATGCCGCGGTCCGTTAGCCGGGTTGTAGCCAAGCGCCGGATCGTATCCGGGATCCGGCGTCCGATAAACTTTCGCGGTTTGTTCGGCGCGTGCGCGTTCCTCCGCTGTAAAGCAGGCCTGCTGCGCGTCCGCGACCGGCGCGACACAAAGCACAACCAGGGAGATCAAAAACGGGAGGAGCCACTTTCGCAACTGGTTCTGATGCATTGTTTACCCTTAGATTTTCTATCGTTCACGGCTGGTTTTGCACAAATTGTTGAGCGCCGTTAAGTAACGCGAAAAAACAAGCGCTCCTGGATTGACCATTCGAAGTTTGCACAAGATAGCATTGTTTTGTGCTTGCGCCTACAATCGCGAAATCTCGTTTAGCACTCCGTACAAAGGAGCCTCCATCGTGACTGCGAAAGCCTTCTCGCTGATTCTCGTTCTGGTCGTGTCCCTGGCCAGCGTTACCGCGCAAACAAAAGCCACCAAACCTCGAGCGCGCGATCTCGGCATCCCTTTCGATGGAATACCGGGGCCGTTGAACGCGATTACGGATGTGGCGGGTGTTGAAGTCGGACAAGTCACACTGATCTCCGGTGATGGAAAGCTGATCACGGGAAAGGGCCCGGTGCGAACCGGTGTGACGGCCGTAATACCACGGGGTCGCAACTCGACCGATCAAGTTTTTGGCGCGTGGTTTACGTTGAATGGAAACGGCGAGATGACTGGGACAACGTGGGTCGAAGAATCCGGTTTCCTCGAAGGGCCGGTCATGATTACGAACACTCACAGCGTCGGAACTGTCAGAGACGCAGTGATCGCCTGGCAGATGAAAAAGCAAGGGAACACTTTTCAGCCGTGGTCGTTGCCGATCGTCGCCGAAACGTGGGATGGATGGCTCAACGACATCAATGGTTTTCATGTTAAGCCGGAACACGTGGCGCAGGCATTGGACCAGGCCCGATCCGGACCAGTTCAGGAAGGCAACACGGGCGGCGGTACGGGAATGGTCGTTCACCAATTCAAAGGTGGAACTGGAACGTCGTCGCGGACTTTCGACGCCGGTGGTTCGAGGTACACGGTAGGTGTGTTGGTCCAGGCGAACTACGGCTCGCGCGATGGTCTGACGATTGCTGGTGTGCCGGTTGGTCGTGAGTTGACGGATCTGATGCCGAAGTCAGGAGTGGCGGACACGGGTTCGATCATCGTCGTGGTGGCCACAGATGCCCCACTGCTGCCGCATCAATTGAAACGCGTGGTGAAGCGTGCAGCGCTGGGCATTGCGAAGAATGGCGGAATCGGAGGGAATTCCTCTGGTGATATCTTCATCGCGTTTTCGACAGCCAACCCAAACGCCGCGACGGACGTCGAGTTAGCCTCACTGAAGATGTTGTCAAACAATCAGATCACTCCTGTGTTCGGGGCGACGGTGAACGCGACCGAAGAAGCGATTATCAATGCGATGGTGGCTGCGGAAACGATGACTGGCGTCAACGGCAACACCGTCTATGCGCTTCCACACGATCGATTGAAAGAAGTGATGAAGAAATACAACCGGTTGAAGTAGGTGTTCAGCTAAGCGGCTTCTTACCCTTCACCAAGATCATCTGCGTAGGAAAGTTCATGCGATCGTTTGGAAAGAACGGGAGAATCGCCCGGTGCACCTCCTGCGCGACCTGCGCCTTCTCTGCTTCGGAAAGCGTCGCAAGTTTGGAGCGCAGGGTCTCGGATATCTCGGAGCGTGTGGTCCAGAATTCCTCGGCTGATATTGGCACCTGCATTTGAAATTGGAGGACCTGATCAGTCACGGCGGCGGCACCCGCCTGCTTCAGGATTGCGGCAAGCTTACCCAGCTCGGCGAAACGAAATGCACCGGGCTGATCCGGATCGTCCGGCGGCGCCGGTACATGTCGCGACAACACGTCACTCACAAGATGACAGAACGGATTGAGTTCGCTTTTGTGCCACACGATAAAAGCGATTGCCCCACCAGGCTTCGCGACTCGCAGCATCTCCTTGCATGCTGCTAAAGGATCGGGAAAGAACATTGCCCCGAGCCGGCTTACAACTACGTCAAACGACTCATCCGCGAACGGCAGCGACTCGGCCATGCACTGCTGAAACTCAACATTTGTTAAGCCGCGCCTGCGGGCTTCCGCTCGTGCAGCTTCAACCATCTCGGCAACCGCGTCAGTACAGGTAACGAATCCGGTTGGTCCAACGCGCTCGGCAATTGTTAGTGACGGTTCTCCAGAGCCGCCGGCGACGTCGAGCACCGAATGCCCTTCACTAATGCCCGCCTCGCGAATGAGCGCCTCGGTGAGCGGCGCGAACATCTTAGTAATTGTGTCGCTATATTTGGTCCAGTACTTTGCCGTTTCACGCCATTCGCGCAATCTGTCGTTAGGTTGAGTCATAACTCAGGTGCCTATTTCTTCCGGCGTAGCCGGTTCTCAGTGTACAGCTCGAACTCCTTTCCCTGTCCTGCAAGTTCGAACGTTTCAGTGAACTCATCGTCGCTGACAATCTTGTACGTCTCGCGCGCGTGCCAGCCAGCGGGAATGTTCTCAAGACTCTCACTCGTAAAGACAATCGTCTTGCCGTCGGCGCTGATGCTTGTCGTCACATACTGACTGACGAAACCTTCGACGTGAAACTGTCGCAGCACAAACTGTTTTCGCGCTTTATCAAAGCTTATCAGGCCCCAATCCTCGTGAGACTCGCCTTTCGGGTTCGCCGTCTGCGGTGCGTACTCGCTCCGGTTCTGGACCTGAAGAAACTTGCCGTTCAGCACCAAGCGGTAATCACGTTGCACCTTCGACGTTCCCGGTTTTCCGTTTCCGATACCTTCCCATTCACCCACGAAGTACTTCATTGGCTGCCAAACGTCAGCGTTCGTGTTTGATTGAGCGACGAAAGTATTGGCAGTGACTAACAGCACTGCCGAAATAAGTATTATTTTGGGCGTGTGCATCGTCAACTTAATTTTTTGGAACAGCGGTGTTGTGGCCGCTGAAGCCGGCGACCCGCGATTGGGCTTCGGCCAGCAGTCCACGGATACCCGCGTGAGTAGGTATCGAAACTGACAGACCTTCGAGAGTCTGTACGCTCTTGCGATAATTTTCAAGTGCCTGCGATCTCGATCCAGTTTGACTCAAGACGTCACCCAACCTTAACCAAACCTCGGCCAGTTCACGACGGATCGTGGTGTCTTCCTTAGCGGTGGTGCTGAGTTGTTCGCGAATTCGCAGCGCCTCCCGGTAATGTGACAAAGCCTTCGTCTTGTTGCCGGAGTGCGCCTCGACATCGCCAATTTTGATCAAAGCAACGGCCTCGTTGCGGCGAAACTGCGCGTTCGACGGATCCACCGCGACCAGCTCACGAGTTAAAGTCAACTGATTGCGATAATGCTCGTGCGCTGCCTCGCGGTCGCCGAGTTTCAAGAGTAAGTCTCCAACGTAGCGATAGCTCTCGTTTAACATGAGACGCAGATCGGTGTTGAGTGGATCCGCCGCCACCAAAGAGTGGCGCACCTGCAACCCGCGTTGCTGCATTTCCAGAGCGCTTTGCGTGTCACCGGCCTGGTCCATCGCGAGGCCAAGGTATTCGTAAGAGATCGTCAGCGCGCGTCGAGAACGGGAGGCGTCGGAATCTAGCGCGGCGATCTCCTCGCGTAGTCGCAAAGCCTCACGCTGATTCTCGAGGGCGCCTTGCGAGTCTCCCATCTGCATCAACTGATTGCCAATGGCCGTGTGGGTGGCAGCAAGATTATAACGATCGAGAAACCCCGACTCCTCAGTCCCCGCCAACTCGCGCCTTGCGGGCAATTGCTCACGTATCATTTGCAACTCCCTCGAGATATCACCTTGGGCGCCGATCAGGGTTGCGATGAACCAGTAGCTATCGATTAAGTCGCGGCGGTAATCTCGATTCGACGGCTCGGCGGCGACGAGCGCTTCGCGCAACGCTGCGGCTTTGCGATGGCTTTCGAGTGCGCCCCTCAAATCGCCGAGATGCGCGACCGACGGCGTGTACTGCACTGCGCCAAGTTTTTCATACGCGGCAGCCAACTCGCGTTGAAGTCCGCGATCGCCGGCAGCATCTTTAGCGAGGCTGTCGAGATACTTCAGACCTCGTTGCACGATCAGCGAGCGAGCAGGAGTCGATCCCGGCAAATTCCAAACGGCGTCATGAACTTCAAACACGATTGAGTTGGCGAGCTGTCGCACCTCGTTGAAGCGCCTTTCCGAGCGCGCGCGTTCGGCGCGGGCAACACGGGCCTGCCATGTCGTCGTGATGATGCCCACCAGCAGCGTTAGCGCGACCAACGCAGCGGCCGCCACTGCCACCTTCTGCCTTCGGATGAACTTGCCTGCGCGGTAAGAAAACGTGTCCTGACGCGCGCGAACAGGGAGCCCGTCCAAGTGACGCCGAATGTCTTCAGCAAACTGTTCTGCTGTGGCGTAGCGTCGCTGCGGCTCCTTGCGCATCGCCATCAGCACGATGTTGTCGAGGTCCGCGTTTAGGCGTTTCTGCGGTTTTTCCGGAGTATCCTCACAGATTGTTTTTGCCATTTCGTGAGGAATTCGGCTCTTGAAACGGTAAGGTGAGCGACCACTTAGCAGTTCATACAAAACAACGCCGAGCGAGTAAACGTCGGTTGCCGTCGTGACAGACTCGCCACGCAGCTGTTCCGGACTCGCGTACTGCGGCGTCATGAATGGCATTGCGGTCGCAGTCAGTTCGGGACCGATCGTCGTTTGGTCCAAAAGCTTAGCGATTCCGAAATCCACCAGTTTTGGGACGCCGTCGCTGGTGACCAGAATGTTGCCGGGCTTGATATCCCGATGAATGACCAAATGTTGGTGTGCGTACTGCACCGCAGCGCAGACGGTGCAAAAGAGGTTCAGACGTTGCTCGATCGTGAGTTGTTTGTCGCCGCAGTACTGATTGATCGAACTACCTTCAACATACTCCATTACGAGGTACGGTAGCCCGTCCGCAGTCTCGCCGCCGTCAAATAGACGGGCAATGTTGGCGTGGTTGAGTTCGGCGAGGATCTGCATCTCGTTACGAAAGCGACGTTGAATTTGATCGCCACCGAGGCCCGGCTTGATCAGTTTGATCGCGACTTGTTGGCGGTAGTGTTGGTCGTCTCGTTCTGCGAGGTACACAGCCCCCATTCCGCCACGGCCAATCTCGCTCAGAATTTTGTATGGACCAATGCGATTGCCTGTCTGCGCACTGTTACTTTCGAAGCGCAGCAAAGACGCATCGACTGCGCACTGTTCCATTGGGTCGCTACCGGTGTCCACCCGGTGGGCCAACAACAAATCGACCTCCGCGCGCAGATCACCGTCGTCAGCGCATGCGGAATCGAGAAACTGACGTTGTCGCGCAGTGTCCAGTTCCATCGCTTCCGCGAGAAGGTGCTTCACTTGTTGCCAGCGTTCCGGGGTGATGAGCTGCCTCCGATATTCAGTTGGCGGCGCAGCCAGAGCTTTGCCGAGTCCCATTCACGTTTGGTGGTGGCCGGCGAGATGCCGAGCACTGTTGACAACTCGTCGATCGTCAGGCCGCCGAAGAAGCGTAGCTCTACGATACGCGTTTGTTGCGGATCGAGGGCGGCGAGATCGTTTAAAGCTTCGTCAAGCGCCATCAGATCCACTTCTCGCTTTTCGAAAAAGCCGACTGCTTCATCCAACGAGACTTTCGTGGCGTAACCTTGACGCTTCAGTGCCTGCCGATCCTTCGCATGATTGATAAGGATTCGTCGCATCATTTGTGCCGCAATGCCGAAGAACTGAGCGCGGTTCTGCCAGTCCACTGATTTCTGATCGATCAACCGAAGGTAAGCCTCGTGCACCAGTGCGGTGGTTTGCAGGGTGTGATCGGGTCGTTCCCTGCTGAGATAGTTTTTCGCCAGCCGGCGCAGTTCGTCATAGACGACGGGCATGAGCTCGTCAAGTGCATCCTTGTCGCCCTCATTCCAGGCGACGAGTAATTCCGTCACTCCTTGTTGCGGCTGAATCATTGCAATGGCTGGGTCGAACGAGTTCGGGGGGAGGATCAAAATTCTAGCTTCCGGCGACTCTTCAAGTCCAATAAACGCGCCGCAAAAAACTATTTTGAGCCGTTTTGGGCGAGATTCCTGCGTTTGTTAATGAAGGCAATGGTGCCTCACCGGAGGGAGACGGCTATGACAAGAGTATTGGCGGCGTTAATACTGATGGTTTGTGCGGGAGTGGGGCTCGTCACAAACAGCCAAACAACAAGCAAACCAACAACGAATGACGTCAAGATCCGCCAGCGGATGAGCATGGGCGGCGCTAACGGCCTCGAAAGCCTGCTTTACATAAAAGGTCAGAGAATGCGCAGCGAGATGCCGGGAAGTATGGGCTTCACCACGATCATGCAATGCGACCTGAAACGCAATGTGACGATCAATGAAAAGACAAAAACCTACATGATCGCTTCGACAGATGGTACAGGCGCAATTAGTACCGGTGAGGGCGACGGAGGCGGCGCACCCATCACTCCCGGCGCACAACAACCGCCAGCTCAACCTCGCGGTGGCCTGGTCAACATAACCAACACCGTCACAGACACCGGCGAACGCAAAGAAATGTTTGGCTTCACCGCCCGCCGCATCAAGACATCCCTCGTCAAAACAGCCAGCCCCGAAGCGTGCGACAAGGATCAAAAAGTCGAAACCGACGGTTGGTACATCGACTTCCAGTACGCGTTTGAGTGTCCTAGTCAAACTCAGAAGCACCAGACGTATGTTCGTCCCCAACAGCCCGGGTGCAAAGACGAAATTCGCAGCAAGACCATCGGCAGCGCCAAACTCGGTTTTCCTTTGCTCGTTACCACCACCATCTACCAACCCGACGGCCGAACCAGCACGATGACGCAAGAGGTGCTTGAACTCTCACGCGAACCACTTGCCGCGTCGCTATTTGAGATACCCGACGGCTACACGCTCGCAAAAGACACAAATGAACTCTACGGCATCAGCACCGCAGCCACTGCGTCCGCCGCTTACAACCCACAGCCTGGCAGCGGCTCAGCATCAACGACGTCGACTACGTCAAGCGTCACCAATAGCTCGACACCTAAGAAACCGGGCGTGCTCCGCATCGGCATCATGCTTCCCAGAGTCCAACTAACATCAGGTAACTCGGCCCAAGCGGCGGAAACTTTGCGCAAGAGTTTTGCCGGTTATCTGAATGGACCAACAATAGAGGTCGTCACACTCTCAGCGCGGCTTCCTACGCAGGCATTGGACGAAGCACGCCAGAGCCAGTGTGACTACATACTGTCCGCCTCGATGAACGTGAAGAAAGGTGGCGGAGGCTCGATGTTTGGGCGAGCGGTTGGCAATATCGCAGGCTCTGCCGCGGGACACATCCCTGGAGGCGGTTCGGCAACGACCGGAGCCGCACGTTCAGCTGCGATAACCGGAGTCTACACCACGGCCGCAATCGCCAGCTCAATCAAAGCCAAAGACGAACTCTCCCTTGAATACAAACTCGACAGCGTCGAAACATCAAAGACCGTCCTGAGCAACACTGCAAAAGCCAAAGCCAAGTCGGACGGGGAAGACATTCTGACGCCAAGTGTCGAAACAGCAGCACGAACAATCGTCTCGACGGTCAAGAAGTAAAAGTGTCTGATTTGCCACATTCTCTGCGTAGCTCCGCGGTCCTCCGCGACTCTGCGGTAAAAGAACCGTAAGACCAGATCAACGCAGAGACGCGGAGGACCGCCGAGGGACGCCGAGAGGAAGTTAAGACACCACCAGAAATAACGAGGACTTGAAACATGCGCATCACCGGACTACTGGCACTAGTTCTCCTCAGCTTTGCCGGTCAAAGCTTCGTTAACGAGGCGAACCGGAATTACGTTCGGGTCGCAACCGGACAATGCACAGATCAGTGGACAGGCACTATCACCTACCGAGTCAATACTAATAAGAAAGGCACCGCGGAGAACAAGTTGACCTTTTCGCATTGGAACGAGGAGGGCTACTACGAAACAAAAGCCCAACTGGACGGGCGGCGAAACGGTGAAGGAGTGCCGATTGCCTCCGTCCGCGCCACCGCCCACGAAAATAAGGAATGGGGCAGCCGCGGGAAAGGTGTTTGTTATCGCGAAACCGATCACAGCCAGGCCGTTAGCGGACAAGCGCATGAGGATACAACCGCGTTCTCCATCACATTCAATTCGCGCACTGGCGAATATTCAGTGTTGGCCCCCACGCTAATGGTATTTGCATCCGGACAGCACGTCGTCAGTAGCCGGGTTAAAGGTACGTGCAACAATCCTTACAACAAAGACTTCAATCAAGTGGACAAGATCGAACGCTTTCAACTCAGCGACGACGCCCCGGTGTTGATTGGTAAAGGCCGCATCGATCCTGCAAAACCTGATGAGTTCTCCGGGACCGACACTGCTGAACATGACACGAACCGCGGTAAGAAGACCGTCACTATAAAGTGGGATCTGCGTCGTTGCGCAAAACAATAACTTACGAGGTCTTAGAGATGTTCCGTACTATCGCTGTGTTCCTCATACTCTTTCTTAGTCTGACTTTTCTAACGCTCGACAATCGCGTCGCCGCCAACGGCGGGGGCACGATTGCTTACGTCCGCAACGGCACGGAGATCCGTCTGATTGATTCCGACGGTTCAAATGATCGACGACTATGGACACATCCTGATGCGAAGAAAGAACTCGGTATTTACGACGTGGCGTGGCGTCCTGATGGAAAAGAACTCGCCTTCTCCAGCGGCCATGCTGCCGTCCAGTCGCTTTACCATGCAGACCTCTACGCAATTAGTCCAAACGGTACTGGTTTTCGTAAGCTGACCAATTCGCCCGATCGCGCCGAGTTCGCGCGTTATCCGAAGGGCACCGTCAGCGTCACCGTGCGCAACGATCAACCAATCTACAGACAGTCGCAGGCGAGCGCCGGAGTTTTCATCGTCTACGTCGCCGGCGCCGACGAGCCGCAGCAGATTACGTTGCCGCCAGGTTCCACCAAGACACTCCTTTTCAAGAACGTTGCCGACTTCGGAAACATGGCCCAGGCAGTCGTTGCGATGTGGGGTAACTATCGTTGGTTCACTCCGGGCGTTGAGGTGCAGGCGGGAAAAACCGTAAAGGCACCCGTGTTTAGTATCACTGGCGATGGGATCGAACTGCTTGGCGCGTTTCGACCGGTCTGGCGCAGCGACGGATCGCGGGTTAGTTATCGTTCAGGAATGTGCACGTTGAATAGCGTGCCCGTGAATCCCACGCCGGGCGAGTACGTTTTCAACCCGCTCTTCGGAGGTAAGAACCCGCTCGGCACGTGTGTCTGGGACTGGGGTCCGACTACCGCAACCGCGAATCAACTGATCTACACAGAGAACGCTTCCGGCGATTCGAGCGTTTTTCGAATCAACGAAGGCAAGACACACCCGGGCGATAGACTGACGCAATACTCTAATATCGAGTATCAACTGCTTTTCGATCTTCGCTGGCTACCGGATGGTTTAGGTTTCATATTCTCAAACCAAACGCTGATGAGGGACTCAGCCAATCTCTTTCGCTACGATTTCGCCAGCCGAAAGACGACCCAGATCACGCGCTTGCAAAACGAGTTCACCGGTAACTTCAGTATTTCGCCTGACGGGGAGTCGATTGTTTTCGAACGATCGAAGTCGTTGGATCAGGCTAGAACTACAGATTTGTGGATCGTACCACTCAGGGGTGGCAACCCACGGTTGCTCGTAAACAATGGATTCTCGCCATCCTGGCGCTGAAATAGATTCGTTAGCACAAAAGTCTGGCCAACGGTGTTTCTGATCTGGATAAGCCAAAAACATCCAGGTGAAACACTCATGTTTGATCCAAGTCGACGCTCATTCTTACAACAATCAGTAATCGGTCTCGCAACTGTAGGCGCTTCAGGCCTGGTGCTTCGCTGCGACGCACAGCCGACTCAGGAGGTTAGTAGAAACAGCACCGATCGAGTACTCATCCAGATGGGACCGGCGCCCAAGGAGAACGCCGCACCGAAAGGCGAGTTGCGCAAAGTCATCCCTCAGCCATATGGACCGTTTTATCGACCAGGTGCGCCGTTCAGAGGGAAACTCAGTTTGCCCGGCGAAGCGGGCACGACGTTTATTCTTTCCGGTCGCGTTTGGGCCTACGACACGAAGCGTCCGCTGCCTGGCGCTGTGCTCGACTTCTGGCACGTCGACATGCAGGAGAAGTACTCAAACGGTGTAACGGATTTTCGGAATCGCGGACGACTAGTCTCTTCGGAAACGGGCTTGTACGAACTGGAGAGCATTCGACCAATTCCATATCGCCCAAATCCTACCGGCGCGCCGGAGTTCTGGCGCTGCGCCCATTACCACCTCGTCGCCGTTTGTCCGGGTTACAGACCACTGATTACCGAGATACACTTTCACGATGATCCACACAAGAATGATCCCATGTACCGGGTTGAAAACGCGATGGCCGTTGAACAGCACAAACTGAACGGCGCCACTTTCGAGACCGGCGTGTTCGACGTTGTTCTCGAACCGGTCTGACAGCCGAAATTGGGGAAGAAATCACCGGCTGCTGCGTCTAATAAATCATGATGAAAACGACCGCAATCGCGGCTATCGCGTTTCTCGCGATAGTGGCCGCCGCTTCCTTCAGGCAGGCTGTTCCGAGTGTCGAGTCTTCGCCAAGGTTTGAGATTTTTGTTGGGACCAGCCCGTGCGCCGATTTCATAAAACCCAAGCTTCAGATCCCTGCCGGAGAAAAATGCGACCGAATCACGTGGCAGCTAACAATTTTTGATTCAGGCAAGTACGCTCTAACCCAAGAGTGGGGCTTTCACGTCGACAATAGCACGTACTTGAAGCAAGGTAAGACCGGCCGCAGCGGAGTGTGGGAGATTACAAAAGGCAGAGCCGCCCATCCGCGCGGAACGGTGGTACAACTCGACCCGGATAAACCTAACACTATCGCATTCGCGTCATTTGATCTTTACCTCCTTCATCTTCTCGATCCGGACAAAAACCTGGCTTTGGGAGACTCGGGTGCCAGCTACACATTGAGTTCGTACACGACATCGTCGGTGTTGCCGGCGGGAAGCCTGGGAGTGTCGTCTGACAGTGATGCCGGCACCGAAGAAAACTTCTCCGGACGCAGCCCTTGCATTGAAATCGCGAAGGAGTTGAACCACCCCGTCGGCACTGATTGCATCAAGCTCAAATGGAGCATCGACTTCTATCGCGACCCGCAGACACTCACCCCAACGACCTACCGGCTCAGAGGGACGCTTTACCGGAACGAGATCCGCGGAACTGAAACGATTCGCGAGGGGAAATGGAAAGTAACAAAGGGAACGAAGGCCGATCAAAATGCCATAGTCTACGAACTCGATGCATTTGGGTCAGATGGACCAATCTCGCTGCTGAAAGCGGATCGCAACATTCTCTTCTTCCTGAGCAGGGACGGCCACCTGTTGGTTGGCGACAAAGATTTCAGTTACACACTGAATCGCGATACTCAAAAACAACTCGACAGCGGGAAAAGGGTCGGAGTGATCAAAGCCCAAAGATTTCTTTTGTACTGATAATTTCACATCGGGCGCCGAGGTTCTCGACTTTATTGACGAGATCGCCCGTACCGCCTGGGCCATCGCCCGCGGAGCCGTCCCACAGTGCGATCAAGGTGAGGTTCGGATCGCCAGTCTTCTCGTCGCAACCTTCGGCCAGTGCGTTGAAGAGCATCCAAAGGTTGTTTCGCTGCCAGATGTTGTAGTTTTCCTTGTCGCGAAGCCACGCTGGCAGATAATCAACGTCGTTCTTCACCGCCTCGATTGCCGGACTCAGAATGCGAACCTGATTGCGCGCGACATGCGCGGCGTGAAGGTTCCAGAACCGCTGCACCCAACCCGGGCCGGCTTTGTTAACTGACTTGGTCACATAGATCGGAGGTTGGACCGCGAGATACAGGCGAGTTTCTATTCCGAGTCCCGCACAAACTTCCTGGAACAGTATGTCGCCACCGTTGGCGCCGCCAGCGTAAGCTGAAGCGACGCCGGCGCCGGTGTTCATTTCTTTCATGATCCGTTTCTTGATCTCTTCACGTGCGACCGCTTCCTTGTCCGCCGGAAAACGCGGTGTCTCGCGATCGGGTGCATCGATCATGTGACCGGCAAACACCAGGACGCGTTTTCGGGGTGGCTTCGGCTCCGGCTGCGCACCGGGTGCGGGAAGTTGATCAGGTTCACCGACGACTTTGAATACCTCGGCGAGATTACCTGACAGCACACCCAGGTCCCTGTAAATAGCCAGCTGTTGGCGCACCGACTTCTTTGCGAAGTCAGGTGCGTTCGCCAGTGCCTTGCGATAGGCGGCTGCAACCCGGGCTGGTCCATTCGTTGTGATGCAGACGAAATCGGCCTGACTGATTTCCGCCCAGACGTCTTTCTTATCTTCGCGTTCAAGTCGTTTGAAGATCGCATCGAGCGAGAGTCCGACGGCCGACTTCAAACGCTCGGCGTGTTCCTGGTGCTCCTCCAACGCTGCTGCGGCTTTCTTATCCGTGGGGTATTGTGCGGCCCAGACCTCCGGATGTAACTCCGCCAGGGCGATCATTATTTTGAGCATCGCCAGCGCGTTCAGACCGGAATAGTAATGATTAAGATATTCGTCAAACGCACATTCGTAGTTCACAAACGACTCTTGCAGATGCGGGGACCGTAGGGCCTCGGAGGAGCGCTCGTCGGCCGGTGTCGACTCCCACGCCTGGCGCCAGCGTGTCTTACAGTTTCGACCCACGAGCGAGTAGGCCTCCGCACGTTGGTCCTGGTTGATTGACTGATGCTTTAACGCGCGATCCAGCGCCTGGTTCGAGCTCACGAGATCGCCGAGGCGTTGATAGATTGTGCCCAGCCAGATATTCGCCGCGAGATCTTGAGGCTCGACGTTGCGGATGTTTTCCCAAGTGACCTTAGCGCCTGCTAACGCATCGATGTCAAATTGAGCCTTGCCAACTAGACTCCAGCCCTGCAATTCCCATTCGAATCCCTTCACCTCGTACGAGAAGAGTGCGAGATCTCCTGCCTGTTTATTCGCGAACGCTTTCTCGATGTCCTCGCCAAAATCCTGCGGCACCGCGTGGAACTGAGAAGGATCAGGCTCCTTGAGATTGGGGAGTGAATTGAAAACAGGGCTGTCTTTGGCGGTGTAGTCTTTGTGAGCTTTAGTTTGGGTCGCGCGGAGAGTGGTAATTAGATCAGGTAGACTCTCTTTGGGATTGTCTCTTTTGTAGCTGAAATAACGATCAGTTTGCAGGTCGAAAGGGAAAGAGTCGGCGCCGACATCGCACCGGATCATCACCGTCCCGTACCCGCGCAGCGCGTGACGAATGCCGAGTTCGTAAAAAACATTCACATTGCGAACCGACAGATCCGCAACAACCAGATCCGCGGTCAGCAAACGCCGGAACATGTCAAAACGAATATTGCCCGACTCGAAGATGTCGAGCGTCTCTCGTCCTTCGGCGCCAATCGCCTCGAGCGCAGGGCCGATCAATTCCGCGGCGACTTTGTTGAAGTCCAGTTCGTTACCCTGATCGTCCTTTTTTGTTCCAAAGGGACGAATAATGAAAGCGCGCATTGTTTACTTCCCACCGATTAATAAAACTGGCCGAATCGATCGAGACTGAAGTGTTCAATCTTTACGTCCTCAGCCACAGCCTTGCCGACGAGCACCAGGTCGTTGATGTGCTCAACCGAGTCGAGTTTCGCCACCTGAGACGGATCGACGTCGCCAAGCCCGTGATCGCCGAGCCACCTGCTCGTCAGGTCGGCGTTATAGCGCGCGTATAGAAAACGTCGGTTCAAATCTACGGCAGTAGGAATTATTTTCCCGTCCGCGTCACGCGGAATCAGGTCACCGAGTTCACGATCGATTGGAGCACCGTGAACGCAACGCCCAACAGTGCGACAGTTAATGTCCTGGTCCACCTGCGTGCCATACATCAGCGCTGCGGGAAAGTTCGCAAGGTTTGTGAACGCCGACTTTCCAGACGAGTAAATTTCCGCATCAACCCTCGGCGCCGCACCGGTGCCAACTGATATCACGAGCAACTTATCCTCACCAGCGTCCCAACTCAGATTGTATTCCGGCGTCGTCGCCATGCGCGCCATGAGGAACGATGGATTGTTGTATGGTGTCAACCCGCCGTCTTCGAAAACGAACGTCTTCGACGGATCCTTTGGATCCCACTGCAAGACTTCCGGCGCGAAGTAGATTGGCGCGGCACTGCTCGCGCGGACGAGTTGCCAAAGCGGAATGTTGAGGTTGCAATCGGGACGATTTGGGGCGTTGTATTTTGCGTCGGGATTACTGCTGATGGGCCATGGAGAATCAGTGCTGACATTGCGGGTCACGACTAGCAACAGACACTTGAGATGCTGTGGGAAGAGTGTCGTGTTTTTTCCAAAAGTCTTTTGCAACTCCTCCTGGAGGGGCGTCGACTCGTAAAGATGTCGAAGTCGGAACAGGATGAACGACTTATCGAACATCGCTGGTCCGGCTTTCATGTAAAAGTCTGACAACTCCTTGGCAGACATGCCGCGTGCAAGACCGGCAGCGATGATGGCGCCGGTGCTGGTGCCGCCGATGTAGTCGAAGAAGTTGCAGAGACGGAAGTTGTCGCCCTGTCCGCTGTGTTCGCGTAGCAACTCCTCCATCCGAATCAGCACCTGCAAAGTAAGCATGCCACGAATACCGCCACCGTCGAGCGTCAGCAGTTTGCGAGGACTCCTCTTCTTGTACCTGTCCTCCAGTGGACCCCAAAGAGACATGATGAGTTATCCCTCCTACCAATCGCCTTAATCTATGTTTTTTCTGCCGTCTTCGTAATGAAGCTCCAGATCGTGATTCAGAACGTATTCCTGACCAGCCTTCGTCTTCACTCGCGCCCGAATTGGAAAGACACCCCAGCCGGCAGTCTCCAGTTTGAACTTGTCGTCTCGGTTGCTCTTTCGCCGTATCGGATTCGGAAAGGTTGGATGTAAAGTCCATTCTACAAACTCGACCTGATCGAGCGCGGCATCGGGTCCCTCGACCCACACGGCCCATTTCCACCAGTTTTCGCCCTCATAATGCTCAGACTGTCGTATTTCAAGTGGTGTAGACATGGTCTTCCTCAACTAGATTCTGATTGAAACAGCGTCCGCAGACGCCCATCCGGAACTAAACTTAGTTTGACCGCCCAGCACGCCTTCGATTTCGACGTAAGCACGTCGCGGTACGTCGGCGACATTCAGATAGAAACCCTGGTCGAAGACTTCCAGCCGTCCGGGTCGAAATGCCGATTCCAGTCCGCTCAGACCATCCTGCGTCCGGTAACGAATGCCGAAGTTCTGGTCCAATTTCCACCTATTCAGGTCCCTGCGTAAGTCGTCGTCTTGCGGCTCGAGCCTTATGCGGCGGATGTTTCTTCGTCCCAGAGCCCGCGCCAGCTCCGAAACGCAGGCGAGTCGATCCGCTTGACGAAGGATGATGTATTGAACGTTTCCGAGCATTGCGTCAGGCACGTTCACATTCTCTTCGCGGATTGGAACGATCGGTTTGCCTTTGGCGACTCCATACACGAGTTCGTTCTGAACCCAGAGATGAGAGTTGAACTCGGAGGTGTTTGCGGGGTCGCGGATCGTCAGGAATCCAACGACAGCGTCCGATTGGTCGATGTACGACTGGACTCCGGGTTGCAGGATAGTGCCATGCATGTCTTCACCTGTGATGACGACAAATCCCATGCACTCGAGAATGGGAAAGACATGGGTTTTAATCCAACTGTCTCGCTCGTTGTAGCCATAGCCAACAAAGACTCTCATGATTAACTCCCGAGGTGACGTTTCCGGTTCTACTGGTTCGAATCGGAGTGCTTAACGCGTAAGCGAGTGTGCAAGGAAGCAGAAGGCTCGAGGAGACTCGAGCATTGTTGGAACTGGCGGAGGTTATTCCCTTCTTTTACGGAAGTCAAGAAAGTTTTGATTGCTGCTTTTACGACTCGCCGTGACGAGAGCTAAGGCGTGACGCGACGCGTGCGGGTCGCGTTTTTCGGTGAGGTTTCGACGCTCGGCGACGATTTCGAAACTGCCTTTTCAGCGAGCTCAGCCTGTTCGTAAGGGTCGAGGCGAGCGAAGACATAAAATGGTTCACCCGAACGGACCATGCCGAGATAACGAAACGTGTTTCGTACCACTTGTCCAGTTTTTAATGTCGAGATTTGCGGCGGGCTGGAACCAAAAAGCATGCGAAACTCGTTGCCCGCAACGGCTTCGAGCTCCGGCAGATAATCGTTTGAACTTTCGCGCGCAAGGCGAATCGCCATCTGTCGCAATGCTTTGATGCGATTGGAATTCCTGCGGTAGTAACTCGCGCTGACCTCGTGACGGCTGGCCCGGTCGTCAACCACTTCCTGTTCGTTACGCAGGTAGCCGAGGTAGGCACGAACTACGGGTCCAAACTCTTCATCCGAATAAGCGCCTCTATCCTGAGCCGACTGAGCGCACGAAAACGCAAAAACGCCGACAATCAGAAGAGCCGGTAATCTTCTCTTGAGAGTTGCCATGCTATTGCCCTGGCCCAGTCTAGCGCATTTTTATTGAGACGCGCGATTATAGCAGCCGCGCCAGACACAAAATTGCGCACGTCTGTCGGCAATGTTACATTGATCTTCGTTTTCCGTTAAGCGGTATGACTTCCCCGAATACCCAGGCTCCATTCAAGATCGCGCTCGGTGTCTGCGGCGGCATCGCGGCTTACAAAGCCGTCGAAGTGCTGCGCGGTTTGCAGCGTGCTGGCTGCGTGGTTCGGGTGGCGATGACGAAGCGGGCTTGTGAGTTTGTTCAGCCGCTCACTTTTCGCGCTTTGTCTGGTTCACATGTGGTCGTCGATGACTACGCGCCCGACAATCCCGATCCCATCGCCCACATCACTTTTTCACAAACAACGGACCTTTTAATCGTCGCGCCGGCCACCGCGAACATCATCGCGAAATTCGCGAACGGGATCGCGGACGATTTTCTTAGTTCGACTTATCTTGCATGTACCGCACCGGTGCTCGTAGCGCCGGCGATGAACACGACAATGTGGCAGCATCCGGCGACGCAACGTAACCTCGATCAGCTTCGCGGAGACGGAGTGCACATCATTGATCCGGATGCGGGCGAGATGGCGTGCAAAACCATTGGTCCAGGAAGATTGAGTGAACCCGATCGCATTGTAGCGACCGCGCTCGAAATACTTGCTGGTTCAACCAAGAAGGACCTAATCGGCGAACGCGTTCTAATCACCGTCGGCGCGACGCGCGAAGAGATCGATCCAGTTCGCTTCATCTCGAATCGTTCTTCCGGCAGAATGGGTTTCGCACTGGCGGAAGCAGCAGTAAAGCGCGGCGCGGACGTGACGGTTGTGCGAGGTGTAACCACAGTAGAAGCACCTTCGGGTGTCCGAGTCATTAAGGCGTTATCGGCGGATGAGATGTCGCGAGCGGTCACGAACGAGACCGCAAACACGTCGGTCTTCATCGGTGCCGCCGCGATTGCCGATTATCGACCGAGTGAACGTGCCGGCGAGAAGATTAAAAAGTCGCAGGAAACGTTGACGCTGATGTTGGAACGGACTCCCGATGTGCTGTCACAAGTCGCAGCTTCGCGATCGAATGGCATGTTGGTGATTGGCTTTGCGGCGGAGACCGAGAACGTCATCGAGAATGCTACCGACAAGCTCCGACGGAAAAATCTCGACGCGATAATTGCAAACGACGTAACGCGTCCTGATTCCGGTTTCGACACGACAACGAATGCGGTCACGATTATAACGAAAAGCGGTAGTCCGCTTGAATTGCCAGTGATGTCGAAACGTGAAGCGGCTAATCATATTTTGGATGTGATCGTCCGGCTCAGATCTCATGGGAACTGAATTGATTGATTTAGTAAGAAAGCGTTTAGAACACCTGCGCGAGTTAGGTGTGGACTCAATCCGTCTTTCTACTGAAACGCCGGCGGTAACACGAATTGCAAAGACTTCAGCGGATCCATTCGAACAGATCCATCAGGAAATCGGCGCCTGCACTCGCTGCCCGCTGCACGAGCAACGCACCCACGTCGTCCATACCGAAGGCAATCGCAAGGCGCGCTTGATGTTCGTCGGAGAGGCCCCGGGCGCCGACGAAGACGCACAGGCACGGCCATTTGTCGGCCGCGCCGGACAGTTGCTCACGAAGATCATCGAAGCAATCGGCATGAAACGAGAGGACGTTTTAATCGGCAACGTGAACCGCTGCCGCCCCCCAGGTAACCGAGCGCCGATGCCTGACGAAGTCGCGATGTGTAAACCGTTTCTGTTACGCGAGATCGCCGCGGTCCAACCCGAAGTGATCGTTGTTCTTGGCAACACTGCGACCAAGAACCTGCTCGATACGCGCGAAGGCATAACCAAACTGCGTGGGAATTTCCAGGACTACAAAGGCATTCGCGTGATGCCCACGTTTCACCCGGCATACTTGCTGCGCGATCCGTCGAAGAAACGCGAAACCTGGGAGGACCTGAAGAAAGTGCGCGACTACCTGGATAATCCGTGAAGACGATACAAAGCGAACCTCGCGAACCTCACAGCGCTGGAACCGCCTCAACCTCTGCGTTTGCTGAAGTGGCAATGCCGCTTCACGTATTTCAGACCTTCACTTATCGACTCAATCCCGCTCTGAGTGCGCAAGCGGAAGTTGGTGCACGCATCGTTGTGCCTCTGGGACGAAAGTTAGTCACCGGCTACATCGTCTCTTTAACCGGCGGGCTTTCAGCCAATCTGGCCGAAATAGAGATCAAGGATGCACACAGCCTGGTCGATTTGGAGCCGGTGTGCAGTCCTGAAATTCTGCAACTCGCTTGTTGGGTCGCAGACTACTACGCCTGTCCTCTGGGCGAAGTCATCAAAGCTGCTCTACCACCCGGCATGACGCCTTCGACGAAGGGCGCTTTCGTCAAACCAAAGTTGCGACGTTTCGTTCGCCTGCTCGACGCGAACGAACAGAAGCTTACCGACGCGCAATCGCGAGTGGTCCAGGCGCTTGAAAAAAGCGGGCCGATGTCGCTGCAATCGTTATGCGAGATCGCGGCGGTTGGTGCATCCACAGTTGCCTCACTAGCCAGGAAAGGCCGCGTCGAAGTCTACGATGAAGCTGTGCGACGAGATCCGCTCGCGCACACGGCCCACCAGGAACCCTCGACATTCACGTTAACCAATGCGCAACGCGGGGTGTTGCAGGAAATCGAACATCAGATCGCGCGGGGAACGTACGGCGCTTTCCTGTTGCACGGTGTGACGGGCAGTGGAAAGACCGAGGTATACATTCGCGCCATGCGCAACGCGCTCAGTCTCGGCCGTTCGTCGATGATGCTCGTGCCGGAGATCGCGTTGACACCGGTCTTCTCGCGCCGGCTACGCGCGGAGTTTGGCGACCAGGTCGCGATCTTCCATTCGTCGTTGCAGAAGGGCGAGCGGTTTGACGAGTGGACGCGAGTGAAAAACGGCGAGGCTCGCATTGTCATCGGCACGCGCTCTGCGGTGTTTGCTCCGGTGCAGAACCTCGGACTGATCGTCGTCGATGAGGAACATGAATCGAGTTACCGGCAGCAGGAGTCGCCTTACTACAACGCGCGCGACACGGCGATCGTCCGCGCCCAAAAAGAATCCGCTACAGTCGTACTCGGTTCGGCGACTCCTTCACTCGAATCGTTCTACAACGCCCGTCATGGGAAGTACGCCATGCTCGTGCTCCCGGAGCGCGTCGGTGCGCGACCGATGGCGCCGGCAACGATCATCGACATGCGCAACGTGTTTGCTCGTCACGGAAAACCACGCGTGTTTTCCGACGAACTACTTGATGCGATACGCAGAACACATGAGCGCAAAGAGCAGTCGATCATCCTGCTCAACCGGCGTGGTTATTCACGCTTCATTTTGTGCCGCTCCTGCGGCGAGACGATTCAGTGTCCCAACTGCGACGTGACGCTCACCTATCACCGCAGCGAGCGCGTGATGGTCTGTCATTACTGCAACCACCGGCAAGCCGTGCCTCGCGTCTGTCCCACCTGCGAGAAAAAGTACATCTACTACGTTGGCGAGGGTACGGAACAACTTGAAGAAATGTTGACGCAGTTCTTCCCTGCGTTGCGTGTGGCGCGCATCGATCGCGACACGACTGCGCGGCGCAGCGTGTTTGAAAAATCGCTGGCCGACTTCAGCAACGGTGAAATCGATACGCTCGTCGGTACGCAGATGCTGGCGAAAGGTCACGACTTTCCCAACGTGACCCTGGTGGGAGTCGTCTCGGTCGACACGGGTTTAGCGTTGCCGGATTTCCGTTCAGCGGAACGGACGTTTCAACTCATAACCCAGGTAGCCGGTCGCGCGGGTCGCGGCGATCGTCCGGGCAAAGTTCTGATTCAAACTTACCACCCATATCACTACGCGTTGCGACACGCGTGCGCGCAGGACTACGAAGCGTTCTACAACGAGGAGATCAACTACCGGAAGAATCATTCGTATCCGCCGTTCGTCGCGCTTGCCAGCCTGCTCGTGCATGGACCAGATCTGGGTCGCGTGCGCACGGACAGTCTCGAATTGCGAAAACAGCTCGATCTCGCAAACGAAGATCGCAAATGCCGGATACTTGGTCCGGCGCCCGCGCCGCTGGCGCGGCTAAAAAGCGAGCATCGTTATCAACTGCTGATTAAGTCGCGCAGCCGCAAACAAGTTCGGGCGATTGCTGATGCAGCGCTCAAAACAGTAACGGATAAAGGAATCAATCCGCGTTCAGTCAATCTGGAAATCGATCCGGTATCATTCATGTAACCGGGTGCGCTAAACTTCGCGCATGAAACTTTCAGAACTCGCAACGCTGACCAGCGCGCGCCTTGAAGGAAACTCGGACGACATTGAAATCACCGGGGCCGCGGGGTTGAATGAGGCAACCGAAGGCCATGTGACCTTCCTCGCCAATCCTCGCTACACGCCGCGTGTGAACACAACGCGCGCGTCGGCAATTTATTTGAGCGAAGACGCGACCACGGCTCGACAAATCTCGATCCTAAGAGTGAAAGATCCCTATCTCGCCTACACGCGCGCGCTCAGAATCTTCTATCCCGAACCTGAGTTTGAACCCTTTATTCATCCAACCGCCGTCATCCATCCGACGGCGCTACTGGCAGAGAACCAGGTGGCTGTCGGCGCAAATAGCGTGATCGGTCGCAACGTGCAGATTGGACCAGACGTAACCATTCATCCCAACGTTACGATCTACGACGACGTGACGATTGGTAGGGGTTCGGTGATTCATTCGGGGGTCGCCGTGCGTGAGCGAACAGTCATCGGGGAACGCGTGATCATTCACAACAATTCAGTGATCGGTTGCGACGGTTTTGGTTACGCAAAAGACGAACAACGGCGTTGGCTGAAAATTCCGCAGGCCGGCAGAGTGGTTCTTCAGGATGATGTAGAGATCGGCGCAGGCACGACGATCGATCGCGCATCGGTCGGCGAGAGTCGTATCGGACGCGGATCGAAGATCGACAACCTGGTCCAGATCGGACATTCGTGCACTGTGGGCGAGGATTCATTACTCTGTGCTCAGGTGGGACTAGCGGGCAGTTCGCATATCGGCAGTCGCGTGATCCTGGCGGGACAAGCAGGTGTGGCAGGCCACCTAACGATCGGCGACGACGTCGTCTTGACTGCCAAAAGCGCGACCAGTCACGATATTCCGGCGGGTAAAGTTATCTCTGGAATTCCGGCGTTTGATAACCGCGACTGGCTGAGATCAACAGCCGCGTTTCGAAGGTTGGGAGATATTCAGCGGACGGTGCGCGATCTGGAGCGGCGTATGAAAGATGCGGATGCTAAGTAATCGCGCCACCGTCGACAATCACAACTTCGCCGTTCATAAAACTGTTCCGCTCACTCACCATGAAAGCCGCATACTCGGCGAGCTCTTCCGGTCGACCGAGTCTTCCGGCGGAAGTCCAGAAGTCGTGCATCTGAAGTAAACGATCCGGCAGCGCCTGGGCCAGGTCGGTGTCGAATATTCCCGCCGCAATGGCATTCACCCGCACGCCAAACGTTGCTGCCTCACGCGACAAACATTTGGTGAACCCGATCATCGCCGCTTTTGACGTCGCGTAATGGACCGCGGTTGGCAGTGCGCGCATCGCGCCAATCGAAGTGATGTTGAGAATGATTCCCTTCCGCTGCCGGATCATCTGTTTGTAGATCGGCTTTGTGACCGCGAAGAGACTATCGACGTTAGTGTGAATCACTTCATCCCAGGCGCGATCGGTCGTGGTTGCGAAGTTGTCGCCTCGGTTGATAGCGGCGTTGTTAACGAGAATGTCGATCCCGCCCCACTTCTCCACCAATTCTCTCGTCATCTTCTTCATCCCAACGCGATCGACCACGGACACCTTCGCATTGAACGCGCGCCGGCCATGAGCTTCAATCTTGCTGATCATGTCGGCGGCGAGGTCGTCCCGTGAGTTGTAGCTAAAAGCAACATCTGCGCCTTCGCGGGCAAAAATGTCGCACATTGCCGCACCAATGCCACGCGTTCCTCCAGTGATGAACGCTCTCTTTCCCTCAAGCAAGAGACTCACTCAGTTATCTTTTCTCCTAATCTGGGCCACGAAGAGGCACACAAAACACAAACACTTTCTGCCTTACCGTTGAACCTTTTGCTCTGTGTGCCTTTTGTGCTCGCGTGCCTTTTTGTGGTTACGCTGAGGCTACTTCACTCAAAACTGCTTTTTCAGGTTGTGGAATCAATGCCGCGATCTCTTCAACAATATGCCTTGTGGCGTTGGGAATTGCCAACCCAACAGTGGCTGCGCGGAGTCGCGAATAATGCAGTTCGTCTTCCAGCATGCGTCGAATAACCGGCACGACGTCGCTGGGCCGTCTGAGCATGACACCCGCGCCACGCTGGGCGATCAAGTTCGCCGTGCCTGCTTCCTGGGGCATCGGCTCCGTGATCATGTCGCCAATGATCGGAACGCGGCAAGCGAGCGCTTCGAAAGTCGTTAAGCCGCCCAGTTTCGAGATCATCACATTCGCAGCGCTCATCAGTTTTTCGATCTCGTCGGAATAACCAATGACTTTGACTGGAAATGGCGCGTCGAGAGCGATAGTTTCGGCGGCAGCCCGCAAGTCTTCGTTCTTGCCTGCCAGGAAAATCGCCTGCACGTCCAACTCGCCGCGGGCCAGCTCGCGAAAGATCTGCGGTATGTTGCCGCCACCAACCCAACCGGCATTTACAAAGACAGTGAATTTCTCCGCGTCCAATCCGAGGGCGCGTCGCGCAGCCTGCGCCGCTTCTTCACCCGGATAAGCAAACTTCGGATGAACGGGCATGCCCGATATCTTGATCCGCTCGGGCGCCACGCCGTAATCGATTAATTGCCGTCGTGCGTCGTCGCTGGCGACCAGGTAAAGCGTCACCGCGTCACACGCCCAACCTTTCCAAAAGCCGTAACAGGGATCGGTCACGACGGAAACAAGCGGCACGCGATCCGCCAGCCCCAGATCCTTAAGCACACGTCCGAAGATGTGCTGAGTTAACGGGTGAACACTGACAACAATGTGCGGGCACCAACGTTCGAAGAGATCGCGCACGTAACCTACGCATCGTTTGTGAAAGAATTGACGCGTGTCGGGCCGGATGCGGTTGATGAACCAGTAGTAATACTTCATCCAATGCTGCCGGTTGCGTAGGATCCAGTTGTAAAGCCGGACCAGCTTTTCCGCCAGGTGATGTGATTCCTCGACCGCCCGCACAACCCGCACCGCGTACGATTCGCCATCGAAAAACTTCTGCACGCCCGCGACGATTGCCGCCGCAGCGGAACGATGCCCGCCGCCTGTGTCAGACGAGATTATTAGGATTTTCGGATTACGCGGTTGCGAGGACATTGGTTTTCTGGTCTTTGTTCTTAGTCCTTGGATCTTGGTTGTGGCTAAAACCCTTCCGCCGTTATGCCCTCAGGCTGCGGATCCATGCGATCGATGGCCTTCCGCGCCTTTTTCATCTCACGTTCCAGTTTCTTGATCTGGATCAAGTGACCTGGATTGAATGGCAACGATGGGTAGTAACTATTTGACTCGTGTGTGCAGAAACAACCGTCAGCCGCTTTCTGCCGGCGCTCTTTCATCGCCGGCGACAGCCAGAGCTTCTGAAAATTCCAATCGAAATCGCGCAGATTCCCGATGGGCGCAAGGTTCTCGCACGACGAAACTGTGCCTTCATCGTAAATCACACCACCTGCCGTGCCCGCGTAACATTTCATCTGCGCAGTCTGTGTTTCCTGCGTCTTCGCAATCAGACCATGCATGTAGATATCGATCGCGGCTTTGAAAAACCCGGCTTTTCCGCCGTAGTTGTTTTTGATTGCGGCGTGTCGCGAGTCGTCGTCGATCATCTGGGCCAACTTCGCGTAGCGCGAATGATCGATATCGAGCTCCTTCGGATCGGCTGAAGGCGGACGAATGTAATTGAAGTTAACCTTGTCGGGTTTCAAGTCGTACTTCAGGAAGTCGTACCACTCGAAGATCGTGTTCTGATTCGAGTTCATGAAGCAGGTACATGTTTGCACGTCGAGTCGCGGATACTCTTTCTTAATTGACTGAAGCTGACGCGCGGTGTCGATCGCGATGTCCCACGAACCGGCTTTCTGTCGGATCTTCTCGTGTTCCTGTTTCGGACCATCTATGCCTAACGCGACCGTGACGTTGAGATCCGGGCACTCCTGAAGAATGCGCGTAATGTCCGGGAAGATTCGTTTCTGAATCTGCCCGTTGGACATGATGTAGATCGATTCGAGCTTATTGTTGGTATGAAACGCACGCGCGATTTCCGGCAGGTCTTTGCGGGTAAACGGCTCGCCACCGGCCAGGATCAGAACACCAAGGTTGCCGCCCAGAGTTTCAGAGATCCGCTCAATCTCGTGAGTTTTCATCTGAAGCTTCTTGCGTGGGCGGTCGTCGAGTTCGTCGGTGAAGAAGCAGTGCGTGCAACGCATGTCGCAAACCGATGTAACCAGAATATTCAGTAATACGGGCGAAAACGGTTTCCCGATCGCGAGTTTTGCGTACCGCTTCAATAGTTCCTTTGTCGTAAAATCCATTTATTCCTCAATCTCTTCTGCGCGCTCTTCTGCGCGCGCGCAAAAGCGACCGATCTTAACACAGTTAGACGTTCTTACGGGAGGCTGCGTTCGCCGCGATTCTGAATGCCCAGCGCGCGCATGCGGCGATACAAGTGACTGCGATCGACGCCCATCAACTCAGCCGCGCGAGAAACGTTTCCTTCCGCCTCCTCGAGCTTTCGCTGGATGAACTCACGATGATAGGCCTCGGTTGCCTCTTTGAAGGATGGAAACCTGAACGATGCCGCGGGAGGTTCTTCCTTGCCGTGAGGCGGCAAATCCGCAGCCGTAACCTTCACACCCGGATGCATGATCACAACGCGCTCGATCGTGTTTCGCAACTCACGCACGTTGCCGGGCCATGAATAAGACTGCATTTCTTCGATTGTTTCCGGCAGGAATTGTTTTGGGCGTTTGCCGTACGACTTCGAGAAATGTTGGTTAAAGTAATCAACCAGAAGCGGCACGTCTTCGAGACGTTCGCGCAACGGTGGTAACTCGAATGGAATCACATTCAGGCGATAGAACAGGTCGGCACGAAAGTTTCCCTGCTCGATCTCAACGTCCAGGCGTTTATTGGTGGCGGCGATCAATCTGACATCAACCGTAATCGAAGTGCCACTGCCTACCGGTTCGAAACGTTGCTCCTCGAGCACTCGCAGCACCTTCGCCTGCACCTTTGGACTCATGTCTCCAACTTCGTCGAGAAAGATCGTCGCGCCGTCCGCGAGTTCAAACTTGCCTTTTTTCGCAGCCGTCGCGCCAGTGAATGCGCCTTTTACGTGTCCAAAAAGTTCCGATTCGATCAGCTCTTCTGGAATTGCCGCGGAGTTTACTTCCACAAACGGCGCCGCGGCTCGAAGTGATTCGGCATGAATCGCGTGGGCCACCAGTTCTTTACCCGTACCTGATTCACCGTAGATCAAGACGCGACCGTCAGTCGGCGCAACCACAGAGATCTGCTTGCGCAACGCTCGCATCGCGACCGACTCGCCAACCATCGTGTACTCGCCTGCGAGAGCGGCAGCCATGTCGGCGTTCATCAGTTCGAGTCGTTGTTGGCGCAGCGCGTTGCGAACCGTGAGTACAGTCTTTTCGATCGACAGTGGTTTTTCGATGAAGTCGAAGGCGCCAAGCTTTGTCGCGCGAACGGCGGTCTCGATATTGCCGTGACCGGAGATGATGACGACAGCCGCGTCCGACCCGGCGGCGCGCAGTTGTTTTAGAGTTTCGAGTCCGTCAATCCCGGGAAGCCAGACGTCGAGCAGGATGCAACCGTAAGCGCGGCGGCCGAGTGCTTTCAAACACTCTTCTCCACTCGCGACAGCGTCGGCGACGAAGCCCTCGTCTTCCATCACCGCGCGCAACGTGTCGCGAATGCCTCGCTCGTCGTCAACTATGAGAATCGAGTCCATTTGTTAGTGTCAGTCAGTGGTCAGTGGTCAGTGGTCAGTTGTCGGTAGTCAGTAGTCAGTGGTCAGTGGTCAGTAGTCAGTAGTCAGTAGTCAATAGATGAACCTTCTGAACCACTAACAACTTACTAACAACTAACAACTAACAACTGACCACTGACCACTGACAACTGACCACTGACTACTGACTACTATTGACTGGTAACTCAATCACAAACTTTGCCCCGCGTGGTTCATTCTTCTCAGCCCTGATCGTTCCGCCGTGCTCAAAAATGATTCGTTGAACGATCGCGAGGCCTAGACCGGTGCCGCTGTCGCGACGTGAAAAGTACGGCTCGAACAAGCGACGAAAATCACCGGGCGCTATTCCCCGCCCTGTGTCGGCAACTTCTACTCGCACCAGACCGACATCGCGATCCGTCGTGACGGTGATTACCCGCTCGTCGCTGACAGAAACAAGCGCGTCCAATGCATTGTCAATGAGGTTGACGAACACTCGTTTAATCTGTTCTACGTCGAGCATCGTTGCCGGAAGATCGGGATCAAGCTGGACGTCAATGCGCGCTCCGTCGAGACGTTCTTCGTAGAGTCCGACCGCCTGGTTTACTACTTCGTTCAGACTTGCGACTTCGAATCGCGTCGCCGGCAGACGCGCAAAACGCGAAAACTCGTCCACCATTGCTTTCAAACTCGCAACTTCGCGGCTGATCGTTTCCGTGCATTCGGTAATCACAGCCGCAACTTTCCGTTCGTCAATGCGCTCGTCCGTCCCCCCGGTCGTGCCGTTATTACTTCCGTTTGCGTTTGCCCGAGCATAACTCTTCGCGATGCGTTCGGCTGAGAGTTGAATCGGAGTGAGCGGGTTCTTGATTTCGTGGGCCATACGACGAGCCACTTCACTCCAGGCCGCGGCTCTCTGTGCAGCCAGCAACTCTGACAGGTCTTCTATCACCAGCACGACACCGGGTCGCGGACCCGTCGCATCACGCATCGCAGTTGCCGTCATCGCGACCGGCAGTGGTCCGCCACCGTTCGGTGTACCACTTTCCAGTTGCGTCTGTTCGGAGGCGTGCCCCATGCGGCGTGCGCGACGCAAAAGTCGATCGACAACAAGCCAGTCCTCGATGTGGATCAGGCCCTGCAACTGCGGGTTTTCTCCGAGCCCGTCAACCAGCCCCAGCATACGGGCAGCCGAACGATTTAAGGTCGTAACGCGATCGTTCTCGTCAACTGAAACGACGCCCGTCGACAACGACTGCAATACCGTCTCAATGTAGTTGCGACGTTCGCGTAGAGCGAGGTTCTTGTCGCGCAGCTCTGCCGCACCCGCCTCGATTCGGCTGCGGTTTTCCTCGAGTTGCGTCGTCATCTGGTTGAACGATTCGGCCAGCAAAGCTAGTTCGTCATCCGCAATTGTGGTAACGCGATGCGAAAGGTTGCCGCGGGCGATCTCGTTGGAAGCCTCAGCGAGCGCTTTGATCGGCGTCGCAATTCCCCTTGCTAGATAGATCGCGACCCAGCTCGAAACGAACAACAGGATCAGCGTCATCAATCCCAACGTCGATAGTCCGAGCAAACGCACCCGACGCTGCTTGCCGACCAGTTCCTGATAATCGCGCTCCGACGCTGAAACGAAATCAGCGAGATCGTTCGATGCTCCCTTCGGCGGGGCGACGATCAGTGTTTCCGAGTTGTTCAATGGCATCGTCACAACGTCGCCGGCGGGTAAACTCGAATTGCTTCTGGTCAGAATTGTCCCGTCTGGCCCAAGAATCACGGCGCGTGCCAGCTGGCCCGAAGTGACCACCTGGTCCAGTGTCGCCTGTCGATCCTGCGGAGCTTGCTTATTAAGTAGTAGCACCAGCAAGGAAGCATTCTCGCGCAGAGTGCGTTCATTACTCTCCAACGTGTCGCGTCGCACTTTTTGCGCCTCTTGCAGGATCTCCTCCGGAAGCGGGTTGAACCACTTTTCCAATGAGCGATTCAGAAACAGGTACGAGAAAACGGCCATCGCCGTAATGGGGAGGAAGCTTATAGAGATGAAATAGACGAGCAGGCGCGTCTTAACCTTAGAACCGAGTTGTCGCTCTTTTCGCTCGCGCCGCAACTTCAGCAAATTGCGGACGAAGATGAACAGAAAAACGACAAACGCCACGAAGTTAAGCGTTGACAACGCGTAGAGGACGAGCGTGTCCGACGCGGTATCGGGGCGAATCACAGTCCACAGCCAAAGCTGTTGCGAGACGATGATCGCGAGGAGCAGCAGAACCGTGACGCCCAGTACCCACAGCAACGCACGACGGCGACGACGAATTCGTTCCCGTTGCTCAGGGCTCAGATTTTCGCGATTTTCGGACATTCGAACGTTACCAAAGTCTAGCACACCGGTTGTTAGTCAGTGGTCTGTGGTCAGTGGTCCGTAGCCACCATTTATTCAGCAACCGACTTGGCCACCGACCCCCGAGCACCCACAACTGACCGCGAACAACTGACTACTGACCACGGACCACTGACTACTGACTACTGACCATTGACTGCATGTTAGAATGCGATGCCTCAATGGACCTTCACAACATCATCTTCAACAAGTTCAACCGCCTGCGAAGCGGATGGCGGCTAGCGCTCTACATCCTTGCATTCATCGCCGTATGGGTAGTGTTGGATACGTTTGTGCGCGTGGCGTATGTGGTGGGACGCACGGTTATACCGGCTGGTGATTACGCGGGTTACTTCGCCAACGTTGCATATCGCCTCACGCTCCTTGCAGCGGGGCTGGGCGCTGGTTACTTCTGCGCACGAGTGCTGGAACGTCTGCCGTGGCGATCGATTGGTCTCACGTTGCATCACCGCTGGGTGCGAGATCTGATCGTGGGAACGGCAATCGGGTTTGCGGCGTTGGCGCTCGCGGTGGGAATCGCAACCGCAGCCGGCGGATTACGTTTTTCGTTTATCGGAAGCGGCATGTTGTTAGCAGCTGCACGCTCAACGCTAACGGCCGGGGTACTCTTGTTCGTTGCCGCCCTTGCAGAAGAAGCGGCGTTTCGAGGTTACCCGTTGCAAACGATGACCCGCGCCGGTCACATCTGGCTCGGTGTGATCCTAACTTCAGCAATGTTCGGTTCTGTGCACCTCTTAAACCCGAACGTTGTGCCCGGTCTCACGTTCGCAAACACGCTGATCGCGGGGGTGTGGCTGGCCGTTGCGTATCTGAAGACCCGCAGCCTCTGGTTCCCATTGGGTGTGCACTGGGGCTGGAACTGGGCGCTTGGCTCAGTGTTTGGGTTGCCGATCAGCGGCGTCCGTCTCTTTTCAAATCCGATATTAGCAGGAGACGACCTCGGTCCGGCGTGGCTGACGGGTGGTAATTACGGCATCGAGGGTGGCGTTGCGTGCACTGTCGCACTAATAGTCTTCATTCTGTTGATCTGGCGAACTCGCCTGGTTTCGGCTACGCCGGAACTCTTCAAACTGACTTCTGAAGAAAACCCGGCAACGACATCTCGCGTATCTATGCTGTCGTAAGTATCCTCGGTCAAATCCGCGTTTTGTGTTAACACTCTCCTAATCTCTCCCGTCTTACTCGATGTTAAAACCGGATCGAGGCAGAGCGATGTACGACCTTGACACCACAGCGGACGTGCTTCTGATGAGACCGCCGGCAACCGCCGCAACCCAGCAAGTGAATGAGACGGCTATCGAAGCCATGCTGGTCACCGCGGCGCTCGAAGGCGACCGCGACGGATTCGGGAGGCTTTACGGTCTTTACGCGCCACTCGTCCACGGCATCCTTCTCGCTCGTGTTCCGCGCGCTGAAGTCGACGATCTGGTTCAGGACATCTTTCTTCATGCGTTCAAGAAGTTGAACACACTGCGCGATCGGGCGGCGTTTGGACCATGGATCGCGATGATTGCGCGCAACCGCGCAATCGACTTTCATCGACGTACGCGCGAAACAGTCGAGATCACTGATGACCTGCGCGGCACCAACACTTCAGACTCACGAGCAAACGAGATATTGGAGTTGATTCGCAGCCTTCCTGACGCCTATCGCGAGACTCTGGTCCTGCGACTGGTTGAAGGAATGACGGGTCCGGAGATCGCAGATCGCACTGGACTGACGCCCGCGTCGGTGCGCGTGAACCTTCACCGCGGAATGAAACTGCTGCGGCAGAAGCTCGGATATACGGAGGGGCTATGAACGAAGATTACTTGTGGGACAAGAGCGGTCAGCCGGATCCGCAGATTCAGGAACTCGAACAGATCCTGGCGCCGCTGCGTTACCAGCCGAAGTCGCTGAAGCTCCCGGTTGTGCGACGTCGCAACTATTGGCCGTTGGCGATTGCGGCGACTGTTCTGATTGCGCTTTTGGTTACGGGCGTCTGGCTCAGAAGCCGCACTGAAAAACCGCAACAGCAACAAGAAGCCAAATTTGTGCCATCCGTGGTTACAGAAGAGACGCCCACTCCAGTGGTTGTGAAGAACACAAAGTTACGTAGAAAGCCGTTTCATAAGCCACGCAGCAATAAGCGGGTTTTCACAAAACACGAACGCGAAGAGGCACTCGCTGCGAAAGAACAAGTGCTGTTGGCCCTGCGCCTCACAAGCGAAAAACTGAGGTTGGCCCAACGAAGAACACAGGGGCCGCCGCCGAACCAGATTAAGAATCAACACAAGTCAGATAAACGGAGTTAGACCATGAAACTACTCTTCCACAAATTACGCCTGCCGCTGATTGCCGGCTTGCTCGTCGTAACCGCAGCGTTCGCCGTGCAAGCACAGGATCCAAAGATCCAGACGGGCAGCCTCGATCATCTTGCAGCAAAGGCGAGCCAGACCGTAGACGTTAATGTCGATGGACGCTTGATGAAAATGGCTGCCAAGCTCCTTTCGGACAAAGACGTAGAGGAAAAAGAGATCAAGGAACTGGTCGCCGGAATCAAGGGCATTTACGTCAGACGGTTCGAGTTTGAAGCTGACGGACAATACTCAGCCGCCGACGTTGAATCGATTCGATCGCAACTACGCGGACCGTCATGGTCCAGAATGGTGAATGTCACCAGCAAGAAAGACGGTGGCCTTGAAGTCTACCTATCGTTCCTCGGGGAACAAGTGAATGGACTCGCAGTACTCGCCACAGATGATCGCGAGTTCACCGTCGTGAACATAGTTGGGCCCATCGATCTCGAAAAGCTCAACAAGCTGGAGGGGCAGTTTGGCGTGCCTGAGTTGGGCATCGAATCAACCAAAGCGAAGCCAAAGAACGACAAGTGAGGTTGGCGATGAAAACGGTTCGCATCAGAGCCCTCGCTCTACTGAGTTTCGCTGTTCTTCTGCAAGTTGAAGTGGTCCAGGCCAAGGGTGACGACTTCAAGTCCGTCGTGAAACTCATCGAACAGTTTTACGGCGTGAAGCATCAGGGGATTCCTTTTCTTGCCAAGGCGGGAATGAAAGTCGCCACCACCGCCGCGCGGATCAAAGGCGGCACGGCGAAACGGATCGCGGAAGCCGGCAGCGTCAAAGTCGCCGTGTTTGAAGATCAGACTTTTGATGGCGAGTTCACGCGATTTCGCACGACGCTGAACGCCTCCCTGAATCAAACATGGTCCCCGCTAATTCAAGCACTCTCGGCCACCAGTGAAGAACAGATTTACATCTTTGTCCGCGAAGCTGGTGACAAATTCAATGTGCTGGTGATCACGATCGAGCAACGTGAAGGCACCGTCGTTCAGGTCACGTTATCGCCGAAGAATCTCGTTCTACTAATGAAAGATCCGGAAGGCACCGGCAAAAGCATTACCGAGGAAGCGACTATCGTCGACCAGGAGTAACCTCATGAACACAGAACCGATTCATCAACAGACGCAAGGGCGCGAAATGACGAACACGCAGCGACAAGGTTCGCTTATTTGCCCGCATCACCGCTCTCTCAGCACCGGGCCCGACCGAATCCGCGTGGTCTATTCCGGTTTCGCGCCCTTCCGTCTCTTGATGTGTCTCGTGTTGCTGGCACTGGCGATGCCGGTGCACGCACAGGACGCGGAAGAGACGGTCAAGATCAAGACACGGGTCGTGTTTCTGGATGCGCTAGTAAAAGACAAAAAGACAAACGCACCCGTTTCAAATCTATCAACCGACAATTTTGAAGTACTCGACGACGGCAAGCCACGCAACATCTCTTACTTCACGCGTGAAGGTCAGGCGCGCAAGCCGCTCGCGATGGTCCTGATCATCGACATACGCGATGACGGCGCGGGCCGTTTTCTAAAGCGACCTGAGATCATCAAGGCGATGGAATCGGAGCTGTCGAAGCTTCCGCCGGGAGACGAGGTCGCGATCATGGCAATGGATATCGGCGAGGACGAAAGACGATTCTGGTTGATAGACTTCACCAACGACCGCGCGAAGCTCGCTTCCGCGCTCGCTCGAGTGCAGGAGATGTGTGAAAGAAAAGACGAGGCCCAGCCGCCTGACGCGCAAACGGATTCCACGAAGTCGCAAACAGCTTCCAACAGCGATCAGATCAATCCCAACGAGGTCGTCGAAACAGAGACGATCAAGGGTCGCAACGGCGCCGTCTTGACGCGCACGACGATGAAAGACGGAAGCGTCCATCTCAAGCGCGTCAACAAGGATGGCGACGTAACGATCGAGCTCGGTGAGGTTTACGACATGTCTGCTGCCGTCAGAGATGCGACGCGGAAGGCTGAACAACTGCGTCCAAATTCACAAGCGTCAATCGTCTGGGTTTCCGACGGGATCGCGCCGATTTTTTTCGAAGACCGCGACGCGACTGAACAGATTCTGATCCGCAAGAATGTGATTTTCAATGCGCTGACGGTTGAACTGCGTACGCTATTCAAGTTTCTAATGCCGATTGGCAAACCGCTCGCTGGTTGGATGGGATTAAGTCTTTACGGCAGTGCAAAACACCTGGCGCAGAGATCGGGTGGCGAAGCAGTGAAGGTTGGTCGAGCGAAGGACTACAGCGCGGGATTGTCGCGCATCATCGGAAATCTCACGGCGCGCTACAGTCTCGGCTTCGCCCTGGCGGAAAGCGAGATAGACGACGGACGCATGCACAGTCTAGAAGTCCGCGTTCAGGCGAAGGATGAAAAAGGTAAGAAGAGAAAGCTGCTGGTGAGTTCACGCCAGGGTTACTACATGTCGAGCGCAATGCCGAAGGAAGCCGCTACGCGCGCACAGTGACTTCAAGTGAGCATTACTTGATCGCCGCGTTTCACATCAAGAAGCTTTGCGGCTGACCGGCCGTTGACCGCGATCTCGAGGAAACCGGCACTCCCCCAGATTGCAAAGGGTTCGTCTAACTCTCCCACATTCTCGCCGTAGAAATTCCTGAAGGCACTGATTAGAGTTCCATTCACAATTAATTGCGTGCTGTTTTTAAATTGATCGCGCGTGATATTGGTGACCACGTTCCCAAAGCGATCGATGTGAATGATCTCTGGCTCGGTGGATATCGTTAGTCGAATTGGGTCAAGGATTGCGGCACCGAACGAAGCGGGAACAACCCCGGTCGACAATGCTGCCGCCACGGGCGCGAAGACGTCGCGGCCATGGAAGGTGGTACTGACCGGGTGACGAAAGTAGTTCTCTTCAGTGATGTGGAAAGCTTCGAAGGACGGGTTACGGTCATAGACGAACGTAAAGATGCCGTTGTCTGGTCCAACAAAGAGATGGTTTCCGGCAGTGACAACAACCCCGCGCCGCGCCGATCCAACTCCCGGATCGACAACTGCCACATGAATCGTTCCCTTCGGAAACGAGTCGTGAGCGGCGAGTAACGTAAACGCGCCCGCCGCCACATCTTGTGCTGGTATTTCGTGAGTGATGTCGACGATGACCGCTTGCGAGTTGACCGAAAGGATGGCTCCTTTCATCGCCCCAACAAAGTAATCAGCGGTCCCAAAATCCGTGAGCAGCGTGATTGCTCTCACAGAACGCCCGTGTCAGTTGTGGTCCGGATCTTCAACTGCTGTCCACGTTCGAGTCGAACATCTTTACCACGCTGAGTCATCACGCCAGCCGTGCCTGCCCCACCACCGATGATCGCGCCGATGGCCGCGCCCTTTCCGCCACCGGCGATGGTGCCGATGATGGCGCCAATGCCTGATGCGGCGCCGACCTTCGCTGCGTCGTCCTTCGTCGAATCCTTTCCTTTCACGCCGCCTTCTGAGTCGACCTCGGGCTGTTGATCGCCCATCGGCGTAATTTCCAGTAATTCAGCTCGAAGGGCGACCGTTCGGTGGTCCGGCGAACGAATCTGATCAAAAGCCAGTTGCAATTGGGCCACGCCTTTCACCTTGCCCGGGCGCTTAACTTCTGCGACGCGTCCCTCGACGATGAATCCAGCGTATTGCGCCGGTTCGACGACGCGCGCCTGGAAACGATCGCCGCGCTGGCTGACGTCAGTGGAAACCGGAGTGATTAGTTCGAGAGCAAGAATCGTATCGCGTGGTATAGAAATCGCGCCGCTAGTTTGCGTGTCTACGGGGGTCTCAATGCTGTCGGGAACGGTTGTTTTCTCGCCAGTAGTGACGTTGACGTCAACCGAGTTTGGACCCGCATTCCCGCGCTTCTTCAAGCCGGCGGGCAATGTCGAATTAAACTGTTGCTGCTCGTAACCGGCGCTATAGCCGGCTTCGAACCCTTGTTGATAACCATCGCGGTAGTCATCGATTGGTCCCCAGGTCTCGTTGTAAGAACGATCCGCACGTTTGTAATCTTCTTTAGTCTGATAATCACGTGCGGCGCGATCGGTGACGTCTCTAAAACCGGCGGTGTAACCGTCTGAATAACCGGTGCGATAACCGCGCTCCAAGGCGGTTGACTGTCCCTGGGCCGCGACCTGAGTTGTCGATACGAAGCTCAATAAGCCGGTCACACTAATCGCCACCAAAATCGCTAATATAAGCTTAAGATTCATAGTTGCATCCTTCCGAGGAGAGCCAACCTGAGCAACACTCGCATGCTACACTAATCCGTGTTTTTGCAGAATACCCCAAACACGGATCAATCAGATGCAGCCTTGTCCGCCGCAGGTTGTTGCCGGGCGGTGATTCAATGACTACGAACCGCCGGATTTACCTGGATCACAGTGCCACAACGCCCGTCGACCCGCGTGTCGCAGCGGCGATGGCCCGTACGTTGACCGAAAACTACGGCAACCCTTCCAGTGTGCACGGTTTCGGCCAGCAGGCGCGCTCGGCAGTAGATCGCGCTCGACGGGAGGTAGCAGCTTTGATCGGCGCGAAACCGAACGAGATCGTCTTCACTTCCGGCGGCACTGAAGCGAACAACCTCGCCATTCGCGGTCTTTGCGAAGCAGCGGCCGCACAGGGGCGCCACATAGTTACCTCCGCCATTGAACATCCATCGGTGCGAGGCGTTTGCGATGCCCTTGAAAAACGGGGTTGGGAAGTCACGCGACTGCCCGTTTACGACAACGGCATCATCAGACTCGAAGACCTGAACGCCGCCATCCGGGCGGACACGGTTCTAGTGACCTTGATGTGGGCCAACAACGAAATCGGCACAATTCAACCGATTCATGAGGTAGGCACCTTGATTCGCGAGCGGCGGGCTGCCCAAGGCGGTCAAAGCCAGCGACATCTCTGGTTTCACACAGACGCCGTGCAAGCGGCTGGTCGTCTCTGGCTGAATGTTGACGAGGCTGGCTGCGATCTGCTGTCGATGTCGGCGCACAAGTTGTACGCGCCAAAAGGCATTGGCGCGCTTTACGTACGGCGCGGTGTGCGTCTCGCCGTCCAAAATGTCGGCGGTCACCAGGAACGGGAACGCCGCGCGGGAACGGAAAATGTGCCGGCGATCGTAGCCTTTGGTGAAGCAGCGAAACTCGAGCGCGAAGAGATGCGCGAGCGCGTCGCACATGATTCAGCGCTGCGCGATCGCTTCGAAAGCCGCGTGCAAGAACTGATTAGCGACGTCGTCATGAACGGCGATCGCGAACACCGGCTGTCGCACCTCTCCAACATTTCGTTCCGTTTCATCGAAGGCGAAGGCTTGTTGATCAATCTCGATCTGGAAGGTGTCGCAGTGTCGACCGGTTCTGCGTGTTCGTCCGGCACGCTGGAACCGTCCCCGGTGATCCGTGCTCTCGGCGTCAGCGAAGAAGTGGCACGAGGCTCGATCCGTTTTAGTTTCGGAAAAGACAACACCGAAGCCGACGTTGACTACGTCGTCGACGTTTTGTCACGGGCTGTTGAAAGACTCCGCGCCCTCTCACCGCTCAGCATTGCCAGCCACTAATGTCGTATTCTCAAAAATTCAAAGACCACTTGGCCCATCCTCGCAATGCCGGTGAATTACCCGATGCGAATGCTGTAGGCGATCAACGAAATCCGGCTTGTGGAGATCGCTTGCGGCTATCGTTGATCGTCAAAAACGATTACATCGAAGGTGCGCGATATCTCGCCTACGGTTGCCCGCCTACACTCGTTTGTGGGTCCGTTCTGACCGAGTTGATTACTGGAAAAACTATCAGTGAGGCCAGGCAGATGACGAAGACCGATGTGATTGACGCGATTGGTGGTTTACCGTCCAGAAAGCATCACGCGGCGGCACTCGCAATTGAGACTTTGAAAACTGCTCTGGACAACGAAGCAAAGTTTTAAGGCTGAGGAGTCCCAACGACACGCGGGCGCGCCGAACCCGAAGACGGTTCGATCGTTTTGCCGCTGTGATACTGCGGACCACAATACTTCTTCGGCTCGGTGCCCAAAACGAACGTCTTCGTTCTAATCACAGGACAAGACTCGACGGCGATTAGTCCAGTCGACGGATCGATATCTAAAGTAATCGTCCCTTCGAGTCGACCATCAGGCACAGGCTGCGCTTTTCGTGGCGTTGGCGAAGGTGAAGGCCCCGGTAAAGGAGGCAGCTCAGTCGGTTGGTCGGTAAATGGTGATGGTTCCGGCAACTCCTCCGGTATGTCTTCTTCGGTTGCAGCATCAGCGGTATTTGGACCAGTACCGTTGATGAACAACTCGGTACGCTTCTCAGTATCCTCCGCAACAGTGGGTTCGCCAGTCTTCGGGTTGATCTCAACCTGCTCGACACCGGCGGGCATGTCCCAATCGCCTTCCCACTCCGGATGCTTCGCCAGAGCAACCTGCATGAAGTCGGCCCAAATCGGCAGCGCCGAGTTAGCTCCAGTCAGGCCCAGTTGCGAGCCGTCGTCAAACCCCACCCACACTGCGCACACGAGATTCGGCGTGAAACCGGCGAACCACCCGTCGCGCGAGGTGCCTGTTTTTCCGGCGAGGACCTGTTTCAACCCGCGCCCGCGGACCTTCGCTGCCGTTCCGCGATTCACGACGTCTTTCATAAACGACGTCATGACGTAAGCGACGTCTTGACGAAGCACTTCAGTTCGTTGCGTGGTCGGGGCGGCAATCGTGACGCCGTTACCGGTGGTGATGCGGTTGATGGCGATCGGCGAAACACGCCCACCCAGATTCGCAAATGCCGTGTAAGCCGAGGCAATTTGCAAAGGCGTCGCTTCGTTTGTTCCCAGCGCCATCGCCGGATAGGCGCGTGCAGGTTTCGGTAGACCGGCCTTCGCAGCGAGATTCATCACCCTACCGATCGTTACTTCCATCGCAACGTCAACCGTAACGACGTTCAGGCTATGGACCAGCGCGTCGCGCAACGTCACCGGCGCGTTACTGTAACTATCGCCGAAGTTTCCGGGCGAGTACTCCTGATTATCAAATGTGAACGTTTTAGGCTCATCCATGTAAGTAGTAGCCGGAGTAATCAAACGCGGCACTGGATCGTAAGCGGTATTCAACGCCGTGGCATAGACGAACGGTTTGAAAACCGAACCTGGTTGACGTAACGCATCCGTCGCGCGATTCAACTGGCTCTTTGAGTAATCGCGGCCGCCAACCATCGCGACGATCTCGCCCGTCTTCGCATTCATCGCGACGAGCGCGCCCTGCAACGTTCCCGGTTCAAAACGTTTGGCTTGGATCTTGTCGAGCGCGGCGAGCTGTTTCGTTAGCGCGGCGTAGGCGGCGCGCTGGAGGTCCATATCGATCGTCGTGTAAATGCGCAGATGTTCGGCGGCGGCGGATCCGGCGATCATGTCGCCGAGTTGGTTTTGTACGTAATCGGCGAAGTAAGGCGCATCAGAAACGTCGATTCGACCCCGCACGGGAGCAACCTGCAGCGGTGAATCTTTGGTCGTCTTGGCATCGGCAGCGCTTAGCTCTCCCGCTTCAGCCATCGAATCCAAAACCTGATTGCGTCGAGCAGTTGCCGTTTCAAGTTTGGTGTATGGGTTGTAGCGGTTCGGGCTGCGGACTATTCCCGCGAGAAATGCTGACTCCGCGAGTGTCAGGTTCGTTACGTCCTTGTTGAAGTAAGCACTCGACGCCTCGCCGAAACCGTGGATCGAAAACCCGGCCTGTTGGCCCATGTAGACCTGGTTGCAATAGAGCTCAAAGATCTTTTCTTTACTCAACCTCGTCTCGAGAATGATCGACATGTACGCTTCAGCCGTTTTACGCCGCCACGTTTGCTCCGGAGAAAGCAGAAGGTTTTTTACGAGCTGTTGCGTGATGCTCGAACCACCCTGGCGCGCAATCGGCGAATTAGGATCAGCGTCAACACGACGGATGAACGCGCGAACGATGCCGCGAATGTTTACGCCATAGTGCTCGAAGAACGAGCGATCTTCAGTGACGGTGATTGCCTTTACGAGGTGCGGTGGCAGGTCGCCGAAGCCAATCACCTTTCGTTTCGCACGCTCGGTTCCAGTGACTGAGCTGATGAGCTCCGGTTCAAGCCAGGTGTTTTGCAGCGAACCGCGAGTGTCGAGATCGGTCAGGGCGTTGATCGACTTTCCATTGCCGGTGAACTGCACCTTCACATGTTGAAATTGTTTCTCTCCGTCGACGGTCGAGGCGCTGCTCGGCTCTATCTCCACGCTCGTGCCGCTGATCGTGTAACGCCCGCGGTTCGTGTCCGCCTGCTGGCTTTTCTCAACGTATCCTGCGCGCTTCAGGAACGCGATTAGTTCTTCCTGATTAATCGACTCGTTGACGCGGAGTTGTTTGGGTGCTGCGTAGATACCGGCTGACCGTGTAAAGACTTCGCCCTGCAAAAGGTTGTCGATACGTCCGGAAAAGACCGTCCAGTAATAGATCAGGATTCCGAGTATCGCCGCGCCGATAAAAACAACGGGAATGATGACCGGTGGACTGAATAGCCGCCGTATAAACCTGCGACCCAAGCCGACCTCAGGCTCGACGTAAGAGACCGCACGCGGACCGCGGCCGCCGGGATACCTGGCATTGTTCGGTGGATAGCGTACTGGCATAGGCAACAGTCTTTGTACTTAGTCCTGGTCTTTGTTAAAAGTACAAACACCAGACCGAGTACCAAGTACAAAGAACCAAGCACTAGTATAACGTTACATTTGCGACGTAGTTCTGTCGACGTTCGTTTGACAGGGATACCCGCTTTCGCTAACGTGGCTGCCCTGCTGCAATGGCTTTGATGCCACTCTTAGGGAGCGAGTCTAACACCGGCACCATTGCAGGAAAACACTTATTAATGAACACTTTAGTAACCGGCGGCAGTGGCTATCTCGGTTCGTCCGTGCGCAACTTCTTTCAGGCGACGGATTTCTCGCGCCGATCGAGTCTGAACATCCTCGACGACGCAGATGCCCAGATCGTCGAGAACTATGACGTTGTGATTCACCTCGCCGGTTATCTCGACAAGAGTCCCGAAGGCGCCGAAGAGTGCTTCCGCACCAACGCCGATGGCACCCGCAACATCATTCGCAACATGCGTGAGGGCTCGGTGTTTATCTACGCATCGACGAAGGATGTTTATGGTGACCAGGCAAGCGCGTACGAGTTCGTTCCCGAAGACTGTCCCTTAGACCCAAACCCGGCATCGGCTTTCGAGTTGTCGAAATTGATCGGGGAGCGTTATGTGGAATACTACGCGCGGCAACGAGGCGTTCGTGCCTGCATCTTTCGCATGTCGGCGGTTTTCGCGCGACCAACGGATGGGAATGAGAACGGTTTCGTGAGTCACTACGTCGAGTCAGTCAAACATCGCTGGCCCATCCGGCTTCCCGCTGGTGGCGATCCGGTCCGCGACATTCTGTACGTAGACGATATGTCGAGAGCGTGCCGATCGTTTATCGAGTCGAAGCTGGAGTTTGGTCTTTACAACCTGGGCGGCGGTTATCTGAACGTGGTGAGCTTGCGCGACCTTATTGGCCGTATCGGAAAAATGCTGGAGATTGAGCCGGTCATAGAAGAGGACCAAAACATTCCGCTTCCTGTGCCGCTACGATATGTCTCCGATCTGACTCGCCTCAAAGAGGAGCTGGGCTGGCGGCCGCAGGTCGCAACCGACTTCGGCTTGCGGGTGACTTTTTAGCCGCTGATTTTATGAGCGTGCAAGACATCAAGCGAGTCGTAGTGCGCGGTACGAACTGGGTCGGCGACTCGGTAATGACCGTCCCAGCTTTGCGTGCGTTGAGACGGCTCCTGCCCGACGCGAAGATCACGCTCGCGATTCGACCATCGGCCAAAGGCATCTTTTCCGAAGTCGATTTTATTGATGACTTGCTCGTCTACGATCGACGCAATGCGTTTTCCGTAGTTTCGCAGATCCGTGATTGGCGTCGCCGGGAGTTTGATCTCGCGGTGCTTTTCCAGAATGCATTTGAAGCCGCGTTGATTCCCTTTCTTGCCGGCGTTCCGATCCGCCTCGGATATGCAACGGAGTCGCGCCAGGCTATGCTCACGCATCCCCTTCCTCTGCCTGACTGGCGTTCTTCGAAGCATGAAGTCTTCTATTATTTATATCTGATCACGGCGTTGGAGCAGTTGTTGTCCGGCACAAGCACCGTGTGTGACTCCGATCCGGACATCAGTCTCACAATTTCCGAATCGCGCAAGAACGAGGCAACGGAACTCTTACGATCCTACGGCGTTAGTGAAACGAAGACCGTAGTCGCCATCTGCCCAGGTTCAATAAACAGCCGCGCTAAACGTTGGCCCGCGGAGTCGTACGCATCACTCGCGGATCGGTTACTCGAACAGCAGCAACAGGTGCTGCTCATCGGCTCGCGCGACGAGATCGACGTCACGAATGAAGTAACTGGCCGGATGCGTCATCAGCCCGTCGTGCTGACCGGAAAAACCACGCTCGATCAAATCACTGCGGTGCTCGGTATGGTCGATCTTGTCGTCACAAACGACACGGGTCCGGCGCACATCGCCGCGGCGCTTGGCTGTCCGACGATCGTTATCTTTGGCCCGACAAACCCGTCGACGACGCGGCCGTTTTCTTTCAAAGCGGAGATCATTCGTCATCCACCAGACTGCGCACCTTGCATGCTGCGTGATTGTCCAATCGATCATCGCTGCATGACGACGATAACGGTGGACGAAGTCTTTGAACGTTCACACGCGCTGCTCAAACGCAGCAGTTTCGCCAAAACCGTCAGGAGCGTTTGCGACTCCGTCGCGTGAGTTTCAATGAAACATCCAGCAGTCTTCATCGATCGCGATGGCACAATTTCGGAAGAGGTCGGGTACATCAATCACCCTTCTCGCTTTCGACTGTTTCCCTATTC
>Ga0209485_1000001_pt1 | contig 158904 bp, 129 predicted proteins | sample NCAS100_FD_187516 | JGI IMG/M metagenome (GOLD analysis project Ga0209485, IMG submission 187516) | Agricultural soil microbial communities from Utah to study Nitrogen management - NC AS100 (SPAdes) (version 2) | ecosystem: Environmental > Terrestrial > Soil > Agricultural land | place: USA... | reverse complement strand
CGTAAGCCAGGGCGTAGTTGGGGTCGAGTTCAATGGCGTGGCGGAAGTGGACGATGGCTTTCTCGATGCCCCGGCGGGTGTATTTGCTCCAGTGATAACGCGCTTCGAGGTAGGACTGGTAGGCTTCGGCGTTCTCAGTGTAGCGGGCGGTGACGCGCTTCTCTTCATCGCCCGTAAGCTTCAGCTTGAGGGCGTTGAGTAGTTGGCGGGTTAGGCGGTCCTGGACCTCCAGAATGTCTCTCAGCTGGCAGTCGAAACTATCGCCCCACAATTGCCAGCCTGAACTCACTTCCACCAGTTCGACACTGATGCCCAGACTTTGCGGAGACGCGGTGAGCTTCCCGACCAGCACGACGCCGACGCCAAGTTCTCTCCCTACACCGCGCGGATCGACAAACTTCTTCGATTTATAACGAAACACGGCGCTCCGCGACATGACGCGCAGCTTTGAAACACGAGAAAGATTGTTGACGAGATTATCGGTTAGACCATCAGCCAGGTATTCAAGATCGTCGTTACCGGTAGCGTTGAGAAAGGGAAGAACTGCCAGCGTCGGTGGTGCTGAAGTGTCGTTGCCGTTCGTGTGCAGATCGCCGGGAGCACGCGAATCCTCCGCATCGTACCCATCTCTTCGATCCTGCAAATGTCCTGGATCTACCGCACCAATGACCCTGACGTTCGCTATGAATCGATATCCGCGGCGGACGACCGTCTCGATATACCTGGGTGCCGGACGCTCGTCGCCTAACACGCGGCGTAGCAGAAAGATGTTCTGCGTCAGGTTCGACTCTTCGACAAACGTATCGGGCCAGACCTGCTTCAGCAGTTCATCCTTTGCGACCAGTTGTCCGGCGTTGACGACGAGCAGCGTCAGAATTTCGGTGGCTTTCGGCGTTAGCGAAACAGCCTCGCCGGTTCGCGTGAGTACGCGTTGGCCCACGTCGAGTCGGTAAGGACCAAATTCGTAGTAGTGAGAATTGTGATGAGGCATGGTTCCCTTGAGAACGAGCTAATAGTTATTTGATTTTGCTTTAAGGACTTGAGCTCGGCGCGTGAGTATAGTTCGCCGCGTCGTCAAGCGCCGCTGCTGTTAACGGGCTGCGAGATTTTATGAGCAACTCTGAAGAATGGCAAGAAACGAGATTTACTCGTGAGGCGTTTGATCCGGCCCAGTTGAGAGAGGGGGCAAAATCAACTGGTGGGATAGGTGGGTGTCCCGTTGCCGGATTTGGGAACCTCACCCCAACGACCTTCGCTCTTGCGCCTCATGGCAGTTCGCCCAGCAAGGCTGGCCAGAGGCGCAAGACGGCGGAGCAGAAGATTTGAAGTGTATGAACGCCGCCGCTCAACGTCGTTTGTCGTTATTGACTTTGCGAGGTGCGGAGTAGGAACACAGATTGAACTACTGTTATCCTTCCTCCGCCTTGGCAATGTCAGAATCAAACAACCAACTCAAAGCTCGAGTGCATGACTTCTGGCAGCGCCATCCCTGTGGAATAAAGTTTGCCGAAGCTCAACCCGGCTCACGCCTTTTTTACGAACTAGTCGAGCAACATCGTTACGAAAAAGAGTGGCACATCCCTGCCGCCGCGGGCTTCAATGAAACCAGGAATCTGCGCGTGCTGGAAGTCGGTTGCGGACTCGGTACCGACGGTGCTCAATTCGCCAAAGCCGGCGCGGATTACACCGGAGTCGATTTGACGGAAGCTGCAGTTGATCTCGCGCGCCGCCGTTTCGAACTATTCAATCTTTCGGGCAACTTTCGCGTCGCGGACGCTGAAGCACTCCACTTCCCCGACAACTCATTCGACCTCGTCTACTCTCACGGCGTCCTACATCACACACCCGACACTGCCGGTGCTATTTGCGAAATTTATCGCGTGCTGCGTCCGGGTGGACGGGCAGTTGTTATGCTCTACCATCGAGATTCGTACAATTATCGCGTGAACATTTCAATCTTGCGCCGTGCGGGTGTTCATTTGCTCCGATCCAGTCTGGGAGTCAAACTGGTGCGCCTCGCGACAGGCGAACCTGAAGACTCATTGCGCGAACATGCGCGTAAACTAAGATCGGATTCGGTATACCTTGGGTCGCAGGAGTTTCTCAATCAAAATACCGACGGCGCCGGCAATCCGCTCGCGAGGGTTTATTCACGCGACGAAGCGCGCGCGTTGTTCCACGACTTTTCGAAGGTCGAATTACGAACGCACTTCCTAAATAAAAAATGGCTTCCCATTGTTGGCCCAATACTGCCGCGCGCTTTAGAAGTCAAATTAGCCTCGCGTTGGGGTTGGCATTTGTGGATCTATGCGACGAAGTGAGCCACGGATGAAACGGATTCTTGTAACGGGTGGTGCAGGTTTCATCGGATCACATCTCGTCGATCGACTACTTGCCACCGACATCGAACACGTCACCGTCGTCGACGACTTCAACGATTTCTACGAACCGGAAATCAAGCGCAACAACATCCGCCACCACCTCGAGGATCCACGTTACCAACTCGCCGAAGTCGACATTCGAGATCGCGAAACACTGGAACAAGCCCTCGCGAACAACCACTTCGACTGCATCGTTCATCTCGCAGCACGAGCGGGCGTTCGACCGTCGCTTAACCAGCCGCAGCTTTACAACGAAACCAATGTCAACGGAACGCTGAACCTGCTGGAGTTCGCACGGCAACACAACATCAAGCAATTCGTCTTCGGCTCGTCGTCCTCCGTCTACGGCATCAACACGAAAGTTCCGTTCAGCGAAGACGATCCGATTCGACAACCAATCTCGCCTTACGCCGCGACGAAGGGCGCCGGCGAATTGCTCTGCCACACCTACTCGCATCTCTACGGCATTCGTTGCATCTGCCTGCGATTCTTCACGGTGTATGGACCACGCCAGCGCCCCGATCTCGCGATTCACAAGTTCGCGCGGCTGATCAGCGAAGGTAAAGCAATTCCGGTCTTCGGCGACGGCACAACGCGCCGCGATTACACATACGTCGCGGACATCATTGACGGTGTCGTTGCAGCGATAAATTACGACAAGAGCGACTACGAAGTGATCAATCTTGGCGAGTCGCGCACGGTCGAACTCCGCGAACTCATCACTCTGCTCGAAAAAGAGCTCGACGCTCATGCCATTATCGACCGCCAATCGCCACAACCCGGCGACGTACCCCAGACATTTGCCGATATCACGCGGGCCCGAAAGCTGCTCGGCTACAACCCTCAAACCCAGATTGAAGACGGCCTGCACCGGTTTGTTGACTGGTTCCGGGGAAAACTGTTCTAAAATGCGCGAGGAATGAAGATTCTCGACGAACCGCGAACGCGGAAACAGGATAATCCGACACTGCCCGCCGGTGAAGCGCCGGAGGTCTCGATCTTTCTTCCAGTCTATAACGAAGAGCCGAACCTGATGCCGTTGCACGCCAAGCTCGACGAAGCGTTGAAGACGCTCGATCGCTCGGCGGAGATCGTTTATGTCGACGATGGTTCGACTGACGGTAGCCTGAATATCCTGCGCGAAATTGCCGACGTCGATCCGCGCGTTCGCGTTGTCGCCTTGCGTAGAAACTACGGCCAAACGGCCGCGATGGCCGCCGGCATCGACGCCGCAAGCGGAAAAGTCCTGATCCCGATGGACGCTGATCTGCAAAACGATCCGGTCGATATACAGCGTCTCTTACAAAAGCTCGACGAGGGTTATGACGTCGTCTCCGGCTGGCGTAAGAACCGGCAGGATAAGATGTTCACGCGCAAGATCCCATCGATGCTCGCGAACAGGTTGATCTCGTGGATCGGTGGCGTCCCGTTGCACGACTACGGTTGTTCGTTGAAGGCTTATCGCCGCGAATCGTTGCAGGACGTGCGGTTGTACGGTGAGATGCACCGCTTTATTCCGATTTATGCTTCGTGGGCCGGCGCGAGCGTTACGGAAATTCCGGTCAAGCACCACGCGCGGACAATGGGTAAGTCGAAATACGGACTGTCGCGGACGCTGAAAGTCGTGTTCGATCTGATGACTATCAAATTCATGGCGTCGTACCAAACGAAACCGATCTACGTGTTCGGCATGTTCGGCATGTTTGCGTTCGCGATCTCGTTGCTCGCCGGATTGTACGCCGTGTTTCTCAAGATTATTCACAAGGCCGACTTCGTGCAAACGCCATTGCCGATACTGGCGGTCGTGATGTTCGCCGTGGGTGTGCAGTTCTTATTGATGGGTTTGCTTGCTGAGATGCTGGTGCGCACGTATCACGAGTCGCAGGCGAAGTCGATCTATGCCGTTCGCGAACGGCTCGGATTCAAGAACGACAACTCGTAAACAGCATGTGCGGAATCACCGGTTGGGCCAATCTGGATTCACACACGCCGCCGCCTGACGGCGCGCAGGACCTGCTGCACGCGATGTGCGAGCGAATGGTCCATCGTGGGCCTGACTCGGAAGGGCTATATGTTACAACTGGCGCCGCACTTGGCATGCGACGGCTCGCCATCATCGATCTCGTAACCGGAGAACAACCCGCTTTCAATGAAGACCGATCAATCTCCGTGATTCTCAACGGCGAGATCTACAACTATCGGGAGCTCCGTGCTGGACTTGAAAAACGAGGACATACATTTCGCAGTGCGTCCGACACGGAAGTGTTGCCGCATCTTTACGAAGCGTACGGCGACGACATGGTCCGCGAGCTTAACGGCATGTTTGCGTTTGCGCTGTGGGACAGCAAGAAGCGTCGCCTCTTAATCGCGCGCGATCGATTTGGCGAGAAGCCGCTTTACTGGGGCGTATTCGACAACACGCTGCTTTTCGCTTCGGAACCAAAAGTGTTGTTGGCCCACCGATCGGTCAAACCCTCACTTAATCTTCAGGCACTGCGGCAATACCTTTCGTTCGACTACGTACCGGCGCCGCTCTCGATCTACCAGGGAATAAACAAACTGCCAGCCGCGCACAAACTAACGCTCGAAAGCGGACGCGTAAACGTCGACTGCTACTGGCGATTGAGCTACAAAACGGCCGATCCGATTCCAACTGAAGACGAAGCAGCCCAGAAGTTGCGCGAGTTATTAGCCGACGCTGTCCGGATGCGACTTGTTTCAGATGTCCCACTCGGCGTTTTGCTTTCCGGCGGTGTCGATTCTTCTACCGTTGCGGCCCTCGCGGTGCAAGCATCATCCGAACCAGTCAAGACGTTTTCGATCTCCTTTGCTGAAGCCTCGTTCGACGAGTCGTTGTATGCGCGCGGCGTGGCAAAGTTTCTAGGGACCGATCACCACGAAGAGCGCTTGAGCGCGAACCTCGCTGCCAATCTTGTTGGCGAGATCGGAGCCTGGATGGACGAACCGTTCAGCGATCCGTCGCTCGTGCCGACGTATCTCTTGTCGCGCTTTACGCGCAAACACGTGACGGTAGCGCTGGGAGGGGATGGCGGCGACGAGTTGTTTGCCGGATATCCGATGTACGCGGGTCATCGCTGGGCCGAAGTTTACAAGTACGTGCCGTCACTGCTGCGTACCGGGTTAGTCGAACCGCTCGTAAAGCTGTTGCCGGTGAAGACAAAGAACCTTTCGTTTGATTACAAGGCGCGGCGATTCGTTAACGCGTCGAAGTACGACCCCGTGACGCGTCATCACGTGTGGTTCGGTTCATTCACTCCTGACGAGCAGCGACAGTTGTTAACGGCTGAGGTGCTCGGCGCCACCGACGGCGACGTCTACGCGCAGGCGCGACGGTTTGCGGCGGAGTGCGATCGAGACGATGTAGTCACGCAGATGCAGAGTGTCGACGCGCGTTTGTATCTCGCCGAGGACATTCTGACGAAAGTCGATCGCGCAAGCATGGCTGTGTCGCTTGAGGTGCGTGCACCGTTTCTGGATCCGCGAGTCGCAGAGTTTGCGGCTTCGCTGCCGTGCCGTTACAAACTGCATGGCCTGAAGACCAAGTACATTTTGAAAAAGGCGGTAGGCGATCTGTTACCGCGTTTTGTGACTCGCCGCGGCAAGAAAGGTTTCGGCGTGCCGGTGGCGGAATGGTTGAAGTTTAAGCTGCGTCCCCTGGCGCGAGATCTGTTGTCGCCGCAGCGCGTGCGAAGAGCTGGCGTATTCAATCCGGAGTACGTGGAACGGTTGCAGGACGAGCACGAGCGAGGCGTCGCGAACCATCGCAAACTGCTGTGGACGCTGTTGATGTTCGAATTGTGGCACGAGAGCTTTGTTGAAACTCCGAGAAGAATTGAAACGCTGGTTAACAGCAGGTGACCGATCTTTTTCAAACTACGTATGATCAACTCCTCACCTGGTGCCGCGGCCACGATTTTGCCGGCCACGATCCGTTTGATGCACTGAACAGCTCAATCTTTCAAGCAACGCCACTCTCGAATTCACGCAACGCCCGTTTCATCTGGACGCAGTTAGTAAAGAGATCGCCAGTTGATTTGCGGGCGTTGACTCGTGTTCCCGCGCAGCGCAACGCCAAAGGGATCGCACTGTTCGCCCTTGCCACGATAAAGAGATCAAAAGTAGATGCGCTCCGGTTGTTGTCGGATTTGATCGATTCAAAAATCGACGGCTACAGCGGCGCCGCATGGGGTTATAACTTCGACTGGCAAAGCCGCAACTTTTTCGCGCCTCGCGGTACGCCCACGATCGTTCCGACGGCTTTTGCTGCGCGCGCCTTTCTAGAAAACACCGATGATCCCGTATCCTTAAGGATCGCTCGGAGCGTGTGCGACTTTATCCTTCGTGACTTACCGCGCCCGATTGATACCGATACAGAACTCTGTTTTAGCTACACACCGAACCATCACACGCAAATTTTCAACGCGAGTTTATTGGCCGCCGAAGTCCTCGCCAGCGTCGGTAAATTAACCGGCGAAAGAGAACTCTGCGAGGTCGCCATGCGCGCAGCGAGATACGTCGTCAATCACCAGCGCGACGATGGTGCGTGGTCGTATGGAACGGAGCCAACCCAGTCATGGATCGACAATTTTCACACAGCTTACATACTGTTTTCGTTGAAGCGGATCATTGAGGCCTGCCCAGGCGCAGACGAGTTTCAATCGTCGCTCGAACGCGGTCATCGTCACTGGAAGACCAATTTCTTTCTTGCGGAGGGGTGGCCGAAATACTACGATGACAACCCTTATCCCGCGGATGCGCACGCCGCAGCGAGTGCGATTGTTACGCTCGTCGAGTGTCGTGAACTCGACGACAGTTCGCTGAACATGGCTCAGAACGTTGCTCGCTGGACTATTCAGAATCTCCATGACGAGCGAGGTTTCTTCTATTATCAACGCCGGCGGTTCTATACGATTCGCAAGCCCTACATGCGCTGGACACAGGCCTGGATGCTCTACGCGCTGGCCCGTTTGCTCGAAAGCCAAAGCGGTTAGAACACATGCCGATAGCATCTGACGTAATCATTGGTCCCGGCGTCCGTATCTTTCAGCCGGACCTGGTCAATCTCTACGGCTGTTCGATTGGCGCGGACACGAAGGTCGGCGCCTTTGTCGAGATTCAAAAGAACGTCAGCATCGGTGAGCGTTGCAAGATCTCGTCGCACACCTTCATCTGCGAGGGCGTTGTTATTGAGGATGAATGTTTTGTCGGCCATGGGGTGATGTTTACCAACGACGTTTATCCGCGTGCGGTGAACGAAGATGGTTCGCCGCAAAAACAAGCCGACTGGAAGGTGATTAAAACTGTGGTTAAGAAACGCGCGAGCGTTGGCAGCAATGCAACAATACTCGCGGGCGTCACGATCGGCGAAGGTGCGTTGATTGGCGCCGGCGCGGTTGTTACACACGATGTTCCGAGCTTCGCTATAGTCGCAGGCGTTCCAGCGCGCGTGGTCGGCGACGTTCGTCAACGCGCTTCGCAAGGGAAGTCGAATGATTAGAGTCGGCGTCATCGGTTATGGTTACTGGGGACCGAACCTGGTGCGAAACTTCATGCTCGCGTCGGAATCGATCGTTACGCGCGTGTGTGATCTGCGCGAAGAGCGGTTGGCGCCCTTGCAGAAGGTGTATCCAGGGTTGAAGACGTGCACCCGCGCGCTCGACTTGATTAACGATCCCGATATCGATGCCGTCGTTATCGCAACGCCTGTGTCGTCGCATTTCGAATTAACACTTGCCGCGTTGCAGGCAGGTAAACACGTGCTCGTGGAGAAGCCACTGGCGTCAACGTCCGACGAGGCGCGACGGTTGGTCGACGAAGCGGCGGCGCGAAAGCTGGTGCTGCTGGTGGATCACACGTTTGTTTACACTGACGCGGTGCGCAAGATTCGCGAGTTGATCTCGTCAGGACAGTTGGGCCAGATCTACTACTACGATGCGGTGCGCGTAAATCTCGGTCTCTTTCAACACGACGTCAACGTAATCTGGGACCTCGCGATTCACGACCTTTCGATTATCGATTATGTTTTGCCGGAGAAGCCGGTCGCTATTTCGGCGACGGGAATTAGTCACATTCCGGGTCAACCAGAGAATGTGGCGTACATCACGTTATTCTTTGCCAGTTCGCAGATAGCGCACGTACACGTCAATTGGCTGACCCCGGTGAAGGTTCGTCACACGTTGATCGGCGGCAGTGAAAAAATGATCCTTTACGACGATTTGGAGCCGAGTGAGAAGCTGAAGGTCTATGACAAAGGCATTCGCGTAACGCCTGGTCTAGAGGATGTTTACCGGATGCTTGTCAGTTACCGATTAGGCGACATGTGGGCGCCGCGGCTCGACAACACTGAAGCGTTGCAAACCGAAGCGCTGCATTTTATCGAGTGTGTTGAGACTGGCCGCACGCCAGAGACTGACGGCCTCGCGGGACTGCGGATGGTCAACATGATCGAAGCAGCCGAAACGTCGCTGCGCGATCGTGGACGACTCGTCGAGATCCGGCAGTGATCAACGATGCGTGTTTGGATCGATCTAGCAAATTCTCCGCATGTCCCCTTCTTCAGAGCGCTGACAAATCGATTTACCGCCGCAGGTCATGAAGTCGAGATAACGGCGCGTGAGTTTGCGGAAACTGTTCCGCTGGCACAAGCTGCGGGTTTCACTCCGCAGGTGATAGGCAAACACGGCGGGCGGGAAGTCTCAGCCAAAGCGGGTAACTTGATGAGCCGCGCCTGGGACCTGCGCCGTTGGGCGCGAAAGCGTCGCTTCGATCTCGCCGTCAGTCATAACTCCTATTCACAAATCGTCGCCGCCCGAGCGTTGCGAATTAGGACCGTGACGTTGATGGACTACGAGCATCAACCGGCGAATCACCTCGCGTTTCGACTGGCGTCGCGCATCATCGTTCCGGCGAGCTTTCCGGCGGACAGTTTGCGCCGTTTCGGCGCGGGTGCTGATAAGGTTCGTCGCTATCATGGGACGAAAGAAGACGTTTACCTTGCGGACTTTGAGCCCGATCCTGGGTTTTCGGCGCGGTTGTGTGAACTTGGCGTCAACCCGGATAATGTGTTGGTCCTGATGCGACCACCGGCCGTGGATGCGCTGTATCATCGGTTTCAGAACACGTTGTTTGACGAAGCGTTCCAGCAACTGTCCACCGACGAGAATGTGCGGATTGTGCTGCTTCCGCGAAACGAGTCTCAACGAGCGGCGTATTCTGGTAGAGAGAGAGTAATTGTTCCAGACGCGCCGTTGCCTGGAGCAGATTTGATCGCCGCGAGCGATCTGGTGATCAGCGCTGGTGGAACGATCAATCGCGAAGCGGCGGCGTTGGGTGTGCCCACGGCCAGTATCTATGCGGGCAAGTGGGCTGCAGTTGATGAGCAACTGATGAACGAAGGCCGCCTGCTTCGCATTTCAAGTAGTAAGGATTTCCACGGTTTTGCAGTTCAGAAAAAGGGAGCCGCGAGTCCGCGCAGATCACGGGCAGTAATCAATGAGATCATGCGGTTTATTTTCGAGTGATGCGAGCTGAACGAGTACGACAACGATTTTTCGATGCGAGATCCGTCCGCGTGCCGGGTCGAGCGCCGCGTTGGATCGTACCTACGGTGAAGGTCGGACTCATCATTGCCGACGCGTTCGCCGCGGCTATCTCGTTCATCCTTGCTTTCACGATGCGCGAGGGAGTTTCGGCATTCGCTCCTGACAGTCGTTTCGGATGGAGCGAAGACTTCGCTCCATACGGGGCGCTGATGTTGTTCGTTGTCGGCATCCGGCTCCTAGCGTTCCGATACTGCGATCTGTATCGCGTGCGCGGGGAGTTTTCGATTGTCGGCGACGCCATACGTATCTTCAAAGCAACCGCCGTCGGTTCTTTGTTGATCGTCGCTGTCGCGTTTCTTTATCGCGGCGGGTTTGAGTTTCGGGCCTTCTCGTACGCGCGTGCAGTCTTCCTCGTAGACTTCGTTCTTGTGCTATTGAGTATCGGTCTGATCAGGGTGTTCATGAGATCTGTACAGACGTTAGCTCGTCGCCGGCAGATCAACTTGATCCCAACGCTCGTCGTCGGTCGTGGTCACGAAGCATCGTTGTTTATTCGCGAGATGCGCGAGCGGCCGGCGCTCGGTTACCGCGTAATCGGCGTCGTCGATACCCAGATCGCCGAGCCGAATCACGCAGACGTTTACGAAGGCGTTCCCGTCGTCGGCACACTGCAAGGGTTACCGGAAGCGATCCGCGACTCGGGCGCGAATGAGGTGATCATCGCCGATCCGCAAGTGGACGCTGACGCTCTTTTTGAAGTAATGATTCGGTGCGGACGCCGACGCGGCGTCGAGTTTCGCATTGCGCCAAGTTTGTTCAATTGCCTGCCGCGCAAAACGGAGATCGATCAGATCGGCGTATTGCCGATGATTCGTCTGTTTCGTGAACCATTATCGAGCAGCGCGCGCATTTTGAAACGCACGTCGGATCTCATGATCTCGGCGCTCGCAATCGCATTGCTGTTTCCGCTGTGGCTACTGATTGCTTTGCTGATCAAACTCGATTCAAGAGGGCCAGTCTTCTACACGCAGGAACGCGTCGGCATGGATGGACGACTTTTCCTGCTCTACAAGTTTCGCACGATGGTCCCGAACGCGGATTCCGAACTGCATCGTGAATACCAGCGTGCGTTCATCGCCGGTCGGGCGGAGGCCAATCTCGGAGACGATCAGAAGCCTACTTATAAGCTGCTCGCGGATCCGCGCATTACGCGGGTCGGGAAGTTTCTGCGGAAGACGAGCTTCGACGAAGTCCCACAACTGTTGAATGTTTTGTTGGGCGATATGAGTATTGTTGGACCGCGGCCGCCGATTCCTTACGAAGTCGAGGCGTACGAACTGTGGCATCGCAAACGCCTCGATATGAAACCGGGTTTGACGGGACTGTGGCAAGTGTCAGGCAGAAACCGGCTGCCGTTCGAAGAGATGGTGCGGTTAGATCTTTTTTATATCGAGAACTGGTCGCTGCTGCTCGATTTTAAAATCATCCTGCGCACCGGCTTCGTAATGCTTGGGCGCGAAGGTTACTGAGACAAACCAACTAAGGCCAACTCCAAAAGAAGAATTTTCTTGATTCCCCTGTAAAGCGGTTCAATCTCGCAGTTTTCGGTCAACGCGTGTGCGTCGGCGCATGGTCCGGCGCCGGTTGAAATGGAGTTGATCCCCTGCAACAACGCAGCGCTCGAATTGTTCGAACCGGCGTTGCCGATCGGCGGGTTGAATCCCATCGCCCGATGTACGGCCTCGGCTATCGTCACCAGTCGCGAATCACGATTGCCAGGCAACACAGCTGCGGGCGACGAGGAGATCACGTCGGTCTTGACTGTCATTCCCGCGCGTTTTGCTTCTTCATCGAGTATCGCCGCGATCTTCTTTTCCAGATCGGCCATGACTTCGTCACTCGTCGAACGCAGATCAAGTGAAAACCACGCGTCAGAGGCTTTGGCGTTTGGTACTTCCGATCCGCCAAGCATGCCGATGTTAAGGTTCGATGAAGGATTTGTTGGCACTGGCAGCTCGTAGATGCGAGCGATCGCGCGCGCCATCGGCAACGAAGCGGAATACGGCGGAGTGCGGGACCGAGTGTGACCGCCTGGTCCAATGATGTGATGGCGATACCAGTTGATGCCGATGCCGGCGTAGGTGAAGCCTTCATATCCGCCGTCGAGGGCAACGTAGTAATCGACCTTGCCTTTGTTTTCTTTCGTGTAATGTTTAGCGCCCGTCATTCCTTCTTCTTCGTCGGTGGTGAACAGGAAAACAATATCGCCCTTCGTCTTGATGTTCGCGGCATCGAGGGCGCGGATCGTCGCGAGTAGAGCTTCAATGTTGCGGGTGTCGTCGCCAACGCCCGGCGCGTAGACGCGTCCGTCGCGCACCGTGGCTTTGATCTTTAGACCGGGTTGAAAGACAGTATCCATGTGCGCGTCGAAGACGGCGACTGGACCACCGCCCGTGCCTTTGCGCGTTGCAATCAAATTGCCGGCAGCGTCATAACGGATAACCAGATTGTGTTTGCGCAGCAGCGACTCGATGTAGCGCGAGCGTTCCTGTTCGTGTTTTGAAGGTGCATTGATCTCGGTGATGGCGATCCATTCGCGCAAGATGGCGTCGCGGTTTTTATCGATGTGATCGAAGGCGGCCTTCACGCGGGCATCGTCCTGAATCGTTTTTACGTCGTCGGCTGGTGTTTGTGCTGCGAGACCAACGGAAACGAGAAGAATTAAAAGAATTGATCGCATGAAGTCTCTTTTGAGATGGAATAGTAGACCGCGCTCATTCTAATATGCCGACAATGCAGATTTCGAATCGCATTACTGAAAATGGCATTATTGCCTGTCTCTTTCTCATCGCTGTCTTCGCACCGCATTCAATCGCCATTACGCAAAGTGCGTGGCTGGTGGGCATGGCCCTTTGGGTGTCGCGCTTTGCTTTTTTTCCTCGGCCTAAGCTTTTCCGCTCGCCGGTTGATTATTTGCTAATCGGATTTTTCGTCTGGAGCGGAATCTCCGGAGTCTTCTCCTACAACCCGTTCATGTCCATCGGAAAGATGCGCGCTGCGAGTCTGTTCACGATCGTCTACCTGTTGAGCCAGAACGTACCTTCGTCACGAACGGTGCGCTGGCTCGCGCTCGCTTTGATCGGCTCGTGCATGGTGAACGTTTTATGGACTGCTGGCCAACTTGCGATTGGCCGCGGTGTAAAGCTGCATGGTGTAAGTGTCGAGAGTCCGTTGACGAAAGCGATCTTTCGCACTCGGAGCGTTAGGAAAGAGACGCCGGTAAAAGACGGAGACATCGTGTGGCAAGTCGACGGCCAGCGCGTAGACAGTCCTGACGAATTAGCAGCGGCGCTTGTGTCGGGGCAGGGAGTTGCGAAGGTCAAAATCTATCGAGTGGAGTGGACGCCGGAACTCGAAGTACCGCGCACGCTGTTGACCGGAACAACCGCATTGGAACAACTCGGCATCGCGGGTTGGACGCGCGGCCGTGACTGGCGCGCCACGGGGTTCTTCGGCCACTGGACTACGTACGCGGAAGTGCTCCAACTGATCGCTTCGCTGGCGTTGGGAATATTTCTGGGATTGACGCGGAAGAAAAGCCGCGTGGGTCTGTTGCTACTCATCTCGGTGACCGGAATCGTCGTCGCTCTCGCGATGACCGTCACACGCGGGTCGTGGATTGGTTTCGCGGTCTCCGCGGTAGCGATGTTGTTGCTCACTGCTTCGCGCCGCACCATTCTGATTATCGCGGGTTGTGCCATACCACTCGTTCTCGCGGGTGTGTTTCTCCTTCAACAACGACGCAACATCGGCGTCTTCGACAGTGCGGATCAGTCCACGAGTTGGCGCCAGATGGTCTGGCGAGAAGGTTTCAACCTGCTGGTCAGCAAGCCGCGACATTTACTGGTAGGCGTCGGGATCGATTCGATCAAGGGACACTGGCGTGAGTGGGGATTATTTGATAACGGCCGCCAGCCGATCGGGCACATGCACTCAAACTTGCTTCAGATCGCGCTCGAACGTGGAGTGCCCGCCCTAATCGTGTGGTTGATGTTGTTTGTGATTTACATCCGGATGCTTTGGCGTTTGATCCGGCACACCACAGATTTCGCACGCGGACTCGCACTGGGCGCGCTCGGCGGAACGCTTGGGTTTTTCACGAGCGGATTGGTCCATTACAACTGGGGCGACTCCGAAGTCGTCACAGTCTTTTACTTCATCATGGGTTTGACTTTGGTCGTGGAGCGGATGGTGTCCTCGGCCCCACCGAAACAATCCGCTCGATGATCTTCTCATCGTCCGGCAGTAATCCCGACTTCGGCAAACGCGGCGTGAGTGTCAACCAGTTGCGATCCATCGCGAACACTTTGCGAAACAGCGGCAAAGACTCATCAACGCGACCCATATTCACAAGCGCCACAGCGTGCCAATAGATCATCTCGGCATTGTCTGGCACCAACTTCTCGGCCGCTGAATACTCACGCAACGCGCCTTCATTGTCCTTTTTCTCGACGGCCAGGTCGCCCGCGTTCATATGGTTGTAAGCTCGTTGCAGCTTAACTAATCGTCGCAATTCGCGTAATGGTTCCGAACTATCGTCAACTCGCAAATCGAAGGTGCGATCCTTCCACGCCTGACCGCTCGGTTTGCCGGTAACAACGATGAGCGCCGCAGACTGTCGACCACGAATATCGCCACCCGCTGCTTGCGCCGCATCGAGCGCGGCCAGCATACGGTCAGCGAGATCGCCTTTCGTGTTCTGAAACGCGTGGGACATCGCGGGCCAAACCTTATCGTTGAGCATCAGGTTGGCCTGCACGGAAAAATTCGTGCCGACGATGTGACCCGCGGCTTGTATGTCGTTCTTTCCGGTCCATGCGTCGACGCGTCCCTGCGCATCGATCATCGCCACCTGTCTGACTTCACGTCCCTCGTCTTTCGCCAACAACTCTTTCAACGTGTCAGGCGCGCTTTTGCCGCCGCGCATCATGTCGAGTCCGTTTTTCCCGTAACTCGGATCCACGAAAGACTGCGTCGCGACCGCGCCGACACCGGCTTCAGCCCAGGCGACGATTGGTCCAACTGAGAACCAGTGTGACTGGACAGCGACGCCCAACTCACCCGTGTTCGGGTCGCGCGCGACGATCGAATAGGTGTGAACGGGACGCGTCGGGATTGTCGCTTTCTCACTAAGCATGGCTCGTTCCTGTGCTGCGGAGGTGAAGACGACACTGATCACGAGTAGGACGATAATCGATACGCGCATGAGAAAACCTCCTGAGTCTCACGAGATAAACGGATAGAAAGGTGTGTTTCGAAAAATCCAGAACGAAAGGATGACGAAGAAGATGGCGTAAATATACGGTGCGGGCAAGGCGTTTCCTCGCGGCACCCCGCCGCGCATTACGATCACAGAGTACCGGAGGAGTGCCAACAATAAAAAGGGGATCGCTAAAACAAGCAACGGGTTGAGAGTAAAAGCCGTAAAGAAATGACCGTGAAGAATTTGATGCAGCGCGCGCGTGGTGCCGCATCCAGGGCAAGTGAAACCCGTTATGAAACGGAACGGACAACCAGGAAAGAAACCCGATTTACCCGGCTCGAAGAAGAATAGATAAGCAGCCCCGGCGATTATCAGCGACCAAATTGCCACGACCGTTAAACGCCGGTACATGAAACTCCGCTATCGTGCAGAACGATGATTCTTGGCCTTCAGAACCAGCCCTTCTTGTTCTGAATGTACGTTCTCACAAAGTCTTCATCGGATTTGGTGAGATAAATGATGCCCTCGATCAGGCCGACGATTCCGCCGACACCGCAGGTCACGATGGTGATTGCGATCTGAATGAGACCCTCAGTCGTGTAGCCGAGAACAAACTTGTGAACTCCGAGACTCCCAACCAGGATTCCCAAAATCCCCGCCACCAGTTTCTTATCGGCCCCCATAGCCTTCCAATCGGTCATCTGACCTGGGTGAGCAGGCTGCACGGGCTGGTAGCCGGTGTTGACCGACGTTAGCGGGGACTGACAGTTCGTGCAGTATTGGGCCATCTCATCGTTGATGGCGCCGCATTTTGTGCAGTATCTGGTCATCTCGTTTCAACTCCGACAACGTTTCAAAACGCCAACAGCGCGGTGTTTACATGTTGCCCAGGAACGCGGCGCCGCCAATTAGCACCCAAAAGATCAGGTAACCACCCCAACCGAGTACCGCCAGGCCGATGAACACGTAACTCAAGATCTTCGCCATCTTGGAAGCCTGCAACGCCCCGGCGATATCGCCAGTGGCTACTTTGCCGTTAACTTGCGCAGCGAACACGATGCTGATGATGCCGAGGGGGAAACAACAGATCGCGGAAATGATGGCTGGCACGAGATAATTGGGAACGTTCGAAGTTGATCCTGCCGGGGGCGGGGGAGTCCATTCTTGAGACATTCGTTTCTCCTGAACTAGTTTGAAAGATTTCGCTTACGATGAAACTGCATTAAGCCGCGTAGGGCGCTCCGCCAGGTGCGGGCGGCGGTGGTGGTACGGCTCCTCCACCTTTACGCTTTTCAAAAAGTGGAATACCGATAAGACCGCCGATGATCGCAAAAACGACCAGCAACACGGCCCCGATCAAGCCTTGAAAGATCGCGCTTGCTATCGACTCGCCTTGTGCTTCAAGCTGCTGGCGAATCAAGTCCGCCTGCCGCGGGTCGAGGTTCGACATGAAGTTTATGAGCATCTCGCGCATCGCCCCTCCGCTGACTATCGCAAGCGGGATCCCGATCACGAGGTAGATTGCCGCGCCGATGCCACCGGCGATAGCTCCAACCAGCGCACCGTCACCAGCGTTGGCCGGAGTTGCGGAGTTTTTCACGTAGAGATAGGAAGCAAGAATCCCGCCGAGAATTGCCCATGCACAACAGCAGAGGTTGACCCAGTTTACGAAGGGAATGGCGGACAGTAAGCCAAGAACTACGCCGCCGATCACAGCAGGCTTAAGTTTATTATTCATTGAACTTGTACTCGTCGCCTATCGAAGTTGGCACAATTCAACTTAAGAACTTTGGGTTGTCAGCGGTTGGTACGAATCGCCCTGCATAACTAACAAACAGGGGCGGGATTGTCAATGAATTTGACGGATATTTGTGCGCTCTTTAGCGGCCCACTTCGATGCGGTCTCCGGCGTGAAGTCTTGGATCTTCCACATTTCCGGATTTGATCTCCCTGAGGTTGAATCTCATGGTCACGAGCCGACCATCCGACCCTTCGCGGGAGATCTCCACGAGGTTTGTCTGGCGGGGAGTTCCGCCGGCTGCGAGAATTGCTTGCAGCAACGTAATGCCCTGAGTGAATGGCTTTTGGCCGGGTAGGTTGATGCGGCCGCCCACGAAATAAAACTCCTCGGGACGGCTCGTAACCGTGATCACGTCGCCTGATTGAATTCGCGTATTTGATGTCGCCGGATCGCGCAGATCGAGTGTTTGCGCGGATCCACTAGCTCTCATCAGTACTACGCGTCCACTGTCGTTCCGCAACTGCGATTCGGCCAATATCACATAAAGCGGCACTTCTTCGCGTCTGAGAAATCGCGTTCCCGGGTGAACTACCAGTCCGGTAACAGTTACCGAATGACTCGCGTACTGTCGCACGCCGACTGAGACCTTCGCGTTTTCTGAGACCGCGCGACGTTTAAGCTCCTCTGCAATGCGGGTCTGGATTTCTTCCGGCGTGAGTCCGGCGACCTTGATCGCGCCCCCCGCGATCGGAAGATCGATCACACCGTTGGCCACGACCGTGAACAGCGTCGAGCTATTATTAGCGGCCGAATTGAGCAGTCGGATGTCGAGTACGTCGCCGATGCCGACTCGATAGATCTCAGTTTGTTGGGCCGAGGCCGTGACAAAAGAAACTAAAACGAGAGCGAAGATGATGATTGAAAGAGGGTTTTTCATAGCGGGGGCAGTTGCCTGGTACTTCCAAATTGCTAATGCCATGGGGTTTCCTAAACATAGATCGGATTTCATCCGCGGTTCCAGGGTCTGCTATAGTCACCGTTTGCCGTTATGTACGAATTCGCAGTAACACCAGCCGTAACAAACATTCGTCGCCGCGGTGTCGAGATCTCGGAAGTTGTCCCAGACAGCCTGGGTGCGGAATTGGAACTCGAAGCGGGTGACCGAATCATCAAGGTAAACGGCCGAGTCGTTCGCGATTACCTCGACTTTCGCTTTCAAACAGCGGGAGAAACTGAGCTCACTCTCGAAGTCCGCAAGAAAAGCGGAGACGATTGGGAGGTCGAACTGGGGCGCGCCGAAGGAGAAGACTTTGGTCTCACTTTCGAAGCAATCGTCCCACGCCAGTGCGCCAACGAATGTATCTTCTGTTTCTGCAACGGAAACCCTGCCGACGCACGGCCGTCGTTATTTATTAAGGACGAAGACGTTCGCCTGTCCTTCTTATATGGCAACTACACGACGCTGACCTCAATTACCGAAGATGAGATACGCCGGCTCGTGGAACAGCGACTGTCGCCGCAATACGTTTCGGTGCATGCGACCGATTTGGATGTGCGCGCTTACATGCTCGGCGTCGATAAGCAACGCGCGGACATTTGGGCCAAGGTGCGCCGACTGCTCGACGCGGGAATCGAGATTCACGCTCAGGTGGTACTTTGTCCGGGGATAAACGATGGTGAGGTGTTGCGCAGGACAATCTTCGATCTCGCTGCCGAGTATCCACGGATCACGAGTGTGGCTATCGTGCCGCTCGGTCTCACTCGCTACAACACCGATCCGCGACTCACGGCAGTAAGTCCCGAGTTCTGTCGCGAAGTGATCGACCAGATCATTCCGATCCAAAAACAGTTAAGTGCGCAACTCGGAAAAAACTTCGCCCTGTTAGGCGATGAGATCTATCTGCGTGCTGGTCGTCCCATCCCCGGCAGATCACACTACGGCAGTTATCCGCAGATCGAAGACGGCGTCGGCATGGTCCGTTCGTTTGCCAACGACTTCGCTCGTTTGACGAAACGACTGGAACGCCAAGGCGACGTAAAGAAGCAAGCGGCGACGATATTCACCGGAACACTCTTCGCACCCGTGTTGCGAGAGATGATCGACAAATGGAACTCGCGTTTTAATACTCAGCTTCGGGTCGAAGCGCTCGAGAATAGTTACTTCGGCGGTGACGTTTCAGTTGCGGGCCTGCTGACTGGACAGGATCTTTTGGCTGCGCGTGACAGAGTGACCGGCGAGTTTGTCCTGATACCGAAACAGATGCTGAAAAGCGATGACGCGATCATGTTGGACGGGATGCGCATCACTGAAGTAGCGGAGGCGCTCCGTCGCCCGATCTACGCCGTCAGTCTGGAAGAGTTGACCACGCTCCTCCTGAATAAGAACTAATCGCATGCGCAACGGCGATCGTTCCACTCCTGTTACAAGACGAATACTGGACGTCGGGTGTGGCCAGAACAAATTTCCCGGCGCCATCGGTGTTGATGCGAACCCGCGAAGTCACGCTGATGTCATTCACGATCTCGGCCTGTTTCCTTATCCGTTTGCGAACGATGAATTCGACGAGATCATTTGTCGTCACGTGATCGAGCACGTGCCTGACGTGCTTGGGTTCGTCACGGAGCTACATCGCATTACCAAGCCCGGTGGAATATTAAAGATCGTAACTCCTCATTATTCGAATCCGGATTGGGCCACCGATCCGACACATCGTAATCACTTCAACAGTTACTCGTTCACTTGCTTCGTGCCGACAGGCACGCCGTTTCCGTTCTACACCACCGCCGAGCTGAAACCGGTGGCAACTCACGTAAGTTTGGCAAATCTCTGGCGCGCGGTGGGGCTCGAATTCTTCGTCAACCTCGATCAGCGTTGGCCTTCGTTTCGGTTCACCCGAAAATTCTGGGAGTTTTATCTCTCGACCATCTGCCGCGGTAAAGAACTCCACTTCGAATTCGAAGTCGTAAAGTAACGCGACCGGCCGAGCCCTGTGGGCCAGAATGCGATCCGGCGTCGTTCGCCGGCGCTCATAAAGGCCCCGAATTCCTCGGAAAACACCAAAGCCTTCCGAAAATTTGAACGTCAATCCAGAAATAGATTTTTCTAGGCGAGACCGGTGGGACAAGCGTTGGTGCGATTAATGGAGTTAAAGAAAAAGCCAGAACCCGCCGCGAACGGATGCACGCCTTTGCCAACGTCAAGAGTCTTGAATCGATCATTTTGACGTTGAGTGTTGAGAGTACGGATCAGCGTTACACAGGGCCCGCGACGCAGGCGATGAACAGCGCGATTACGGCGACGCTTAAAAACGAAACATATCTCGAGCGTGACGGCAAGCGACATTTTCTGCACGAGTATGTGCCGCCGGGACAGGACGGATTCGGCGCCCGCTTCATCTTTCTGCGTACGACCGTCGATGAGCGGCCATTCATCAACGGAAACACTGGCCACGTTCGGTTCTTCACCAAGTATCCTAACGGCATGAAAGTTGATCGCCGTTTCAAAGTCCAGCGACATGATTTAGGAAGGTCAGCTCGAATACTGCCTCCAGTTTTGGTGGGTTTCACCGATCCAGAATTGTGTCGAAGATTCATTAATTTGCACAACGATCCAAAATCAGCAATTTTACGTACCCCTCGATCCACGAAAATTCGTTAATTGCTTCCGAAAAACGTAGCCCCATACTTCTGCCTAGCGGCACGCATATTGCGGACTGCAGAATCACCGGAAGTCTCGGGCAACCGACCCTACCAGTCCTCAAACGGGTTGACCGACGAAATTCAGAGTTCCCGCACTTGAAAACCCTCGCCAAGGCGGGCGCCCTAACTCAAAAAATGAAGGAGCAACAATGAGAAGTTTTCAGCTTCCTGCGAATAATGTTCTAAGCGGCGTAAGGCGTCTGCGGAACCCTTCGCGCCGCGTCAATCTCGTCTCTCTCCTGCTAAGCGCCTTGGTGCTTAGCGGCGTGACTTCTATCGCTGTTGCACAAGCAGTTAACTCGCGAGTGAGCGGGCTCGTGAAGGACACTGCTGGCGCAAGTGTTCCCGGCGCGAAAATCGTGCTGACGGACACGGCCACTAAAGATACGAAAGAAGCGACTACCAGCGAAGACGGCAACTTTACGATCAGTGACGTTCGTCCTGGTACTTATACCGTTGCAGTAGAAGCAACAGGTTTCAAGAAACTAAACGTAACCAACGTTACGGTCCACGTTGACACTCCCGTAGTGTTGAACTCGCTTACGCTCGAGGCCGGCGGTATTGCTGAAACGGTTTCCGTTACAGCATCCGACGCGCAGTCGCTGATACGTTCGGAAGACGCGAAGCTTTCGACGACTGTCGACGTCAAGCAGGTGCAGGACCTTCCGCTGAACGGCCGCAACCCAATCAATCTCGCCGGCGGCATGGCGGGTGTCAACACCAATACCAATACACGACAATCAGTTATCAACGGTATGCGTGGTTCGTTCTCGAATATTACGTGGGACGGAATCGAGATCAACGATAACCTCGTGCGCACGGACGCGCTGTTCGGTGTGAACACGCCGAGCGTCGCGGCTGTTGCCGAGTTTTCGGTTACCACTCAAAATGCCGGCGCTGATGACGGTTTAGGCATCGCGCAAGTGAAGCTTACGACGCCGCGTGGTGGTTCAAGTTATCATGGCGAGGCTTACGACTTTTACCGCAATGACAAGTTTGACGCCAACACCTTCTTCAACAACATCAGCGGCTTGTCCAAGCCGATTTTGCTGCAACATCAATATGGTTTTAACGTGAGTGGTCCATTCGCGTTGCCGAGATTTGGTGAGGGCGGTCCTGTTCTCACGGAGAAGAACAAGCTCTTCTTTTACTTCTTCTACGAATTCACAGATACGAAACAGGACTTCAATCCCAACCGCACTGTGTTGTTAGATCCGGCGCGCACAGGCAACTTCACCTATCTTCGCACTGACAATGGGCAACGACAGACAATTAACCTGTTGGCGCTAACGGGTCGTTCGATCGATCCGCGAATCCAGCACCTGATTAGCTTAACGCCGTCTTCGAACAACGCGCAGATCGGCGATAGCCGCAACACCGGTGGTTTCCGTTTCAATACACCGAACGGCAGTACTGGTCGCAATATCGGCTTCCGCCTGGACTATGATATCTCTTCGAATCACCGCGTCGAAGGTGTCTATTCACACTTCCTTTCGAAGCTGCCGAACGACGTGCAGTTGAACAACATCGGTGAACAGTTTCCGGGATTGCCCGGTGGTGGTCAGCAATCGGACCGACCGCGCTGGGCCATCGCCTGGATCTCCAACCTAACGCCAAACATCACGAACGAAGCTCGCTTCGGATTCTCGTCAAGTACGCCGCTGTTCTTCAATGCCGAAGACTTCAGCGAAGGATATCGTCTAACCCTTCCGTTAATCACAAACCCCATTCAGAACTTCCTGCAACAGGGTCGTGCTCCGCGGAATTACGACGTCATCGACAACCTGACCTGGGTCAAGGGCAGCCATGTATTCAAGTTTGGCACCAGCGCCCGGTTCATTCGCATTTTGAACTTCAACGATGGCGGTATCATTCCCCAGTTCACCGTAGGCTTCAATACAACTACCAACCCGTCACCTTTGAACACCGGCCTTTTCCCAGGCGGTATTTCGAGCACACAGTTTGGAACAGCCAACTCTTTGCTGGGTCTGCTCACGGGGGCGACCAGCGCCGTTTCCCAGACGTTCAACGTTGCCGACCGGACATCAGGGTTTTCGCGGGGCGTTGGATCGAATCGCTTTCTTGACTACAACACGCTGGCGTTTTACGGCACCGACACCTGGCGCATCAGACCGAATCTTTCTTTGAACTTCGGCCTGCGCTGGGAATACATCGGACCGCTCACGGAGAGAAATGGCCTGGGTCTGATGCCCAGGGACACCTCACTCAACGTGCTGAACGATCCGCTCGCGGTACTTGATTTCGCGGGCAAGGGCACTGGCCGAGACTTCCTGGCAAGAGACCTGGACAACTTCGCGCCGAACTTTAGTTTTGCGTGGGATCCTTTCAAGGATGGCAAGACGTCAGTGCGCGGCGGTTTCTCGATCGCTTACGCAATCGACAACAACGCCACCGTGCTCAACAACTCATCAGTAGGCGGCAATGCCGGTCTGCAATCGACGGCGACTATCACGACACTGACGGGCACCGTCAGCAGCGGTGGTATCATTACCGTTCCAACTCCGGCCTTCAAAGTTCCGCGTACCCTGATCGATCAACTAAGCCTGTCGCAAACACCAACCCTGTTTACGACTGAGTACAATTTGAAGACCCCGTACGCCGAACAATGGAACTTCGGTATTGAGCGCGAGATCATGAAAGACACCGCGCTTTCAGTAGGCTATGTTGGCAACCGCGGTGTGCAGTTAACTCGCGGCCTCGACACGAACCAAGTGATTATTGGCAGCAATGGGTTCCTGGCTGACTTTTTGAGAGCTCGTCGTAACTGCGAACTTCAGGGAGCGACAATTGTCGGTCCGGGTGCGCCAATTGACAGATGCACCAGCGCGGCCTTCAACGCGGGCATTCCCGGAAGCCAACAGCTATCGGTCATCTCAAGGCTGGGCTCAGGAGGGCTTCTGACTAATGCCACTATCCTCAACTTGATTAGACAAAACCAAGTTGGAGAGTTGGCTGCGACCTACGTGGGCGCCAACCGCAACACCTTCATGAACACAGCCCAGCCGTGTATCGAGACCGGTGTTGGCCGACCGTGCCCGAGCTTCTTCCTGCCAGCTAACGGTAACGCGTTCGTCACCGACTACGTTGGCAGCAGTGGTTGGTCCAACTATCACGGACTGCAAGCCGAAATCCGGAAGCGGTTCACTGGTGGCTGGTACTACCAGGTCAACTACACCTGGAGCAAAGCATTCACCAACGCCGAACAGGCTCAGGCTGAATTCGCTCCATACCTCGATAATGCCACCGGCGATGCCTGGGAGAAGAAACGTCTCAATCAGGACGTTCAGCACGTTCTCAAGGGCAACTTCGTCTATGAGCTTCCGATTGGTCCAGGCAAGCGTTTCTGGAACAGCGGCGGCGTCGCCGGCAAGTTTTTCGGTGGTTGGCAGATCAGCGGCATTGCTCAGATCCGTACGGGCAGGCCGATCTCGTTCATCTCCGGACGCGGCACTTTCAATCGATCTGCCAGGTCCGGCAACAACACGCCGGACACAACTCTGAGTCTTTCGGAGTTGCAGGCGAGAACAGGCTTGTTCTTCCATCCGACAACGGGAGCTCCGTTGGTGATCCATCCGGACTTGATCGCTTCTGACGGGCGTGCCAACTCGGCTTTCTTTACGCATCCCGGTGCTGGAGAAGTTGGCCACTTGAGTCTGACGCCGGTTGATGGACCAGGCTACTGGAACGTCGATACCGCCGTTATCAAGCGCATCAGATTTAAAGAACGACTTGGCGTTGAGTTGCGGCTTGAAGCGTTCAACGTTTTCAATCACACCAATTTCTCGGTGCCGAACACGCTCAACATCGACGACACCGATTTTGGCAAGATCAACTCGGCCTTCGATCCACGAATTCTTCAGCTTTCGTGGAAGTTCACGTTCTAACAATCTGAAAGTCTCTTACAGAGACTTCATTTCACGCCGGGTGTTGTTGTTGCAAACAGCACCCGGTTTTTTCTTGCGCCGATTGCGAAATTACGGATAATGCGGTTGGACTTAGCGTTTCCTGAACCGCCGCCCATTCAAAACCGGAGAAAAAGTCATGACGCCTCCCGTCCTTAATCCTTCCGTCCTTAATAAGGTGAGACTATTACTGCCTATCGTTCTTCTGCTTACTACGGTCGTTTGTATCTGCCCAGCTCGTGCGGATGACAAGCTCAAGCCGGAAGATCTCGTTGCCAAACATCTCGAATCGATAGGCACTACAGACGCGAGAGCTCGCGTCAACGGCACGAGAATTAAAGGAAGTTGCTCAGTAGCTGTGCGGCTTTGCGGCGAAGGACAAGTTGACGGGCAGGTTTTAATGGCGTCAACAGACGCCGCCAGTCTAATCAACATGAATTTCGAAATCGCAACCTACGCGCAGGAGGCCTTACGGTTTGACGGCAAGAAGTTGGCGACGAGCCAAATAACACCGGGCTCACGCACTTGCCTGGCGCAGTTCTTTCTGGAAAACGAAGTGCTATTTAAAGAAGGACTGGTTGGCGGCGTGCTGTCCGAGTCGTGGTCGCTGCTGAACGTGGCGCAACGAAATCCCAAGCTCGAGTATTCAGGCCTCAAGAAGATTGGCGACAAACAGCTACACGCGTTGAAGTACAACCCGCGCAAGGGATCGGATCTAAAGATTACGCTCTATTTCGATCCTCAAAGTTTTCGTCACGTACGTAGCGATTACTCGCGCACAGTCTATGCTTCCGAGCAACGTCGTATCGCCGGAGGCGGCGCCGGACTTCCACCGGCCCAGAATCAGCAGGCTTCGCCAACGCGTATCGAGGCTTACGAGGAGTTTGCGGATTTTAAAGAAGAGTCAGGCTTGAATCTGCCACACACGTACAAGTTTCATTTATCGATCCAGTCGGAAGTAAGGCCCGCGGTCGTCGATTGGGTCTTCACCTTGAATGACTTTTCATTCACCTCACCGCTCAATGCCGCGGAGTTCACTTTCGGCGAGAAGAAATAGAAAACAAGCTTGATGTCGACGCTGTCAGCCAGTCAACTTCCTCTCGCGCCGCTCGGCGCCGGCGACTTGATCGATCGCGCAGTCAGACTGTATCGGCGGCATTTGTTTGTTTTGATCAGGACGGCAGCGCCTCCGGTGATCATCGCGACCGGAGGATGGATCGTCTTCTCTCTCGCGTTCAAGCAAGTATTCCTCACTGATGGTTCGGGCGAGTTAGCGCTCTACGCCGTTCTATCGATAGTTGCGCTGGCTGTGACGTTAGTTGGATACCTTTTGACGCTCGTCGTGATGGGTGGCGCCAGTCGCACTCTCGTGGCCCATCTCCTGCGCAACGACCCGGTGACTGCGCGCGCCACCTACAGCGCTGTGCGCGCGCGTTTTTGGGGACTCATCGGCGCTTCGATAATTGTTTTCATCTGGATCAGTATCGCTTTCTTCGCCGTGTTTATGGTGTGGTACATGGTGCTCGGTCTCCTCATGATCGTCATCATGGTTTTAGCCGCAACTACGTTTTTTATAGTTCCAGTGCTCTTCGGCACAGTTACGGTGGTAATCGACACGCTGCTCGCAGTCTGGGCGTTCTTTTTTATCGTCGCGCGAGTCGCGTATGTGCCGCAGATATTGCTGGTCGAGGGAAAGGGAGTTTTCGCATCGGTCTCGCGCAGCTTCAGCCTCGCGCGAGGTAATGTGCGGCGGTTGATTGCGATGACGATCTTCACGACCTTTGCGACCTATTCCGCTTTGATGATCCTCGTGATTCCGCTAGGTTGGTACGGTTATCTGGCCGGAGTCGATCCATTCAACAGCGCGAACTGGCCGGCGTGGTATGCGGTCGCTTACAACGTACTTGCGCCGCTGAGCTCAATTCTATTGACGCCGGTTTGGATGCTTGGTCTTTCGCTGCTTTACGTCGACGAGCGAGTGCGGCATGAAGGATATGATATTGAGTTGATGGCGGCGCGGCAGTTAGGTGAACTGCCGAACATAGACGTTACGTCACCATTGGGAACGGCGCTCTCGTCTACCGACCGAGTGCCGGTGCCGCCGCCTGGGCCGCGTCCGTCAACCCGTATTCTGGATCTCAGTTGATTAATTGAAAATTTTCACTGTCAAATATCGATTCTGGTCGCGCCTGCTTATGCCGTTAATGGTGATGTGCTTCGCAAGTTCGAGTGCCGCTGCCATCCCGCTTTCTGAATATACCTCAGCCATTGAATTCGCCATCACCGACATCGGATCTCTAATCGATCAGGGCGGCCACGAAAGCGAAGCCGATTACCAAACTCGTTTAACGACTGCCATCGGAAACGTTCGTGCCGCTTTGCCGAGAAACCAGCATGTGCAATTGGAAAAGCTTACATGGACCACCGACAACTCCTGGCTTCATCGTGCGCTCGACGACTTGGAACGTGCATCTGTTGAAGAGCGGCCCGCGAAGCTGGAGAGCGTGTTGGAAGCGTTGAATGCTTTAAACGACCGAGTAGGGGAGCTGGAGGATGCGGAGCGAGTCGACGAGCATAAAGGCGCTTCGAAACAGAAGTTGGAGAGTATTCTGACGCGCCCTGAATATGCGTCTGCGTCACGAGGTCCAAATGCGCTCACAAGGATGCTGCGCGACTTGATTCGTTGGATTGAAAGCCTGATGCCCGAGCCATCGCAGATGTCACCGGGCCGCGCAAGGTTTATCAGCACCCTTATCATGATCATTATCATCGGCGTGGCGTTGTTGATGATCCTCTACGTCGTCTGGTTGCTATTCAAACGGTTCAAGCGGCCGGTGAACACAAAGGCTCGCAAAAAACGCAAACCGCGAATCGTTCTTGGAGAACGGCTTCAGCCGGAACAGACCTCCACCGATCTTCTTGCCGAGGCCGAGGCTCTTGCGCGTAGTGGCGATCTGCGCGCGGCAATTCGGAAGGGATACATCGCGCTGCTCGTCGAATTGGGCGATCGCGATTTGATCAGTCTCGCTCAATACAAAACCAATCGCGACTATCTGCGATCGGTCAGTAATGTTCCGCAGCTTCACTCACCACTCAAAAGACTCACGGAAAGTTTTGAACGGCACTGGTATGGCTTCGCGCAGGTAACTCCAAACGACTGGCAGGATTTTCGCGCGCGCTACCGTGAAGCGTTGCAGACCGGAAACTAGATCTCGATGCGCCAGCGACTCACAGTCATACTCACGTTTGTAGTGATAATCGGCTTGCTGGTGATTATCAATTCGCTCTCTCACGTTCAGGAAGACGAGACGCGCGATCTCGAAATTGCCCCTAACCGATCCACCTACCATTCCGGACCAACAGGCACACGCGCGTTGCACGACTTTCTTAACGAGTCGGGTTACAGCGTCATGCGCTGGCGTGAACCACTCGCGAAACTCATGAGCCGGTCAGGACAAATGGTGCGGACGTTGGTCGTTGTCGGCGACACTCGACTGCCGCTTGAACAAGAGGATATCGATGTCCTCCGTGGCTGGGTGGCGGCAGGCGGACGGCTCGTGATTGTCGATCGAACGCCGAACACAGGTCTGTTGTCAAACACGGGATGGGCAATCAACGTCAGCGAAGGTAAATTTCCCGGTTTGGACATAAACCCCGGCGACGTTAGTCAGATGACGCTGGATGTAAGTGAGGTTAAGCCGGTTCAACCAACGGTTGTTACGAATGACATTGAGAGCATGATGCCTTCCCGGTTCGCGTCCCGGTTTGTTATTGCCGCTGCGCCGAAACCATCGCCGGTCGCCGGCATCGGACCCGGCCAGCGCGGCACCGTTGTTGCGATGCCATCGCCAACTCCGGAGGAAGAGGACGGGTGGGTGCCACCGAGCGGTGAACTGCCGGAAGAAGTAACAACGCCAACCGCGTCCAGTTCGCCAATCGCCATAGTGGACGACGAAGACTATGAGGTCAACGTTGCGCCCATCGCTCATGTCGCCGATGCTCAAGGTGCCTTGCTCGTCGATTATGCGTACGGTGATGGCCGCGTAGTGTTGATGAGCGATCCTTATGTGATCGCTAACGGCGGCATACTTCTGAAAGACAATTTGATGCTTGCAATCAACATGGTGGGCGGACCACGGACATCCGACCTCATCGCGTTTGACGAGTATCACCAGGGCCGCGGCATCGCTCGAAATGCATTCGCGAGCTACTTCGCCGGCACGCCGGTTCTCCCGATTGCGGGCCAACTCGTGCTGTTGGTGCTGGTTGTCCTTTGGTCAAACGGCCGCCGGTTCGCTCGTCCCTTGCCTTTGACGCAGGTCGATCGCCGCTCAAGTCTCGAGTTTGTGGCGTCGATGGCTGAGCTGCAGGAACGCTCACGCGCCTATGACCTGGCTATCGAGAACATTTACACCCGCATTCGACGCGTGCTCGCACGCCATGCGGGCGTGGACTACAACAGTTCCCGTTCTGAGATTGCGCAACGGATCGCTGAGCGTTCGACCATAGATCGAAACGCGCTGGAAACGTTGATGCGACAATGTGAGGAAGCCATCAACGGCGAACCGATTACCGCGCGGCAGTCGATTCACTTGGTTAAGCGGTTGCGTGAGATCGAGGGTGATCTCGGTTTGCGGATGCGTTCTCGCGACGTCCGCCAAGCAGCAGAAAACATTTGACGAGTCAACGAGCTTTGTGCTTTGTACTTGGTGTTTTGTAAGGTCAAGCACAAAGCACAAAGCACAAAGCACAAAGCACAAATATGCCTGAGTCAGTCGCTTCTACCGTCACACACATCAAAGATGAACTAAGGAAAGTAATCGTCGGACAAGATGACGCGATCGAACAGATTCTGATTGCGTTGCTGGCTGAGGGACACGCGCTGGTAGAAGGCGTTCCCGGCATCGCCAAAACTCTGACGGTCAAAACTATCGCGCGCATCATTAACGCAACGTTCAGTCGCATTCAGTTCACGCCCGACCTGATGCCGTCAGATATTACCGGCACCAACGTCTTCAACATCGGTAGCTCCAGCTTCAACCTGCGGCGTGGTCCAATATTCACGGACATTCTGCTCGCCGACGAAATCAATCGCACGCCTCCAAAAACGCAGGCTGCTCTGCTCGAGGCGATGGAGGAACGTCAGGTCACGATCGACGGCGATGCATATCAATTACCTTCGATCTTTACCGTGTTGGCTACTGAGAATCCGATCGAATATGAAGGAACGTATCCGTTGCCGGAAGCGCAACTCGATCGCTTTCAGCTAAAAATTCTTTTGACGTATCCGAGCGAGGAACATGAGCGTGAAGTGCTCGCGCGTTGGGACGCAGGTTTCAATTCAAAACGATTGGACCAGGTTGATATTCGACCGCTGCCCGATCCGGAGGCGATCCTGCGTTGCCGCGCGGAAGTTGCACGCGCCCGTATGGAACCGGGAGTGCAACACTACGCTGTTGATCTCGTTCGTCGAACACGCATCCATCCATTCATACACTACGGTGCGAGTCCGCGCGCATCAGTAGCGTTGCTGTTATGTTCAAAAGCTCTGGCGGCTATTCGCGAACGTGACTTCGTTACGCCGGATGATGTTCGCGACGTTGCGTTGCCGGTGCTTCGTCATCGACTAACGTTGCGCGCGGAAGCTGAACTAGACGGCGTCACGCCTGATTCAGTTGTTACCGACATATTGAAGGCCGCTGAAGTACCTCGATAACCGCCCTCCTAAAACACATCTACTATCCACTCGTCGGGCTGCTTTGGACGGGCTTATCGTGCTCGCGAGCCCGTAAAAATACGTGCAAAAAATGGTATGTACGTCCAGAAAAATAAATGTCACAAAAGTATCTATTTGGAAAACTGAAAATTAGTTTCGTTTTTTGGATTGAAGATTATGTTGGACAGAAATCCACATTGCTGCACTGCTAAGGTTTTGCACGAAAATCCTAAAAAGCAGATACGGGAACATGCTTTGCATCTCCGGAAAACGGTTGGTCTCCCCAAGTTTTCCAACTCTGATATCTCACGAATCCAAAAAAGTGAGATTTATGTTTGATATGAACGGCTCACTATCGTCCCGCAGGCAGTAATGCTGAGGCGCAATGCGGCTCTCAAGACGCATGTGAACCGGTCGCTATTACTCGACAGAAGAATGCGCCGTCCTTGCTCAGCGGTGGTTCTTCTGAGTTGGCTTCTTTAGCTGATGAAGTTTTCTTAACAGCTTTAAGGAGGTCCCTTCAAAAAGTATGTTTCGGGAAGGAGCCCAAATGAAGAGATTGCTTTATGCCTTCATGCTTGCGTCCCTGACTCTCTGCCTTTCAGCCGGAGCGGCTATGGCCCAGAGCACTGCAGGTGTGACAGGAACAGTAAAAGACAGTAACGGCGCTGTGATCGCCGGAGCTGACGTTAAATTGACAGACACCAAAACCGGTGCGGAACTCAACACCAAGACAAGTGATCAAGGTGTGTACAACTTTCAGAAAGTCGCGCCGGGAACAGGTTATAAGCTCACATTTACAAACCCTGGTTTCCAGACCTTGGTTATCAACGAGGTAGCCCTCGGTGTCGACACCACTTCAACTCACAATGCGGAATTAACCATTGGTGAAGTGTCAGGCACGGTGGTCGTCACGGCTTCGAATGAAGTTACGCTGAACACCAGTGATGCCAGTATCGGAAACGTGATCGGAGAGCGCAGACTGAAAGAGCTCCCGATTCAGATTCGTAATTCGCCTGCTGCGCTCATCGGCCTTCAACCGGGCGTCGTGGGAAACAACGTCGGCGTTACCGGCAGTAACCGCATTGGTTCCGTTACCGGCGCCCGCGCTGACCAGGGAAACATCACCGTTGACGGTATCGACGTGAACGACCAGACAACAGGCCAGTTTGCGGCGACCGTTGGCAATGCTCCCATCGACGCGATTCAGGAATTCCGTGCTGTGTCGACCAACCCCGGCGCTTCTGATGGTAGAAGCAGCGGCGGACAGGTCGAATTGGTTACCAAGAGCGGTACCAACGAGTTCCACGGAAACCTTCGCGAGTACAACCGTACCGCGGCTACTGCTGCCAACACGTTCTTTAACAACCGCGCGGGCATTCCCCGTCCGGCTCTCACGCGTAACCAGTTTGGCGGCAGCATCGGTGGTCCAATAATGAAAGACGCGCTGTTCTTTTTCTTTGACTATGAAGGACGACGCGACGCGCAGCAGGTCACCAACCTCCGTACGGTTCCGCTGCCACACGTTAGGGAAGGCAGGATCGCGTTTCTTAACAATAATCCGGCCGCTACATGTGCGACGGCTCCGGTGCGACTTACCGCAAAACCGGAATGCTTCTCGTTCCTGACAGCTGGCGAAGTCGCAGGACTTGATCCTCTGGGTATTGGCGCAGACGCGTCACTCCTTAGTTTCGTTAATGAGCGCTATCCGCTTCCTAACGATTTGACCGCAGGTGACGGCATCAACACTGGCGGGTTCCGCTTTAACTCACCCTCCAGACGAGCCGACAACACTTACACGACTCGCATCGACTACAATCCCACTTCAGCTCACAAGCTGTTTGGCCGGTTCAACATCGCTCGCCGAGTACAGACCGACACGGTTAACAGCGTGGCCGCTCAGTTCCCGGGCGATCCCGAAACAGGTCAAATCATCGTGCGCGATTACACCTGGGTCGTAGGTCACACGTGGACTGCCAGCCCAACGTTCGTTAACCAGGTGACTATAGGTGCCGCCCGTTCGGGATTGCTCTTCCCGCGTGACTTCAAGCCGGCGTTCCCGAACATCTTGACCTTCGGAGGCGGATTGACAGCACCGTTCGCGGGCATCAGTTCACAGGATCGCTTCGTGCTCGTGCCGACGTATCGTGATGATGCGACTTGGACCAAAGGCACGCACTCGATCGAGTTTGGCGGTTCTTTCAAACCAACGAACCAGCAGTCCGGTTTGGTTAATGACTTCAACTTCATCACGGTCGGATTGGGCTCAGCGCTTACAACGCTGAACGCTTCACTCAGACCGGCGACTATTCGCAACAGTGCGGCCGCACGAAACAACTACGACTCAATGTTCACCTTCCTTTTGGGCCGTTATGCAAGCGTCGCCACCAACTTCAACTACGATCCGAGCGGTAACGCGTTTGATCCGGGTACCGGAAAAGTGCGCAACTATCGCTACGACGAACTCGAACTCTACGTACAGGACAACTGGAGAATCCGGAATAACCTGACGTTGAACTTCGGCGTTCGTTGGCACCTCGCTCCGGCTCCATACGAGAGCGACGGGTTCCAGGCAGCGCAGGATGTTGACATGCGGCAGCTGTTCGACCTTCGTCAGCGTAACGCGGCTCTCGGAATCAGTGGTGAAGCCGCCGAGCCGTTATTGCGCTACGACCTGGTCGGAAAGGGCAACAATGCTCGTGCGCTTTACGAGACTGACATGAATAACTTCGCTCCGAGATTTGGCTTTGCTTACACGCCGGCTTTCAAAGACGGCTTCCTGGGCAGCCTTTTCGGCGATAACAAAACTGTGATCCGAGGCGGAGGCTCAGTTGTCTTCGATCGGCCCAGTGGCGCTATCACGTTTATTCAGGATCAGGTCTCTTATCTGTTCGATAACTCGGCCACAACGATCTTTCCGTTGGGCGGCAGCCCGGTCAACGCGCTGATTAACAACCCGAGATTTACGAACATCACTTCGACGCCTGTGAATAACGTGGCGCCGACGATTACAAGGCCGTTCACGCCGTTTGTAACTTCTCCGAGTTGCCCGGGCATCGTACCTAGCGGTTTGTGCACGGGTGAATTCAACTACGCCGTGGATACGCAGTTCCGGATTCCCTACTCGGTCCAGTACAGCTTCGGCTTCCAACGTGAGTTGCCCGGCGATTTCATCCTCGAGGCCTCTTACGTCGGCCGTCAGGGTCGGAAGCTCTTCTCGCAAGCTGACGTCGGCCAGGTTTTGAACCACCGGGATCCAACCTCCGGCCAGTTGATGTTCGACGCTTTGAATCTCCTGCAGGCTGAACTCTTGACTCAGCTCAACGTCGACAACCCTGTGGTTACAAACCAGCCATGGTTCGAGAACCTGGTTCCGGGCGGAACGGAGTTAGTAGCCCAAGGTCTCCGTCAGGAAACAGAGCGTGGCGATACGTCAAGCGTGATCTTCCTGCTTTACCAGAATGGCCTTTTGGATCCGAATATATCGATGAGTGGCCAATTCGGCACCAACATCTATATTTCGAATCAGGGTGCTTCTTCATACAACGGGCTGCTGATGAGCTTGCGGAAGCGTTTCTCGCAGGGTCTCCAGTTTGACTTCAACTATACCTGGTCACATTCAATCGACAACGGTTCCAGTATCACGAATACTGTTACCGGCGGTTTGGTTTGCGATTTGACCAACCTACGCGTCTGCCGCGGCGATTCTGACTTCGACGTTCGTCACCTCGTGAATGCGAACTTTATTTACGAGTTGCCGTTCGGTCGCGGACAACGCTTTGGTAGCGGGTCGCCAGGATGGGTGAACCAGATTATCGGCGGTTGGGAAGTGAGTGGCATTTTCACTGCTCGCAGTGGCGTGGCATTCAGCACCACATCCGGAACCTTTCCCGTCGGCTTTAACTTCAACAGCCCGGGCGCGCTCAACAACGGTAACGTTGCCGCGCTTCAGCCTCGGATTCACGATTCCGGTGCGACGATTCAGTTCTTCGATGACCCAGACGCGGTCTTCGATCTGGACAATCCGCTTAACGGCGTGTTTCGCTTTCCGAGACACGGAGAGATCGGTAGCCGTAACGTCCTGCGCGGACCAAGCTTCTGGAACCTCGACACGGCACTAATGAAGAACTTCAAGATGCCGTGGTCCGAGAACCAGAGTCTCCAGATCCGCTGGGAGGCGTTTAATCTTTTCAACCATCACGCCTTCGGCTTGCCGGCTGTGAACATAATTGGAACCAACTTTGGACAGATCACCACTTCGGCTACGGCGCCTCGCGAAATGCAATTCGCGATTCGTTACAGCTTTTAAGGGTGGTTCAACGTAACACCTTTTCACGGGCTCTCGCGAAAGTGGGAGCCCGCTTTTTCTTTGAGAACTGCCATGCAAAAAAAATTGATTAGCTCCGTAACACTCTTTCTTGTTTTTGTTGCGGTCCAGGTTTATGCGCCTTCAGCCATGGCCCAGGGAAATTTCACCATTTTCGGCGACGTGCGCATCACCAGTGATGGCAATACACTCGTTCCCAAGGATGTCCTTCTTTTATTGCGGCGCGTGCCGGACGGTGAAGTAGCTCGACAAATGGTTTCGAGTCGTGGCCGCTACCGGTTCACCGGTTTGAAAGAGGGTGAGTACGAAATCGTCGCCGAGGCCGACGGTAAAGAGATCGGGCGCTTGACGCAGATCAGAATCGGCGGCATGACTTTGAGTAACAGTCCTTACGGCTACCAGAACGATCTGGAGATTCGCTGGAAGCCAGGTGCAGCCGCATCAGCCACGGGAGTCATTTCGGCCGCTGATGCTTATGAACGACCCGCTTCTACCAAACCGATCTTCCTGAAAGCTGAAGAGGCGGTAGCGAAAAAGAAGTTCGATCAGGCAGTTACGCTACTGAAACAGGTTGTGGAAACAGACAACGCGGACTTTCAGGCGTGGACCGCGCTCGGCACTGTTTACTTCGCACAAGAGAAGTTTGATGACGCGCGACAGGCTTACGAACATGCGATCGCGGTGAAACCTGATTCGCCACGCGCTCATTTCAACCTCGGAAGACTGCTGTCAACGCAGAAGAAATTCGAGGAGGCGATCGTGCCATTAACAAAAGCGGTTGAGTTGCAGCCTAAATCCGGCGACGGCAACATGCTGCTCGGTGAAGCCTATCTCCAACTCAAGAAGGGCTCGAAGGCTATTCCGTATCTTAACGAAGCCGCGGTACATGGTCGCCCCGACGCTCACCTTCGCCTTGGTTGGCTATACAATGCAGCCGGCTTGAAGGACAAAGCGGCGATTGAATACGAAGAGTACCTGAAGAAAAACCCCGAATATCCGGAGCGAAACAAGCTAAAGGAGTACATCCTCGCTAACAAAAAGAGTTAAACTCCGCAGCGTTGCGCTTCGTTTTCACTAAACTCTTCTACTTCCTGTTGGCCCTGGCGTTCGTCCCCCTCGCATTATCGGGCGGACGCCCGTGGCTGGCATGGCTCGCGCTGGGTTACAACCTTCTGCTGATCGGCGTCGCCGTCGTCGACGCGCGCCTCAGCAAACTTCCCAAAAACTTAAAAATCTATCGGGAGTTCGGTGGCCGCTTCGCGATGGGCGCTGAAACTGAGGCGAGGATCCATATTCAAAACGGATCTAACCGCTCCGTCTCACTGAAGCTGAAAGACGAGTATCCGCCGCAGATGATCATGAGCGGATCACGCGAAGCCGAACTGCGAGTTGACGCACATAACACCGCGACGTTGATTTACGGCGTGACGCCGCCGCGTCGCGGTAAGTTTGAGTTTGGACATTGCGCGGTACGTTTTCGTTCAAGGCTGAACCTCGTGTGGTGCGATACTCCTGCAGCAGAAGCTACCACCGTCAAAGTTTATCCAAACATGCGCCGCGCGCGAGAGGCGGAGTTGAAAGCGCTGGGCGCGCGGTCAGTCGTTTCTTCGCACCGTAAGACTTCGTGGCGCGGCGAAGGACGCGAGTTTGAATCGATGCGCGACTACGTTCGCGGCGACGAGTTGCGTCACATCTCATGGACTGCCACCGCTCGCCGCGGAAAGTTGACGACGCGTCAGTACCAGATCGAGCGAGATCAAACCATCCTCATCGCCCTCGATGCCGGACGGTTGATGACGGCACGCATTGAGCAGGAGACCAAACTCGATTCAGCTGTTCACGCGACACTGGCGCTGTTCTCGGCGGCCGCACGGGCCGGAGACAACGCGGGACTCGTAGTATTTGGTCGCCGGATCAAGAGTTACCTCGCACCGAGCCGTGGACGCGACCACATCGAGGCCGCACTCGAAGCTCTCTACGCAGTTGAGCCGGAGATGATTGAGCCTTCATATCCACACGCGTTTGAGTTTATCGCCGCCAATAGCAAGCGTCGCGCCCTCGTAATCCTTTTGACTGATCTGGTTGACGAAGAAGGTTCGAAAGAGTTGCTGACGTCGCTTCACCTGCTCCGGCCGCGCCATCTTCCGCTCGTGGTCACGATCGCCGATCGTGACTTGAAAGCCGTGGTGCGTGAAACGCCGGAGACCACTCGGTCGGTATTTACTCAGTCTGTGGCCGAGGAAATTATTCATCACCGTGAGGCGGCGCTGCGTTTGGTTGAATCGACTGGTGGTCTGGCGCTGGACGTAACCGCCGCGGCGCTCGCGCCGGCGTTACTGGAAACTTATCTGCGCGTGAAAGAACGCGGTTTGTTATGAAAGGTTCGTCCTACTTGTGACCAACGAAAAGCAGGTAGGAATAGAGCGCGACACCAGTTACAGCGGCTACGCTGTACTTGATTCGCGGATCAATCAGCGCCGGCGAAATGAATCCCTCGATAGTGCCGGCGATTACCAACAGGATCGCCACTCCCAACATCAAGCGAACTGCCTCCATGCCTCGCGTTTTCAGTGCGTCCGCGCGAGTTAGATCACCCGGCATGATCAACGCGGTACCGACCAGCAGTCCGGCTCCTCCGGCGATAAAAATACAAGTCAGCTCGATCACCCCATGGGCCACCATGAACGTCACCAGATCGTTTCCGAAACCAGCCCGATAAGTCAGCGCAAGCACTGACGCGATATTGGCGCCGTTATACGCGAGATAAAAAAGCGTGCCGACTCCAAACGTCGCACCGAACGCAAACGTGTAGATCGTCACCATGATGTTGTTTGTCATGATCCCGCTGGCCCCGACCTGATTGGCCTCGTTGAGCGATTCCCACCAATGCGTCTTGGTTTCAATGACCGTTTCTCGAAACGCCGCATCGATGCCGATGAGTTCGGAAAACTCTACGTCGTAACGCGTTGCGACAAAGCTGAAGACGCCAAAGATGAAAAAGACGAAGAACGAAACGAAGGTGTAGCGCCAGGTGCGGCGAAACGTTTGCGGCAATTCCCGGGTGAAGTATTGGAGAATCTTCTTACCGCCCTGTGCGTCGGCACGATAGATGCGACCATGGGCACGAATGACGAGGCTGTTTAGATAGTTAACCAGACGCGGATCCCGTGATTCAGCGCGGGCAATGGCGAGGTCCGACGCAGTGCGACGGTAAATGCGACCCAGTTCCCGTACCTCTTCGCGGTGTAGGCGCCGCAGCGACGCGTGGTCGAGCAACTTCAGCAGTTCCTCAAGCCGTTGCCAGGCGTTTTTGCGTTGATTGATGAATCGATCCGGAGGCATGTGCGAGGGGTCTTGGGTCTTTGTGCTTGGTGCTTTGTCCTTTGCATCTTGAGTATCATGCGCATTGCGCTGTGTTGTAAAGTGGAAAAAACAAAGTACCAAGCACAAAGGACAAAGCACTAAGCACCAAGTACCAAGCACAAAGACCTAAACCCATGCTTCCCCTGGTGGAATGTGTTCCAAACTTCAGCGAGGGCCGGAAACCTGAAACGGTCCAGCAGATTGCCACAGCAATCGGATCGGTTGAAACGGTTTGCATTTTGGGCCGACACATCGATCCCGATCACAACCGTTCGGTTATCACTTTTGTCGCGACCCCCGAACGGGTTGTGGAAGCGGCGTTCGCAGGCGTCAAGAGCGCGTCTGAGCTGATCGACATGCGGCGTCATCAAGGCGTACATCCTCGTCTGGGCGCGACAGACGTCTTGCCGTTTGTTCCGATTCGAGGTGTCACCATTGACGACTGCGTCGCGCTCGCCCATCGGGCGGGAAAGCTGATCGCGCGCGAACTTGGCATTCCCGTTTACTACTACGAACGCGCGGCGATGCATCCGGATCGAGTTAACCTTGAAGATGTTCGTCGCGGCGCGCAATCCCAGATGGCGCCTGATGAAGGTCCGGATCAATTTCATGATTCCGCAGGGGCAATCGTGGTTGGCTCACGTCCGTTTCTGATCGCTTTTAACGTCGTACTGCGAAGCGACGATGTTGGCATCGCCCGGCGTATCGCGCGGACCATCAGGGCCAGAAATGGTGGTTTACCATTTTTGAAAGCACTCGGATTTCAATTGCAGACTCGCAATCTCGTTCAGGTCTCCATGAACCTGGTGAATTATGAAGTCACCGGAATGGGTGACGCTTACGAAGCAGTTCGACGCGAGGCCGATGCCCTTCGCGTCAATATCGAAAGCACAGAGATAGTTGGGCTCGTGCCGCGAAATGCGTTGGATCGGGACGCCCAGTATTTTCGCAAGCTGGAGAATTTTTCCGAGGCGACGATTCTGGAAAACCAGATCGAGAAGTGTTACTGAGATCCGAGCTCGATGATCTGCCTGCGCAGTCGTTTGTCTTTCTGCATTAACCGCAAATAGGTTGTCTCTTCAGGGCTTGCCTTTGCGCGAATGAGCCGGTCAGGAAATAGTGAGACGAGTGGCTTTAGCTCTCCTTTCAATTTGAACCCGATGTTGCGGATTTGAAAGCGATCCCAATCTTGGTTTTCAGTCCCGCGGAGCTGAAAGATCATCGAGCCCTTCGCCAGTTTGCGGAGCGTTCTGGGCGGGGTCCGATATCGTTTTTTCAGCGCGATCTTTTCCTCTTCCTTTTCGGCGAGTTCCATTAACTCGCGGCGCATCGGGCGGAAGCCGAGTTTCCGATAAAACCAGAACGCACCTGACTCGATTCCTTCTTCGTTCTCGTGCCCGATCTGATATGGATCCAAGGTGAATGCAGTGGCGCCTGTGAAGTGGTGCATGACGTTCAGCACGCGAGCGTAGAGCCAGGCGGTCTCGCCGTCGCGAAATGTGTAGTACAGGTTGAACCCGCTTTCCATCCGCTCGAAAAGCGTGAGTGATTCGAAGTAACCGATGGGTACGCCGTTCTTATAGATCATCGCTGCATGAACCGCACGCAGGGGAAGACGTTTTTTCCGCGGCAAGCCCACCAGGAACAACTCAACGCCACGACCCAAATCCGCGTGGTAAACATACTTCGGATCGCCATGCGTGAAGTCGTAGAGCTCTCGATACCTGATCGTCGAGGCGTCGCGTGCTTGATCCAGCATCCTTTCACCTTCGCGCAACGAGAGTTTCCGCAGCAGTGGCGAGGGTTGGGCCACTTCGTCGTTGAGATTGATGTCGCGACGCTGAATCAGCGGGCCGCGATGGTAGAACAATCTTCTCGCGTGAGCGCGAAGACCGGTGCGAGTCGCGCGATACGGCGGCCACCATTGCACGTACAGATTCTGCGAGTTGTAGACGTCGGCTTTTTGGTCGTCACGCGAAGGTAGTTTGTTGACGCGATCGATCAACCACGCGAGCTCCGAACGACGGCCACGCGCTGCACTCAACCAGTCGCGATAAGGGACGTTTGCCTCGACGAATGCTTCTTCAGCCAGCAATGGCATGAGCAACGGCCACGTTGCTGCAAGGCGGTTCTCGTCTTCAACCCAGTCCCAGTAGATTGACGTCTGAGACGGGTATCGCTGGACCAAGGAGCGAACGATATGAAACCCGAATGTGTCGGTGACGGATGTGCCTGCGATACCTGAGACCTCAGGACGTTCAAGTGGACCGACGTCCACGCCTTGTTCGCTCAACCACGCGACTCGCTGCGCAAAGCCACGAAGCTCTTTTTCAGCGGCGCGCATTACCGCCGCGCTTTGCGGGTACGCACGAACGAACAATAGTAGCTCGTGATAGCGAACGAGAGAATCCGCATCGTGAAACTTCGTACGCGACAGGCGACGCAGCAAGGCCTCGACCTGCTTCGCCTCCTTCGGCCCAAACTTGGTTTTTATTTCGTCGAGTTGATCGAGCAGCTGCCGTGCCCCCTGACTACGCTCGTCGGATAAACTTCGCGGCGATCCAACCGAGCAGTATCAACGCGGATAGAATGATCCAGTTGTAGCGATCGCCGTAAGTGACGCCGGGATAGTGATGGCTGATCATGATGAACACCACCGGCACTGCCATGAACGTGTTTTGCTTCGATCTCAGTTTGGCTTGCGCCGAGAGACGCTCGTCAGGTCTGCGACCCTCGTTGAGCGCGGCGATCATCCGTTTTTGCGCCGGCAGGATATGCATCCACACGTTAGCGGCCATGATGGTCCCAAACATTGCGCCGATGTGAATGTAAGCCGCGCGGGCGCTGAAGATCTTTGTGAGACCAAAAGCCGTTGCGACGATTAGAACATAGGACACCGCAGCGAACAGCTTCTCGTTACGACCCAGCGGCGAAAGCATCATTACGTCGTAAATGAACCCACCGGCGACGATCACTGCGATTCCCAACGCCACCGCCACGCCGATACTCAGCTCGCGCACGTCGGGATCGATCAAGGCGCCGCCGCCTAGATAATAAATCAGCACCAGCAATGCAAAGCCGCTGATCCACGTTGTAAATGCCTCCCAGCGAAACCAATGCAACGCGCGCGAAAGGAGATCCGGCACTTTCTTTCGCTCGACGACATAGAAACCGCCGCTATGGACCATCCACACTTGCGGCATAACGCCAGTGTTCAAAGCAGCTTTCTCTTCTTCCGTCAGCCGCGCGTCGAGCCATGTGAAGTAGTAGGTGGTCCCTACCCACATGATGCCCGCAAAGACGTGTACCCAACGAAGTATTAGATTGAGCCATTCGCTGAGGGTCGGGTCGAGGATCATTGTGCTTTGTACTTGGTGCTTTGTACTTTGCTTTCTATCAGAAGGTTACTCCAGAGTTTAGTAGCCCGTTAGGTAACGAAAAACTAAGAACAAAGTACCAAGTACAAAGCACTAGCTGCCGCGGTACGTCGAGTATCCGTAGGGACTGATGAGCAGCGGAACGTGATAGTGTTGGGATGCGTCGTCAACGTTGAACACTACCGTCACTTGCGGATAGAAACAGGCGATGCTGAGACCCGAAAAATACGGTTCGGTATCGAACACGAGGCGGTACGTGCCGTCGGAGATGGGCCGATCGACGAGAAAGAACGGTTTGACGCGACCGTCGGTATCGGTCCAGGCGTGGCTCAGTTCGGTCCAGGTCTCGTCTGTGTTCTGCGCCTCCAGGCTCACTGCGACACCGCTGGCCGGGGCTCCGCGTGACGTATCGAGTACATGGGTTGAGATCGTGCTCATTGGTGGTGCTCAGTTTACCAGCTTTTTGAGCCGTATTTCGGTAATCTTCGCTTGTTCGGCCGCCGCGATGGGAAGTTCGGCGTCGGGTTCGTTGCGAAGGCGCTCGCGAAGGATTTCGAGCATTTCGCCGGCCGATTTACCGGTCGCGCAAACGATGAATATGAAGCCAAACTTTTCTTCGTACTCGCGATTCAACTGGGCCAGCGCATCAATCGTGTCTTGATTGGCCTCGCGCATGCCGGACTGTTCTTGTCCGGACCACTCCTTTGATTGCGTCGCAACCGGTTCGGCCGCTTTCTTTTCCCCAATCTTCGGGTGGCTGTGAAACGCTTCGAGCCAGTCGGAGTGGTCCAGCATCCACCACATTTCGTTAGCGAGCAGCGTCAGCCCTTCGACGGTTGTTGCGTACTCGCGAAGCTGGACCATAGCTTGCGCCCACCTTTCCGAGCCGCAGCACTTTAGAAACTCTTTTAGCGCATCGTCGGCTGGCAATGCCTGCAACCACGCAAGAGTCGCTGCTTTCTCGCCCTGCATCAGTCAACTAGTTTCCCGTAAATGCGCAACCTGCTGACGCCGCCGTCCGGGTAGATGTTGAAACGAATGTGCGATGCCACGCCGTTATCCGACAATTCGCGATCGAAATAGTGTCGCGTATGAGCTTGTAACTTTGTGCGTGGTAAAAGGCTGGTCCACGCAACGGAAAGATTCGAAAGATCTGCTTGCGCGTCGGTGGTGTAATAAGTTTCCAGTGAACAGCTCTCGGGGAAGTTGCCTTTAAAATGGGACGTGTCTATCTCGACGGAACGAATCAGCCCTGGCCGTCCGAGTTTGATAATAGCCCAATCGTGGCCTGGACCACGACGGCGTTTTGTTTCCCATCCGTCGCTCATGTTCGCGGCGCGGCCCGGCATGATCAGGTTATGACGATGACCGAAGAACATGTCGCTACATGAGACGACGAGCGCGCCATTCTCTGCTGCGGAGAGATCGATGTCGCCGCAGGACCGTTTAAGCCGGTCCCAGTCGGGAGAGACGATGCCGTAGACACGTAAACGAGCGACGCCGCCGTCGGGGTAGATCTTCAAACGCAAGTGCGTGACGCGCTCGTCGTATTCGATCGGAAAATGGTTTTTACTGTCGCCGGCAAGTGGCATCTGCGGTAACAGCGGAATCCATTGAACCGACTCGTGCGTCAATTCCTCCACCGTCGGCAAACCGTCGAATGTCGCGCCCTCGAGCGAACAATGCTCGGGGTAATTGCCGAGGAAGTGACTCGTGTCAACGGTGATGCCGCGAACAATCCCGGGCAAGCCGAGACGGATGATGCACCAGTCGAACCCGGGGGTGCGTCGCCGGCGGCTCTCCCACCCGTCCATCCATTTTCCGCGATCGGTGTATTCGCCTTCGCGCCAAACGGGTGCGCTCGCCTTCAACAGATTCTCTTTGGGTGCAAAGAAATCGTCGTTGGCAAACAACACCGTTCCACCAAGTTTTTCCGAAGCGAGATCGATTAGTTCAGTGAACATAGCCACAAAAAGGCACAAAAAGCACAAAGAGAAAAGTCAAGTCAGAATATACTTTCTGATATCCAGTTTTGGACCACCAAAGTTAATCAGCAGGCCGTGTTGAATTCTCGTGGCCCTGAGATAACCTAACAGTTGTGCAGTGTGAGCATCAACCAAAGTGCTACAGCTCTTTATTTCGCAAATCAGGATTCGTTCGATGAGGATATCCGTCCTTAATAGACCTAGAAGCGTTTCGTCTTCGTCAAATACTCGCACGCATTGCTGCTGCTCGACTCGAATCCCCTGTTTCCTAAGACGATGTGCTAATGCGTTCTCATAGATCTTTTCCGTAAAGCCGCTACGCAAATACTTGTGAATCTCATAGCTGGTTTCTCTTATCACATCGGACAAGGTGAAGATATTCCCGTTGTGAGGAACGGTATCCATAATGCCTCCAGTCTGTTTTGTGCCTTTTGTGCCTCTTTGCGGCTAATTGTCTCACAAAAGCAAAACCCCCATCGGCTCCGCTTCTAACGTTCGGTCATCGTAGATCTTCCTACCGCGCAGAAAAGTCTTGCGCACGACGCCGTTAAGCCGTTGGCCGTCGTATGGTGTGAGGTGGTGGCGGTGATGAAGGTCAGCGGCGTTGACCGTGAACTCTCGGTACGGATCCCAGATGACGATATCGGCATCGTGACCCAAGGCAATCAATCCCTTGCGTGACTCCAGATTCACTTGCCGCGCTGGATTCTCACAAAGCCACTTCGCAAGATCGCGAAACGAATACCCACGCCGCTGCGCTTCGGTCCAAACGATCGGCAACCGCAGTTGTACCGACGAAATGCCACCCCACGCAGCGAGAAAGTCCCCTGACTCGCGCATCTTCATCGTCACCGGACACGGCGAATGGTCCGAAACGATCATGTCGATAAATCCGTCTGCCAAACCATCCCATAACCCTTCCCGATTCCCGCGTTCGCGAATCGGTGGACAACACTTAAACTCCGTCGCACCAAGCGGTATGTCGTCCGCAGCAAAGAAAAGATAGTGCGGGCAAGTTTCGGCGCTGATCGCAACACCCTGGTTCCGCGCTTCACGCAATAACGGAACCGCGTCAGACGACGACAGATGAACGATGTGCACACGTGTGCCAAACTCGTCGCTCAAACGAATCATCAGTTCGACCGCTTCATTCTCAGCAGCTCGCGGTCGTGAATCGAGAAACGTTCGATAATCATCACCCGACCCGGTTGGACCAGCGCGATCGATCGGCCCCGGCAATTCAGCATGGACTATCAACAAGGCGTCGAGCCGCGCGAGCGCCGGCATCGCTTCGCGCAGATCTGCCTCAGTAACGTGCTGAAACTCGTCAACGCCGGACGGCACCAGAAAACATTTGAAACCAACTACGCCCGCTTCAAGCATTGGCGCCAGTTCGGCAGTATTACCGGGTACGACGCCACCCCAGAAACCGACATCGACAAAGCACTTGTCTCTCGCTTCATCAAGCTTCGTGCGAAACGCGTCGAGCGTCGTAGTCGCGGGAATCGAATTGAGCGGCATGTCGATGAGCGACGTGGTTCCACCGGCAGCAGCGGCTGCTGTTGCGTGCTGAAAACCCTCCCAATCCGTACGGCCGGGCGCGTTAACGTGCACGTGCGTATCAACCAGTCCAGGCATGATGATGGAAGTTTCATCAGCCTCGACCAACGCGCAGTCGCCGGCGATCTCATCATAGCCACGCAGGGATTCGATAACTCCATCGCGAATATGGATCGACTGAGCGCCGATCGAATCCGGCAACACAACCTTTCGCCCGCGAATAATCAGGTCCGGACTGGACATGAAGATCAAGTAAAGACCGGCGGCGGTGGTGGAATGTCTGGCGGCACTGCAGTCTGACGCAATCCGAAGATCTGCTCGTAAGCGACGGCCATCGCCGAATAAGTGATTGGCAAGACGAAGTACACACCGACAATGCACATAAGGAGGCCCGCCATGCTCAACAGAAAATTCAAGAAGACCATTCCCAGCAGTCCCCAGAAGTTTGCGAACGCGCCTCTGAAACTCATCTTCACCGCGTCAAGCCCTTGAAGTCCGCGATCGACGATCAGCGGGTACACAAACATAAAGCCGATCGAGAGGAACATGATCAACCCAATCACAGCCACCCAAAACACCGCATACACGACAAATACAATCAGCATTGCAAAACCATTCGGTTCACTATTAGCTTGCGAGAGCATTGCGAAAAGGAAGAATACGTAGAACAGCACGTAAGATCCGACAACCAGGCAAATTATCGGTACCACGTGGATCAGCGTCGCGAGAATGCTTTGGCCAAGGTATTCGAAACCCTTGAACAACGTTCCGAATTCGACGAATTCGCCTCGCCGCATTTTAAAGAACGTCAGAAACAGCCCACACATCATTGGTCCCATCAGTATTCCGAACGGGACGGCCGAGGCAATCATCCAGCCGACGATGACCATGCCCAGGATCAACCAGTACTGGTTCTTGATCAGGTTCCAGCCACCTTTTATGCACTCGACGGGACTAACTGCGTTTCGATTGAACTCGACCGGAGGGACAGTTGCCATTTGTTTTTCCTTAATGGGTCAGATTGTTGCGAACTTCTGGTTACGGGAGCGGTCGCACAGGCGCACTGACAGCTCTGGGTCCACGCATTGGTCCCATAGAACCTCGGTCCATGCGAAAGAACATAGGCACGCGCCGCGGCGACAGAACGGAAGAGTAACTGCCGCCGTAGGGCGAGCGAAAGTACGCCGAAAAGAAAGGCACGAATGTGTACTGACCTGCCGCCTGGGGTTGATACCAAAAGCCCGTGTTTTTGAAGCGACGGCGGCGCAATTGGCCCAGACGCGTGGCCATGACCGAGCCGGTGAAATGCTGACCTTCACCACGATGCTGGCTCCACACATCGAAGTTGTCGGTGATCTTCCGATCGCACTCAAACGTGTTTCCGCCGCTGATAATTCGACAAGAGCCGATGGATCTCTCGTGAATCAGGAGCTTGCCTTTGCGAACGATGATCTCGTCGGTGCTCGGCCTGGCATTGATGCGGTAATTGCCTTCTTCGGCGACGACGCCGGAACTCGATGGTCCACTGATTGCGATCTCGGGAAGTTCCTTTCGATCGAAACGCGCAACGTCGAGTATCGCGGACCCCCGCAACACTTTGAACGCGATCGATTCGTGCGACAGTTGTTCGAGTAAGACTTCCGATTCAACGTCGATTCTCAGATAAAGATCGGGAAACATCGTTAACTCAGCGAAGCTGTGGCGGGTGGTGCGCACCTTGTCGCCGGGTACGAGTATCGACTTGTCGGTCAACTCCTGCCACGGGTTATCTCCGGAGCTGAATTCAACTCCCATTTCGACGAAATTCACCGCGCCGGGCCTCGCAGAAACCACATGAGGATTGCCGCCGCCCCTTTGGTGGGAAGCGGGTATATCGACCATCGGTTCACGCCCCTCTTTCTTCTTCGCCCATGGAGAGTCTTTCTTCAGTGCGTGATTTGCTTCGATCAGTTTTTCTGAACGTTCACGTCCCCATTTGTCAAAAGCGTCTTCTGCTTTTACGTCGAGCTCGCTGACGTTGACCGATCCTCCTGCGGCAATAGCTGCCCGTTTTTCCTTCACGCGTCGTCCGTCGATCAAAGCCTCGCCTTTGCGAACGATCAGTTCCGTGCGTCCGTCCGCGGTGTTGATGCGGAACACTCCGGGCTGCGTAATGAAGACTTCGGCGTTCGGGGTAATCACACGTATTAGCTCAAAACCCTGCTTGAGTGTTTCGAAGAAATCTGAAGTGTCCTCCCAATCGTTCTTCAGCAGCTCGAAACTCAGCGTGCCCTTGTTCAGGAGAAACTTCAAACGATCGAAACGATCGTCGATGAAGTGGCATTCTGTGTTTACACCGGCGCGCAGGAGATTTCCGGGTTGCAGCAAGAGCTCGACCCGCGCGTTCGCCCCCGTGCGCAGCGTGTCCGCCTGCTTCAATTCGAGATCTGTTTCAACACTGAACTTCGCGTTTTCGCGGACGTAGACGACATCGCCTTCCACAGCATTTGCGCGCAAGCCGCTGAGGACCGCCGGAATGTTTGAAATTTGTTCTTCCGGGTCCTGGTCCTGCGCCGGAATGTGCACCACAAGAGTTGCTGAGAGGAATAGTAGTAACACTGTGCGACGGTAGTTTGTCATGCTCGTCCGGTTACGATTTCAGCGTTGCCACAAAGTCAGCGAGTAAGTTCAAAGCGACTTGCAGACGGTAGTTTGCAGTCGATCGAATGTCGTCAATGGGAGAGATCTCGCGACGCAAGGTAGTCTGCGCCGATTTCAGCGTCGCGGCGTCGGGCGGTTGGCCTTTCAGCGCGTTTTCAGTGTGCACGCAGCGGACGACGATCGGAGCTACGCTGCCGACAGCGATGCGTACGTCTTCGATTTGGCCGCTGTTCGTGCGCGCCGTGGCGGCAAAGCACACTTTAGAGATAGCCTGCGCTTTTCGCGTTCCGACTTTGCGATAGTAATGGGTCGCGCCGGTGGTTTGCCGCGGCAACCGGATTCTCGCCAGCAGTTCGTCAGGGCGAATTAGCGTCTGCTTGTAGCCGGTGTGAAAACCCAGATACGGCAACCAACGCGAACCCTGCGTTGAGACTAACTCAACTTCGGCATCGTAGGCGAGCAGCGCAGGTGGTGAATCCGCTGCCGGTGAAGCATTAACGATGTTGCCGCCGAGTGTGCCACGGTTCTGGATTGCGAGGCCGCCGGTTTCGCCGGCTGCCAGGCACAGCATCGGAAACTCGGTGCGCAAAATTGGATGCGTTTGAACGTCGGTGTAGGTTGTTAGCGCGCCGAGTCTGACGTGATCGTCATTTACTTCGATTCCGCGTAGCTCCGCCAGTTGCCAAATGTTGACGTAGTTGCGATGGTCCAACCTTCCGGCTTCGAGTAGGACCATAAGATCAGTGCCGCCGGCGAACGGCCTCCAAACTCCAGGTTCTTTCGCGAGCAATGAAAGAACATCCTCGAGCGAATGTGGTGTGTTTAGCTGATAGTTTGGTATGTAGGATCTCATTGAATCGCTTTGATTACGGATTCAAATATCTTCATGTACCCGGTACAGCGACACAGATTTCCCGCTAGCGCCGTGCGAATATCAGCTTCCGTTGGCCGTGGATTGCGTTCGAGCAGATCGACTGCGGCCAACACCATTCCGGGCGTGCAGATGCCACATTGCGCTCCCCCATGATCGATGAATGCCTGCTGAACGGCGTGAAGTTCTGCCTCTCCGGCGACACCCTCGATCGTAGTGATCGCGCAGCCATCAACCTGAGCAACCGGAACCAGGCAACTATTAACGATCCGGCCGTCGACATTGACTGTGCACGCGCCACACTCCCCCTCGCCGCAACCCTCCTTTGTCCCGGTAAGTTGCAACTCCTCGCGCAACACGTCCAATAGTCGCGCCATCGGAAACACTTCCACGCGGTGCTGCCGGCCGTTAACCTTGAACGAGACTTCGCGCTTGTTCATGTCGTTCCATCAACACTTCGGGCATGAGTGGGATGTGGGTGAAACTAGTTCCGGTGGCGTTTTCAATGGCGTTCAGAATTGCCGGGGCCGCTCCGTCCATCGGTAATTCTCCGATACCTTTTGCTCCACCTGGTCCATAGGGGTACGGATTCTCTTCGAAGTAGACGCGAATCGGAGGGATGTCGACCGGCGTTGGAATGATGTAGTTGGTCATTTGGTTGTTGAACATGCGGCCGTCTTTCCAGACCACATTTTCAAACAACGTGAAGCCAATGGCCTGCGCCACGCCGCCTTCGATCTGTCCAGCCGCGAGCACCGGATTCAGCACGCGCCCCACCTCCTGCAACGCTACAAAATCTTCGACTCGCGCTTCGTAAGTCATTTCGTCATACGAAACTTCGGCAACGTAAACAGCCCATGCGTAAGCACCGTACGCATCGCCCTGGTACTTATCGTCGTCCCAGTAAATGTTAGGTGGTGGTTGATAGTTCGCGGAAGCCTTCAATGGACCAAAGCGCGTGATGTAGTCGCGACAAGCGGCGCGAAAGTCTGACGCCGTGTAACTATCCGTCAGTAACCCGGCGCCAATCAACGTCTGCTTCAACGCTGTCACGGCGGACTCCACCAGTTTGCCGACAACCATCGACGTGCGTGAAGCGACGGTTGGTCCACTATTTGGCACGCGCCCGGTGTCAGGCTGAACGATCTCGATCATGTCGAAGTCGATCCCGAGAGCTTCGGATGCGATCTGTGAAAAGATCGTGTTTGTTCCCTGGCCAATTTCGGTGCTCGCCGCGAGGATCCGGACCTGTCCGTCGATCGTAGCTTCAGCGGAGACGACCGACTGCAAATAAACTTCGCCGGACCCGGTGAACCCTGCGCCGTGCATGAACGTCGCGAACCCAATGCCGCGCTTCTTGCCAAACCGACCATCACCGTTACGGGTGTTTTCATGTGCGAACCGTTCAAGTTTTGCGTGGTAATCGCTCAACTGAAGCGCACGATCCAACAAACTGTTCATATCGACGTGCTCGCGAATCACCTGACTCGTCGCCGTCGTTTCTCCTTCACGAATAAAGTTGCGGCGGCGAAACTCTTCCGGCGTTAGACCAACGGCGCGAGCGACGTGGTCCACGTGACGCTCGAGCGCGAAAATACTTTGTGGCGCGCCGAAGCCCCGAAACGCCCCGTGCGGCGGCACGCTCGTCGCGACTGCGCGGCTGTGAATCCTGACGTTGGGACATAAGTATGGTCCAGCGGCGTGAATCGTGCCGCGCGAAAGCACCACGGGCGAAAGCGTGCAATAAGCCCCGCCGTCGATCGTGAAGTCGATCTCCATCGCGAGCAGCTTGCCGTTTTTCGATACCGCGGTCTTATGACGGGTGCGCGACGGATGACGTTTGGTCGTAGCCACCATGTCTTCAGCGCGGTCGTACACAATCTTCACCGGTTTACCAGATTTCCACGCCAACAGCGCGGCGTGGCCGGCGATCAGGGAGGGGTATTCTTCTTTTCCACCGAAGCCGCCACCGGTTTCCGTCTGAATGATGCGAATCTTCGCTTCCGGCAGATCGAACAACTTCACGAGCGCTTTGTGAACGTAGTAAGGACATTGCATCGATCCCCAAACGGTCACCCCTTCCGCGGGATTCGCAATCGCAATCGCGCCGTTGTTTTCAATGTAGAGTTGTTCCTGCGCGCCGGTTTCGTACTCGCCTTCGACGACGAAGTCAGCGGTAGGCCACGCTTCGTCGACGTTCCCTTTGTCTACCAGAAACTTCTTGAAGACGTTGTCTTCGCCCCAAACGACTTCTTTCTTTGCGAGCGACTCTTCGAGTGTAAACACTGCGGGCTGTTCGTCGATATCGATCGTGATATTGCGCCGCGCTTCTTCGACCAGATATTTGTCTCGATGCGCGATCAGCAGCACGGGTTCTTCGGCATGGTTAACGAAGCCGTTTGCGAGATATGGCTGATCGTTTAGAAGGAGCGCGACGTAGTTTGCGCCGGGAATGTCTTTGGCCGAGACGACTGTGAACTCATCCCAGGGAATGTTGTCGCCGAAAGTGATGTTCGTAATGCGCCCGCGCGACGCTGGACTGCGAACGGTCGCACCGTGCAGCATCTCGGGAAAGGAAAGGTCGTCGATATACAACGCCTGTCCCGTAACCTTCTTGCGGCCCTCCTTTCGAGGGACCGATTTACCGATGGGATGACCCATGCCTTTATGTTTTTGTTCCTTTGAACCTTTTAGCGCCTTCTTGTGGCTACGGTTTCGCGATGACTAACGGGTTTGCTTCCAACTCGCGGCGATAGAATACACGCGGGCGTTGCACAGTGCGCTGCTGCGGATCTGCGACGTCCGCTTCGCCTTCAGTGAACGCGATCTGAATCCCAAGCCCACGGCCCTGCGCCATCTTTTCTTCCTGCATCCGAGGCACACGTTCAGTTGCAAAGTTAAGCCACTCGCGCGCGATTAGCACGCCGTCCTTCGGCTCCGCGTCTGCGACTGGCGTTTTCAGTCCTTCTTCAACCAGCGCGTACGTCAAGTACCCATGGCCCAACTGCGCCGCCTCGAGCGCCGCCTGAAAACTCTGCGCGGCCGTCAGGATATACATCCCCTTCTCGTACGCGAGCTGCGCCAAACCTTTCGAGTTCATTGGACCACGACGCTTCTCCTCCGCCTCGAGCGCTTGACCTGAATTGCACGCATCGATGATCAGTAGAAGATGTCCCGCATCCAAACCTTCAACGGCCGCTTCCAGCTCGACGTCTGAAATACTATGCGACAGCATCGTCTTCAAACCCGCTTCCGTCAATTTCGTGCGGTCGCCCGTGTAACCGAGATCGTGTGGAATCAGATAGAAGCGCTGCGCCTGCGCGGTTCCATGTCCCGCGTAATAAATGATCACTGTGTCTTCGGGTTCTACACGTTTGAGTCCGTCGCCGGGACTGGCCTTGAGGGTCGGCGGTCCAGGCACACCGGTGAGCCGTTTGATGACGGACAGAATATTCTCCTTCGTGGCGTTCGCGTCGAGCAGTTCGATAACTTCGACGCGCTCGAAGCCGCCGAGCTGCGTTTGCTTGCGACGCATTTCGTCGCCGAAGCTGCGCGCATCAGCGACCGCGTACTTCAGATTGTACTGAGGGTTAGCGTATTCATTTACTCCAACGGCGATGATGTAAGCAGTGCCTTTCCGTTTCAGGCTATCCGCGCCTGCAAACACGAGTGGCGAATCCTTGCTCTTAACATTGTCGCGATTGAACGCATAAGCCACGAGCCGATTCGGCCCGGCTGTGACAGTAATCTCCTGCTCAAGCGACACTGAGGCCTGCCCGTTTAGCACGTCGCCGCGCCACACCTTTACCAACGATCCATTGCGAAACAGACGCAGGTCGCGCGCGCCGCTTCCTTTCGGATTGTCCTTGTCAGCCGGCGCGTCAGTGACGTCGATCTTCACCTTAACCATGCGCGACGCAATTCCCGATTCCGCCGCGGGTGGTCCAACCAGCGACAACTTCACAACCGGCTGGCGCCGATCTTTCTTCGAAACGTCTTGCGCCACGCGCGGGCGTTTTCCATTAAAAACGTCAGCCAGTAGTCCGGGATAGTAGAACTCGTTGAAGAACCACTCGATCGGCGCGACGTTGAACGTCTCCTGGTTGTAACGCCAGAGGATCTGGTTCCAGGAAACAGGCGTGCCGTCAAACAGGCCCTGCGGCGTGACTACCATCCACTCGCTACCGTCGTCGAGCGAGATCAACGTCAAGAGGTGTTCGCCGCTTTTTGTGTCCCACAGAAACGTGCTGCCATCGTCGCTCGCAGACGCGAGCAATCGTCCATCGGGAGTGAAATCAAACGATTCAATATTCGAGGTGTGGCCCGTCAACGTTCGGACTTCACGACGGTTCTCCACGTCCCAGATCTTGATCGTGTTGTCAGAGGCAGCCGAGGCGATGAACTTTCCATCGCGGCTGAAGACGAGTTTAGTAACGCCCCGCCCATGTCCTTTCAGCACACCAATTTCACGCCCGCTTGTGACGTCCCACAGTCGCACCTGACCGGTGGTTTCAACTTTGAAATCCTTCATGATGTCGGAGGCATCCGGTTGCTTTGAACCTTTCGAACCCTTTTGCGGACGCTGCCCACTCATTGCTCCGCTCATGATCGCCGCAAAATCGATGTTCGCTTTCGACTCGAAGCCACCGGTTGCGAGCACGCGTCCATCGCCACTAAAAGCAAGCGACTTCTGGCCCATCGTGCCGGAAGAGATCATTCCAAACGAGTTGTTCATAATGGCCGTGAGGTCGCTCATGTTCGGCATCGTGGGCATCTGGCCGGGCTTAATGTTGCCGGGATTAATACCTTGCGTCATTCCGATGATCGGCGACGATGTCAGATCGCGCAACTTGCTGCCCGACTGTGCGTCCCACGTCGAGATCTCGCCCATCTGTCCAATCGTTGCGATCGCGCGCCCGTCCCTACTGAAGGCGGCGTCAATGGGAGTGTAAGTAGAGACGAGCGTCCGAAGCTCACGACCCGTCTTTACGTCCCAGAGCTTTAGTGGCGTGGCTTGCAAGTGCGAAACAGAGGTCGCTGTTTGCGGTTGAGAGAAGTCTTGACCATAGGTGACTGCGAGTACCGTTGCGTCCGGACTGAAACGAAGGCGCTGTACGATGATGGCGGCACTTCCGGAAGGCTTAAGCGTGTGCAGCAGCTGTCCGCTCGCAACGTCGACGATCAGCACAGCGGAGCTGTTCGGCCACATCGCTGCTAACAAGCGGCCGTCGGGACTCGTAAAACCCCACGTTTTTTCCGATGACTTCGCGGCCAGCCGCAGTCCACGTCCCGTGCGCAAGTCCCAGCGAGTGCGATCCCCCGTGTAAAGTTGCATCCCGTCAGCGCTGAACGCGACGTTGAATGCCATGTTGGTGCGGCCCGTCAGGTTTGCAGTCTGTTTTCCGGTCTCGGTCTCCCAAAGGATCACCTCGGTGTCGAAACCACCCGTGGCGACGCGTTTTCCGTCTTCGCTGAAGTTAACAAAGGCGTCATTCTGAGGGACGAGACCGGTGTTCGGGGCCTTCAAACTTGGCAACTCGCGCAACGAAGCCACGTCCCAGATACGAATGTTGTAACTTTCAGACAAGGCGAGCAGGCGGCCGTCGCGACTGAACTTTACCAGGCAGAAGTCTTTCGCAGTTCGTGCGAGCTCGCGATCTGTTTTAGCCGAGAGGTCCCACAGTTTGAAGCGACGTTCGAGGATCCCGGAAACCAGCAAACGTCCGTCTGGAGTGAAAGCCACTTGCAGGCTGTCGATCCGATCGTCGGGAAGTTTGAAGCGACGACTCTCGCGCCCGCTCGTGAGATCGATCAACTTCACTTGCTCGTCGGATTCGTCACTAAACATCGCCAACTGATTACCGTCGGGCGAAAGGGCAATCCCGCCGTCAGTCCCGTTGAAGCCAGCAAGCACGCCCGTAATGTTAGTTTGCAGAGTGCGCAGTTCGCGGCCCGTTGTCACATCCCAAACCCTTGCGGCATCGCTGACGATGACGATCTGATTGTTCGCAGCGAACCCAATAAAGTAAACACCGATCGCAGCAACGAGAGAACCTTGCGGACCGGCAAGCGTTTGCAGCTCACGCCCGGTCAATACGTCCCAAATCTTCACTGAATTGTCCGCGGTCGCCGTGGCGATCAAACGACTGTCACGACTGAACGCTACATACGGAGCGATGCCCGGTGCGTTCTGTCCGCTACTGGATATATCGCGCAGCTTGCGACCGGTGGCAATTTCCCACAGCTTAATCGTGTTGCTGCGGAAGGTCGTGGTGGCGAGCAGGCGTCCATCAGGACTGAAAACCAGTCGCGTCGCGCCGTAGAAATTGTTATAGCCCGTTTGGAGCACGAGTTCGGGTTTTGCTTCTCTCGGTTGTTGACCTCCTTGTGACGCTGATGTCGAGGTACCACCTTGAATACCAAGACCACGCTGATCAACCGGTGTGGGACTCGGCGCCGGATTCTGGGCCAACGCCGTGATTACACTCGACACAATTACGATGATTAGAACGATGTTTCTCATAGCTTGTCTGTCCACGTTGAATGCTCGAGCACTAACAACCCGATGGCAATCAGCGCCAAAACGTACATGACTGGATGAATATCTCTCCGACGGCCAACCACAAGATAAAGGCCAACATGCGCAATGAAGCCCCAGAGTATTCCCTGGGTGATCGAAAAGGTCAGGGGGATGAGGATTATAGTCAAAAACGCCGGAAGACCTTCCTCGATTTTGACGAAGTTTATGGCCGCTACGCTTTTGAACATCGCAGCGCCGACCAGCACCAGTACCGGCGCGGTCGCAAAAAGGGGCACCATCCCCGCCAGCGGGGCGAGGAAGAAGCACGGGAGAAAACATAGCGCCGTAAAAACGGCCGTCAAACCGGTACGACCGCCTACGTTGATACCCGCGATGCTTTCGATGTACGCCGTGCCTGACGATGTTCCCGCCAGTCCGGCGCCGAAGGTAGCAACCGAATCGACAATCAGTCCCTGGCGCAAATTCTTCGGATTTCCGTCTTCGTCTAGAAGGCCGGCGGCGTGTGAGACGCCCATAAATGTGGAGATCGAGTCGAAGAGGTCGGTGAAGAGTATGGCGACGATCGCAGGCAACAACGAAAGCTTCAGCGCACCGACGATGTCGAGTTTGAGAAAGACTGTGTGGAAGTCGGGAGAGCTGAAGAGTTGCGGTGGAGCGGTGATATGGCCGCGCAGCAGAGCGAGCACGGTGACGACAAAGATGCCCGCGAGATACGCGAGCGAGCTGCCGCGAATTATCAGGAAGACGATAACCGCCATTCCGATGACGGCGATCAGTGTTTTTTCGTCGAGCTTGCCGAGTTTGACCAGCGTGACAGGGTCGCCCGTAATCAATCCAGCATTCTTAAGACCGATGAAGGTGAGAAATATTCCGATACCGGCTGCGGTACCGATTCGGAGTTCTGACGGGATTGCCTTCGCGATCGTTTCACGGACGGGTGTTATCGAGATCAAAAGAAAGAGAACGCCTGCCCAGAAGACGATTCCGAGCGCGGTCTGCCACCACACACCCTGCGTTAGGATGATCGTGAACGTGAAGAAAGCGTTGATGCCCATGCCGGGGGCTACGCCGAACGGGAGTTTGGCGTATAGACCCATGAGCAATGTCATCGTGAAACAGAGTAGTACGGTCGCGGTCAGCGCACCGCTGAATGCGATGCCCGTTCCCGGAGTCGAGAGGATGGAAGGATTCACGATCACGATGTAGGCCATCGTGAAGAAGGTAGTAATTCCGGCGATTGCTTCCGTGCGGATGTTTACCGGAGTAGGGGCGGCCGGGGTCGTCATCAGCGGGAGAGATTAACAGACTTTTATCTGTGTTTCCCCTTGTGAGAGGTCAGTAAAAAGGGTGGTGTCTTAGTTTGTAGCATTCTCTGCGTACACCTGCGGTTCTCTTGCGACTCTGCGGTAAAAGAACCGTGAAAACATATAAACGCAGAGACGCGGAGAACCGCAGAGAGATACACAGAGGAAATTAAGACACCAGCGCAAAAAGGAATTTTTGGAATACCTAAAAAAAACAACAACCCAGAGTCGCTCGCGACTCCGGGTCGTTGCTTGTTCAGCCTGGCAAGGAGTTCCCCAACTTCTGCCGGCCGATTTCCGCTTGTTCCCTTGCTTGCTCTACTGGGCGACGATGGCCACGACAGTACTACTGGTCGAACGCCTCATCGCTTTTTGCGTTGCACGCTCGGCCCGCGTTTTGGTTGCGGCAAGACTCGTCGTGTCACCGGCCAGTTGTGCTTGCGCGAAAAAGTAGTGGTCGCCATAGCGGCGAAAAACAAGTTTCGCGTTTTCGGCGGGTGCACAGTTGACGCCGGCAGTCTGGACGATTGCGCTCACGCGCCCGTTTTCACTCCTTATCTGCAACGTTTTGCGATCGGAAGTAGGATTCAGAATTCTGACGGTGTAAACACCTGCCGGCAGAGCCTTCTCACCCACGGTGAACGCAAACGGAATGTCCGCACGCATCGTTGGTGAGACGCTTGTTTGGCCATGGCCACTGATTGAAAAAACTCCGCAGACAATGATGATTGCAATGGTCAAATGAAGATGGCTTTTCATGGCTAAACCTCCTGAAAGTTATCGTGCGGCCAACGTAATTGCTTTTGGCCTTCACTAACTTACGCGCACGTTGTCGGCCGATTCCCTCACTGTAGGAAAATTATTTGTTGTAGAATTTGGCTCGGTTTTTTAAGGCAAATACACGGGCCAGACGGGTTGACGATGGAATCACCGGAAGGCATCACGCAGCTTTTGATCGATTGGGGTAAGGGCGATCAGGCGGCGCTTGACCGGTTGATGCCCCTCGTTTATGCGGAGTTACGTCGTTTGGCAACAAACTACTTGCGCCGCGAACGGATGGGCCACACGCTACAGCCTACGGCTTTGGTGAACGAGGCTTATCTAAAGCTGGTCGGCCAGAAGAACGCGAAGTGGCAGAACCGAGCGCACTTTTTTGCGATTTCGGCGCAGTTGATGCGTCGGATTCTGGTGGACCACGCGCGCCGGCACCAGGCGGAAAAGCGGGGTGGTTCTGGTCAGCAACGACTTTCAATTACGAGCGCCGAAGAGATTATCGCTCAACCGGTGGTGGATCTGCTGGCGCTAAATGAAGCGCTGGAGGAGCTATCGAAAATGGATCCTCAGCAGGGCCGGATTGTCGAGTTAAAGTTTTTTGGCGGTCTTTCCATCGACGAAACCGCCGAAGTGATGGGCATCAGTCATGCGACCGTGGAACGAGAGTGGAAATCGGCCCGCGCATGGCTCCGCCGCCAGCTTGAATAAATCTGAGCGGCTTCGCCACCTGATGTGACACGGCATAGCCGTAAGTCGCATACAAGCTTTCCGTAGTGAGGGAATTGGAAGATGTGTGCCGCGTATATAGCTAGAGGAGTGTAATAAGGACGGATGACCCCGGAACGCTGGCAACAAGTTAAAGAGATCTTTGATTCGGCGATCAAATACTTGCCGGAGCACCGCGGCGTCTTTCTATCGCAAGCCTGTCGCGGCGATGAAGAACTGCGTTCTGAAGTCGAGTCGCTGATTACGTCGCACGAAAAGGAAGGCAGCTTCATCGACGAGCCCGCCTATTACGCAGCCGCCGAACTGATCGGCAACGAACGTTCAGAACTTCCAGCCGGAGACACGATCGGCAATTACGAAGTGCTGTCATTCATCAGCCGCGGCGGCATGGGCGAAGTATATCTGGCACAGGACAAGCGGTTGAGCCGCAAGGTCGCACTGAAACTTCTGCCCGGCGCGTTCACTAAAGACGACGATCGACTCCGGCGATTCGAACAGGAAGCGCGCGCAGCGTCAGCGCTCAACCATCCCAACATCATCACGATCTACGAGATCTTCCAGGCTAACGCGACCCACGTCATCGCGACTGAGTTTGTCGAAGGTGAGACGCTGCGCCACCGGCTCGGACGGTCGTCCTTAAGCCTGAACGAAGCGCTTACCATTGCCATCCAGATCGCCGACGCGCTCGCCGCCGCCCACAAAGCAGGCATCATCCATCGCGACATCAAACCGGAAAACGTTATGTTGCGTCCGGACGGCTACGTGAAGATCCTCGATTTCGGACTGGCGAAATTGAGCGAGGAAACAACGGGTGTCGCAGCCGCCGAAGCGCCGACGATACAGGTACGCACCGGGGCAGGCTTCGTTCTGGGCACGGCTGGGTACATGTCGCCCGAACAGGCGCGCGGTCTCGTCGTCGACAATCGTTCGGACATTTTCAGTCTGGGCGCCGTGATGTACGAAATGCTCGCGCGACGCAAACCTTTCGAAGGCGAGACGCCGAGCGACACACTCGCTGCGATACTCAAAACCGAGCCCACACCAGTTCAGCATCTGGTGCCGCAACTTCCTGCGGAACTTGTTCGCATCATCAACAAGTCGCTGCGCAAGGATAGAGAAGAGCGCTATCAAGTCGTTAAAGATCTATGGCTTGATTTAAAAGCACTCAAGCAGGAACTGGAGTTTCAGGCAAAGCTCGATCGTTCGGTTCCTACAGAGAACGGCGACCGTTTCACGGGCGCGATGGATCACACACAAGCAACCACGACCGAAGCTCGAGTCGACCAAACGCAAACTCGCAGCGCCATCAACACGATCACGGAATCGTTAAGCATCGAGCTAAAGCGTCACAAGATCGGGGTTGCAGTTACTTTGGCGCTAGTGTTGGCGGTGCTGGGTCTTGGTGCTTTCGGAATTTACAAGCTCGCCAGTCGCAAGGCGGAAGTTGGCGCGTTTCAAAACATTCATCTCGCACGCCTGACAAATTCCGGCGACGTGATCGACGTGACGATTTCTCCCGACGGCCAGTTCATCGTCTACGTGCGCAGCGATAGAAACAATCAAAGCCTGTGGATCAGACAAGTTAGCACAGCCAACGACAAGGAAATCGTGCCCCCAAGTGCCGTTGGGTTTTTCGGTATAACTTTTTCTCCCAACGGCAACGATCTTTACTACGCCGTAAAAGCGAACCTAGATGCCGGCACGCTCTATCGCATCCCGACACTCGGCGGCTTGCCTGTGAAAGTGCTCGAGAAGATCGATGCCCCCATCAGCTTTGAGCCGGACGGTAAGCGCTTTGTACTGGTGCGTGGAAATTATCCAAACCCCGGCGAAAGCGCACTTGTGATCGCAAATGTCGATGGCAGCAATGAGCGGACGCTCGCCGTTCGCCAGCGTCCGGATCGCTTTTCACCTATCTTTTTCACCGGTCCTTCGTGGTCGCCGGACGGCAATCTAATCGCTGCCACCGTAATGACGTCTACCAGAGTGAATAATGTTGTATTGTTTTCTGTCGAAGACGGCAGGCAACAAGTGTTGACGCGCGAGCCATGGGCGTTTGCAAGCCGCGTTCAATGGCTACCTGATATGAGTGGTCTCCTGGTTGTCGCCGGTGACGGAGTCAACAACTCGCAACACTGGATACTCAGTTATCCCGACGGTGAAAAACGTCGAGTCACGAACGACCTGAGCGCGTATCGCGTGATAAGCCTGACAACCGGTGGCCAGAAACTCGCGACGATTCAGACCAACGGATTAATAAATGTTTGGGTCGCGCCCGAAGGAGATGCGGAGAAAGCGGTGAGGCTGGCCACGGGCAACGTTGGCTTCTATGCAGCCGCGGGAAATAATTTAGGCTGGACCAATGACAATCGCGTCATCTTCATGTCGAATGAGGGTGGCGTTCCCGATATTTGGATTGCCGATTCTAGTGGAGGCAATCGCAAGCAACTGACTACCAAAGGCGGCGGCAGCCCCGTTGCCTCAGCAGACGGCAAGTACATAGTTTTTGTTTCCGGACGCGATGGCCGGTTGGCTATTTGGCGAATGAATATCGACGGGAGCAATCCCGTTCGACTGAGTAATGGTCCGATCGACGTGTTTCCTTCACTGACGCCTGATGGCAAATCGGTGATTTACATCGACAACGGTGGCGCGATACCGACGATGTGGAAGATCTCGATCGACGGCGGTACACCTGTGCAGCTTTCAGATCATGTTGCAAGTTCTGCTGTCGTTTCACCCGACGGTAAACTGTTGGCTTACTCTTATCCTGAATCGCCCGATCCATTTGCCCCGCCCAATCGTGTCGCTGTGGTGAATTTTCCGGAGATGACGCCGGTCGCGACCTTTAATTTTGGTCCCAGCAGTACTGTGCCGACGCTGATCCAATGGAGCCCTGACGGCAAGTCGATCCTCTACTCCGTCAACAGAAACAGCGTTTCAAACGTGTGGAGTCAGCCGCTCGATGGTAGTGCGCCGAAGCAAGTCACTTCTTTCAAGGAAAGCTTGATGACCGGATTTGCGTGGTCCAAGGACGGGAAAATGTTTGCAGCGACGCGCGGAACGTTGATGCGCGACGCGGTATTGATCAGTGATATTAGATAGTTGGAGACAAACATGGATTTTCGTGTACTGCTGACCACTTTCGGAATCATCTTTCTTGCCGAGATGGGTGATAAGACTCAACTGGCGGCGATGACGATGTCGGCGCAAACGAAAAGACCATGGGCCGTGTTCATCGGCGCGAGTCTTGCGCTCGTTGCAGTGTCGGCGATCGGCGTGTTGGTCGGAGGCGTCATCGGCGAGTATGTTCCGCTGGTCTGGGTTAAGCGGGTCGCTGCGGTTGCGTTTATTGTAATCGGTCTGCTCATGCTGGCCGGAAAGTTTTAATGCCTCAAACTCCCCACAGCGAACGTCATTTCACGTCGAGTGAAGTTGTTCGCGACACCGTAATTGGAATGGCTGATGGTCTTACGGTGCCTTTCGCACTGGCGGCGGGTTTGAGCGGAGCTATCGATCAGACCGCCATCATCGTAACGGCGGGCCTCGCGGAGATCGCAGCCGGATCGATCGCAATGGGCCTCGGCGGTTACATGGCCGCGAAGAGCGACGCCGAACATTACGCTAAGGAACGCGAACGTGAGAAACGCGAAGTTGCCGAGATCCCGCATGAAGAGATGCGCGAAGTGGCGGAAGTCTTTCAGGCTTACGGACTCACTCCGGAGCAAACATGGCCGATTGTGCAGGCGTTGAGGAAACAGCCGCGCAACTGGATCGACTTCATGATGCGTTTCGAACTTGGCCTCGAAAAACCCGATCCTAAACGTGCCTTGACCAGTGCCCTCACAATCGCAGGCGCCTATGTCGTCGGCGGGCTCATTCCGCTCGCGCCGTACATCTTCTTGCCCACGACGTCGAACGCCTTGCCGCTTTCGATCGTGCTGACACTCATCGCCTTGCTGATTTTTGGCTTTGTGAAGGGGCGTTTTACAGGCACCAGGCCCCTCAGAAGCGCGCTGCAAACGGCTTTTATCGGCAGTGTGGCCGCAGGCGCGGCCTTTGCCATTGCCCGGATGATCGGCGGCTAATATAATTTCAGCAGTTTCAATCCGGCATCAAGATCAGAGCCCGGCAATACCAAGGAGGACACCGAATGGCCACCCAAATACAGCGCTCAACTACGCTCGATCGAATCGCGGAGCTTCTCGGAGCAGACGCTTCAAAGCTACTCGATTACTCGTCGCAGACAGTCCCGAAGGAGATGATTCAACTACCGGGACCGGACTTCATCGATCGCGTCTGGGCCATCTCCGATCGTCCCACCAGGGTCTTGCGTTCGATTCAGACACTTTTTGATAACGGCCGTCTGGCGGGCACTGGTTATCTTTCCATCCTTCCCGTGGACCAGGGCATCGAACACTCGGCCGGCGCATCGTTCGCACCAAACCCGCAGTACTTCGATCCCGAGAACATCGTCAAGCTCGCGATCGAAGGCGGCTGCAATGCTGTCGCCTCGACCTTTGGCGTGCTCGGTAGTATCGGAAGGAAGTACGCACATAAGATCCCGTTCATCGTAAAGATCAATCACAATGAGCTGCTTACGTTGCCAAACAAGTTCGATCAGGTGATGTTCGGCACCGTGCGGGAAGCACACAATCTTGGGGCGGTTGCAGTCGGCGCCACCATATACTTTGGTTCTGATGAATCAACGCGGCAGATCACGGAAATCAGCGAAGCGTTTGCCCAGGCGCACGAGCTCGGTATGGGTTGTATTCTGTGGTGCTACCTGCGCAATCCGAAATTCAAAACCACGGATGGCGACATGCACGCGTCGGCCGATTTGACTGCTCAGGCGAACCATCTCGGCGTCACGATCCAGGCCGACATCATCAAACAAAAACTTCCCGAACGAAACGCCGGTTACAAATCCGTCGAGACCGCGTTGGGTGGTTCCTACGGCAAAACACACAAGCTCGTTTACGAAAAACTCACCACCGAAAACCCGATCGATCTGGTTCGTTATCAGGTGGCGAATTGCTACATGGGGCGTTGCGGGCTAATCAACTCGGGCGGCGAATCGAAGGGCGCGAGTGACCTGGCCGAGGCAGTGCGCACAGCGGTCATCAACAAGCGCGGCGGCGGAATGGGACTCATCTCCGGCCGCAAAGCGTTCCAGCGTCCCATGAATGAGGGCGTTCAACTGCTGAACGCCATCCAGGACGTTTATCTTTCCGACGAGATTACCGTCGCCTAATACCTTGATCCGTGGTACCTCGACTGGGGTACACGGATCGTCCTCATCTTGCGATCCGAAGAGCCACAAGACTACGACGTCGAGCTGCTGAAGGCCGTCGCCGCCGGGGACGAGGCCGCCTTGGGGCAGCTCTACGACCGCTACCGCCTAATCCTGTTCGGCGTGCTCATGCGTATATTGAATAACCGCGAGGAAGCGGAAGACGTGCTCCAGGAGGTGTTTCTGCAGGTTTGGCGGCGCGCAACGGACTTCGATGCGAATCGCGGGAAACCGTTCACGTGGCTGGTTACGCTGGCCCGGAGCCGCGGCATCGATCGGTTGCGGGCACTTGCGTCTCGCGAGCGGGTGGCGGTTATGTCCGTTAGCGAAGCGTCTGAAGAAGTTTCCGACGCCGCCACGGATGCGATCCTGTCGGAACAACGCGGCATCGTAAATAGCGCCCTCTCTCAACTCCCCGAAGAGCAAAAGCGCCCATTGATGCTTGCGTATTTTGAGGGTCTGACGCAGTCGGAAATCGCTACGCAACTGGGGGCCCCGCTGGGGACGGTGAAAACGCGAATGCGCAGTGGCATGATGAAACTACGCGAACTGCTTTCGGCGAGGGGGCAGTATTTTGAGTAGATGAACTGCATTGCACAAAAAATGAGTTTTGGGAGGAGTCTTCTGCGCTTAACCGTCATTTCTACGCAGAGCCGCAAAGATACTGAGAGGGTCGCAGAGAAAACGAATCGATATGCGACTTTTTGTGCAAAGCTGAGCTGAGCAGCTGAGCTAACGATGGTGCACGACGACTACAAAGCGATGCTTCCGGCGCGCGCGCTTTCGGCGCTCGACGCGGAAGATGCGCGCGCGTTGAACCAGCATCTCAAGGAATGTAACGAGTGCCTCAGAGAACTGGCTGATTGGGAAAACACCGCGGCCGCACTGGCGCTCGGCACGAATCCAGCTGAGCCGTCGCCTCTTGTACGCGAACGAATCATGAACGCCGTTCGCGATAAGCAGCGGCCGGAAGCGTCACGCGTCGTTCCCTTCCCGCAAGAACGTAGTCGGGTTTGGACGTCGTTCGGCTTGATGGGAACCGTTGCCGCCGCTGTTCTCTTTGTCGTGCTCAGTCTTTGGATCGTGGTTCTATGGCAGCAGAACCGTGAGCTGCGTCAAAGTAATCGAACGCTGGCGAACGAGATCAGATCGATGGATCGTTCGAATCGATTTGTTGAAATCCTGAGTACCCCCGGCGCGAAAGTCACCGAGTTGCAAGGCAGTGGTCCGGCTTCAAACGCCAGTGCGCAGCTTGTTTACGACAGAACCGGGCGCGCGATGTTGCTGGCAAATGGCCTTCCACCAACTCCTGACGGCAAGGAGTATCAACTCTGGTTTATTGTCGGCAAGAACGCACCGATTCCCGGCAGGACCTTTGCCACCGACGACGTAGGGAGTGGAGCGTTGAGAGATGACGTTCCTCGGCAGGCAATGGATTCAGCAGTGTTCGCTGTTACGCTCGAACCAACCGGCGGCGTCGAGGCACCGACGGGCGCCATCTATCTCCGCAGCGCTCTATAAATCCAACCTCGCGGACCGTGCATCTGGGGCGAGCTTCGCGCTTTCGCCACGAATCTGAAAAATATTGTTGAGAAACAATGACGACAAGAGTGTTGTGATCTGCGTCGGTTTGCAGACAGACACGGATCGCACATCTTGAGTAAAGCTGTTAGACTTCAGACCACAGCTGAGGGTAAGTAGAGTAAACGGTAATGAATACGGGAGAGCGGAAAAAAGAACCCGAGCTCGATAACTCGGTATCAGATTCTACCGGTCAATACGACCTACGGTTCCTGCTGTGGCGACAGTTTTGCGCGCAGCAAGGGCTTTCGGTTGATACCCTCCCCAGCCAGTTGAACGACGATCAAAAAGATCTGTGGGAAGAAATGAAGGCCAAACGCCTGAAGTCCTAAAACGGACCACCGGCCCGCCAGTAGTTTCCAATCAAAAATGGGTTCGTCAATCGTTCCTCACCGATAGTGGTGGTAGGTCCATGCCCCGAAAAAACCTCGACGTCGTCGCCAATGGTTAGCAGCTTGTTCTTGATTGAATCGAGCAAATCCTCGGTCGAACCGCCGGGCAGATCCGTTCTGCCGATCGAGCCGGCAAACAACACGTCGCCGACAAATACCTTTCGCTCTTTCGGTTCAAACAACACGATGTGACCCGGAGTGTGTCCGGGGCAGTGAATCACCTCAAACGTGAGTTCGCCGACGTAATACTTCTGCCCGTCGTTCCAATACTCATCAACCGGCGGCGGCGTATCGAACTCCATTCCCAACTTGCCCCACTGGGCACGCGGAATGCCGATCCACGCCGGTTGCTCCGGCAGTCCGAGATACATGAACTCATCGCCTCTGTGCAGGATGATCTTCGCTTCCGGTTGAAGCTTCTTTAACGCGGCGACGCCGCCGACGTGATCGAGGTGCGCGTGAGTAAGCGTGATTGCCTGGAGCGTTAACCCGTGGCGTTCGAGTATTTCGACGATGCGGTCCGCTTCGTCACCCGGATCGATACAGATCGCGCGCTTAGTAGTTTCGCAACCGAGAATACGAGTATGTTGCTGAAACGCCGTGACCGTTATTTGTTCGATAATCATTTGGCAGAGCTTGGTACTTTGTTCTTCGTACTTTGTGTTTTTGTCCTTCGGCTCGTACGATAATACTCACTCCCCACGACGAACGACAAAGTACAAAGAACGAAGTAAGAAGTTCGAAAGCATGCCTATTACTGCTACATCAACGCCGCTTGCCACCCAGCTCGATAGAATGACCATCGAAGGAGCCCCGGAGCTAACCGAAGAACTCGATGGCGGATCGCTAAAGTGTTACGCATGTGGCCACCGTTGCCTGATCAAGGTCGGTAAGCGCGGCATTTGCAAAGTTCGATACAACGAACAAGGACAACTGCGCGTCCCGGCAAACTATGTTGCCGCACTGGCTTGCGATCCGACCGAAAAGAAACCGTTCTTTCACGTCCTACCAGGCTCTGACACGCTGACGTTCGGTATGTTGGGCTGCGATCTGCACTGCGCTTATTGCCAGAATTGGCTCACGTCGCAAGCCCTGCGCGACGATTCCGCGGGCACCAACCCCACGCCGGTTTCACCAGAACGGCTGGTGACGATGGCGAAAGCGTACGGCGCCGCGATGGTCGGTAGCAGCTATAACGAACCGCTGATTACCGCCGAGTGGGCTGTCGCAGTTTTTAAGAAAGCGCGGCCCGAAGGCTTCCGCACCGCTTTCATCTCGAATGGAAACGCGACGCCGCAAGTGCTTGACTATCTGCGTCCCTGGACCGACTGTTACAAGATCGATTTGAAGTCGATGAATGATAAGAACTATCGGCAGCTCGGCGGTGTAGTCGACAACATTCTCGAGACTGTGAAGATGGTCCAAGAACGCAATTTCTGGGAAGAGATCGTGACGCTGGTGATCCCCGGCTTTAACGATTCCGCTGACGAGTTGCGCCGCGCAGCCGACTTCATCGCGTCAGTCTCTCCGGACATTCCCTGGCACGTCACGGCGTTTCATCAGGATTATCGAATGACGGAGAACTCGAACACGACCGCGGAACAACTAATTCGCGCGTGTGAGATCGGACAAGAAGCGGGACTGAATTACATCTACGCGGGAAATCTGCCGGGAAGAGTCGGACGTTGGGAAAACACTTATTGCCCGTCGTGCGACGAGTTGCTGGTCGAACGTTACGGTTACATGATTCGGCAGGTGAACGTTACCGGGGAAGGTCGCTGCCCGAAGTGCTCAACGACCATTCCCGGTATTTGGAATTAGGGATTAGGTTACGGCTGCTTTTGTATTCCTGTGGCTTGTGAAGCCACCACCTGCCAGCGGCCATCCCGTTTTGCAAAAACGTCGAGAAAGCGATATTCACCGCTGATGTCGATCATTTTCTGCGTTTTCGGATGCTTCAATTTCCCGTTTCTAACCACACTTCGTCCGGTGATGAATGCGGCATCGGCGTCGAGCACCGTCACTTTTGACTCAAGTGTTTCCCACGAGTCCGCTGTAATCGCACCCGACTCGACGAGTTGCACCTCGTCGTTCTTTGTTCCAGTGGTTCCATCAGGATACGTTACCACCACATCGTCAGCGAGGACGCGCCTGATTGTGTTACCGTCTTTCGCGGTCCCTGCCGCCGCCCAATCCTGTTCCAGTTTCTTTAGTTCGGCTTCTATTGACGCCGTGTTTACCGGCTCCGGCACTGACGCGTTTCTGTTAGTTGTCAGGGAGGCATTGCGGTTCGTGTCACGGCCTGGATCGCAGGCTGTCACCGCCAGGCCTACGACAGCCACCGTCAATGCGAGCGCAATTGATAGTGCGTTTCTGTTCATCGAGTGATAACTCCTTTGCTTCATCAATCCGGGGTTTGAAAAGTGGTCCAAGAACATCCCTGCTTCTACGCCAAACTGGCATCCGAGTCAACAGTGTTATTCCTCACCCGCTGGCATTTGACATCGCCATTTCTTCGGATTATTGTTCGCGACATGTGAGCCGGTTGGACGTTTGGAATAGTCGTTCCGGCTCGGCAACCTGCCAAGTTTTAGGTCCAAAACAGATTACTTCCTTGAAAGGAGTAACTATGACTCACCTTTCGAGATCCTCAAATTTATGGATATTAACTCGAATTGCGCTTGCCGGTCTGTGTCTGTTGGTTGCAGGTGCATCAGTGACCGCTCAGACGACACGAAAGACTCCTGCTGGCGGCGGGGCCTCCGGTGGTGGTGATGAACCGGTGTTTCTCGACTACCGCGGGATTCAGATCGGCTGGGTCGCTGACGAAGTCCGCAAGAAACTCGGCACACCTGCCGATAAGGGCGATGAGCAGGATCTTTACGTTTTCAACGAGAAAGAGATGTGCTCGGTCATTTACGACAAAGCGACTCGTAAGGTAACCGCGATCTCAATTGATTTCATGAACGGCGCCAGCAACCCGATTACGCCACAACAGGTATTCGGGAGCGATGTCGAAACGAACTCTGATGGCTCGAAGTACAAACTCGTGCGTTATCCAAAAGCCGGTTACTGGGTCGCGTACAGCCGCACCGCGGGCGACTCGCCGATGGTTACGATAACCATGACGAAGATTCAAACGGGGCCATAATCCGTTATCATTGGCGGATGAGTTTTCAGGCCGACCCGGGACTTCTGACAGCCGAGCAACGGTGTCGTAAAAAAGTCACTGCTGACGCGATCAAGGAGCGCGCACTCGCCGAGGGATTCACGAAGGTCGGAATTGTCAGCGCCGCTTTGCTGGACGAAGAAGGGCGGCGCTTGAAAGAGTGGCTGGCTCGTGGTTACCACGGCACCATGTCGTGGATGGCGCGCGATGTCGAAAAACGCATCAGCCCGCGTGAGATCTTTCCTCAAGCGCGATCGATTGTAGTTGTCGCGCTCAACTACTACACACCTCATCAACACGAACAGGATCCAGCGACCGGAAAAGTTTCGCGCTATGCGTGGGGCGACGATTATCACGACGTTGTGACGGCTAAACTCCGCGCTTTGCTTGCGTGGATCAAAGAACATGATTCGCAGGCGGAGGGAAAAGTTTGTGTTGATATTCAGCCGGTGATGGACAAGGCATGGGCCGTGCGCGCTGGCCTCGGCTGGCTGGGTAAGCATTCAAACGTGATCACACCGGAATACGGATCATGGGTCTTCATTGGCGAGCTGTTGTTGAATCTCGAACTCGACTTCGACGTCGAACGAGTTGAAGATCACTGCGGCACGTGTACGCTGTGTATCGACGCCTGTCCCACGGACGCAATTACCGAACCTTACGTTGTCGATTCAAACAAGTGCATTTCATATGCGACCATTGAGCTGCGCACGCCGGAGTTGCCGCTGCAGATCGAGCAGAACCTTTCGGGTTGGGTTTATGGCTGCGACATCTGTCAGGATGTTTGTCCGTGGAATCGTTTTGAACAAGTGACCAATGAAGCGCGTTTCGGCCCGCGGGAGGGCAACGTAAACGCCGAACTTCGTGATATCGTCCAACTCAGCCACGATGCTTACGTCGAACGCTTTCGAGGCAGCGCGATGAAACGCGCGAAGCTTTCCGGATTGCAGCGCAATGCGCGTGCTCTACTTTCGAATCTATGAAACTCCTTCTACTGATTTTGCTTACATTCGTCCAGTTTCCTTCAGTTCAAGCCCAAACCCCCGCCGATCTTCGTCGCATGGCAGACGAGTATTACCGCTGGCGAAATCAGAATTTCCCCGTCGTTTCGAGCGACGCCGGTCTTCACACCTGGGACGACAAGCTGACGGACTACTCGTTGTCGGCTGTATTGGCGAGACGTTTGTATGCCACGGATCTGCTGAACAAAGTACGGGCAATGCCGGGAGCAAGTTGGTCCAAAGATGATCGGATCGACTGGTTGCTATTTCGGTCACAACTCGAAGGCGTAGCGTTTTTTAACCGCGTCATGGATCCGGAAGCGACTGATCCGCAGCTGTACGTCAATGAGTGCAGCAGCGGAATCTTTTCGTTGTTGAAAAAGGAGTACGACACGCCACGTATCCGAGCGCTTGCGGCCACGGCGCGTTTGAAACAGATGCCTTTCATGATGGAAAAGGCGAAGTCGAACCTCACGCGTCCCGTTCAGCTTTACGCCCGGCTCGCGATCGATTCGGCGCGTTCCATCGACGGACTTCTCAACGACAGTTTGATGACGCTTTCCAAGGATCTAACGTCCGCCGAGAAGAACGCGCTTGTCGCAGCACGTGACGCGGCGCTGAAGTCAATTCACGGTTTTGCGGACTGGTTGGAGCAACGCTTGCCCGGCATGGTGCCTTTTAAGCCGATGGGCGCGGAGAATTACAACTATCTACTCAAAAACGTTTACTTGTTGCCACTCGACTCCGGCCAGGTCGAGATGTTGGGCCAGACGGAACTGGCACGTTATCGCGCCTTGGAGTCGCTGCTTTCCGATCCTTCGCTCGCGGATCCGAATCCCGCACGCAGTAAGAGCATTCCGACGGACCAGCAGGACTTTCTGAAAAAGTACGAAAGCCGCCAGACCGAGATGATCGAGTTTCTAAAGACCCGGCGGCTGGTTACGATTCCCCCGTTCGTTGGTCCATTCGAGATTCGTCAGTTGCCGGAGGCTTTTAAGCCGACAAGTCCCGGCGGGTTCATGAATGCACCTGGCGTTTACGACAAAGACAACAGCGGTTTCTACTTCATTCCCACATACAACCCCGCAAGTAAAAACTTTTACATACGTGCAGCGATCGAAGACCCGCGGCCGATCCTGGGCCATGAAGGTATTCCCGGTCACTTCCTGCAACTCTCGATCGCGAATCATGTGTCGAACGAGATCCGGCGGCAGCATTTCGATGGAATACTTATTGAAGGTTGGGCGCTTTACACCGAAGAGATGTTGATGCGCACCGGTTTTTATCCGGACAACTCGTCGGCGCAGGGGCAGATCCTGCGGCTTTCGCGCTATCGCGCGGCTCGCATCGGCGTTGACGTGAATCTGCACACCGGCAAGTGGACCTTCGACCAGGCGGTGAATTACTTCATGGAAGCCGGTGGACTCGACAGCGAAGCTGCGCAAGGTGAAGCGGCGGGCGCGGCGTCGTATCCGTCTCAAAAGATCACGTACATCACCGGCAAGTGGCAGATCATGAGGCTGCTCGGAAAATACCGCGACAAACGCGGCTCCGATTTTCAACTCGGTCAGTTCCACGATGATCTGTTGAAGAACGGCAGCCTGCCGCTATCGGTCGTCGAATGGATCATGCTTGACGATTCTTCCAGTTTGGACCAGGCGTTGAAGTGATAAGCATTTTTTGAGGTTCCTTTACATGTGTTTCCCGCTCGTGAAACGTAAATATCATGATGCGACCACCGAGTAATCCCTCGTTTGCGGATGAAGTCAGACAGAGTTTTGCGAAGCAGGCGATCATGGGTCTGATCGGCGGGGAGTTGACTCGCGTCGAGCCGGGCGTCGTTGAGATCACGTTGCCTTACCGCGCGGATCTCACGCAGCAGGATGGCTATGTTCACGCGGGCATTGTGGCGACTATCGCCGATTCGGCGTGCGGGTATGCGGCGTACAGTTTGATGCCGCCGGAATCGGAGGTCCTCGCGGTAGAGTTCAAAGTGAATCTAATGCGACCCGCAAAAGGCGAACTCTTCGTAGCGCATGCTGAGGTAATTAAACCCGGACGAACGCTGACTGTCGTTCGTGCCGATGTGTTTGCAACAAGCGGCGGAGAACGGCAGTTGGTTGCCACGATGCAAGGCACGATGATGCGTTTGCCGCGACGCAGCGACTTCTCTGCGTGACTCAGCGTCACACTAACGTCTCTGCATTGAACTTTAGTGCAAACGCATTAAACCGCAGAGACTGAGAACCGCAGAGAGCGTTGAGTTGAATTCCGACATCACGCATGTGTTTGATTCACCAAATCGGCGGCGCTTTCAAACGAAAGCCCGATGAACTGTCAACAAAGCTAAGTAGCAAGGCAGCCGACCTCATCAAACGCTCTTTCGACGACGTCGACCCGCAGCGACTCGTCGATCACCACGTCCACATCGCCGGCATCGGCGCAGGCGGTACGAATGCATTCGTGAACGCGAAGATGCACTCGTGGGCGCATCCGTTTCATCGTCTGAAATTTAAGGTCTACATGAGCTCGGCGGGGATTGCTGACGTACGACATGGCGACGCGGAGTTTGTCGAACGACTAGCGAGCCTTGTCAGCAATATTACGAACCACGGCAAGCATCGCATACTCGCGTTCGATAAACATTACCGACGCGATGGCACAGTCGACCTCGAGAAGACTGAGTTTTACGTCCCGAACGAGTACGTGTTCGAACTCGCCGATCGCTACCCTCAAATGTTCGTTCCGAATATCTCGGTTAATCCGTACCGGCCCGACGCGATTCCGGAGCTGGAAAAGTGGGCTGCGCGAGGCGCGCGCGTTGTGAAGTGGTTGCCGAACGCAATGGGCATCAACCCTTCCGATCCGCAATGCGATCCTTTTTATCAGAAGATGAAGGAGCTTAATCTGGTGATGTTGAGTCACGGCGGAGAGGAGAAGGCGGTCGAGGCGGACGAAGATCAGAAACTTGGCAATCCGTTGTTGTTGCGACGTCCGTTGGACCATGGAGTGAAAGTGATCGTCGCGCATTGTGCCGGCTTGGGAACGAATGAAGATCTTGACGACAAGTCACGGAAGCAGGTCGACAATTTTGATCTGTTCATGCGGTTGATGGATGACAGGCGTTACGAGCAACTTGTATTTGGCGAGACGTCGGCAATGACGCAATTCAATCGTGCCGGTCGCCCGCTAAGTACGATCCTTGCGCGCGAAGACCTTCACGATCGTCTCGTCAATGGTAGCGACTACCCACTGCCCGCAGTCAATATGCTAATCCGTATGCGCCCGCTCGTGCGACGTGGGTACATCACCGCAGATGAGGGCGAGTCGCTCAAAGAGATCTACCAGTACAACCCGCTTTTATTCGACTTTACGCTCAAGCGAACTCTCAAACATCCTGAAACACGCCGCCACTTGCCCGCCTCCGTTTTCATGCGTGACCCGTCCGGTTAAGCTGTTTTACTAGTGCCCTACTTTTGGAAATCGTCTCTGCGTTATCTTTGCGTTCCTCTGCGGCTCCGCGGTTATTGCTTTTTACTCCATATCTAACCGCCGAGACGCAAAGGAACGCAGAGAGATACGCAGAGTTCATATTAGGGCACCACCTGTTTTTTTAATCCGTGTTACCATCTTTGCATCATGTCAGTCTTGCGTGATTCATTTGGCCGGCCCATCCGAGATCTCCGCGTTTCGCTTACGGATCGCTGTAATTTTCGATGTTTTTACTGCCTCCCGCATGGCGAGCCGCCCATTGCGCCGAAGGAGAAGATGCTTTCGTACGAAGAGATCGATTACGTTTGTGACATCTTCGTTTCGCTTGGCATCGAGAAGATCCGGTTGACTGGTGGCGAGCCGATGATGCGACGTGACATCGAAACGATCATTCGAAAACTGGTCCAGCTCAAGCCCAGGGGTTTACAAGACCTCGCACTAACGACCAACGGTTATTTTCTGCCCGACCGCGCGCGCGGTTTGAAGGAGGCAGGACTCGATCGCGTCACGATTAGTCTCGACAGTTTGAAACGAAACGTGTTCAAAGAGATGACGGGCGTAGACGTGTTGGAAAAAGTGTTGGCGGGAATCGCCTCCGCAAAAGACGCGATACTCGAACCGATCAAAATCAACGCTGTGATTGTCCGCGGTCATAACGAAGACGAGGTCGCGGACTTTGCCGCGTTCGCACGCGATTACGATGTCAAGATGCGGTTCATCGAGTTTATGCCGTTGGATTCAGGTCACGAATGGTCGCGAGCAGACGTCGTTTCGGGAAGAGAAATTTACGATCGGATTAACGAACGTTTTCCGCTGATAAAGCTCGATGTCAAGCGTGGTTCGGAAACGTCGGCCCGTTATCGTTTTGCCGACGGTGCGCCCGGCGAGGTCGGAATAATCGCTCCGGTAACGGAACCTTTCTGCGGTGCGTGTTCCCGCATCCGTCTGACTGCCGATGGCCAGATTCGCACGTGTCTTTTCTCGACAGTCGAACATTCACTACGCGAAGTCGTTCGCAGCGGCGCTCCACGAAATGAGATCGTAGAGTTCATCAAATCCGTCGTTTACAAAAAAGAACCACGCCACTTCATTAACGACCCTGGTTTCGTCTCACCTTCACGGTCGATGAGCTTCATTGGCGGATAAGCAGCGATGCCGGCCTTCCGGTATTTTTGCGGCCTCTGTGCTTAGAAATGACGGTTAAACGCAGAGAAAGCAGAGAGACACAAGAGGACCGCAAAGGTAGACTCCTCACGACTCACTTGTTGTGCAAAGCAAGCGACGCGAGTTCCACGTCAGAGGTAGCGTCGATCTGTTTCACGGCTCGCAAACTCGATGACAACGCTCCCTGAATCCACGAATACGACGGAGATAGATGCTCGCCGGCGAAATAGATTCGTCCATCAGGCGCTGACGCCGGCACCGTTTCAAGCAATCCGACAAATCCCCACGCTCCGCGCGACCATTCATCTTCGGTCCAACATTTCGTCGTGCCCTGTTCGAAGTTTGGGCGTAGACCAGTAAAGATCGAATCGAGTTGCGTCACAGTCTGCGAGATGCGCTCAGTCTCCTTCAATTTCGTGATTCGTTCGGCTTCACCGGGCCTCGCGTAGCTCATGAGTATTCCGCGTGGTCCAGGCTGGCTCCACGTCGGGTGCCAGATCTCGATCCCGCCTTGCGTGAAGGCAAAACCGTTGAGACCGTTTGTTTCCCAGAAGCGACTTTTCGTTTGGAGGTAGACGCGCGATACGGCGTCGTAATGAGTTCGCTTGATGAGGTCTTTTTTGCGTGACGATAGCGCGGGCAATTCGAGTTGGCGCAATACTGAAAACGGAATTGTGCAGAGGACCACATCCGCGGAGAGCGCCTGCAACGACCGGTCTTTCATAAACTTGACCGTCGCCTGTTTCGCATCCTGTTCGATTTTGACGACGGGAGTGCCGTAACGAATCTTGTCTCCGAGATAGGCGACGAAAGCTTTCGGCAACAGGTCCATCCCGCCTTTAATCCTCGTCCATATTTCGGGACCTTCGCCCAGTTCTCCGCCGTAATTCTGCGTCATCGCGGCGGTGTAACCCTCAATTGGAACTTCGCGGCGGCCACCCTGATCGTAACGCAGTGCTTTCAAGTTCGATGGGTAGAACGGCTCAAGCGGCAGGTCAAATGTCTTGACGTACTTGAGCGTGAGGTGATGATTGTCGCGAATGCGCGCAGCTCCGGCTTCAGCGTAGAGTCCGTCAGCAAACGGTTCGCGCAACGTGAAGACGCGTCCGCCGGGACGCGTGCGTGCTTCGAGAATGGTTATGTCGTGACCGAGTTTGGAGAGTTCGTATCCAGCAGCGAGACCGGCCATTCCAGCGCCGAGAATGAGCACCTTCTTGGCCGGGCTGGTTGCAACCAGACGAGGTGGAGCCAGGACAGCGCCCGCAACTGCAAGCGCGCTACGCCTCAGGAACTGACGGCGAGTAATTCGCATTTCGATCCGTGTAACCTAATTGCCTGGTCCCGAATCCGGTCGATTCGGTCGAGTGTTCGTGTTTGGCCGAGCGGGTTGCGTGTTCTCATCGCGGGGTCGCGCGGGCATCTCGGCCGCCGGCAGTCGCGGGAGCAATTCGTCGCGCATTGCCAGTTGATAAACGGCCCACGCGACGATCATCGCGTTTTTCTTAACGTCGTCTTCGAGAATCCGCTCGTACGTGTCGAGGTTTGTGTGCCACGTGTGCGAGTTGTATTCGATCGGATCCTGGCCCATCCCGATACCCGGCAACCCGGCCTGGTTAAATGATGTGTTGTCCGAACCGCCGAGCCGCCGGCTACGCGTCGGCACTGCGCCGACCACGCCATCTTCTTTGAGCGGCGCAAGGATCTCGCGCATGATGTTTGCAGCTTCCGGTGGTCCAAAAACCGATGCGCCGCGCACGCGACCGGTGCCGGAGTCGATATTGAAATAACCGCCAAACTTCTCATAGCCGGATTTTTTCTCTTCGAACGAGCCGAAGTGTTGTTTGACGTAAGCAATCGATCCGAGTAGTCCCTGCTCTTCGCCGCTCCACAATGCGACGCGAATCGTGCGGCGTGGTTTGACGTCGAGCGCTTTCAATATGCGTGCGGCTTCCATCATGATCGCGCAGCCGATAGCGTTGTCAGTTGCGCCGGTTGCGGCATGCCACGAGTCGAGGTGACCGCCAAGCATGATCACCTCATCGGCCTTGTCGCTGCCACGAATTTCGCCGATCGTGTTGTATGAAACTGCGCCTTCAGGATAGATGCGGTTGACGATGTTAAACTCCATTACGACATCAGTTCCGTCGCTGAGAATGCGGGAGATTCGTCCAAAGTCTTCATTACTCATTACGACCGTGGGCACGACCTTGCTCGCATCGAACGATCTATTGTTGAAGGCCCGGATCTGCCGAAACTCTCGCCCTGCGTCGTTCACGCGAACCAACGCGCCATTCGCTTTCAGAAACGCATCGAGCTGTTCGTCGATCTGCCTTGATGAAAGCGGACGCGGCGCGTTTGGAGCGGGTGTTGGCGTCGGCGACGGAGTCGGGAAAGCAAACGGCCGCGGGTTTAGACCGTAACGTTGCGCTGCCTGTTCGTCGCTCTGACGCTTCGCCGGCGGGTTCAGGTTCACCGGGATAACAGCAGGCTTTCCGATCAATACGATTCGGTCACGCACTTTACCTTTCTGGCTCGCAAAGAATGAAGTCAACATGTCCTGCGAAGGGCGGTCGGGCAGGACCAGATGAAACGCGTCCGCGGTTACGGTGCCCTTGGTGCTCGGGGTCCATGCGAGTGCTTCACAAACAAGCGGGTCTTTCACAGGGGATATCAGGTGTGCCGTTAGCCGTTCGTTGGCCCAACCGGGATGCTTGAAGTCCCAGGGTTCAAGATGCGCGTTTTCGAGTCCCCACGCGGTCATTTGTTTTACCGCCCACTCTGCGGCCGCTTTGTGGTTCGGTGAGCCAGTCAGACGCGGCCCATAGAGGTCTGTGAACATGTGCATGGTCTTCATGATCTGCGAGCGTTCCATTGCTTCCTTGCGGATGCGGGCCAGAACTTCTCCGCTTCCGTTTTGGGCGACGACGGACGTCGAAAACAGCGACAGAAATAGCGCCAAGGCTACGGATAGCGCTACGAAACGTTTAAGCATCTATTTTCTCCGGAAGGCCGATTAGGTTGGGTCCTAGCGGCGAGATTATACTTTGACTGACACAGATCAAGAAACAATGGGAGAAACAGATGAGTGCAGTAGCGAAATCATCATTGCCGGGTAACTCGCGTCGAGTTTATGTCAACGGCAAACTGCCGGGCGTGAGCGTGCCGTTCCGAGAAATCACGCAAGCACCTTCGCGCGACTTTGACGGTAGTTTGGTCAATAACCCACCCGTGCGTGTTTACGATACCAGTGGTCCATGGGGCGACAATGATGTTGATTGCGACGTGACCAAAGGTCTGCCCGCATTGCGAGCGGAGTGGATTCGCGAGCGCGGCGACGTCGAAGAGTATGAAGGGCGCAATCCAAAACCGATTGACGATGGTTATCTGACTTTTGAAGCGGCAAACAGGGCGCGCGTCAAGGACGTCGGTAAACTCGAGGACTTTCCTGCGTTGCGTCGCAAAGTTTTTCGCGCGAAGCCCGGCGCCTGTGTTACCCAACTGCACTACGCGCGTCGCGGGATCATCACTCCGGAGATGGAGTTTATTGCGATCCGCGAAAACATGGGTCGCGAAGCTGCGTGGTCTGGTGCGGCTGAAGCGCCGCGCGATTCGTTGCTTCACCAACATCGTGGACAGTCGTTTGGGGCTGCGATTCCGTCATACGTCACGCCGGAGTTTGTGCGCGACGAAGTAGCCCGCGGACGCGCGATCATTCCCGCAAATATCAATCATCCGGAATCCGAGCCGATGATCATCGGGCGTAACTTCCTGGTGAAGATCAACGCGAACATCGGAAACTCCGCTGTCGCATCTTCGATCGAAGAAGAAGTCGACAAAATGCGCTGGTCCATTCGTTGTGGATCAGACACGGTGATGGATCTTTCAACGGGTAAGAACATCCACGCCACTCGCGAATGGATCATTCGCAACTCGCCCGTGCCGATCGGCACTGTTCCCATCTACCAGGCGCTTGAAAAGGTTGGGGGCAAGGCTGAAGAGCTCACGTGGGAGATTTTTCGCGACACGTTAATCGAACAGGCGGAACAGGGCGTGGACTATTTCACGATCCACGCCGGCGTCCGCCTCCCTTACATTCCCCTCACTGCGCGACGCACGACGGGAATCGTCAGCCGCGGCGGATCGATCATGGCGAAGTGGTGCCTGGCCCATCACGAGGAGAGTTTTCTTTACACGCGCTTTAGTGAGATCTGCGAGATCATGGCGGCTTATGACGTTTCATTCTCGCTGGGCGATGGCCTTCGTCCCGGATCCATTGCCGACGCCAACGACGAGGCGCAATTTGCGGAGCTGGAAACGCTCGGCGAGTTGACGAAGATTGCCTGGGAACGCGATTGCCAGGTAATGATCGAAGGACCGGGGCACGTTCCCATGCACCTCATCAAAGAGAACATGGATAAGCAACTCGAGACGTGTCACGAAGCTCCGTTCTACACGCTTGGCCCACTCACGACCGACATTGCGCCCGGTTACGATCACATTACGTCGGCAATTGGCGCCGCGATGATTGGTTGGTATGGCACGGCGATGCTGTGTTACGTCACGCCGAAAGAACACCTCGGTTTGCCAAACAAGAAAGACGTGAAAGACGGTGTGATTGCGTACAAGCTCGCGGCGCACGCGGCGGATCTGGCGAAGGGTCATCCGGGTGCGCAGTATCGCGACAATGCGTTGTCGAAAGCGCGCTTCGAGTTTCGCTGGGAGGACCAGTTTAATCTTTCACTCGATCCGGAGGTCGCGCGCGAGTATCACGATGAGACGCTGCCACAGGAAGGCGCGAAGCTGGCCCACTTCTGCTCGATGTGTGGGCCACATTTCTGTTCTATGAAGATCACCCAGGACGTTCGCGAGTACGCTGCTCAAAAACAGATCGAAGCCGAGGCAGCGTTGGATGTCGGTTTGAAAGAAAAAGCGCGCGAGTTTGTGGAAGCGGGTAGCGAGATTTACCAGCGATAGGAGATTGGCCACAAAGAGGCACAAAGAAGCACAAAAGGCATAAGAGATAACTCAGGTGAGGTTAATTGATCCTTTGTTTTGTGCCTTGTGTAATTTTTTGCCTCTTTGAGTCCTCTTTGCGTTTTTTCGTGGTAATCACTTCAGCAGTTCCACCGCCTTCAGCACGCGCGCGATGCCGCGGTTGATGTGGGCGCCGAGAGCGAACAGGCCGAGGACTACGATCGAGTAGCAGCTCACGGTTGAGATCAACAGCAGTAGGTGCAAACGGTCGGAGAGATCCGCAAGCAGGATGAAGCTAAGAATAAAAGCGCTCTCAACAGCACCAGCGCCGATGAATGCCAGTTTAAAATTTCGATCGCTACGCTCGACGCGCGCGATCGCCGCCGCCCTCACTTCGTCAAGATTTACTCTTTGGGCCATCACAAACCTCCTTTCAATTACTTGTTCAACCCGTAAATCACTGCGCCCACGATAACGACGAACTCGACAATCGCGAAAATAATCACCGCATGCTTCAGTTTCATCGTTCCAACCTCCTTCGTAAACTCTCCAATCCGTAAGCCAACCGCGACTTCACAGTCCCAATCGGAATGTCCAACACCGCTGCCGTCTCAACCAACGACAGCTCGTGCAAGTAGTACAGCACTATCACTGCACGGCTTGCCGGCGACAAATCACCGACCAGCTCCGGAAGCTGCTGTATTAGCTCGGGCGAAAAAACCGGCTCGGCGGCGGGCATGACATTCAACACGCCTTCATCCCTGACCTGGTCGGTCCATAACCGCTCTCGTTTCAAATATCGGAACGCCTCTCGCGTCGCGATCTGATAACTCCAGGCTCGAAATGCTTTCGGCTCGCGCAGCCACCGCAGCTTTCGGTATATCCGAATGAAAACCTCCTGAAGTACGTCTTCCGCGTGATGCCTGTCATTCACCACTGTAACGATGTAACGAAAAAGCGGTTCCTGAACGCTCCTGAACAACTCGTCCAAGGCCTGGCGGTTGCCAGACTGTGCCTGTAACACCCACCAGCTTTCCTTTTCAGATGCCGCCTTGCCGGCCATTCAACTATTATGACCCGTGATCCCCGACTCCGGTTCGGTTCGAACCCTAAAAATTTAATTGGTGGTATTTCTTTCCATGCGCCTATTAACTTGTCTGACACTGATCGCACTATTCTGTACGCCGTTCACAATCGCGCAACGCCGGTTTGCGGAAGGGACTGTGCCGCCGCCGAAGTTCGCCGATCCGCAACGCAAAGAAAAACTCGCCGCGGCGTTGCCCGAGATTGAAAAACTGTTCCTGGCCTACGTTCAACGAGCAAACATGCCGGGTGCTGTGATGGGCGTCATCATCGACGGCGAGCTCGAGTGGGTTAAAGCGACTGGCGTTCGTGAGACAACCAATAAGTCGCCAGTTACACCGGACACGGTCTTTCGCATCGCTTCGATGACCAAGAGTTTTACCGCGATGGCGATACTCAAGCTGCGCGACGACGGCAAGCTCTCGTTGGACGATCCCGTCTCGCGTTACATTCCGGCGATGGCGGATCTCCCGTATCCAACGAAAGACTCGCCCGCAATCACGATTCGCCACCTGCTGACGCACTCTGAAGGCTTCCCCGAAGACAATCCCTGGGGCGATCGCCAGTTGGCTCAAACCGACGAAACCGTCCGCGCCTGGATGCGTGCCGGTATTCCTTTTTCAACGCCGCCGGGAACGGCATTCGAGTATTCAAACTACGGATTCGGAATTCTCGGCCAGATCGTTACGCGCGCTTCCGGCAAAGACTATGCGGTCTACGTGCGCGACAACATCCTGCGCCCCCTCGGCATGAACTCCTCCACGTTCGACATGTCGGCCGTGCCGCGCGAGCACATCGCATTCGGTTATCGCTTTGAAGACGGTGGCTGGAAAGCCGAACCAATACTGGCGCACGGCTCGTTTGGCGCGATGGGCGGGCTCTGGACGAGCACGCGAGATCTCGCGCTTTATGTTGCGTTTTTGATGTCAGCGTATCCGCCGCGTGACGAAGCGGATAATGGTCCAATCAAGCGCAGCAGCGCACGTGAGATGCAACAGGTCGGACGCTTTCAACCGGGCGCCGCATTTCGTGGCGCGGTTGACGCGCCATTGCAACTGAATGCCGGTGGATACGGTTACGGCCTCGGCGTTTCGCAAGACTGCCGCTTCATGCACAACGTCGGTCACGGAGGCGGGCTGCCGGGTTACGGTTCACTGATGCGCTGGCTCCCGGAATACGGCGTCGGACTAATCGCAATGAGCAATCGGACCTACGGAGGGTTCGGCGGCCTCTTCAACGATGCACTGAACGAGATGCATAAAACCGGCGCGTTGCAGCGGCGCGTCGTACAACCATCGCCGGCCTTGCTTTCCGTCCAGGCAGACGTGTCGCAATTGATTATCAAGTGGGACGATGCACTCGCAAACCGCATCGCTGCCGATAATCTGTTTCTCGACGTTGCAGCTGAGGTGCGGAAGGCGCGGTGGCAGTCGTTAGCGAAGGAACACGGGGCATGCCGACCAGCGACGTCGATCGATCCGGAGAACGCGTTGCGCGGCACGTGGAAGATGATGTGCGAACGAGGTTGGCTCGAAGTGGGTATCACGCTCGCGCCGACCATGCCGCCGAAAGTACAGTTCATCAATATCGCACCCGTGTTGCCACCTGATGCGGAGATGACGAAAACGATTGAGACCATCGGAAAGCTTTTTGGCGGATGGGACGCAAAGGTCGTTGAATCGATCGCCGCGCCAACCCTGGACGCCGTGCGCTTGCGACGGCAGTTTGCGGCGGCCGTGCCGTGGGGAAACTGCAAAGTCGGCGAGACGCTGAGCGGAAGTGGAACGCGCACCAGTACGGTGAGACTTGTTTGCGATCGAGGTTCGATGGCGATGCGTGTCTCGGTTGATCCGAACACACGCAAAGTAACGAGCGTCGATCTAATCCCGACGCGTGAACAAAGATGCATGCCGTAACACGGATTAGGAAAATCCGGCGCGGCGTTGCATTTCTTTCAGAGCATCGGGAATGAAGGAAGTGATCTGGTAGGTCTCTTCGCGGCCGTCAGCGTAGGTCTGGTAGAGATTGAAGTCGGGAAGTGACAGACAACTGAGCGGCGACTGACGCTCGCAGCCGGTGTCCAACCCGACTGCGCTGTGCGAGATATAAATTCCGTGACGCCCAAGCCGGCCGCGCAACGGTAACAGCGGCGTCGGCGTGTGACCGAACACGCAGGGCTTACCGCGATAGTTCTTATAAAAATCCATGTCGCGCATCCACAACAACGACGCGGGCGAACTCTCACTCGGATGCTTACCTTCATCCAGCCCGGCATGAACGTAAATCGCATGCTCGTCTTCGTGGTAATAAGGCAAACTCTTCATGAAGTCGAGATGTTTGGCCGGGACCGCACGCTCCAGCGTGAGTCTCAGATCTTCCTCATCCTGCTCGGGATCGGCCCACGGTGATTGCCCGGTGTACTGTTCAAACGTTCGCTCGCCACCCACCACTGGCGTCAACCAGATCGTGGGATGCCCGTCGAGAAAGTCAATCAACATCTGTTCGTGATTTCCGCGGAGACAAACAACTCGCTCCGGATTCTCACTACAAAGTTTCTCTACGTGCTCGACACAGCCCGGCGCATCGGCGCCGCGATCGATCAGATCGCCGAGAAATACGAGCGTGTCTGCTTCCGGATCTCGCGGCAGCATGTCGAGCAGGTTGAGGAGCTGCGCGCATCGTCCGTGGATGTCACCAACGACGAAAGTTCTCATTCAGTCTGGTTCCCGGGCTCTCCACCTCGGTCTTTGATGCCTTTAATCAATTCGAGGAAGCGTGGATCCTCGTGCATGTCGGTCCAATTCGGATCTGTCTCGAACCAACGATAATTCTCGTTGCCAAGATGAATCGCGGTCTCCAGCCACCTGAGTGCTTCTACCTGGCGGCCTTGTAAAAGGTAGGCGGAGGCGAGCCAATAAGATATATCGTAATCAGCCTCGGCCACCAGCCTGACCTTTTGAGTAAGTTGTTCGTTGGCTTTTGTGTGCTGACCCTGAGCGCTGAGGCCAATCGCAAGGACGGGACGAATGCCGTCCATTTGCGGGTGGCGCACAAGGACGTCATGAACAATGTTTATAGACTCATCGATCTCGCCGCGATAGAAGAGCACGCATGCGCGAATCACCTTGATCATCGGATGCTCGGGTTCGAGCGCGGCGCCCTGGTCCAGTTCGCGTAGCGCCTGATCGTAATCCATCTGATACATGAAAATGCGCGCGCGGTTGTAGCTGGCAAGAACGCGCTCACCGGGATTGAGCTTGACCATGCGATCGTAACTGCGCAACGCCTTTTCGTAATCGCCGTCAAGCCGCGCCACAACTCCACGCACAAACTGCACGCCGGGATCGTTTGGATACTCTTCACGCAGCGTTTCGACCGCCGTTCGCGCCTTCGGTTTTTCACCTTTAGTCAGATAAATGAAAACCATTTGCATGCGTGCTTCGAGCAGTTTAGGATCGAGCGCCAGCGCTTTTTTGAAAGCGTTCCTCGCTTTGTCGTGGTCGCCGGCCTGACCCAATCCTTTCAAAACTCGATTCACGTAAGAACTGCCCAACGCCGAATAAGCGAGGGCGAAGTTCGGATCGATCTCGATAGCGCGACGAAAATGTTCGATCGACGAGTCGAGGTGTTCGCGTTGAACCGTGTGATAGATGAACGTGGCCAGGCAGTCACGGCCTCGCAGGTATTCTTCGGAGGCGGCGGCGTCCGCGGTGCTTCCCTTCGCAAGCGCGACTTTCTCGTCCGGGCTTAATTCGAGACGCAGGCCTTCGACGATGCGATGGACGATCGTGTCCTGCACGCCCATCACGTCTCTGGCATCTGCGTCGATGCGTTCACTCCAGAGAATCTCGCTGGTACGGACGTCGAGCAGTTGAGCCGTCACGCGCAGCCTGTCGCCGGCGCGAAGGAAGCTGGCTGTGAGAATCGCGTCGACGCTCAGATCGCGTCCTGCTTCCGCAGGTTCAACTTCGCGGTTCTGATATTTGACGATTACTGACGATGGTCGAACTACGAGCGAACGCACGCGCGCCAGCTCAGTGATCACTGCATCCGCCAGTGAGAACTGATAGAAGTCGACCTCGCGATCGTTACCCGCATTCTTGAACGGCAGAATCGCAACGCTTTTCCGATCGCGATCACCGAGACTTGTCAAGGGGCTCTCATGTGCTTCGCCAACGCGTCCAGTCGGTTTCGATGAGACCACCGAGGTGTTCTCGCTGGTGAGACTGCCCGTCAACCATCGCAACGCTCGTTTCATCGGATTCCGCGGCGTCAAATGCGTTGGCGCAACGGGAGCGGCCGCGTCTTCGATCCCCGGTAAAGCATCGGGCGATCCGAGTTCACGAATAACGGCCCGCAGATCGTTCGCGAAGTGAGCGATCTTCTGATAACGGTTGCGAGGATCCTTGGCGAGAGCCGTGTCGAGAATGGTTAGCAACTGAGGCGGCACTCGTCCGGGCCTGACTTTGGCAAGCGGTTCCGGTTCCTTGTTCAAGACAGCGTGACGAACTTCGGCGGCCGTGCTGCCGCGAAACGGCCATGTGCCGGCAAGCATTTCGTAAAGCAACACTCCGGTCGAGAAAATGTCAGCGCGTGCGTCGACGCGATCGCCGCGCGCTTGCTCGGGCGCCGCATAGGTCGCTGTGCCGTAAGGGACGCCGAATTCAGTAATCTCGGTATGGTGAATGCCTGAAGTTTTTGCTGCTTCTTCGTCGAGCAGTTTTGCGAGGCCGAAGTCGAGCACTTTTACCTGGCCTGCCGGCGTCACCATCACGTTTCCGGCTTTGATGTCGCGATGGATGATCCCGCGCGAGTGCGCTGCGGCGAGTGCCTCGGCTGTTTGCAGCGTGATCGACAGCGCACTTTCGAGCGACAGCGGACGTCCGTTAACCAACTCCCTGACGTTGCGGCCTTCGATGTATTGCATCACGATGAAATGGATGCCGTTGATCTCGTTGAGATCGAAGATGGTGCAGATGTTTGGGTGATCGAGCCCAGAGGCGAGGCGGGCTTCGCGCTCGAAACGCTTTAGATTGGCCTCTTTAACGGTAAGCTCGGCCGGTAACACCTTGATGACGACGGTGCGGCCGAGCTTCGAATCGATTGCTTTATAGACCGTCCCCTGACCGCCCTCACCGAGCTTCTCGAGGATTTTAAAATTCCCCAGCGTCGAGCCGATCATTGTTTAGACAGCAATTTACAGTAGACGGTCGCTGTCGTCACTCCGAGATACCCATTTGCCACAGCATGAAAGCGTAATCAAACGCCGTTTCTCGCAAAGCGTCGTAGCGTCCGGACGCGCCCCCGTGGCCCGCGCCGAAGTTAACTTTCAACAGAAGAGGGTTGTCGTCAGTCTTCATCGCACGCATTTTTGCAACGAGTTTCGCGCCTTCCCAGTAAGGCACCTGGCTGTCGTTGACCGAGACCTTAACGAGCGTTGCCGGGTAGTTTTTCTTCCCGACATTGTCGTACGGCGAATACTGTTTCATGTATTCATACGCGGCCTTTTCATTTGGATTTCCCCATTCAATGTATTCGCTGGTCGTTAACGGCAGCGAAGCGTCGAGCATCGTGTTGAGAACATCGACAAAAGGCACGTGCGAAATGACACCTTTGAACAGGTCCGGTCGCATGTTTGAAACCGCGCCCATCAGCAACCCACCAGCACTGCCGCCTTCAATCACAAGCCGATCGCTCGACGTGTACTTCATCTTCACAAGTGATTCCGCACAAGCGATAAAATCGGTGAAGGTGTTTATCTTCTTCATCATTCTGCCGGCTTCGCGCCACTCTTCGCCGAGCTCGCCACCACCGCGAATGTGTCCAATCGCAAAGACCACTCCGCGATCGAGCAGACTGAGCCGGTTCGAAGAGAACGTTGGCGGGATTGAATAGCCGTACGAGCCGTAGGCATAGAGCAATAGCGGCGCAGAACCATCGAGCTTCACACCTTTTCTATAGACGACGGAAATCGGAATCTTCGTGCCGTCGCTTGCGGTCGCGAACACTCGTTCCGCTTTGTAATTCGTTCTGTCGAATCCGCCGGGGACTTCCTGCTGTTTCAAAAGCGTCGATTTGCCGGTGTTCATGTCGTAGTCGAACGTTGAATTCGGCGTGACCATCGAGTTGTAACTGTACCTGACAACCGCCGTATTGAAGACCGCGTTCGGACCCAGGCTAGCCGCATAAACCGGTTCGGGAAACTCGATTCGTTGTCGCTTGTTCGTTTTGAAGTTGATGATTTCGATCTGTTGCAGACCGTTTTCCCATGCGGAAACTACGCCATGATCGGCAAAGAGGCTGATGTCTTCCACCTTCACTGCCGGACGATGGGCGACAAACTCTTTCCAGTTTGCTTCCGACGGATCGCTGACTGGCGCCGTCACAATGCGAAAGTTCTTCGCGCCTTTGTTTGTGCGGATGTAAAACTGTCCGCCGCGGTGATCGAGATCGTACTCGTGATCCGGTTGGCGTGGCAGTACAACTTTCAGCGGCGCATCGGGTTTGTCAGCTGGAACATAACGGGTCTCGGTCGATGTCTTGCTGAAGATGGACAGAACGATTATCGCCTTGTCACGTGTGCGACTGGTGGCGATATCGAAGAGTTCGTCCTTCTCGTCGTAAATGAGATCGTACTTGTCGCTACCGAGCACATGCCGGAAGAACTTGTCGTTGCGCTTGGTCACCGCATCTTCGGTCACGTAGAAGATGGTCTTATTGTCGGTGGCCCAGGCGATGTTGTTAACGCGTTCGACGCGTTCCGGAAGCACTTTGCCGGTGCGCAGGTCTTTGACTTGCAGCATATACTGACGGTAGCCCGTGTTGTCGGTGCTGTAGGCGAGTAGGTTCCCGTCGTCGCTAGGATTGAAGGTGCCGATACTCATGAATTTCTGACCCTTCGCCAGTTCATTCACGTCGAGCACAATCTCTTCCGGAGCCTCGGTGCTGCCCTTCCTGCGGCAATAAATTTGATACTGCTTACCCTTCTCGGTGCGCGTGTAATAGAAGTAATCGCCGCGGCGATAAGGAACCTGCTGATCAGTTTCCTTAATATGGCTGACCATTTCGTTGTAGAGCTTTTCCTGCAACGGCTTGGTCGGTTGCATGGCCGCTTCGGCGTATTTGTCCTCAGATTCGAGATAGGCCATCACGTCCGGATTGGTCTTCTCGCGCAGCCAGAAATACTCGTCGACGAGGGTTTCGCCGTGGATGTTAGTGGTCTTTGTTTTCTTTTCTGCCATTGGTGGTTTCAGTGGCGCACCGCCTCCGTTTGTTTGTGCGAGCGCAGTATTGGTTGAACTGATGCTGAAGACAAGAAGGAGTACGACGCTGAAAAGAGATCCAGGTTGTTTGTGCATGATTTAATCCTCAAGTCCGCGGTGAACAGCCTTGTCGGCAGGAGCAAACGCAGAGGGGAAGACATTAAACTTTGTGGTTGTCCGGCGCACGGCCGGTTAGTCATGGACCGTTCAACCACGTGGGGGGGTACCCCAGCCAGAACCTATGTATTTACCGTTTTCAACTATGCATGGCACGGTCGGGTCGTCGCCGGAGTACGAGAACATTTCAGCGCGCCGGGCGCGATCGTTTTGCGCGTCGTAGTCGATAAAGGGAATGCCTTTGGAGTTGTAGTAATCCCGCGCCTGCTGGCAGTAAGGACATCCCGGCTTTGTATAAATTACTAGTGCCAATTCGAAAACGCTCCTGAATATGAAAGTTACAATTTGAGCAGCGAGCGATTATACTGCCGCTGCCTATGAGTGAACAAAGCGCAGACGATCTGGAACAGTTTGCGGCGGATTTGCTCGAACCGTTCGAAAAACTGATCAATGTCGAGATAGATGGCCGCGAGGTGAGCGTACCGGAGAAGAATCGTCTGCTTCGGTGTTTCCAGTATTTATCGATCAACACGATCTCTTATGGCGATTTTTGTTGGAACGGCGACTGCACGAATTGCCAGGTCTGGTATCACCTGAAAGGGCAGGATGCTGCGAGCGATCGACCAGGGCTGTCGTGCCGGATGGAGTGTGAAGAAGGAATGGTGATTACCCGACTGAGCCCGTTTATTAAGCTCGAAGGTATAACCAACCGTAACGACAGTTAGCCACAAAAAGGCACAAAAAAGCACAAGAGGCAGAACACAGAATGAGGTTTAGGAGTCGAACCCTCTCTCTGTAAATCTCTTTTGTGCCTTTTGTGCTTTTGTGCCTAATACTTAGGCACCGATGGATCGACCTCATTCGACCAACCGATAATCCCACCTTTTAGATTGATCAGTTTCCCTCTGAAACCCGAACGCTGGAGCGCATCAATAGCGCGGGCGCTGCGGCCACCCATTTTGCAGTGCACCACAGTTTCCCTGGTCGGATCGATCTCGTTCATTCGGGTCAGCACCTGGCCCAGCGGGATGTGCATGGCGTTGGGAATACGCGCTATCGCCACCTCGTTGTCCTCGCGCACGTCGATAAGTTGAATGTCGTCGCCCTGATCAAGGCGTTGTTTCAGCTCAGTTGAGGTGATCTCTTCCATGATTTCGCTCCGCATCTTCGGATTTGTTGGGTGAACATATCTTACACTACACTTCCGAATCATGAGATTCCAATTCTACTCAGAAACACTCGACGACGTTCCCAAGCTCGCCGTCGATGGCACCGTCCCCAAGAGCATCCACTTTTCCCACTGGGAAGGAAACACAACGCCCGCGGAAGTGAAGGCCGATACTTCGACAGAGATCGCTTTAAATCTTGTCGCCTCACCAAATCGGGCGGTTTTGACGCAAGACATCGAATTGGTTGTGAACAACCATTTCGATACGGACGGCGTGTTATCTGTTTGGACCGTGCTCAACGGCGAGCGCGCGTTAGAGTTTCGGGACTTGCTGGTATCTGCGGCGGAAGCTGGGGATTTTTCAGAGCATTCGAGTGACGACGGTGTGAAGGTGAGCCTTGCAATTCAAGGCAGCAATCAGGCTGGTTCCAATAATGACGACGCGTCACCGTTGGCTTCGTTTGTAGCCGGGCATCAGGTGGATGACGATTCGCAGGCGTATGACCTGGTGTTACCGGAAGTTGAGCGGCTGCTTGGGAATGTCAACGCTTATGAATCGCTATGGCGGGAAGGTTGGAGCAATGTAGCGTTGGCGCTGGAGAGTTTTGCGCGCGGCGACTCGCGTGTTGTTGAACTCCAGGATTCAAGGATCTCGCTGATCACGTTAGCGCCTGATCTCCTCGAGCCGCTGATGGCGATCTCGAAGTACGCGCGGGGCGAAATGTTTTTGATCGCGACACCGCAATCAGGTGGTTGGATGTATCGTCTTGATTACCCATACTACTCGTGGGCCGAAACGGTCGTTCGTCCTCACATCACGCGACGCGACCTCACTAACGAGCTCGCCGTTTTGAATGACAAAGAGGGTCATAAAGCTGGCGGATGGAAAATCGACAATCGCGAAATGACTTCGGCAGCGAAATTTTTCAACGCTGATGGAACGTTAGGCGTGTCGCAATTGCCGCCCGATGAAGTCCTGGCGGTGTTGAGTACAAAGCACAAAGTACAAAGCACCAAGTCCTAACAAATGCACGACGTGATCATTATCGGCGCTGGACCAGCTGGACTATCGGCGGCTTTCTGGTGCGATGAGTTGGGCCTCGACACGCTCGTGCTCGAACAGGCAGACGAGATCGGCGGGCAGCTACACCGAGTACACAACCCTATCAAGAACTACCTTGGAGTTAAGACTCGAAGCGGCGCCGAATTGCTGGAACTCTTCACGCGAGACGTCGATGCCGCGGACTTCGATCTATGGACTGGAACCGTCATCGATTCGATCGACTTGCGCGCGAAGCGTATCACACTGCGCAGCGGTGAAACGTTACAGGCAATCTCGATCATCATCGCCACCGGCGTTAGCCCGCGAGAGCTCAGCATCCCTGGTGAGAAAGAATTTTCCGGCAAGGGGATAATCGAATCAGGCACGCGCGATCGTGATCTTTTCGCCGGCAAAGATGTTTGCGTTGTCGGCGGGGGCGACGCGGCTGTCGAAAATGCGTTGGTACTGGCGGAATCTTGTGCGACTGTGACGCTGGTCCATCGCGGGAAGAAGTTGCGCGCCAGGCGCGAGTTTGCACAACGCGTCCAGCCAAACAATCGCATCACCGTTTTCACTGAATCGGTGGTCACGCGTATCATGGGCGACGCAGAAGTCGAAGCGGTCGAGATTCAGCGCAAGGGTGGTCTAAAGCCTTTTCAGCTCGCTGTGCGTGGAGTTTTGATTCGCATCGGCGTCGAACCGAATACCAATCTCTTTCGCGAGCAGCTTCAGGTTGACGAAAAGGGCTACGTTGGCGTCAACAGCCAACAAGAGACGAGCGTGCCGATGGTGTTTGCTGCCGGAGATGTTACAAACCCGTTGGCGCCGACGATCAGCGGCGCTACCGGAGCAGGCGCGACTGCCGCAAAAGTGATCTCGTCGCGATTCAATCGGAAATAAGATGGCTGAATCGTTGGAGAGAGAGATTGAGGACGCCTACACCGACGCGCATATTGCGGCGTATCCGGTCGAGTACATCGCTGGAATCGATCTCTACAACGCGGGTGAGTTTCATGCGGCGCACGACGCCTGGGAAGAGCGTTGGATGGGCGAGGTTGGTCCAAAAGAGAAGCTTTTTCTCCAGGCAATGATCCAATCGGCGGTTGCGTTTCATCATTTGGACATCGGGCGGCCGGGCGCGGCGCGACAAATGTACCTGAGGGCGAAAGAAAAGTTTGCGCGCCTGGGTTGTGCGGTTTTCATGTCGTTGGACCTTGCGGACTATCAGTTGCAACTCGACTCGGCGTTATCCTGGTTGTTGACCGTTGCTGATCCGCGCCAGTTGCCGCTGCCGCAGATCAAACCGCCGAAGATCAAGTTGCTGTTGGGCGTCGATGATTTTGATTAGAAAGGATTAATACCATTCTTAATCTCACGCGATTCGCATTGTTGGCAGCGTGGTTGGGCGTCGCGCTGTTCTTTGGCGCGGTCGTCGCGCCAGCGGTCTTTGGAGTTTTGCGATCGTTCGGTTTGCCAAACGCGAGCGAGATCGCGGGTTCAATCGTCACGCGCACGCTCGGCGTGATCAATGTCGCGGGATTGGTGATTGCGTTGTTGCTGCTCGTGACGGCGTTCTTCCGGCGACAGGCCCAGCCGCGAATCGGTTTGATCATTGAGTGCGTGGGCATCGGCGTGATTGCGTTGACGACGGGCGTGGGCCATTGGTGGATTGCGGCGCGGATGCGCGCGTTGCGTGCTGCGATGGAGTTGCCGATCGATCAGATTGCCGCAGCTGACCCCCGACGCGTTGAGTTCAATGCTTTACATGGTTATTCGGTTAAAGCGCTGGGGATTGCTATGATTGCCGGTCTTGTGGCGCTGGTCTTTATGGGCCGGAGCCTGCGACATTGACCTCGCAAGGATGGAAAAGTAAGTTGGACATCATCGAAGACATTGAAGACTGGCAACGACGGTATGACGGCTGGAAACGGACTGCCGCTGCCGGAGATAACAACCTGGGAGAATACACCTGGGTCACGAATCGTCGCGCTCCATTCACTCCGGCTCGGCGCGCATTGCCGATGTTGAATCTGGCGCTGATTTCGTCGGCGGGTGTGTACATCGACGGCACACCGCCGTTTGATTCGAGTTCTCCCGATGGCGATCCGAACTTCAGAGAGATTCCGATCGAAGTTGAGCCGGTCGACCTTCGTTTTGTCGTGCGAGGATACGACGGTGCCGCTGTTCAACAGGATCTCAACTCACAGATTCCGATCGATCGGCTGCTCGAGTTTGAGAAGAACGGGATCATCGGGCAGTTGAATCCAGTCTTCTGGAGCTTCAGTGGTTACATTCCGGATGCAACGCGAGTTGTCGAGAACCTTGCGCCGAGTTTGGTAGAACGCGCGCAACGTTATGCGGTTCAGGCGGCTTTACTGATTCCTGCTTCGACACTATGTCACCAATCGGTTGGAATAGTGGCGCGCGCGCTTGAGCTCGCCGGCATTCCAACGATGACTTTGGCTGTCGTGAGAGACATCGTCGAGAGTGTGCGTCCGCCGCGGGTTGCGCTGTATGACGGCGAGATTGGGAGCGTGGCCGGCAAACCGGGTTGGCCCGAGCACCAGCGACGCATTCTCGACGAGGCTCTTCGATTGATAGAACCCATGGACCAGCCGGGCATTCACAAACTCGTCGTCGCGTTGCAATCGGAAGTTGAAAAAGCGCGCGGCGAGCGGTGACTATGAGCCGGAAAAAATTCGTCGTCGCGATCGCTCTCCTCCTCGTTGGTGCTGCGCTCGTTTATTTGTTGTTTGCGCCGGTACCGATCACCCCAGCTGCGTGGACACCTCCGACCGCTCCCGAATTCACCGGACAATACGAACGCAACACACGTCTTTCGCCGGTTGAGAAGCTTTCAGTTGGCGACGGTCATAAGCCGGAGGACGTCGCGCTTGATGCTCAGGGCCGCATTTACGCCGGCCTCGAAGACGGCCGCATCATGCAACTTCAACCTGATGGAACGCAGCCACGTCTCTTCGCAAACACGCAAGGCCGTCCATTGGGAATGATTTTCGATCGCGTGGGGAACCTGATCGTCACCGACGCAATCAAGGGATTACTTTCAGTTAGTCCAGCGGGCGAGATTAAGGTGCTCGCGACCGAAGCTGATGGAGTCAAGTTTGGTTGTTTGAACGATCTCGACATCGGCGCGGATGGCACGATCTACTTCAGCGAGGCTTCGTACAAGTATCCAATGTCGCAGTTCACGAGCGACGTGTTGGAACACCAGCCGAATGGCCGGCTGATGGCGATGGATCCAAAAACGCTGAAGCCGCGAACATTGCTCCGAGGGATTTATTTCGCGAACGGCGTCGCCGTGAGTCCCGATCAGTCGTTCGTGCTGGTGGCCGAAACGGGTAGGTATCGCATTCGGCGCTACTGGTTGAAGGAACCGAAAGAGGGAATGGACGATACGTTCATCGACAACCTTCCTGGTTTTCCTGACGGTCTTTCGTCGAACGGTACCGACAAGTTTTGGTTGGCGCTGGTCACACCGCGCCAAGCACTCTTCGACAAACTGCTTCCGCGTCCATTCCTGCGCAAGATCGTCTTTCGTCTTCCGAAGGCGGTGCAACCTGCTCCCGAGCGCTACTCCTTCGTGGTCGCCCTCGACTCACAGGGACGCATCGTGGAAAACCTTCAGAACGGTTCGTCTGACTGCTATGCCCAGATTGCTAACGTCATCGAGCATGACGGAAAACTTTATTTCGGAAGCATTGGCGAGGATACCGTAGGGCGCTTCTCGCTACTCTCCTCGCCTCCTGTCAACTAGTAGCGCGATCCCGTTACTACCCGCGCAATCGTGCATAAAAACTAGCTAGTCTGCACTAAAAACCTGCTTTTAAAGGTGACTTTTTGGAAGGAGTCTTCTCTGCGGTCCTCTGTGTATCTCCTGCTTTCTCTGCGTTTTATCGTCATTTCCACGCAGAGACCGCAGAGCAGAAGCAAATAGTTGTATAAAATACTTTCCCTACAAAGCCGCCACGCCGCCACGCCGAGCTTTGCCTCAAAAGTCGTTTTGGCGCGGCTACGCCGACTGATGTGCGGCGAGGCTTTGCCTCGCCGTTGGTCGAATTAAATAATGCGGGCTGTGCCCCTCGTTCGGCCTCTGGCCCAAAGAATTGAGGCATGGCCCGAACCAAGGGCGAAGCCCTCGATTCTAAACGAGCGCCATCGGCGAGGCGCAGCCTCGCCGCACATCAGGCGGCAGAGCCGCCTTAAATAGACTTATGAGGCAAAACCGCCACGCCGCCACGCCGCCACGCCGCCACGCCGGGCTTTGCACAAAAAGAGAGTTTTTGGGATGAATCTTCTCTGCGGTCCTCCGTCTAATCTTTGCGTCTCTGCGTTTAACGGCCATCTCAACGCAGAGGCCGCGAAGATACGCAGAGCGCCGCAGAGAAAACGAATCAAATTTGCGACTTCTTGTGCAAAACCGCCACGCCGCCACGCCGCATACCAGATAGCCACCTGTATATCTCTGTACCAGCGCACTTTCGGCGGATATAAACGAAAATTTAGGGAATCGGATTAGTGCGGCCGAAGGTGGTTAGGAGGTATACATCTGACCTCCAACGCGCCACAGTAACAACCCGCGCCAAATTTTCAGAAAACCCCTGAAAAAACGCCCTAATTATTAAATCCAGAACTTTTACGGACTCCGGCACGAGGGTTGTTACTCATATCGGCGAAGTAGAAATAATACGTGGGAATTCAAGTGCGGTAACCCCCTCTCTTTGGAGCTAACGACAATGATTAATCTGCTTTCGGCAGCTACGTCTGTGCCCGAGAACGCTTTTGCGACCACCGAATTGGTGGCCAGTGTAATGCACAAACTCTCCCCCGAACTTATCAACACGATCAACATGCTCGGCGTCGATCAAAGATACTCAACTCTCGAAAACTACCCCGATTTCCTGAGCGGTAAACCAAAAATCGCAACCAGCTCGGCCACTCAACTCGGCGTGGCCGCCACCAAACGTTGCATTGAAGAGTGGGGCGGTGATCCAACCCGCATCGGCCTCCTTGTCGCCGCCACTAACACACCCGACCAAATGCTCCCCTGTCTCGCGTCGGAAATCATGGGCAGAACTCACGGCTTGCTCTCTCGGTCGTTGCGCACCGTGAGCATGCAGGCGCAAGGTTGCTCGGTCTTGCTTAAGTCAATCGAAGTGGCCCAGTGGTACCTCGCCGCCAACCCTGGAAAACTCGCGATCGTCGTGATGTCGGAAGCGCATACGCCATACGTCGCTCCGCTGCTGCGAGACCAATATTTCGGTTATCGCGAGATTGTCAGACTGAAGAAGGAGCAGCGCATCGACGGCGAGCGGTTCGAGCAACAGCGGTTGGATACTACATTCGTGGTGCAATCGATGCTCTTTGGCGATGGTGCGGTGGCGCTGCTGGTCGGCACGGAAGAAGGCAAGCCGGAGTTTGGACCAATCTCTCACCTGACTAATGACCAGCCGAACGACATGGACCTGCTAACGATGGTCAGCAACAGCTCGCACCCGTTCCTCAAAGGTCGACCTCAGTACTTCATGAAGCCGAGCGTTCCAAGCCGCGGCGCGCACTATGCAGTGACGACCGTCAAGAACGTGCTACAGCATCCTGACTCGCCCGTGTCGGACATTGACGATGTTGACGACTGTCTCATCCACACCGGCAGCAAGAAGATTCTCGACGGCGTGTGTTCGCAACTCGCGCTGCAACCTGAGTCGCGCAAGGTATCCAACTCATACAAAGTGCTCCAGCACTACGGAAACCTTTCCAGCGCTTCAACCGGCTTTATGCTGGCTGAGAAGAACGAGTGGTCAGGACCGACGATGGTAGTTGGTTTTGGAGTGGGATTTACGGCGAGCGCGGGAATTATGAATTTTAACTAGAAGGGAGTTAGACCAATAGCACCGATTTGGACAACGCATTCAGTGTTGAGCCGACTTGCGAGAAGTCGAAGGGTTTGCCGATTATTGCGTCGACGAGGTGTTCTTCACCTGTTGGCGGCGTGGTGTTTGGACCATAACCCGTAACTAAGACGATCTTCACGTCAGGCCAGTCTCTGCGGATGGATCGCGCGGTTTCCCACCCGTCCATCTCAGGCATTGCGAGGTCGGTAAACACAAAGTCGAACGCATGCTGCCGCATCTTTAGCAGCCCTTCCTGCCCACTTTCGGCCAGTTCGACTTTGTGACGAACAGCCGTCAACATCTCCGCCAACGTTTCCCGCACCGGAAGCTCATCGTCGATCACCAAAATTCGCAAAGGCGCCAGGTCCGACGTGATGACTTCAACCGTCTCTACCGACTCCTCCGCAATTGCAGCCGGCAAGTCGATCATAAAGATGGTTCCTTTTCCAGGTTCCGAGGCGACACTGATCGATCCGCCGTGTCGCTCGATGATGCTGTAACTCACCGATAAACCAAGACCGGTACCTTGCGCGCCCTTCGTAGAAAAGAACGGTTCAAAAATCTTCTGTCGCACGTCGTCAGCCATGCCCATGCCGTTATCGCAGAATTTCAACTTCAGCCTGTCGTCTTCGCGCCGGCAGCACACACATAATTTACCGCCCTTAGGCATTGCGTCGACGGCGTTGACGATGAGGTTAACGAACACTTCGCGTAACTCGGAAGCGCTGCCGTAAGTGCTCTGGTCCTTTTGCGCGTCGAGTTTGACTTCGTATTCCAGACCGCGAATGCGCGCCTCGTTTTGCCAGCGCGTGCGCGTTATTTCGATCGCATCATTTAACAGACTCGGAACGTCGACCAGTTCAAACTCCTTCACCGGCGATTTCCGCGCGAACGTTTGAATGCGACGCACAGTAGCGGCCGCATCTTCCGCGGCGGTTTGAATGATGTCGAGGTTGCGTACGAGGGCGGGCTCGTCGATCTGGCGACGCAACAACTGCGCGCGCCCGAGAATCGCGGCAAGCGAGTTGTTGAAGTCATGGGCCACTCCCGATGCGAGTTGCCCCAGCGCGCGCAACTTATCAGCCCGCGCGGCTCGCTCGCGTTCTTCCTTCTGTTCGGTAATGTCGCGAGCGATTCCCAACACGCCGGTCGTTCGTCCGTCCACTACAAGCGGCGAGTTGTCGACGCGGGCATAGCGTAACCGCCCGTCGTGACTGTAGTAGCGCATTTCGTAAGTCTGCGGAGCCCCGGACAACGCCGCGTCGAGCTTTTCCTTCACTAGCTCATGATCGCCTTCATAGACCATGTCGAGCAACGAGCGACCGATAAAATCGCTTCGCTGGTAACCGAGCCCTTTCAGGGTCGCACTATTGGACCACTTGAACCGGCCTTCAGGATCGACGGCATAGATCGATTCGCGTGCGCTTTCGAGAATGTTGTTCAACAGCGACTGATGCTCGCGTGCGACCGCTTGAACCTTGCGGAGATCCGAAAGATCGCGCGCCGTGCAAACCACGCCTACGGCATTATTGTTTTCGTCGAGCACTGGTTCCACCGACACAAGCAACGGCCGCTTAAGCCGCGTCGGAGTAATTTCGATCGTGACGCTACGTCGCGTTTCGAGTGCGTTTTCAACCACGCACGCCTCGTCGGTCTCGCTGGTGCGCAGGATGGCACAACATTGGCGGCCCAACAGTAGTCTCGGATGAAGCGCTTCCATGGCCGCCCCGGCGCGATTCACGCGCTTCAACCCGCCGGCGCGATCGAAAATGAAAATACCGTCCGACATCGCGTCAAACGTCGTCTCCCATTCCGTCTTGCCACGAGCGACCATTTCAAACAACTCGGCCTGCGCAATCGCGACCGTGAGTCGCCCCGCAATTGCTTCGACGAGCGAGAGTTCGTCTTCGGTCCAGCGACGTACCCGATCCGATTGGTGGATACATAGCACGCCGCGGAACTGCCCTTTGACGATGATCGGGTAATTAATCTGCGATCGTACGGCGAGTTTCTCGGCCTGGCCGCGAACGTAGTCGCTCAGCGTCGTCGATTGATCGCTGTAATTCAGGGCATCCTCAATGATCAGCGGCCGGCTCGAACTAGAGAGCTGCTGCCCGATCGGATCGTCGTAGTTGATCTGAAACTGCTTGATGCTGGCGATGTCTGGCGCCACATACTCGTTCTCCAGCGGCGATCCGAATTCCTCGCTGTTGGACAAAAACAGATGAACTCGCGATGCCGACAATGCGCGGCACAACTCGCGCGTCGCCGTGCTGAGCACTTCCGGCAAACTCAACGAGGCGCGAATCAACATAGTCAGCCGGTTGACCAGCGCTTCGCGCGTCGATGTTGACTCCGCCTTCTGGTAAAGCTCTGCCTGGCGAATGGCGATTCCGGTTTGATCGGCAATGGCTTTAGCGAGGTCGATGTCTGCTTCACTCCAGCGCCTGATGCCTTTCGTCGTCGAAAGCGCAAAAGCGGCCGGGACTTCATCGCCGACACGAATCGCGACGTACATGATCGACTTCACGTTCGCTTTCGAAAGGATGTTCGAATACAAATCTTTGATATTTTCGTCATGCTCGGCGTCGTGGAACGCAAGTACACCGGTTTTATCCAGGGCTGCGATCAGCGTTTGCAGGTGCGACAGAGGGAAGTCCGATGCAGCAGGTTTCACGCCTATAGCGTGGTACTCGGCCACGTTTGTCGCGCGCCTCGCCCAATCATCTCGCATGTAAAGCGAGCAACGATCGACATCCAGATACGTACCGAGTTCACGCACAGCCGTGCGATAAATCTCGCGACTATCGAGCGAACAGCGGATAGCCTGCGAAATTCGATGGCTCATCGCCTCACGCTGGGCCTGTTGGGCCAGGGCCTCCTCAGCGTGACGACGCTCGGTGATATCAACGCCGACGCCGGAGATGTAGCGACGACCGGCAGAGTCAATCGTCGGAAACTTGAACACGAGCCAATGATGAATCGTGCCGTCGCCCGCAGGCAGACTTTCAATACTCTCTTGTGGAAGGCCTACGTCCAACACCTTGAGATCGTCTTCGTGAGTGTCTGCGGCGCTGATCGGCGGCAGCCAGTCGAAACTCGTCCGTCCTTTCAGAAAGCTGAGCTTCTGTCCAAAAACTTTTTCGAACGGCTTGTTAACGTAAACATACCGTCCTTCTGCATCTTTCATGAAAGCGACTGCCGGACTGTTGTCCATGAAACTGTTGAAAACCGCATGGCTCTCGCGCAACGCTTCTTCTGAATGTTTTCGCTCCGTCAAGTCGCGTGCGATACCTTGCACGCCGACGGGCCGGCCATCGCTGTAAATCAGTCGTGTGCTGACTTCGAGTCGAATGCGGCGGCCCTGTTTGGAGATGATGTCGATCTCGTAAACAGTCGAGACTTTCTGCGAGGCTTTTTGCGCGATCATCGCGCGAGCGAGATTCAGATACTCCGGGGCGATGACGTCCGCAACGTTCATCTTCATCGTCTCTTCGCGACTGTAGCCGGTAATCTTTTCGCCATTACGATTCAGCGACGTGAAGTTACCTTGCAGATCGTGCGTGTAGATGATGTCGTTCGCGTTCTCGAAGAGTTCGCGATAGCGTTCCTCGCTCTCCCTCAATGCCGCGGAGGTGCGATGACGCTCGACGAGGCGGGCCACCTTAACCAGCAGTTCTTCGTTTCTGAATGGAAGATCGAGATAGTCGTCTGCGCCGGCATGAAGTCCTTCGATACCGGCGTCGTCGGCTTTCCGAATGCCGCTGATAAGAAGCACCGGAATGGAGGCGGTGCGAGGATCATTTTTTAGCCGGCGACACAACTCGAGTCCGTTAATCCGCGGCATAACGACGTCGCTGAGGACCACGTCCGGTCCAAAGGAATGGACCATTTCGTAGCCTTCTTCACCGTCAGACGCCGCCGCGACCTCGTAGCCCTCGAGTTGAAGCAGATCGACCAGAAGATCAAGTACTCTCCGGTCGTCGTCGACAATCAGGACTCGCCCTCGCTCTGGCGTACTGGTGCTCATTGGGTTTGTAATCTGGACGTTTTTACTAAACGAGACCTCGTGGGAGGACGGTCGAGCAGCGGGTGTTCGGAGTTCCAGAACTCCGGGCAGACATACAAGCCGCAGCGAGTATAACAGGTTTAATCCGCCTTTGGGAACTACGGACGATGACGGATTTTGGCCGGTTTACTGCCCTGAAACCTTGCGTTTAGCGGGAGTTTCGGGGATTGGTGTCTTCGAGAAGTAACCGCTTCGATAATTCAGCTTGAGATTCTGCTGTTTCAGCTCCGGATTGATGATCTGGATCTCGATTTTGCGATACGAACCGTCGCGGGCCTTGTTTCGCGGCGAATAGGCCACCAGGTATTGCTCGCGCAGGTCTCGCTGAATTTGCGCGAAGGCGTCGCGGAGATCGCGCTCGTGGTGCGGGAAATAGGCGCGGCCGCCCGTCTTTTCGGCGATTTTCCTGAGCGCGCCTTCGTTGACGTTGAACGTGTAGCGGTCGCCGATGCCGATGGCATAGATTAGCGCGTCGGCCTTTTGGGCGGCTTCGATGGCTTCATCCATCTTCAAACGGCTACTCGTGTCGGCGCCGTCGGTCAGCAGAATGATGGCCCGGCGTGTGTGCTCGGCGGAGGTGCCGATCAGTTCTTCCGAGGTGGCCCAAACAGCATCCCAGATCGCAGTCGAACCAGCGAGAGCCTGGTTTTCCCCGGAGATTGGTGGCGTTCCATTAACAACAACTCCACCGCCGATGTAACCGGATGGTGGCACAAACTCGACGCGATCGATCGCTCGCCTGAGACGCTCGATGTTTCCGGAAAAACCTTGTTCGAGCGTCGTCTCTCCGGTGAACGACAAGATAGCCGCTTCATCTTTGCCGCCTGGCCGCAGAATGTTTTCGAGAAACGCGCGCGCCGCTTCTTTTTCATCGGGCAGCGTCCGTTCTTCCGACGCGCTGGTGTCAATAAGAATCGCTAGCGACAACGGAAGATCGATATTAGTTTGGAACGTGAAAATGTCCTGCTGCTGTCCGTCTTCGAACACGCGGATGTCTTCCGCTTTCAGATTGCTGACAAATCTCTTGTGCTTGTCAGCGGCAGTGAAGAAAATGTTCGTCAGATTAGTTTCAACCTTGATCACCTCGTCGGAATCCTGCGGCAGCTCTTCGCGCGTGCGTGGAGTTGGCGAAGGCGAGGCACTCGCAACCGCCGCTTCGTTTTTCGCTGACAGACTGTGGGTAGCAAATCCGCCGCACACGGCGACGACGACGAGGAGCAGCAGTACGAATGAACGGTTGAAATTTCGATAACGCATCTTGCTATTTCACTTCCTGGTGGTCACTTCCTATGGCCACTTTCTATTGCATAACGCTGTCGGCGATGGCCTTATAGCCTCGCTTCGTTTTTACTTTTAGACCATCACGGCCTTCCGCAAGTTTGACGTCGATCTTGCGGAACGCGCCGTCGTAACTCTTGTTCGACGGGTCGTAAGTGACGAGATATTGCGCGCGCAGTTCTTTGGAGATCCTGGTGAACGCTCTTTCCAGGGAAAGCATGTCGCCGGTGAAAAACGCCGCGCCGCCAGTCTCTTCCGCCAGCGTTTGCAGATCGCGATCTTTTTTATCAGCGACCTGACCGGCTTCAACGCCGGGCACGGTCGATAAAAATCCTGCTTTCGTTGAGATTGCGAAGATCGTCGTTTCGGTGCGTTGGGCGATGTCGATTGCGTCACGAATGTTGGCGCGGCTGTAGGTGTCTTCACCGTCGGTAACGAGCAACAGAACGCGACGTCCCGGAACGGAGCGCATCTTCTCGTCGCAAAACTGCCAGATCGCGTCGAACAGCGCGGTCTGTTTGCCCATCTTCTTCACGCTGTAAACGGCCTTGTCGAGCAGATCGAGTTTGTCGGTGAAGTCCTGAAGCAAAGTGATCTCATCGTCGAACGTCCCAAAGAGCACGCGATCCTTGCGCGCCTTCACGACTGTTTGAATGAAGTTCATTGCCGATTCCTGTTGAAACTTCAACTTGCCGGCAGTTGACGGCGAAGTGTCCATCAAGACGGCGACATAAAGCGGCAGGTTTAGCGCGAGGTCGTCTGAGAAAGTTTCGATCGTCTGCGGCACTTTGTCTTCGAGAATAAGAAAGTCGTTTTTTGTCAGGCCCGAGACAAAGTTACCTTTCTTGTCGGTGACTGTAATCGGTAGTCGCACGCGTCGCACCGGAATTCGGATCGGACCCTGCTGCGGGTCTTGCGGTAGCGGCGTGGGACTAGGGTTTGGCCTTTGGGCAGATACGGTTAACGACGCGGCTGCCACAACGCAAACCGCTGAAAAAAACGTGATTAGAAGACGTGTTAGAGCTGTTGACATGCGATCTGGATTATAGTTCAGGGGATGACCCTGAGTCTGCTGGGTACGGCGGTTCGATGCGTCGCCGCCAAACCCTGTTGCCCCTATTGGATTTTCAGTACAATTGGCTGGAACAGTTAGGCCCAATGAGTCGCGCAACATTTGATGCCCGACAACTCACACAGCTCGAATTCAGTTAGCGACGATTCGCCTCCAGAGTACATCGCCCATTATCGCATTCTGCGCAGGCTCGGCAAGGGCGGCATGGGTGAAGTGCTGCTCGGCGAAGACACCAAACAACACGGACGCAAGGTCGCGTTAAAAGTACTTCCTGATGAACTGACTCCTTCTGAAAATCGCCTGCGACGTTTCAGACAGGAAGCGCGCGCGATCCTCGCTTTGAACCACCCCAATATACTCACTGTCTACGAGATTGGCGAAGCAGGCGAAAAGTATTACATCGCGACTGAATACATCGAAGGCGAGACGTTGCGACAGTGTCTGTGGCGCGACCCTTTGAAACTCGACGAAGCGCTCGGAGTTGCGATCCAGGTCACGATGGCGCTGGAAGCCGCACACGCAGCTGGCATCGTTCATCGCGACATCAAGCCCGAGAACATCATGCTGCGGCAGGATCGATTCGTTCGCGATCGCATCGTAAAAGTTCTCGACTTTGGACTGGCAAAACTTACTGACCGCGAGGCGAGTGGCGCCGATCCTGATGCAGTGACGATACCCATCACGGAAACAAACCCCGGGATAATCATGGGGACCACCGGTTACATGTCTCCCGAACAAGCGCAAGGCGAGACGATCGATACGCGTTCCGACGTCTTCAGCCTCGGCGTTGTCCTCTATGAAATGATCGCCGGCGAACCACCGTTCAAGGGACGCACTGATAGTCACACGCGCGTCTCGATCATCGATCACGATCCGGTGCCGTTGGTGCAGCACGTTCCCAATGTGCCGCGCCAGCTCGATCGCATCGTGTCGAAAGCACTGGCGAAAGACAAACTCAAGCGTTATCAAACGGTCACCGATCTGAAGCTCGACCTCGAGCAGCTACGCGACGAGGTCCATACGTCAACCGGCGAGCGAGCGATTGCGCAAAGGCAAACTGATCGTTCAGCGGAAACAAGGGCGATTACGCAGATGACTAACGCTCGATCGGAAGTGGAGACGGTCGTTGAATCAGGAGCGCCGCGCGCCAGCACGATCACCGAGCCGCGCCGAATGAACTGGCTCAAGTGGGCGATTCCAGCTGTGCTGGCCGCGGTCTCGATCGCCATCGTCGTCTACTTTTCACGCGCGACACCGGCGATCAATTCGGTGGCGATTCTTCCTTTCGTCAACGACACCAAAGATCCGAACGCCGAGTATCTATCTGACGGAATAACCGAGAGCATCATCAACAGTCTTTCGCAATTGCCAAACCTGCGTGTTATGTCCCGCAACGCGTCCTTCCGGTTCAAGAGTCCCACCATGGATCCGGTGGAAGCCGGACGTAATCTGAACGTTGGCGCAGTTTTAACCGGACGGTTGGTGACACTCGACGATCGTCTTGTCATCAAGACGGAACTGATTAAGGTTGCGGACGGCTCGCAACTCTGGGGCGACGAATACAACAGCAGTGTGACGGATATCCTTTCCGTGCAGGACGAAGTGTCGCGAAAGATTTCGCAAAGTTTACGTTTGCGGTTGTCTGGCGAGGAAGAAGAAAAGCTCGCCAAACGCTACACGAATGACGCCGAAGCGTATCAACTGTATTTGAAGGGCCGGTACTTCTGGAACAAACGCAACGAAGAAGGCTTTCGCAACGGCATCGAGTTTTTTAAACGCGCCGAAGAGAAGGACCCGACGTTCGCGCTCGCGTTTTCCGGTCTGGCTGATTCGTACGCGTTGCTGTGCGACATTGGCGTCGTGAAGCCGGTGGAGGAAATGCCAAAGGCAAAAGCTGCCGCGCAGAAAGCTGTCGATGCGGATCCGACGCTCGCGGAAGCATACACGTCGCGTGCTTTTGTGCGGTTGGCTTACGATTGGGACTGGCTCGGCGCGGAAAGTGATTTTCAGCAGGCGCTAAAACTGAATCCGAAGTATCCCACGGCGCATCAGTGGTACGCGTCGTACCTGATGCAGATGGGTAAGTTCAACCGCGCTAAAGCGGAAATCGAGGAGGCACACAAGCTCGATCCGCTTTCGCCGATCATCACTGCCAATCACGGTCTGTATTCTTATTACGAAAACAAGTACGACGATGCGATCGCGATCTACAAGCAGGGGTTGAAGGCAGATCCAGATTTCTGGGTCGCGCGTCATTATCTCGCGCTGGCGTACGTGCAAAAGGGGATGTACAACGAAGCGATCGCGGAGTTGCGGAGCTTGATCAAGGCTCCAGCGAGTGGTCCAATACCTGACAAGGTGATTGAAACGGAAATGGAGGCGTCGTCGTCGCTGGGTTTTGCCTATGGAATGGCAGGCAAGACTGCCGAAGCGCGGGATATACTTGCGAAGCTCGAGTCGCTATCGCAGCGGCGATACATTGCCGGAATTTACTTTGCGACTGTTCACGCTGGTCTGAAAGACAACGCACGTGCGATTCGGTATTTGAATGAGGCTTTTCAAGCGCGACACCCGGGACTCGTTTTGATCAGGATCGATCCGAAGTTCGATGGATTGAGATCTGATCCTAAGTTCATAGAGTTGACCCGCCGCTTCGAGCCTATACCTTAACTATCCTCACTCTCGATCTGTGTTAACAGGTTCAAAAGTTCGGGTGGCAGTGGAGAATTGAACATCACGCGCTCGCCTGTTGTGGGATGTGTGAAGGCGAGTTTTTCGGCGTGCAGGAAGTGCCGTCCGACACTGCGGATTTGAGACTTCAGTTTCGGGTCCTGGATTGTGTTATCGCGACCGCCGCCGTACGTATCATCGCTGACGACCGGGTGTTTAAGCCAGGCGAGATGGACACGAATCTGGTGTGTGCGACCGGTTTTAAGTTCGACGTCGAGGAGCGTAAAGCGGTTGAAGCGACGATTGACGCGGTAGATCGACAATGCGCTGCGGCCACCTCGCACGACGGCCATGCGCGTGCGATTCGACGGATCGCGCGCCAGGGGTTGATCAATGCGGCCGGAATCCGACTGCACGCGCCCGTGGACCAGTGCGACGTAAGATTTGTAAACAGAACGGTCGCGAAATTGATCCGAGAGATTTTCCAGCGCAATTTCAGTTTTAGCTACGACCAGCAGGCCGGACGTGTCGCGATCGAGTCGATGAACGATACCGGGCCGAACGCTCGACGCATTCGGTAGTTGCTGAAAATGGTAGGCGAGAGCATTTGCGAGTGTGCCGGAGTGAATTCCTGCCGCGGGATGGACCACGAGCCCGGCCGGTTTGTTGACGACTACGAGCGTATCGTCTTCGTGAACAATTTCGATTGGTATCGGTTCCGGAGTGAAGCTGGTTATCGCGGGTGATGTTAGTTCGACTTCGAGCTCGTCGTGTTCACGGAGTCTGTACGAAGGCTTGCTGGGTTTCCCGTTTACGAGAACGTCTTCCGCGTCGATTACCCGCTGGAGTCGCGCACGGCTCCAGCCTTTGATCTGCGACGCGAGAAAGGCGTCGAGCCGCATGCCAACATCATCTGGTCCGATTTTGAAGGTGAGGTTTTCATGATCCGCATTGACGTTTCGCATGTCACCTGGCAACGACCTCTCGACTCACACATGTTTTAAGAAACATCGACGCTTCGCACGGACCACGGGCGAAGTCACATCTGCCTTAAGAAACAATCTCAGCCATTCCTGCGTTCGAACTCTTTCATGAATGAAACCAGCGCTTCGACGCCTTCGCGCGGGAAGGCGTTATAGATCGAGGCCCGGATGCCGCCGACTGAACGATGACCCTTCAATCCATCGAGCTTCTGCGCCGTTGCTTCAGACGTAAACTTCTTCTCGAGATCTTCTGATGGCAAGCGGAACGTGACGTTCATCGTCGAACGACAGTCGGCGTCGGCATGACCGCGATAGAAATCAGTGGCGTCTATAGCGTCGTAGATCAGTTGGGCCTTTTCGTCGTTCTCGCGTTCCATCGCCCCGATCCCGCCTTTTTCTTTGATCCATTTGGCGACGAGGCTGATGATGTAAATGCCCCACGTGTTTGGCGTGTTGTAGAGTGATTTGTTTTCGACGTGCGTGCGGTAATCGAGCATTGTGTGCAGCCCGTCAGGAATGCGTTGCAACAGATCATCGCGCATGATCACGAGCGTGACGCCGCTCGGGCCCATGTTCTTTTGCGCGCCCGCGTAGATTAGGGCGTACTTATCGACGGGGATCGCGTGCGAGAGAATGTCTGACGAAGCGTCAGCGATGAGCGGAACGGATCCAGTGTCAGGCTCGCGTTTCCATTGCACGCCCTCGATTGTTTCATTGGTGGTGATGTGTGCGTACGAGGCCCGCGGGCTCAGACTTATTTCGTCGCTGCCTGGGATGCGCGTAAAACCGCCGTCAGCCATCGTGGCGGCGATGTTGACGCTGCCCACACGCTTCGCTTCTTTTAGTGCTTTCTTGCCCCAGCTTCCGGTGAGCACGTAGTCGGCGGTGCCGTCCGGCGGAAGGAAGTTCATTGGGACCATTGAAAACTGGAGACTCGCGCCGCCTTGCAGGAAGAGTATGCGATAGTTGTCGGGAATACTGAGCAGTTCGCGCAAGCCGTTTTCCGCGCGAGAGATGATTTCGTCGAATGTTTTTGAACGGTGGCTGATCTCCATCACCGACATTCCGACGCCGGGCAGGCTCAGTAGCTCTCGTTGCGCCTCTTCCAAAACGGGAACCGGCAACACGGCCGGTCCAGCGCTAAAATTAAAAATCCTTTCAGTCATTACTTCCTCCGCGCTTACTTTTAGAAACATTTTGCTAACGGCCCCCTTGGACCTCACGTCTCGGCTCAGCCGCCGGATGTGCGGCGGGGCTTTGCCCGCCGGGAACTGATAAATGAATAAGACTCTTCCGGCGGGGCGAAGCCCCGCCTCACATCAGGCGGCGAAGCCGCACCGAAAAAGTCACTCTTCCAACTGCGAGCGCAGGGCCTTACCGGCGATTTTGGTTACCAACGAACGTGGAACGAAGCGTTCCGCTTCGACGGCGAACCAGTTGGTCCAACCCGAAATCACGCTCGGCTTTTGCTGGCGCAATCCACGCAGCGCCGTGTCAACCACTTCTTCAGGCGTTTGGATCGTGCGCATCGGCGGACGGTCCATCTTCGACGCCGCAAAGAAATTGGTTTCAGTCACGCCAGGACACAAAGCCATCACGTGCACACCGTGCTCGCGGTTTTCTTCCCACAATGCTTCCGAAAACGACAAGACAAACGCCTTTGTCGCCGCATAGGTCGTCATGTACGGTACCGGCTGAAACCCCGCCGTGGAAGCGACATTTATGATCGCGCCCTGTTGCCGTTCCCGCATCGGTTTGAGAAATAGGTGCGTCAGCTCAACTAGCGACTTCACATTCAAATCGATCATCTCCAGCTCGCGAGCGAGATCGAGATTGACAAACTCCCCCATCGATCCGAATCCCGCATTGTTGACGAGCATGTCGATAATCAACTCCCGCCGTTGCGTCTCTTCAAAGAGCTGAGCGGCCGCGTCAGTTCGAAGCAGATCCATCGCGATATAGTGCGCCCGCACTCCACTGACGCGCCCAAGCTCGTTACACATCGTGATGAGCTTGTCTTCAGAACGCGCGACCAGCAGAACATTTCTTCCACGGGAGGCGAGTTTTCTGGCGAAGGCCGCACCGATGCCGGATGAGGCTCCAGTGATGAGGGTAGTGTTCATACCAACTTCAGCAAGTCGAGTTCGATGATGTCAGGGCTGCTTGCCTCAAGCTGGCGCAAACTCTCCTCTGACGGCGCGTTGTCGAGATTGATGCGAGCCACCGCAGCCGCGGCGCCTTCGAAGACGATGTTTTCCATCTCCTGAACGTTGATCTGTTCCGCTTTGAGCGCGTCGAGCACGCCCGCGAGCACGCCCGGTCGATCGAGATGTCGAACTACAAGCCGGTGCGTCGCGGGAGTTTGTTGGGCCAGGTTCACCACGTTCGGAACTTTCCCCGTATTTTTAAACTCTGCGACGATGCGCACAGTTTCAGCAGCGATCGCCTCCTGTGCCTGATCGGTCGAAGCGCCGATGTGATGCGTTCCGTAGAGTCCCGCTTCTTTGCCGATCTCGTCCTGAAACTCACCGGTGCCGCTGGTGGGCTCCAGCGCGAAGACGTCGAGCCCCGCACGAATGCCGCGATTTCTGATCGCGTTAATCAACGCTTGTTGGTCCACCACCTCGCCTCGCGCTGTGTTGATGAAGTATGTCCGTTCGCGCATCGCGTCGAAAAACTCGGAGTTAATTAGATTTCGAGTCTCAGGCTTGAGCGCAAGATGAACACTGACAACGTCTGCTACGGCCGCAACCGCCTTTGGCGAGTCCATCATCTCGACACCAAGTTCCGTGGCGCGTTCCCGCGTCAAACTCCTGCTCCACGCAACGACCGGCATACCAAACGCCCGCGCACGCGGAATCATCTCCTGACCAATCTTGCCGACTCCGATCAAACCCAGCGTGCGCCCATACAGCCCGCGCGCTTTAGAAAACTCTTTCTTGTTCCAGACACCTTGTCGCAAGGTGATGACGTTGTCGGCGATACGCCGATCGAGCGCGAGGATAAGCGCGAAGGCGAGTTCGGCCACAGCGATCGAGTTCTTGCCGGGACAATTTGAAACGTAGATGCCGCGTTGTGAAGCGGCGGCGACGTCGATCGTGTTGTAGCCGGCGCCGGCGCGGACGACCAGCTTTATTGGTCCGGCGCCCAGCATCGGCTCTGTCACTTTTGTTCCGCGCACAACAAGCACGTCCGGCGACGCTTGCCGAATAGCGTCCGTCAGCGCCTCGTCTTTCAGATCTGGTTGATAGGAGATGTCGCAACCCAGCCCCTGCAATCCATCGATTCCCGATTGTTCAAACTTGTCAGCGACTAATACTTTCATATCGTATGTATCAACAGGCCATCCCTTAGTTTTGGTTCAAACCACGTCGATTTTGGCGGCATGATCTGGTTGGCGTCTGAGACCATTAACAGTTCTTTGACAGTTGTCGGGTAAAGCGAAAACGCGACTGCGGCTTTGCCCTCGTCAACCACGTGCTGGAGCTCTCTTGTACCGCGCAGTCCGCCGACGAAGTCGATCCGCTTATCGGTGCGAACGTCTCTGATGCCCAGCACAGGATCGAGCAACCGCTCCTGAAGAACACTCACGTCGAGACTTTGGACCACACCATCGGGCAGCGTCGTTCCAGGCGAGAGCTCTAACGCGTACCACTTGCCGTCGAGATACATGCTCCATTGACCACGCTGCGTTGGTGCCGGGTTGGCATTTTCGCTGATGGTGAACGAGCGCCGAAGTGCTTCGAGGAACTCTTCCTTCGACAGGCCGTTGAGATCGCGTACTACGCGGTTGTAAGCAAGTATTTGTAGTTGTGAATCGGGGAAGATCACGGTGAGGAAATAGTTGTAGTCTTCCTCTCCGGTGTGTTTGAAACTCTGACCTCGCAACTCGGCACGCGCGCGGCTGGCGCTGGCGGCGCGGTGATGACCGTCCGCGATGTAGAGCAGGGGCACTGAACTAAAACTGTTGACTAAATTTTCGGTTTCGGTGAGTCGCCAGATGGTGTGACGAATACCGTCTTCGGCAGTGATGTCGTACAGGGGCGATGCACTCATCGCTTCTGACACCTGCTCGTCGATCTCGCGACGCGTGCGGTAAGTCAGAAACACAGGACCAGTTTGAGCGCGCAACATCAACATGTGACGCGTTCGATCGTCTTCCTTGTCCGGTCGGGTGCGCTCGTGTTTGCGGATTGTGTTGTTGTCGTATTCGTCGATCCAGCAACAGGCAACGATCCCAACTTGCTGATGGTCGCCCATGATCAAGCTGTACACATACAGACTCGGTTCCGCTTCCTTTTCCAGCGGACAAGTCGCGATAAGTTTCTCGAAATTCTCGACTGCTTTTCGATAGACGGCATCGCTGTAAATATCAGTGCCGGCAGGTAGATCGATCTCGGGACGTGACACGTGCAGAAAGCTAAGCTCATTTCCATTGGCAAGTGCGCGCGCCTCATCGGTGTTGACTACGTCGTACGGCACACTCGCGACCGCCTGGGCGCGCTCGGCCGGTGGACGCAATGCGCGAAAAGGACGAATAACCGCCACAGACCCTCCTAATTCGAGCGAAGGCTCCGGTCACGGGGTGGGCCTTCTTTCGGTTTACATGCGGAATTTATTAAGGCTTATGGCGGTTAAGACTATCCGTTTAGATGTGAAAACTCAAATGAGCTAGAATTCGAGTAGTGTCTGGAGTTTTGTCACATTCTCTGCATACCTCAGCGGTTCTCCGCGTCTGTGGGGTAAAAGAAGCGCAAAACCAGATAACCGCAGAGACGCGGAGTTCCGCTGAGGTACGCAGAGAGGCATTTAAGAATTCGCTTTTGAATTGAAGAGATTAAGAAAAACTACAGGTCTAATCTATCGCTCGGTGCGCAAGATCGTGTTGCACCCGGGCGAGGCTTTGCTGTTGTGCGGGATGGCGTGGTGGGTCGTGGTCCTCTCGATCGCGGCGCGACGATATTCGCTGCCGCGTGCGCTCGAGATAGTCGCTGGGCGTCAGACTGATCGACCCGTGTTGACAGATACCGACGATCAGGAAAGGTTTGCCCGCGCGATTGATCTCTTGCTGTCGGCGGATGTTTGGGTTTTTAAGCCGATTTGCTGGAAACGCGCGGCAGTGCTGCATCGCTACCTCGGCCGAAACGGAACACCGACGCGCATCATTTTTGGCGTACGAAACGACAGGTCCGGAACAGTCACTGGGCACGCGTGGCTCGAGGTTGAAGGGCAACCAATTCTCGAAACCACGCCGCCTGAATATGTGGCGACCTACAGATTCCCTTCAAACGAGCGCTTCGATCCGCAACTCGCCACTATATCGCTCGAATAAGAACACAGAACAGAGCAAAAAGAGAGAGGCGGAAACTTCCACCTCTCCCTTTATGGTCTAACTTTGCAAATTGTCTACGGCAACGCTTCGATGTTGAAATAGAACTTGAAACTTCCCGTTTGCTGGATGCCAAGCAGGAAGCGCACATCAACGGAGGCGCCATTCGCGATCGGCGTCGCCAGCGTTACTACTCCGGCAGACATCGACGAATTGAAGCCACCACCGTTCGGCTGTGACGGCGGTTGCTCGAGCGTCGTACCCTGGACGGTAATGTTGCTCGTGCCGCTGCCGCACGGTGGACGATCGACAGTGACGACGACGGCCGTGGAAGTTCGTGGCCGCAAGTCGGCAATGCCACTCGGCGCCGGAAACGTGGTGATGTCAATCACACGGAACCGCAGGCGCGTTACGTTGCCTCCGGTGTTATTCACGACTGTCCGGCGAATGTCCAAGGTTCCGAACGTGGAGTTGTTCGCCGGATCCGACGTGAAGTCGCGAACGCGGTTCGGCGGTGATGCTGCAGCGACGCAGACGTCAAGCAGGTTTACTGCAAACGATGCGTTACGCTGGATCGGTGAGCTCAGATTCTCCGGTCCGGGAGCGCCAAGACGTTGTCCAGCGCCCGCCGACGTGCCGTTCGTGTCCACGAATACGAAGTCGGCCGCGTTGTTGTTGGTATCTTTAGGGGTAGATATCGGACAAGCACCGAAGGTGGTAATCGAACCTGATTTACCGCACTCGTCCCGATGGAAAGCATAATCGATTGAGAAAGGTGTGAGTGCGGGATAGCCAGTGCCCTCTTTATAAAGCGTATTCGCTTCTGAGGTGGAGCCAACTGCATCCAGTCGGTTTGCGAGAACAAAGTTGGCCCCAACGCTGGTATTGAAGATTGCGATACCCGCGTTGTCAGGAATGTCAGTTGTATAGGTGGCATCACCCGTGGCGGTGGTTCCGTTACCGGCTGGATACGAAGCGAGACTGTATCCAACGCTGTTCACGCAGAGATAATGTCCCCTGTTGGGGATAACCGTACCATTCGGAATAACGCAACGAGCTACTCCGTTGGAAGCCGCGACGGCATAACCTGTCCCGCCACCTGCGACGGTATGGTCAGCTCCGCTGTTGTTGTAGATTTCAATAAATTCGTCGTTCGCGCCATTTGGGCCACGAACACGAAATTCAGAAATGATCAATTGTGCTGCGGCGATCTGCGAGATACCGAGCATCATCGCAACCAGACCGGTGCACACAAGGGAAAGCCGAAATGACTTAGACATGCATCATTCTCCTTTTTCGGTGGGCCCACGATGTTCAGTGCGGCTTGAAACCCTAACATGCTTATTTGAATGCAGTCAACGAAATTTAGCCGGAACGATGGCCGGGGTTTTACGGTGTTTTCCACGCATCTTGTCTCTTTTCAGCAGTTTAGCGTTTCAGTATGGGAAGGCACCGTGAAACGGCGCGCCAGGGCATCCCAGTCAACGAAGATCAAGTAAAGGACCAGTTGATGAGGGAAAAAGATGTTCATCAAGATTAGTGTCGAGAGGTGAAACACGATGCCCGCTGCGAGTATCCACCAGCGGGCACGCCGCCAGAAAACAGCCACCGGAAAGAGCAGTTCCCACAGCAAAACGAACCCAACTGCATAGGGTAGATACGAGCGAATTTGAGGTAACCAGAATGCAAGTTTGAAGTGCGTGTCATGAAGATTGTCGAGCGAGTGGAAGATCGCGAGTGCGGGTAGGTTGTCGACGCTGAGGTATTTAAATCCTGCAACTCGCAGCTTGATCACAGCCGAGCTGAAGTAGACCCACGCCATCAATAACTGCATCAGCAGAATGGGATAAGCATAGGCCCACAGTGGATTCTTTTTCTCCGTGCGCCGCAGCCAGTGGTCCAATGAAAATCCATCGCCGCAAGGCGTGAACGCCAGTACCGCCAGACAGTAAACGCCAAGCATCTCATCGTGATTGAAATGGCCAAAGCTGCGGAGTAGACCCTGGTAAAAGAGAACGAGCAGGAACGATGTTTTTGTCGAGATGGAAGTGAGAAGGCCGGCAGTGCTCAGAATCAGCGACAGCAACATCGCCGCTTTTAGAACAATCATCCCGGTTGGCGTCAGTAGTTGATCATAAAAGCTCCACGGCAAGAACTTCATCGCTCCCGTTGGCCGCATGATTGTTACCGGCAGCGCGCCCAGTGCGGAGAATGACGTGGCGAGGACCGAGATCAGGAACGTACCGTGGACTATCGAACGCACGACACCCAGGGCGAAGGCGCTCTTCGGCACGACGCGGTTTACAAGTCCTTGCGCCACGATTCAATGAAGTTGTCGTAGTTGGAGTAGGTGCCGCCTTCCCAACGATACATGTCGAGCCGGATCGCCTTCAGGCGTTGCGGGGAAGAAGCAGGAAGGCGATTGTTGTAGAGACGTCCCCAGGTATCCAGAAGATCGGGTATGCGCGCGCCCGGTGGCAGGTTCTCGACTCCGCCAGCAAGACTAATAAGTTCAGCGTTGTCGCGATGAATCGATGCGAGACGAAAGCTTTGATTCGCAATAGTCGCATTGACCATGGTCCATGTACGACTATACAAAGCGTTTGTGAGTTCGATGGGCCGAATTTCGATGCTCTCGCCCGAAACTGTTTCGCCACGCAGGATGCAGTAGCTGCGCCCACGTTCGAGATCGCCGCCGGCCATCATCACGTTCCAGGCGGCGATCGGATACAGATTTCGCACGTATAGGAACGCCCAGAACAGTGGCAAAAAGATCGCCGCCGTGAGAATCGCGTACCTGACGATTAGCGCTCGAGGCAGGCGATGTGCTTCCTCATTTGGCGCTGAGAAGTTTGTAGGTTTGGAAGTTATCAACTATTCGTTCCACGCTACGGGTCGCATTCTCCAGCGGGATTTCATACTGGCCGGTAATATCGTCCGCGATCTGGCCCACGGTTTTACCTTGCTCGAGACCTTTCCAGACGACCATGGCGGTTTCGTTCAGTTGAAAATATTTCTTGGTATTCAGATCGACCAGGATACCCTCTCCGCCATCGAAGTCAGTAACTACCACGTGTTTCCCGGGTGTAAGGTTATTTGAGTTCATGATTTGTCAGTTCGAGTCGAGCATACGGCTGCATGGCCCAGCGCTCAGCCACCTCTCGCACATGATCGGTAGCCAGCTTCTGTTTCGCGTCGGCGTCAGGCTCAAACTCACGCGCCGCCAAAACTTGTTTCGAGTAGATCCGAGTTCCGCTTGCGATTCTTTCCAATTCGTCAGCCGACGGGGGCACGTTAAAGAATTTCAAAATGTCGCAGATTGCAGGTAAAGACAGTTGATTGTAATTAAGCAACATGCTGTTGTCGTTAGCAAGCGTGTCGGCCGTGGAAAAGAAGCTGCCGATACTGCGCGCGCATAGCTCTTCAATCGACATTTCCGCGACCTCTGCGGGCGACGTTCCGGTGATGTACGCCAGAATTCGATGGTCATCGTCAACCAGCCACGCTGGCAGGTTCAACACATTGGAGACAATCGTTTCGATCGGATGGCGGTAAAGAAAGATCCACGGAACTTGCGGCCAGATGCGCCTGATCCGCTCGAGTTGCGAGATGCTGCAGCAGGCAAATTTGATGAACAGGCGCTGCTCGCCAACTTCACGTTGGCCCAACGCGTTGACGACCGCACGAAGTAATACTGAATAGAGCGACTCTTTCACGTGGTCAACCGCGTCGGTAATGAACCGCGCGACGAGTTTGTCGACCGGGTTTGGTTCAGAAAGAACGATCGAATTGTTCAGGCACCTGCAGGCATTGGCGAGCAGCGTCGAACCGCAACGTGAGGAATGGAAGATGAATCCCGCGGGCTCAACCCGCGTGAGAATCTGGTCCAGTTGTAAAAGCGCGTCGAATTCCGTGAATCGTTCAGGACGGTCAGGATTTTCAGCGCGAACGCGATCGATAGTCTGCTGGAAGAACGGTTCGCTGAAAGTCACGTCCGACATCTGCATCCACAACAGACCCGGACGTCCATCGACGACGACCGCATCCACCGGCATCCAGCCTGGCCCTATTTTCCCTTGGGCATTTAACATCTGTCATTTTTCATTTTGAAGAGTTGCGGGCACCGCCTGGGGTTTTCGAAGACAGAATTGGAAAATGGCAAACGACAAATGGCAAATCTACTTCCGTCCACGGATCGATACCAATTCGGGTTCCGGAGAGCGATGCCACGGCGTCTTGCCGAAGCTTTGCAGACAAAACAAACACGGCGAGCCGGTGAAAAGATCCGGCGTGATACCCTGCGCACGTAGAGCTGCCAGCGCGTCTTTTCGCTTTTTTAACTGCGCCGACGCGACGTCTTTCAACTTCGCAAACGCTGACGCAAATGATTCGACGTTCAAATCAGCGACAACATCGGTTTCCTCTGCGGCACCGCGAAAACCGGAGAGGTTGCAACAGAGCGACAACCGGCCACGATAATCAACGTTCATGCTCGTACCGGCCAACGGCGAGCACGGCGCGCGCTCCTCGTCGATATTGTAGTAGCCGACATCGATGCCTATGTTCATCTTGAAGATACGCGCGAGAATCGCGATCTCCTCTTCAACCAACCGTTGCTCGTCGAGACTCAGCGCCGACTCGTCCGACAACTCCGCTGACGTGGGCATTACGTGAGCAAAGTTCAACGCGGCAGCGCCCATTCGCGCCGCAAATATCGCGATCTGTTCGAGTTGGTCCATGAGATCGCGTCGAACCGTGACCTTGATCGCAAAGGGCAAGCGCGACATGTAACAGCGCGAAAACGCGCGCACCAGACGCTCAAACGATCCCTGTCCGCGCCAACGGTCGTGACTCTCGCGCGTGATGCCATCGACACTGAACGCCACGTGCGAGATCGACTCGCGATTCGCCACGAGCGCGGGCCAGACGCGTTCGAAGTGCCAGCCGTTGGTGACAAAGCTGGCAGACATACCGGCTGCGGAAACAGTTTCGAGAGTCGCCGCGAACTGCGGATGGAGCGTGGGTTCGCCGCCAGTGAAGTTGATCTTGGTCACGTTTGCGACGTCGCGAGCTTCGCCGATCACGCGACGCAGCAGTTCGACAGGAAAGAACTCCGCGCTCGAACTGTAGAGATTGCCTTCGGAACGGAAGCAGTAACTGCAATGCAGATTGCAGATGTTGGCCAGTTCCACACTTAGTCGCTGTGGACCATAGTCGTCGCTGAAGTTGGCATCGGTCGGCATTAGTTTGGTTTTAGATGACGGCTCAACAACTCAGCGGCGCGCGTGGGTTCGAGCAGGTCAGTCCCGGCGGCAAGATCGAACGCTTTGACCTGACGTGCCAGTCGTGAAAGAAGTTCAAGATTGGCGCCCGCGACAGTCGTATCGTAAGTGGCCCACGGACAGGCACGGATCAGTCGCACCATCGTTTCCGCTTGGGGCAGTTCAACGAGCCGCGTGTCTTTTTCGCCGCTGACGGCAGTGAACAACAAGCAACGCGGCACGACTTGCGACACTGGTCCAGACGCAAAGACACCGGTAGGTTCAAACACGTTTCTAAATCTCTCACTCGCACTGTCGCGCAACGCAAAAAAACAGCGAAACCCTCGCGCTTCAACTTCTCCATCCTGCAAACTTAACAATACTTCATCATCTGACAGGTAAGGCCAACCAGCGCTCGCTAATTGAAACGTTAGGGTCGACTTGCCGCTGCCTGATGGTCCAATAATCAAAACGCCGGCGCCGCTTTGGGGCTCGACCACGCCCGCGCTATGGAGATCAAACAGTCCAAAACGCCGCAACGCCGCGCAAACGGCGAATGAAGTTACTCGCGCCAGTTCCGCATCAGCGGCATCCGGGATCTGTTTGACCCAAACGTCAACGCGCACCGGAACGCCCTGACGCAGCCGCAGCAATGAATTACCGAACCGCAAATAATACCCGTTCGATTCGGAGTAACACTGACCGCCCTCGGCAATATCAAAGTGGTTCAGGTTTGGAGGAATCTCTGGTCCCGGTTCTTCGCCAAAAAACTTGATCTCAATTTCGGCGTCGCGCGGTGGCGGCAAGGTCGGCGTGAGCTGCCATCCGGCGAAGAGCTGTTGGACCAGTTGGGCTAATCGGAGATCGACAGCCTCAAAAAATAGAAACCGACCGGCGACCGCATAAAAACTTCGGGACGCCGGTCGGTCAAAGACCTGAATAACTTCCATGCAACCGGAAATCTGTTGTGTTAGTTGGTTGCGCCGCTTGTAGCAGCTTGGAAGAACGTGGTCGCTTCCAAAACGTCAACCGGAACAGAAATCGCTGGTTCGACAAAGGGTTTCTTGGGATCACTCAGTTCTTTGCCCATGCCCTCGGTTTGAATTCCAGCTTTTTCTTCGTCAAGAATCTCGTTCAGTTTAGCCAAGGTTTGCCGCCTCCTCGAGTCAGTTGTAGTTAATATATTGCCTTGCTGAGCACGTGGCAACCGAAATTTTGGATCACGTGTTCTGGCCCATAATTCTGGCCCATGATTCTAGCCCAATTCCACGACCCTCATTGGACCGGCATGGGCGGCTCCGTTAGGATCAGCCGCAGGGCGCGTCGTTCCGAACGTGTTAGATCAGCTCTGACGAAAAGTGTGACATTCGGCGAGAGCTGTCGAACAGCATCTTCCACAGAGAGCTTTGAAATATCGGCATCGATCGTTTCCATTTTTTCATTGCGTATGTCGACAGGAATACCGATAGTTTCGCCAATCTTGAGCATGACCAGGGGGAGCGGTTGCTTAATGGCTTTCACACTCAACTGGTAATTCAAGTACGTAACGCGGAGCGGTGGTTCCTCACCCTTCTGCTTCTCGTCCGACTCCGTTTCGACTCCATCTTCGGTATTGCCTTCAATCAACATGGATTGGGTCGAGCCGTGGACGACGGCTGACACCGGGGGCTCACCTTGATTGATGTCGTAAAGAAAAATGCCCAATACGCGCGGCGGGGTTTGGCCCCCGCTGTCGATCTCATAATCGACGTAGACCGTTGGGGAGAGTAACTGGAGCGCTGGTTCCAGCGTCAGTTCACTAAACTCGATCGAGAGCGGTTCCTTCTGACGGTCAGTTCCGAGAAACACCGGCACCTTCAAACGTTTCGACAGATCCTGGGCGACTTCGACCATGTTTGCCTTTTCGGCTTTCAGAGATATGTTCAGGATCGGTCGGGTTTTGACCGTTAGTGTATACGCAGGCTTGACGCCTTGTCTTGCCGTTTGTGTTTTGTCGGTGCTCTCCGCTGGTTTCTTGTCAGGCTTTTTATCACCCTGCGACTGTTGTGAGAAGGCGGCGACGGTGCACACAAGGAGCACCAAGGCAGCAAACAGATTTTTGACATGCGCACGATGAACTACTGGTTTCAAATCTGTCTTTTTCCTTGACCTGCGGGTGGAACACACGTCAGTCGGACGACTGAACCCGCTCTTGATTGCTGTGAAAGCTAGCACGTGCGAAAAAATCCGTCAAATTTGATTAACACTGTCAGAATTATTACTGATCGCCGGTTCTAAATATGAGACGAAACGGTCGCATCAGGTAGTAAGCAAAATGCAAACCGGCGGGGAGGGAACGCCTGGCGACGTCTCCGTCAGTCGGGCGCAACATGTGGACCAGGTAACGAGTGCGGGCCGTCAGGCTCTTCCGCACGCCGAGGTTGTATCGGAAGATCTCACGCGGAGTCGCAGGAACATGCTCGGGGCCATTAAAAAGACTTGCGATGACGTTGTATGCTAGCGGTGCGAGACCTTTGTCACCCTCGCAGCGGCGTTTTACATCCGGCGGCAAGGGTGCATCGAGAAGTGTTTCGGCAAGATGCAGTCCGAGCAGGAACATGCGCTCGCTGTCTGCTTTGGCAGCGCGATCCAGGAGTGCGGTCCAGTCGAGATCGCGGCGCGAGATCAGCTCGGCCACGTCGCAAATCCAACCGAGTCGTTCCCAGAGATGTCGTGAGCCGTGGACGCACAATGAAAACAGCAGATCGTCCGCGCAAAACGTTTTCATTCGTATACCGTTAAGTTCAAGCGCGACGAGATGTTGCCAGATTGTTTCGCCCTGCACGGTCGAGGCAAACAAGTGTGGCGCCACTTCCCAGTGCAGCTCGACGATCAAACGGCGATTGTCTTTGGTGAACTGGAGGTTGTGTTGCGTGCGGAGTAGCAGTTCCTGTTGTTCGATGGTCAGCGGTCTGGCGAGCGCGTAGTTGTCGGCGAGGAGAAGATCGCGCGCGCGGGCGACGTCGTGCTTTTTAACAATGACATCCAGATCGACGAAGCGTCTCAGTGCGAGATCGTCATAGGCGAAGAGCGAAAGGATCGGTCCTTTGTAAGGAACTGCGTCGATGCCCGCATCGCCGAACACTTTGATCAGGCGGCACAGTTCCGCGGTTAGTATGACGTTGCGTGCTGAGTTTTCGAGATAATGTTTTTTGAACTGTTGAAGTTTCTCTGGCTGGACCAGATTTTTCAGTTGCCGATAGACCAGCGGCACGACCGCGTGACGGCGAGCCAGTAGAAAAAGGTAATCCCAGTCAATCTGTTTTTCATTGACGATCGCTCGGATCCGCGCTTCTACTTCGGGCGCGGGTTTTGTTCGCGCACAACATAATAATAGCTCGTTGATCGCACCGTTATTCATTAACCTTCAGCACCGCTAAAAACGCCTCCTGCGGGATTTCCACGCGCCCGACTTTCTTCATTCGTTTCTTACCTTCCTTCTGTTTCTCCAGCAGCTTTCGTTTGCGCGAGATGTCGCCGCCGTAACACTTGGCGATGACGTTTTTCCCGAGTGCTTTCACCGTCTCGCGCGCGATCACTTTGTTTCCGATCGCAGCCTGAATCGGCACCTCAAACAGTTGTCGTGGAATCAACTGCTTCATTTTCTCCGCCAGTGCGCGTCCCTTCGGTTGCGCGGTGCTGCGGTGCAGGATCAACGACAACGCATCCACCGGTTCTCCGGCAACCATCACGTCCAACTTGACCAAATCACTCTCCCAATATCCGGCCAGGTTGTAATCAAGCGACGCGTACCCACGCGAAACAGACTTCAAACGATCATAAAAGTCGAGCACGATCTCATTGAGCGGCAACTCATAGGTCAACATCACGCGATTCGACGTAATGTACTCAAAGCCCTTTTGCACGCCGCGTTTCTCTTCCAGCAACGGCAATATTCCGCCGAGATGTTCATCTGGCGTAAGAATCACGGCGCGAATCACCGGCTCTTCGATCTTCGCGATGCGCCCCGGATCGGGCATCTTCGCAGGCGAGTCGATCTCCGCTACTGCGCCATCGGTAGTCGTCACAACGTAACGCACGCCGGGCGCGGTGGTAATCAGATCCAGATCGAATTCACGTTCCAAACGTTCCTGCACGATCTCCATGTGCAGCAATCCCAGAAAGCCACAACGAAAACCAAAACCCAGCGCCGTCGAAGACTCCGGCTCATAAAAAAACGACGCATCGTTCAAGCGCAACTTATCGAGCGCATCGCGCAATTCTTCGTACTGCGCGGTGTCCACCGGGTACAAACCGGCAAACACCATCGGCTTGATCTCCTGGTAACCTGGAAACGGTTGCTTCGTGGGCCGTGCCGCTTCAGTGATAGTGTCGCCGATTTGAACGTCGGCTACTGCTTTGATCGACGCGGTCAGGAATCCAACCTCGCCCACGCCCAGTTCTGCGATTGGCGTAGGCGTGGGACGGTTAACGCCAAGCGTCTCGACGTGGTAATCGCGGCTTACGTTAACAAAGCGGATCTTCATTCCTGGCCGGATGGCACCATCGATCACTCTGAACAGAACGATGACGCCGCGGTACGAGTCGTACCACGAATCGAAGATCAGCGCTTTTAGCGGCGCATCGGGATCGCCTTTCGGTGCGGGAACATCTCGCACGATCGCTTCGAGAACTTCCTTGACGCCCTCTCCGGTTTTCGCGCTGGTGAAAATCGCGTTGTGCGTTTCGAGGCCGATGAAGTGTTCGATCTGTTCGACCGCCTTTTCCGGTTCAGCGCCGGGCAAATCGATCTTGTTGATTACTGGAATCAGCTCGAGATTATTTTCGATTGCGAGATAGGTGTTCGCGAGTGTTTGTGCCTCAACGCCCTGCGAAGCATCGACGATCAGCAGCGCGCCTTCACACGCCGACAGGGAACGCGAGACTTCGTAAGAGAAGTCGACGTGCCCAGGCGTGTCGATCAGGTTCAGGAGATACGACTGACCGTCGTTAGCTTTGTAATCGAGCCTGACAGCGTGGGCCTTGATCGTTATACCGCGTTCACGTTCGAGGTCCATGTTGTCCAGCACCTGATTTTCCATCTCGCGCTCGGATAACGCGCCGGTCAGTTCGAGCAGGCGGTCGGCGAGTGTCGACTTACCGTGGTCGATGTGCGCGATGATCGAGAAATTGCGAATGCGAGATGGATCCATTGGTGCTTAGTACTTTGTACTTAGTGCTTTGTTTTTTGGTGCTTCGAACAAATTACAAAGTACCAAGCACCAAGCACAAAGTACACAAGCGCATGGCGCACCAATGTCAGGAGTTTTCAACGTAGATGCTCGTTAACGTAATCACGGCCTTTTTCTGGTGAATCCATAGATGCGACCCACTGGTAGTTTCGAATCGACCACGGCCCGTGAGCAGTAATAAATTCCTCATACTTCGACCCTGGTGTGTAGTCGTCGTCGACGATTCCGATCTTTACCCACACACGTCGCTGCAACTCCAGGTCCGCGGTCATTGCCGCCGCCTGAAAGAGTTTGTGCTTCTCATCTTCCGAGTAGTCACCGGAGGATGACGACGAAGACGAGTTTGACGATGACGAATTGTTCGCTGAATCGTCATCCGTGTTTTCATTGTCGTTGCTGTTCAGGTTTTCGTTGGCGTTTGAATTGGAGTTGTAAGTGGCGTACCAATCACTGTTTCCGGCGTTACGCCACCCGAAGTAAAAAATCAAAACACCCGCCACCGCAACGACCATCAATCCCAAACATCCGGCGCCACCGCAACCGAGTGCGATCTTCTGATTACGAGTCATTCTTCTTTGTCTCTTTTCAGATGGATTGAAACGAACTAGTTAGAAATAGCCACAAAAGGCACAGACGCTGCCCCGCACAATTCAGATACGAGTTTTCATCCAGGCCACGCACTCCGCCAACTGCCGTCGCATCGTGGCTGCGGCAGTGTGATGAATCTCGCCGTGACCCGGCAATACCCATTCAAACTGGTAGTGTAGAAGTTTTTCCATCGATCGGATCTGTTCCGGCCAGGAATACCACGCGACACTGCGAAACGCCGTCAGCGCATTTCGTTTCGCCGAGCCGGCCAGATGATCGCCTGTGAACAGAAACTTGTTTCTATAAAGGAAGACCATGTGTCCGCGAGTGTGACCCGGTGTCGGGATTACGAGCAGATCGCGGTCTAGCTGAACCGGCTCGACGCCGCTGATGCTGCGTTCTACCGCATGACGAGCCGCGCCGTCGTCTGCATGCATAATTCGCTCGCAACCGAACCGCTCGCGAAACAACTTGTGATCGGCAACATCGTCTTTATGCGTCAACAACATTTGACTGATGCCGCCCATCGCGTCGATGCGTTTGATCAGTTGCGTGGCAAAGCGCGGCGAGTCGATCAACAGATTGCCGCCTTCGTCCTGCGGCCGGACGACCAGATAGCTCCAGGCGCCAAAACTGTCTTCAGCAGTGAAGCCGCAGAAGTAGACGTTGTCCGCGATTTGAGCTGGAAAGGCGTCGATGCCGATATGCGGATCGTGTTTCTCGGTAGAGCCGATCGATCCGGTCGGGCACGCCACCAGTGCCATCATCGCCTTACGCGTTTCGTCGCTGGTTTCCGGTTGGCGGTGGACGCTGCACTGGTCACCGTGATCACGAAAGATCGCGGGCGCAAGTTGGCTACAGGTGTCACAGTCGATGCAGGTGGAGTCTACAAAGAAATCACCCGGCACATTCTCCGGTAAACGCTGTTGCAAGCTTGCCATGTTGATTAAGGCACAGATCGCACAGACACGGCTCAAATGTCAAACTCGTTGATTAGGCGGTGCAGGTAGGATCGGCTGATGCCGAGTTTTTTGGCAGCGGCGACTTTGTTTCCTTCGCTTTGCAGGGCGTTGACGATCATGCGGCGCTTGAGCGCTGCGACAGCGCCTTCAAGTGTCGACTCGTCTCCGGCGTGCGTGCCAGGAAGCACGCGCAACATTTTCTCGGGAACGAATTCCAGTCCAAGAGTCGAATTGCTGCTGAGCACGACGAGCCGTTCGATAAGGTTCTCGAGTTCGCGGACGTTACCCGGCCATTCGTACTCCTGCAACACTTCGATCAATACAGGTTCGAGTTCGGGTGTCGGATGTCCGTACTTTGCGGCGGAAGCGGCGGCGAAATGCGCCGCGAGAAGCGGGATGTCGTCCTGACGTACCCGTAAAGGCGGCAACGTCAGCGGCACGACGTTCAGCCGGAAAAAAAGGTCCTGGCGAAACCGGCCGGCGGCTACTTCTTTTTCGAGATCGCGATTACTGGCGGCAATCAATCTAATATCGACGGTGAGAGTCTTGGTCCCGCCGACGCGCTCAAACTCACGTTCCTGCAGGACGCGCAAAAGTTTGACCTGAACCTGTGCGCTTAGTTCGCCAATTTCGTCGAGAAAGAGCGTGCCTCCATTCGCCAATTCGAAACGGCCTTTGCGCGTTTGGGTCGCGGAAGTAAACGAGCCTTTTTCGTGACCAAAAAGTTCCGATTCGATCAGCGTCTCAGGCAGCGCTGCGCAACTGACGGCCACAAACGGTCCTGCCGCGCGCGGACTCTCCTGATGAATCGCGCGCGCCAGCATCTCTTTGCCGGTGCCGTTTTCGCCGAACAACAACACGGTCGCGCTGGTCGCGGCAGCCGAACGTGCCTGTTTCAAGACGCGCTCCAGCGCCTGACTGCCGCCAAGTAAATGCGTAAAACCTGGGGGCCGCGCTAACTCCTCGCGCAAACGTCGATTCTCGATCTCGAGCTGCCGCATCCGTGCGGCCTGGCTGACAATGTGCAGCAGTTCACCCGGATCCAGCGGCTTTTCGAAGAAACCATAAGCTCCGCGTCTGACCGCTTCGAGTGCCGCGCGTTTCGAGTCGCTGCCGGTGATCACGACTACTTGCAACGGAGGATCCTTTGACCGCGCGACGTCGATCAGTGCCAGGCCTTCGCCGATGTCGTCGACATGCGGCGGCAGGTGCAGATCGCTCACCACGACTTCGATCTCCTCGTCGTTGATCAGCGTGCAAGCTTGGTCGCGCGACGATGCCTGGAGAACGTGATAGTCAGAAGCCAGAGCCCAGTACAGTCCGCTGCGGACGGCATCGTCGTCATCGACAACGAGAACGGTACCTTTCGGCTCTGATTGCACAGTCATTTCTGGTTTCGTCTTTCCAAACAGTAATCCACCAAATGCACGTAGCTTGGCGATACCTGGGCAGGTACTACTTAGAGGAGCGTAACTGGCAAGCTTTAAGAAGGAATTGCCGCCCTTCTTGGTTACGCCTTTCTTTGTGTGGCCGATGTTAGCACGACGCGAAATGTGGTTCCAGCGCCTTCGACGGACTCCACGTCGATCGTTCCTCCGCTCGCTCGCACGACCTCGCGGCAGGTGTACAAACCGAGGCCGATACCGCTTCTTTTAGTCGTGGCGAAGGGACGGAAGAGCCGATTATCGATAAAAGTACGACTCATTCCGGGGCCGGTATCGCTGATGGAGAAGGTTGGAGCGCCGCTGGTTGTGTAGCCGGCTTCAATTGTGAGCGTGCCGCCGGGTTGGACCATGGCTTCGAGCGCGTTGAGAACGAGGTTTTCGATTACTTCTTCGATACGCGCCGCATCTGCGAACGCGTAGACGCTTTCAGGGAAACGTAACACGATGCTGTGTTTGGTTCGCATCGGTTCGGCTGTCATGGCGCTGACGCGTTTCAGAATGGGAACAAGGTCCGTATTCGTGGGACGTTTGTGTTCGCCGCTCAAGCTCGTCAGTGGCCTGCTCAGACGCGCGACGATCTCTTTTAGTTTGTCGGCCGCACTGGTCAGGCCTTTCAAAGCATCGCTTCGGAACCGTGGGTTGTCGAAATGACGTTCCATGTTACTGACGGTCAGCGACAAACCTTCGATCGCATTCTTCAGATCGTGAGTCAGCATGGCTGATAGCCTGACGAACGATTCAAACTGCCGCGACTCTGCTTCACGCGCGACCTGCGCGCGCAAACGTTCAGTGACAACGTTGATGTTATCGGCGAGACCGCGGGCGTCGTCGCTTGATTCCAACATGATGCGACGATCGAGTTCGCCTTTAGCAATTGCTGACAGATCTTCAGTAACCCTTTCAATACCTTGTGAACGTTGTTGCACGTGACGGTTGAGCACGAAGGCCGCCAACAAGGCCGTGAGCAGTGCGATGGCGAACCCCACGCCGCCCCAGAAACGCGCGCCGGAAAGCAAACCAGAACGATTGCGAGCAACTGCAACCGAAACGTCGAGGCGCGGAATCGGAGCATACGCCGCGAGGTAGCTTGCGCCTGACGATTGAAACGCGCTCTGGCCATTCTCGTTGGCATTCATCGCTGCTGTGATCGCGTCGAAACCCGGGACGGCTTCGTTTGCTGGCCGGAGTTTGAGCCAGCGATCGGAGTGATAGACCACTTTCCCGGAGCGATCGACCACGACGACCATTGAGTGTTCAGTGCTGCCGGTGCTGGCCCGTGCTTCGAGTCCGCGCGATGCCGTTGAGAAGATCGATTCAAGATCGAGCACCCCCACCAGTGCGCCGTCATTTCCGCTACCGCTCTCGTTGAGAACCGGCACGGTGTATTCGAGCGATTTTGCGTTTGAGGGAAGCGTTCCAGGACGGTCAAGCAGGACGTTGCCCTTAGCGTTCCAGATGCGTTCGTCTGGTTGGGGAATATTTCCCGATGGGGAATTACTTTTGTCCCAGTTTTCCCATTGGGTGCTGTGCGTGCCGAACCAGAGTGGCTGGCGGTTGCGGTCGAATAGTGCGAGGCTTTGGAAGTCGCGCCGCAGGTCAAGCACCGACTTAAGGCTCGAGCCTGCGGTTTGACGTTGCGGGTTTTCCGGCTGGGCCACGGCCTGTTGGATATTGCGCATCAGCGCGAGCCGCAGCATCGCGTTCCCCTGGTCCTGAAGAACTTCTTCGACACCTGCAGTGAACGAGTTGAGATCCTCTTGAACTATCGAACTGACCGTTGAGTCAACCGCCCGGAATCCGTTCCACCAATTAATGCCGGCAAGCAAGAGCAGAGGAGCCGCGCAAAGAGCGAAGTAGGTGAGAAACGACTTGCGTCGAAGAACCATTGGATTTTTATCCGCGTAAGAAAACGGATTACACGAATTGTATACTACACGGGTTTCCGACCGAATTCGGCCAGGAGCGGCGCGAGTGTATCGATGATCTCCTCGTGAGACGCGCCGTTCGTAGCGACCAGTCCGTTGCGATTCTGAACGTCAGGCACGTTGTAGTTCAGCGGTTCGCCAAACAGGTCAGTCATTCGTCCACCAGCCTCAGTCAGTATCAACTGCGGCGCGCAAGTGTCCCACTGTTTTGTTCGCGGCGAAAGATGGATATACACGTCGCATTGCTGTTCGACGAGCAATCCGATCTTTATCCCGACCGAGCCACGCTGTACTTCTTCACGAAATCCGAAACGCTGAACGACCTTGTTCATGCGCGAACTCCGGTGCGATCGGCTTGCCGCCAGACGCATTTCCGAGAAGTTGTTTCTGCTCGAAACGTGCACTTGTTCCGGATCGATTTGAGGCCGCTCGATCCATGTTCCAGCACCACGCACCGCCCGGTAAAGCACGCCCGTCGACGGCTGATAGACCACGGCGACTATTGGTTCACCGTGTTCCGCTAGCCCGATTTGCACGGCGAAATCGCCATTGCCTGCGATGAACCCGTTGGTGCCGTCAAGCGGATCAACCATCCAGACGCGCGATTTGCCGAGCCTGCGCGAAGTATCGACTGACTCTTCCGCCAGAATTCCGTCGTTTGGAAATTCACGTTGCAAGCGCGTGACGATCAATTCGTTCGCGATACGATCGGCCTGCGTGACAGGTTCTGAGTCGTCGTCGAAGTTCTTCTGTTCGATATCCAGTGGACCTTTGTAGTGCTCGAGAATCGCAGCGCCGGCAGCACGAGCAAGATCTACTGCGAAGTCGAGTTCGCGCTTGAATTCAGCCATCGATGTTCCTGATTTCCACACGAGCAGCGTCACGGATCGCCTGCAGCGTGAGTTCTATATCGGACTTGGTGGTGCGAAAGTTAGTGATGCACGCGCGCAGCGCGAAGCGTCCATTGACAGTTGCGTTCGAAAGATAAGCGCGGCCACTGGTTTGTACGCGACTCATAATACGCTCGTTCAACTGGTCCAACCTTGGATCTGACTTATTCCAACCCGCCGGAACGCAACGGAAGCAGCAGATGCTCAACTCAACCGGGGCGAGCAGTTCCAAATCCTCAGCGCCGAAAACGAGTTCGCCCATGTAAGCCGCGAGCGAGATGTCGTTGGTCACCGCTTGAGCGATGCGACGCACGCCGTAGTACGAGAGCGTCAACCAAACTTTCAACGCCCGAAAGCGTCGCGACAGTTCAACGCCGTAATCCCAGTAGGCAAACGCCTCATCGTCGCTGTGGCCGTGTACCTTGATGTAATCGGCATCTTCAGTGCTGAATGTTGTCTTAACCGGATTTGGATCGCGGAAGAGTAAACAGCCGGCATCGACGGGAACGTAAAGCCACTTGTGGGGATCGAGTGAAACTGAATCGGCGCGCTCGAGACCCCGAAACAGGTGTTTCTTTCGTCTATCGAGGACACCCGGCGCGCCGTATGCACCGTCTACGTGGAACCACAGAGTGAACTGATTTGCGATGGTAGCGATTGCTTCGAGTGGATCGACTACGCCCGTGTTGACTGTCCCGGCACTCGCAACGACACAGCATGGTCTGAAACCCTGGCTAAGGTCATTTTCGATCTGGACGCGCAGGGATTCCGGACGCATTCGTTGTCGATCGTCGCAGGCGACGACATGCACCTGATCGCGTCCGATGCCGAGAATGTCCGCAGCCTTCGCAATTGACATGTGCGCTTCTTCAGACGCGTACACGATCACCGGCGATCCGTGGTTGGAATTCCAGAGTCCTTTTCGTGCGGCATCTTTGCCGAGCTTCCGACGGCTCGCGACGAGCAGTGCGATCATGTTTGCCATCGACCCACCACTCGTCAGCAAACCCTTCGCGTTAGGATCGTAGTCGATCAAGGACCCCAGCCAACGAACGACGAGCTGTTCGAGTTCCGTTCCCGCTGGACCCGAACGCCAGCAGGTGATGTTTGCGTTCAGCGCACTGGCGATGAGATCCGCGTAAACACCGATTGGTGAAGACGGCGAAGCGACGTAGCCAAAGAATCGGGGATGACCATTGTGCCGGCTGAGGTCGAAGATCGTGCGACACTCGTCGATCAGTTTTTCGAGCGGTACGCCTTCCGTAGGCAGTTCGAGGTCAATGGCGGCAGTCGTCTTGCCGGCGTAGTTCTCAGCGCGCACTGGCCGTTCCGCGATGGTTTTGAAGTAGTCGGCGACGAGCTGTGTAGCTTGGCTGGTAATGTCGTCGAGCGCGCGCTCGTCGATGTCGAGAGACGATTGTGTGCGCAGCGTTTCGCTCATTTGATCGAGGGTGAGATTGCAACCAGCAACGATAGTTGTTCATCGCCCATGTTCGTAACGCCGTGAGACACTCCGGCGGGCGCCACGACGACGGTTCCGGTTTCCGCGGTCTGCTTTTCCTCCCCGACGATGAAACTGCCCCGCCCTGCGAGCACGAAATAGAATTTGTCAGCGCCGGCATGCGCGTGCACCGGTTGCACCTGGCCCGGTTCGAGGCAGTTCAACCCGACCATCACGTGTTCGCCCTGCCACAATGTAGTCTTGTAAAACTTTTTCGGGTTCGAGCCGACGAACTCGCGCCAGTTCAGGAAATTTGAAACCATATTTTTGTACTTGCTGCTTTGTACTTTGTTCTTTGTTTTCCAGTTTCGAAGCGACTACAAAGTACCAAGCACTAAGCACAAAGTACAAAGTACAAAGCACAAGGTTCGTGCTAACATCCGTGTGAAAATATGCCGTCACCCCACGCCACACCGGAAGGTACTGCCCGTTATGCCGATCGTTTTTCGACGCGCGCGGCGAAAGACCATTTTCGCCGGCAACAGGAACTGACGCTTTCGTCAATCGGTATCGGCACCTATCTCGGAAACCCGGACGAGGCGACGGATCTAGCCTACGCAAAAGCGATCACGCGCGCGGTTACGAGTGGCGTCAACGTGATCGACACTGCCGCTAATTACCGTTTTCAGCGAAGTGAACGGTCGATTGCGCGGGCTCTAAAAACGCTGGAAACCGACGGTTTTTCCCGCGAAGAGCTCGTGATCTGCACCAAGGGCGGTTATCTGCCGTTCGACGGCGCTCCGCCGCGAAACGTTCGAGAGTACGTCGACGAAACATTCGTGAAGCCCGGTATCGCGTCGTTCGACGACATTGTCGGCAGTCACTGCATGACGCCGTCGTATTTACAAAACCAGTTGGACCAGTCGTTGCGCAACATGGGCCTCGAGAGCGTGGATGTGTATTACGTTCATAATCCGGAGTCGCAGTTGGGCCATGTTTCCGAGACGGAGTTTTATCATCGACTGCGACTGGCGTTCGAACGTCTCGAAGAAAATCGGAAACAGGGGAAGCTACAGTTTTACGGTGTGGCGACGTGGAACGGTTTTCGTGCGCAAACGAATTCGGGTAACCATCATTCGTTGGCGCGGATGATGGAGATCGCGGGTGAAGTTGGTGGCGAGTCTCACGGACTGCGGTTTATTCAGTTGCCGTTGAACCTGGCGATGCCGGAAGCGTTGACCCTGGGAAACGAGACTCTCGACGGCGAACCGGTAAACGTGCTGGAAGCGGCCCATCGACTCGGCGTGACGGTGATGGCCAGTGGATCGATGTTGCAGGGCCGGGTGGCGAGAGATCTGCCGGATCCCGTTCGACGCGCTTTAGGATCGCCGCCCACCGACGCGCAGGCGGCGATACAGTTTGTGCGATCAACGCCCGGAATCACGACCTCGCTCGTCGGAATGAGCCGCGTCGAACACGTAGACGAAAACCTGCAATTGGTGGGTATCGAACCTTTGACGCACGACCAGTTGCGAGCGCTATTCAACTGACGCAAATGAGCCAGCGACGCTACAAATCGTTTTCGGAGTTCTGGCCGTTCTATGTGGCGGAGCACAGCAAGGTCGGAACACGATGGCTTCACCTGCTCGGCACGACGGCGGGGCTGCTGACGGTCGTCTACTTCATCACGGCGGGACCGTGGTGGTTGTTTCCGCTTGGACTCATTCCCGGTTACGGTTGCGCCTGGTTCGCGCATTTCGTGATCGAGAAAAACAAACCCGCCACGTTCGAATATCCGCTGTGGTCCTTCGTTGCTGACTACAAAATGATCGGTTTAATGCTCACCGGCCGTATGGGCAACGAACTTTTGCCACAAAAGGCACAAGAAGGCACAAAAGGAACAAGAGGGTTTGAGCAGTGAGTACGCGCTTGTCTATGAGTGGGATGAGTGAGCTTTTGTCTGTCTCTCCTTCTTTTTGTGCCTCTTGTGTCTTTTGTGCCTTTTGTGGCTACCTCTTCGCGGTTAGCTATGCGCGGTAACGTTCCCATTCCCGAGATTCCCCACGGCGAGGACGTGTGGTTAATGGTGCTGGTGACTTCGGTGCGTGAGCGTCGCACGCAACAGGGACGCTTGTTCTGCGACGCCACCGCGCGCAACGCCACAGGAAGTCTTTCGCTGAAGATCTGGGGCGAAACACTCGATTCACAAAAAGAGATCAAGGCCGGTCTCTGGGGCATCACCGGCAAGCTCGAAACGTTTCAGGACCGTCCGCAGTTCGTCGTCGCCGAGTATCGACCGATCACGCTCGAACAATATCGCGAACATCAGGGTGCCGATCCACGTCTGCCACGCGCCTACACTCTCGACATCGAAACACTCACACTGCCGAGCTTTCGCGAACGCGTCGGGTCGCAACTCGAGCGACAAATGCGCCTCGGCACAATGAGATTCGAACAACAGCAGCGCTATCTCGAAGACATCGCCGCCGAAGAAGAACGCTGCTACCAACTGGGCTCGCTGAGCGCGACCTCCGGACGTGTACTCTCGATCGCTTTACACGTCGGAGCGATTCCCGGGCTCGAGTTTCCGGGCCTCAGCCCTGATCCGAGCGAGCACGTTTTTGGCATCGACAAAGACGGGTACGAGCAGAGTGAACAGCAGGCGCTACTGGATTTCGTCCAGTTTATGAAAGATTTCGACGCCGATTGCGATGAGCTGGTGGGACACAACATTATCGGCTTCGATCTTCCGTTCATCTTTCAGCGCTGTTTGGTACACGGCATCAATACTCGGCCGTTCGTGAATTTAAGCGATTATGCCGTGCGTGGCGTGTTTGACACGATGCATCGCTGGTGGTTGGGCGCGAGGCGGAACGTCAGCCTTGACGACATCGCCTGGGCGCTCGGGATTGAATCCAGCAAGACGGACGAGGTTGAAGGCAGCAAAGTGTTTGAACTTTATCAAGCAGGCAAGCTGAACCTGATCCGTGAATACAACTTGAATGACGTCCGCCTGACGAGGAAAGTTTACGAGCGGATGGTGGCGAGTTTTAGGAGATAAAGCTACTTGGTGCTTAGTGCTTTGTACTTTGTCCTTTGTGCTCGGCGAAAACCAAAGTCCTAAAGACCTAAGTCAAAGAAAGAACAAAGCACAAAGCACAAAGTACTCCCCGAGTGGTAGAATTCGCGCATGGAGTTTTTCTTTCCGCTGTCGATGCTTGGCGTGGGCCTTGTCATCGGCGCCGTCACCCTCTGGCTCATCAATCGCTCCAAACTGAAATACGAATTCGAACGCGGCCGCGCGGCAGCAACCACCGAACACGCCACACTTGTTGAGCGACTCGCAGGCAAAGACGATCAAGTGCGGCAACTTCGCGAGGCGCTCGAACGCGAAACTGGGCAGACGGGAGAGCTCCGGCACGAAAACTCCCGCACCGCAGCTCATCTATCCGCCCTGCAAGCACGTCTCGAAGAAGAACGACGCGTAAACCAGGAGAAACTCGCGCTGCTGACCAACGCAGAAGAGAAACTCGCCGATGCGTTCAAAGCGCTCTCAGCCGACGCGCTCCGCAACAACAATCAATCGTTTCTCGATCTTGCGAGCCAGAATCTCGAAAAGTTTCAAGAGACAGCCCGGGGAGACCTCGAAAGGCGTCAAAGCGCGATCGACGAGCTGGTCAAACCGCTCAAAGAGTCGCTGGAAAAAGTTGACGACAAGATTATCGAATTGGAGAAGACGCGCGTGGGGGCCTACACGGAACTGCGCGAACAACTGAAGACGCTGGCTACTTCGCAATCACAACTTCAGTCGGAAACAGGGAATCTGGTAAAAGCGCTTCGCATCCCGCACGTGCGGGGGCGCTGGGGCGAGATTCAGTTGCGGCGCGTGGTGGAAATGGCCGGGATGGTCCGTTACTGCGACTTCACGGAACAAACGACTGTCAACGGCGAAGATGGCCGTTTGCGCCCTGACATGATCGTGCGTTTGCCCGGGAACCGCACGATTGTGGTCGATGCGAAGGTTCCGTTCGATGCGTTTTACGAATCGATTGCTACAGGCGACGATGAAGTGCGGTGCAGCAAGTTGAAAGATCACGCGCGCCTAGTCAGGACGCACATTCAGACGCTCAGTCGCAAGTCGTATCAGGAAGCGGTGCAACCGACGCCGGAGTTTGTGTTGTTGTTTCTTCCCGGCGAAACGTTCTACAGCGCGGCACTGGAGAACGATCCGAAGTTAATTGAGGACGGTGTCAGCCAGAACGTCATCATCGCCACGCCGACGACGCTGATTGCGTTGCTAAAAGCGATCTCCTACGGTTGGCGACAGGAGCAGATGGCTGAGAATGCGCACGAAGTTAGTGCGCTTGCGCGCAAACTCTACGATCGACTGCGCACGTTCACGAAGCACTACGACACGATCGGGCGTAATCTCGATCGCGCCCTCGACGCATACAACCAGGGCGTGCGGTCGCTCGAATCGCGCGTGCTCGTTACGGCGCGACGGTTCAAAGAGCGTGGCGCGCTGGCGGGCGAGGAGATCAAAGCCATCGAACCAATCGACAAAACAACGCGGCCGCTCAGCCTCGACGAAGGCGGACTCTTCCCTGATATTTAACTTCCCGTGAGTTCTATTCCGAAAAAATCCGTGTTATCTGTGTTTCTGTGAACACGAATTAAGCAGTGCATAACGTCTGGAACGAAATCTGGCTAAGTCCTCTCCTCGGCAACAATAGAACGCTGCTCATCGAGCGCTGCGGCGATCTTGTGGCCGGCGATCAAAGCGGAACCTTCGTCTATCTCGCGGCCTCGCACCCGCTGCTCGAAGTCGTCACGCAAAAGATTCTAGATCGTAGTAAACGAAACGGTGTGTGGGGCGAGCTGCCCGTGTACCTGTTTCGCGGATTCGCACAACGGCTGATTTCGTCGGCGGTTGACGAGGTGGGACGCGGAATGCCGCCGCGTATTCCGATCGATCGCGACGAGTTGCCGCTGAAACGCAGCCTGGTTTCACAGATCCTGATGCGCCTGCTGGCCCAGGGGAAATTGCAGGCGCTGGCTCCGCTCGCGACTCGCGAGGGATGCGTAAATACGATTACGACGCTGCTCGGAGAGTTGCAGCGCGCTGCTAAATCGCCCGCCGAAGTGGCGGCGATCGTTGCCCAGCGCGCGAACGATTTTGATCTGAAGTTCGAATTCGATAACGAAATAAGTCTTATTTACTCGATCTACACGGATCTGCTGAATAAGCATCAACTCACCGAAGAAGACGCCGATCAAATGCGCGCGCTTTCGGTCCTGCGCGGAGACCTCGACGGACAGCACGTGCAGATCCCCTGGCTCGACAACGTGCGACTGCTGATCATCGACGGGTTCTTCGACTTTACGCCCGTGCAGGGCGAAATCCTGCGTCACCTGATCCCGCGGATTCCACAAACCATCGTCAACCTCAATCACGACGATCGCAATCCGGAGATCTTCGTTCCGTTTCAGGAGACGATTGAACAACTGCAAAGCATCGCGAAGTTTGAACTGAAGCAGGCGAGTGATTATTTGCCGACGCACGGCGTGCTCTCAGGACTGCGCGTAAACCTCTTCAACTCTTTGATCTCCGGCGAACCAGTGGCTGACCGGCTGCGCGAGATTCGTTATCTCGAATGCGGCGACCGCGACATCGAAATCCGCACCATCGCCCGTGAAGTGAAACGGTTGGTCCTGACTGAGCAGTACGATCTCGCGGACATCGCGGTGGTGGTCCGCGAACGCGCTGTTTATGCGAAAACGATAGCGCGCGTGCTGCGAGAAGAATCGGTGCCGTGCAATCTTGAACTTCGCATCGACTCCGGCGACGTCCCCGCTAATCGCGCGGCGCTCAAGTTAATTGGATTGCTAGAGGTTGTGGCGTCGGAAGATCCGGCGGCAATGCGCATCCTGGAGCTCGCTGATTTGATCAAGTCGGAATACTTCCGGCTCGAAGACGCAGAGCTGGAGGTTTTGAATGAACGATTCCACGCGGAGCATCTGGGCTTGCTGCGACCAGATATGCCGCTGCTCACGCGCGAAGCTGTAGAACGTTTCAAGAATCGTCACCGCATCGGAATGTGGGACGCCGACGCGCTCGAGAATGCGTTTGCGTATGTCGGCGGAGAATTGCAGGTGACCGCGTGGCTTGCTCGTGCAAAAAAAATCATTACGAACCTGCCGCACGCCGAAGCGACGAAGGAGTTGCTGAACCTCGACGCCGGTGCCCAGGACCGCGACCGCGACATCGCCGACAACGTCGAGAACGCCGAAACCGCCAAGCTTGACGAAAAAGGACTTGAAAAGAAGCGGCGTCCATCGACGGACATTCATCCCGCAGCTTTAGCCTGGACTTCACTCGTGATTCAGCGATTCGCCGAGTTGATTCAAGCCGTGCCACGAGTAGGGAAGCCGGCGGAGTTCCGCGTGGAGTTGATGCGGTTGTTGGGTCGTCTTGGCTATCGCGAACAAATTGTCGAACCGACGCGAACGTCGAACGACGATCAGGAATTGCCGCAGGTGATGCTCAATCTCAATGCGCTCGAATCGATCCGGCGCGCGCTCATCGCCGCTGTCAAAGCGATTGAAATCACATCCGCCGAGACCTCGTCCGAGACTGTCAAGCTCTCAATATTCCTTCAGGAAGTTCGTCGTTGTCTCAACTCGCAATCACAACTTCTCGGAGCCGCCGATCGCTCCGGCTTGCGCATACTTGAAGCGACCGACGTGCGCGGTCTTCGGTTTCGCGCGGTCTTCATCGCGGGTTTGATCGAGGGAGGCTTTCCGTTGCGTGCGTCGCGGGATTGGATCTACCCCCACGAGGAACGTGAGCGACTCAAAAAGTATGGTTTGACGCTCGAAGACATCTCGCCCGCGACGCTGCTCAAAGAGGAACACTACTTTTACCAGGCCGCCTGTCGCGCTAGTGAGCGTTTGTTTCTCACGCGCCCACTGTTGCTGGAAGACGACTCGGAAACAGTCAGCTCCTACTACGTTGATGAGCTGCGGCGCGCGGTCGCACCGTTCGCCGTCGAGACTGAAGTGATCCGGCGCGACTACGAAGGCGCCAGCTTTGAAGACGTTTCCACTGCCGGCGACATGAGTGTCGCGCTTGTGCGACAGGACGAACGTCATCGCCATCCGATCGTTAAGGAAAAGTTGATTCCGTTGCCGCGAGTCACGCGTTTGCTAACACTTGCGCGCAACGATGGGTACATCAGCGAGTCAGCGTTGAGTCGCATCGAGATTGAACGCGAACGTAGCGGATTAAGGTTTGGTCCATATGATGGCGAGATCACCGATCCGAACCTGCTCGAATTGTTGAAACAGAAGTTTGGCCCTGATTTCGTGCACAGCGCGAGCGGCCTCAGCGTCTACGGCAACTGCCCGTATCGCTTTTTTGCGCAACGCGTGTTGCGGCTCGAACCGCGTGGCGAAGCAGCGCTAGATTTGCAGGCCATCGATGCGGGCAAGTTGTTGCACGACGTGTTGCGCCGCTTCTTTGAAAAGCATCGCCGCGAACCGCTTTACAAACTCGATCGCAAAGCGCTGCGACTTGAGCTCGCCAACATCGCCGATGCGGTTTTCGACGAACACGAACGCGTCGTTCCGCCGTTGAACAAACAAATCTGGAAGATCGATCGCGAAATCCGGAAGATTCTGTTGGACCAGGTGCTGCTGTACGAGTTGGAAGTTCAGGAGGATTCGGCAGCGCGAAACGTTTTGCCGGCTTACTTCGAAGTTGCGTTTGGCGGTACGCGCTCGGCAGCCAAAGATCCCGATTCAACTGACGAACCTCTCGAACTGACTCGCCCGACGTTGATTGGCGACGAGGCGATCAAAATCAGCGGTCAGATCGATCGCGTTGACGTTGCGCGCGATGACACTGTGATTGCCTACGACTACAAGTTGTCTACCGGAGCGAGCAAGTTGGACATCGTATCGGGCCGAAGTCTTCAGCTCCCGATCTATCTCGAAGCGCTCGAAAAACTGATCCTGCCCGATCGTCCGATCGCGGGCGGCGGCTACTACATCATTCGTGGCGCACACGAACGCCGGAACACAGGCCTATATCGAACGACGCACTTGGATTACGTAAATCTCAGCGCGCGGTTGAAGAATTCCGTTCTTTCGGACGAGGAATGGCAAAGCGTGCGCGAAGTAGTGATTGCGAAGATCTGGAAGTTTCTCGACGGGATGCGCGCGGGTCGGTTCATTGTCGATCCATCGCAGGGCGTGAAGACGTGTAGGTTTTGCGATTACGGCGCCGTGTGTCGCTACAGCCGCGACCGCATTGAGCGCAAGAAAAAGAGATCTGTGTAATCCGTGGTTGAACCAGTCAAACGCCAGCTTTTACCGGAGCAAGCCGCCGCCGCCTACGAGATTAAGAAACACATCTCGGTGACAGCGGGGCCGGGCTCTGGGAAAACGACGGTCCTCGTCGAGCGCTATCTGCACATCCTGCGCGAACAAAATCTGTCGATCGATCAGATTGTCGCGATCACGTTTACCAATCGCGCCGCCAACGAAATGCGCGAACGCTTGCGCAAAGAACTCAACGTGATTCTCGAAACTGCGGCCGGCGATGACCGGAGACGCTGGCTCAATTACAAACGCACGCTTGACGGCGCCGTTATCACCACGATTCACGGTTTTTGCGCTCGGCTGCTGCGCGAGTTTCCCCTCGAAGCGCGCGTCGATCCACAGTTCATGTTGCTCGACGAACATCAGGCGACGTTGATGTTGGAATGGATCGTCGAGGAGGTGCTCTCGGAGTTCATCAGTGCGGGTCATGTCGAGATTTCGCGTCTGACGCTCGGCGTCGGGCGCAGCCGGCTGGCGGCGGCGTTGGCCCACGCCTATCGCGATGCACGTGGGCAAGGTCTGTCATTCGAAGGGTTGGCGGTTGCGACTGCGCAAGTTCATGCGAACGTCGAAGATCACGCGCGAGCGATCGAGGATCTGGATCGGGCCATGGCCGAGTTGCTGGCGGCGCGTCGTACGACCCCCGCTGCGCGCGCGAACCAGCAACAACTCATGGCCGACTGGCCCGAGGTGCGTAAACTTTTGCAGTCCGTTCCTTCGCACGAAACCTTGGCGGATTACTGCCGCCGGATAAGCGACTTTCGCGATCGGCTCAGGCCCGCCGCACGCTCTCCGATCGCAGACCAGGTCAAATCCATTGATGCGCTCGTCTGGGAAAAAGAACTCCAGGGTCGCATTCCGCAGGTTTGTCTCGATCTGTTTGCGCAACAGTACGCGCTCGAGATGGTCAACTTGCTGAATAGCATCGATCGCCGGTTCAACGAAGAGAAGCACAAACTATCGGCACTCGATTTCGACGACCTTGAAGCGCGCACGACGGTGCTGTTGCAACGGCCGGAAGTGATTGCGCGCACCGAGGATCGTTACCGGTTTTTCCTCGTTGACGAGTTTCAAGACACGAATGGTGTGCAACAGCGCTTGCTCGAACGCCTCGCACTGCCTGCTGGTCGCAGGCCAGCGAATCTCTTTATTGTGGGCGATCGAAAGCAGTCGATCTACAGCTTTCGCGGCGCTGACGTCGACGTGTTTCGCGAGATGACGTCGGTCCTGGTTGCGGCAGGCGGTGAAACGAAGCCGTTGCGCTTGAATTTTCGCAGTCAGCCGCCGTTGATCTCGTTCTTCAATTATCTCTTCGCGCGATTATTTCAATTACCGGACGACATGCCGCCGGAATTCCGCAAGTCGCTCGACGAGCTTGGTTATGTCGAGCATGAGGAAAGTGAACCGAAACGTGAGCAGCGCGATGAAGGACCGTTAGTCGAGTTTATGGTGACTGTCGAGGAGCAGGCCCAAGAAGATCCGAGAGGCATGTACGTCTCGCGCATCCTCGATGCGAAGCAAGTTGCGCGTCGCATCACCACGTTGAAGGCTGAGAAGTTGGAATTGAAATACAGCGACATTGCTTTGCTGTTTCGAGCAATGACGCACGTGCAGATTTACGAATCGGCCTTTCGTGAGGCGAACATTCCTTACCAGACGGTGCTAGGCCGGGGTTTTTACGAGCGCGAAGAGATCACGGACCTGATCCAACTCCTCCGCTTCCTCGACAACAAGACTGATGAACTCGCGCTCGCAGCCGTGTTGCGTTCGCCATTGTGCGGGATCTCGGACAACGCCTTGCTCGCGCTGCGTACCCCGCCCACGCGAAGGCTATACGCGGCTCTGCAAAATCATCGTGAAGTCCAATACATCACGGATGAAGAGCACGCGCTGTTGGATCGTGCGTGTCGTCTCATTAATCGTCTCGTCGCACGGCGTCATCATTACTCGATTCACGACCTGTTGCGACTTGCGGTCCGGGAGTCGGAGTACATGACTGTTGTCGCCGCGAATTTCGATGGCGCGCAACGTCTCGCGAATATCCAGCGACTCTTCACGCTCGCCGCGCGGTTCGAAAATTCCGGGACGCACTTGATTCGCGACTTCGTGCGTTATGTCGAGGAGTTTGAGGCGATTGGCAGTCGTGAGAGCGAAGGGCAAATCGATCAGGCAGCGGATGCGGTGCGGTTGATGACGATTCATCAGGCGAAAGGGCTCGAGTTTCCGGTCGTCATAATTCCTGATTTACAACGACTCTCCCGAGTTGCGACCGACACCTGGGTGCTGCTCGATCGACACCAGGGCCTGACGCTGAAAGTGCCGGACGGACGAGGGAGCCTGGTTGCAGGTTGCACGTTCAGCAAATTCGAAAAGCGACATGCGTATCGAGAGTGGTTCGAGAGCATGCGCCTGCTGTACGTCGCGGCCACGCGCGCTGAGGATCGCTTGATTCTTTCCGGCGCAACTGGAGAACTCGCGGCGCTCAGTCGCACCAACGACTCGTGGCTGAAGTGGATCTGGCGGGCGCTCGAGCTCGAAGGTAGAACGCAGTCGGGCGTTGTCGAGCTGGCCGATGACCTCAAGCTCCAGCTCACGATCAATCTCGCCGACGAGCCGCTGCCGACGGTGGCAGTCGAACCTGAGGAAGTGTTGGAGCCTGGGCCGCCCGGTGATTCGTTGGGCCAAGTGTTTCCGCTACGGCGTCCGGTGATCGCAATCGTCGGCAGCTCGATTCATCGTTTCAGTGTTACGCAGCTGATCAATTACCAGCGCTGCCCGCGACAGTATTACTTTGAACGGGTGTTGCGTGTGCCGGCTGCAGACGAACTGGCTATCTGGAACAACGCTGAGGCACCGGAGCCGCCGTCGAATATCAACGCCACGTTGAAAGGCGCGGTGATCCATCGTTTCTGCGAGCGCTACAGTCCCGATCATGAGAGTGAAGAGTTGTTGCGTCAGTGCTTTGCCGAGGTGCTACGGCTGCGGCAGGCACAACTCGCGGATCGTGTCGACGAGATCAACGTGGAAGCCGCGATCAAGGATCTGTTGCCGCTTGCGCAGAATTATCTTGCAAGCGATGCGTTCAGGCGTATCGAGTCGGCGCGCAAAGTGTCAGCGATCAGGCCGTCAGGTGAGCCCGGGTTATGGAGCGAGTTGAGTTTTCGTTTGCGGCGTCCGTTGGGAATTCTGAGCGGCATCATCGACAAGCTCTTGATCATGCAAACACCGGAAGGGTGGTTGGAAGCTGAGATCATCGATTTCAAAACGAATCGCATCCGGGTTGACCTGCCGGTGATCGTACAGGAACCGCCTGCTAAGAAGAGACGCTTGAGATCCGCACAGTTTGCTTTCGACTTCGAACCGGATCCAGAACCGCCGCCCATCGACGCCGCGACGAACAACATCATCGAGATCACGGCGCGTGACTACCAGCTGCAAATGCAAGCATACGCACACGCCGTTCGCGAACTTGTGCCTTCACTCGCCAACAGCAACATCCGTGTCACGCTTCACTTTCTCGATCCCAACGTCGAAATTCATCTTTCCGATGAACTCCTCGATCCGGCGCGCTGCGCCCGCTCGATCGACGAGGCAATGATGCGCATCGTCACCTCTGCCGACCCTGCTCATTTCCCAGTCAAGACCGCTCCACACTGCCGCATGTGCAACTTCCTCCGCGTCTGCACCGCAGGTCGAGAATATTTGCGCTGAGGGTCAGCGCAGGGGCCATGCCGTCGGATGGGCGGCGGGGCTCTGCCCCGCCGTGGATTGACAATTGAAGGTCTGCTTCCGGCGGGGCGAAGCCCCGCCGCACATCAGGCGGCTAAGCCGCATCGTGGAATGAAGGTGGTGTCAATGTGCAACTTCCTCTGCGTCTCCACCGCGAGCAAAGAAAATTTGCGCTAACAACGGTCCACGGATAACATCCCCGGCCTATGGTCACAATCAAATCCTTCGACGGCGGCGAGTTCGACGCTTACCTCGCGCTGCCAGCGGGCGGCTATGGTCCAGGCATCGTCGTGCTCCAGGAGATCTTCGGCATCAACTACTACATCCGCAGCGTCGCCGACTGGTACGCAGCGCACGGCTTCGTTGCAATCGCCCCCGATCTGTTCTGGCGAATCGAGCGCGGCGTTCAACTCACCGACAAAAGCGATGACTGGAACAAAGCCATCGATTTCTACCAGCGAATTGACGAAGACAAAGCCGTCGAAGACTCCGCTGCGACGCTCGATTACCTGCGCCGTCACACCGCCTGCAATGGACGGGCCGGCGCTGTCGGATTTTGTATGGGAGGCAATCTCGCGTACCTGTTGTCGGTTCGATTCAACCCCGACTGCGCGGTCGGTTATTACGGCGTCAGCATTGAAAAATCACTGGACGAAGCGAAGAACTTAAACAGTCCCTTGCTGCTGCATATCGCCGGCGACGACAAGTTCTGTCCACCCGAAGCGCAACACCAGATTCACGAGGCTCTCGATTCAAACCCGTTCGTCAGGATCTCCGACTACGCAGGTCGCGAGCATGCATTCGGCCGTACCGGTGGTGAACACTACAACGCTGCTGACGCGGAGCTCGCAAATCTTCGCAGTCTCGAATTCTTTGTCAATCATCTCGCCGGAGCCGGTCTCGCTGTGGCCCATCAAACTCTCTCCGCTCGTTGGGACGATCACGTCAAATACGAATTCGCTACGCGCAACACTGATGATACGCTCGAAACGATGGTTGCCGACGCTTACGTCAACCACGTCCCGGTGATGACGGGCGGGGTCGGTCACGATGAGCTGCGCGAGTTCTACTCGCAACGTTTCATTCCGCAGATGCCACCCGACACGGCGATGACCCCGGTGTCGCGAACGATCGGCGTCGATCGCGTGGTTGACGAAATGGTGTTTGACTTTACGCACACGATCAAAATGGACTGGATGTTGCCGGGCATCGAGCCGACCGGAAAACGTGTGCGTGTCGCGCTAGTCGTGATCGTCCATTTCCGCGACGGCAAACTCGCGCACGAACACATCTACTGGGACCAGGCATCCGTGCTGGCCCAACTCGGCTTGATTGATGCTGCGAAGCTTCCGGTCGCCGGTGTCGAGAGCGCTGAAAAGGTTTTGGACCCAAAACTCCCATCAAACGAATTGATGAATCGGTGAATATTTTCCACTTTCCATTAGGCATTCTTCTCTGCGGTCCTCTGCGTATCTCTGCTTTCTCTGCGTTTAACCGTCATTTCTAGGCAGAGGCCGCAAAGATACACAGGCCGCAGAGAAAACGAATCAAATATGCGACTTTTTGTGCAAAGCTAATGGCAAATGGAAAACGAGATGGAAAATGAAAAATGATTTGAACAAAGAGGTTCGTAACATAGCGCTTTTGCGCCGCGATCTCGGCACGCTTGAATCGTATGCCGTGATCATCGGCATCCTGATCGGCGCTGGGATTTTTCAGGTCACGAGCCGCGCGTGGGCAATCACCGGGCCGAGCGTGATTCTCGGTTACCTGGTACTGACGCCTGCCATCCTTGCAACATCAATTCCCTACGCTGCTTATCTCTCAACTCATCTCGGTCGCGAACCCGGTGGCGAGTATCTGCACCTTTCGCGCACGTTGAAAGGTTATCGACTCGCATACATCGGCTCGTGGCTGAAAATTATTTCCTACATTGGCGCCGGCGCGTATCTCGCGGACGCGATGGCTGGTTATCTGCTCGCGTTAAGCGCTGGACACATTGGCCAACAGTTTCGTCTACCCATCGCGCTCGCCGCACTCGTCGCGTTCTATCTAATTCACGTCATCGGCATTCGTTGGTTCGGACGGATGCAAGTTGCCATGTCAGCGCTGAAGTGCCTGGCGTTGCTCGTGCTGATCGTTCCCGGTCTTTTTGTTATCGACTTCGCAAACTACACGCCATTTTTCACGCACGGCTGGGGCGGTTTCGGAGCTAGTTTGCTGCCGCTGTTTTTTGCTTACGCTGGTTTCGAGTCGATTACGCAAACTGCGGGAGAGGTGAAAGACAGCACACGCCGGTTACCGAAGATCCTATTGAAAGGCATCACGGTTACAGCTCTGATTTACGTGTTCACGTCGATCGTTTCGTTTGGCGTATTGCCGGGCGGGCGCTTGCAAGCGAGCAGCGCGCCGATGGCGGAAGTTGCATCGCTTTATCTCCCGGCAGGCGCAGCGGTGTTCGTCAGCGTAGGCGCCATAGCCGCGATCTTGACCGCGCTCAACGGAACATTACTGGTCCCGTCGCGATTGGCGATCATGTTTGTCGAAGATCGTCTTGCCCCTCGCTGGCTCGGACTCGTCAATTCGACAACGGCAACACCCATCCGCGGTCTAACGTTGACGTTAATTTGCTGTGTGGTGTTGTTGATCAGCGGCCAGCTTTCACTCGCGCTAAACGTTGCGGTATTCGCGCTGATCGTGCTTTATTTCATTCATAGCCTGGTATTCTTACTGCTCCCTCGTCTGAACCCGACCCTTGCGAGCGAGATTGAGATTAACTTGCCGCACCGGATGCAGCAGGTGGCCGCCGTCTTCTCTGTGCTCGCGATGGGGCTGATGATCGTTATTCAGTTGGGCCAGGACGTTAAGGTGCTTGGAACCCAAACGCTGCGCGAACGCATCAGCAATGATTCATTAACGAGCATCGAGTTGCTGGTTGTCTGGGGGCTCGTCGGGCTTGCACTCTATCAACTCGCGCGATCGCAGCGGCGAGATCAACGGGTGGCGGAAGTAGACGCGCATGGAGATTAAAGGCAAACGGGTGTTGGTCAGCGGAGCGGGTCGCGGGCTGGGCCGAGCGCTGGTGGCAGCGCTGGCGGAAAGTGGCGCGCGTGAAGTCGTCGCCGGTACGCGCAAGCCTGAAGCACGCGAGGCGCTGAGTGCGTTGTCGTCTTACGTCACGCCGGTTCAACTCGACGTCACAAATGATGCGGATGTCGCTGCCGTCGCGCAGATGGGCACTATGGACATTCTCATCAATAACGCGGGGTTCGCGGGTTTTGGCAATCCGTTGACGATGAGTTTCGATGACATCGAGGAAGAGCTGGCCGTTAACTATCTTGGCGTGCTGCGTCTGACGCGCGCGATCGCGCCGGGGATGATTGCGCAAGGCGACGGGATGATCGTCAACATCGCAACGGCGTTTGCGAAAGTGAATCTGCCGCTGGTGGGGACGTATTGCGCGACGAAGTCGGCGTTGCTGTCGCTGGGCCAGGCGATGCGCGCGTATCTCGCAGACTCCCACGTGCGCGTTATCACCGTGTTACCGACTACGATCGACACCGACATGAGCAGCGCCGCGGATGTTCCGAAGATGACGAAGGAGTTTGCCGCAGCCGAGATACTGGCAGCTATTCGCGATGAAGCTCACGACCCGCCAATCGGCGATGAAGCGAAGAGTATTCTCGATGAGTTTGCGAGAGATCCGGTTGGTTTGGAACGCATGTTAATGAAATACAGATGATGACGATCAATCGACGACGCGACGATTTTCCAACCCTCGCTTCAGGCATACATCTACTCAGCCACAGCCTGGGGCCGGTGCCGCGTGCCGTCCGCGAGTCGATGATCGCGTACTGCGACGCGTGGGAATATCACACCAGCGAAGACGCATGGGCCACAACGTGGTGGCAACTGTCGCGTCGCGTCGGCGATCGCATCGCGCGCATCGTTGGCGGCGAACCTGGTTCGGTCCAGATTCAACCGAACGCATCAATCGGCCTGGCGACAGTTGCTTCGTGTTTTGATTTTTCGGCGGGCCGCAGGAACAAGGTCGTTACGACCGCGCTCGACTTCCCGTCGATGGAATACATCTGGAACGCTCAACGTCAGACCGGCGCTGAAGTCGAGATCGTTCCGTCCGCTGACGGGATTTCGGTTCCATTGGAACGTATCCTTGACGCGATTGACGACAAGACGTGTCTCGTCGCACTTTCTCACACTTCATACCGCAGCTCGTATCGCATCGACGCCCGCGCGATTGTCGAACGCGCCCACGCGAAGGGCGCGCTCGTGCTGTTGGACGTCTATCAGTCGGCGGGCGTGATGCCGCTGCATACCGCGGATTGGCGAGTTGATTTTTTAATCGGCGGTACCATCAAGTGGCTTTGCGGTGGTCCATCTTGTGGCTATCTTTATGTGCGTCCCGACCTGCAACACGATCTGAGTCCGCGGTTGACTGGCTGGGTGGCCCATGATGCGCCGTTTGATTTCGCGCCCGCGCCAATGCGTTACGCTCGGTCGGTGAGACGCTTCGCGCAGGGCACGCCGAGTATTCCGGCGCTTTACTCTGCGATCCCGGGTCTCGATATAGTTGAATCTGTTGGTGTAGAACAAATCGCGGCCGAGTCGCAGCGCCGGACTCAGGCGATGATCGATTTTGCGTTAAGTCGAGGTTGGACCGTTAACACGCCGCTCGATTTGAACAAGCGTGGCGGTTCAGTGATGATCGGCGTCAACGATGCGCCAGTCGTTGTTGAGCGACTAGCCGAACGACGCGTGTTCGTAGATAGCCGGCCTGGAGCGGGTTTGCGTATCTCGCCACATTTCTTTAACACCGATGAAGAGATTGACGAGGCAATGACTGTGCTTGCGTCTTTGATCGAAAAATGAAAATCAACGAACCCGCGCCAGACTTCTCTTTGCCCGACGGAAAGGGCGGCCAGTGGCGGTTATCGGACCATCGCGGCAGAGTTGTCGTGCTGCTGTTTTATCCGGGCGACGAAACGCCTGTTTGCACGAAGCAGTTGTGTTCAGTGCGCGATCGTTGGGAGGACTACGTGGCGACGGGTGCGGAAGTGGTCGGCATCTCGTCTGATTCAGTGGAATCGCATCGCAAGTTTGCGGAGCATCACAATCTGCCGTTGCGGTTGTTGTCAGACAGGGATCGCGCGGTGGCGACGCTTTATGGTGCGCGCTCGTTTATCCCGGGACGAGTGGCGCGCTCTGTTTTCGTAATCGATGCCCAGGGCGTACTACGCCACAGCGACGTTCGTCCGGTCGGCTTAATCAGACCGAAAGATGATGCGATAATTTCGGCTATCAAGGAGTACACAGATGCCTGAGACAATCAAATGCGCTCATTGCGGCGAGAATCGGCCAGCGCTTGGATACGCTCCGTTCCCTAACGCGCTAGGACAAAGAATCGGCAGCGAGATTTGCCAGCCGTGCTGGAGTGGTTGGCTGCAAAAACAGACACAAATCATCAATCACTACGGTCTGGATCTCACCAATCCCGACGCACAGACGTTTCTCTTCGACAACATCAAAGGATTCCTCTTCGGCGAAGTGCAAGAAACCGCCGAGATCGACACTTCGAAGGAAGGTTCCGTGAAGTGGTGACCATGGTCCACCGCAGGTGATTTGTACTTCACCGTACACACGCTGTGGCTCAAGCCTTGCAATCCCCAACGAAGACCCCCGGGTAACTGTATGTTTTCCGAACTTGGTCTTCGTCTGTCTATTGTAAGGAGGTTTTTTGAGGGATGAGAAACAGAATCACTGGTCTGATCACCGCCGCAGTTCTAGCTACATCATTATCAGCCTGCGAGGGCGGTGTGAATTCGAACAACGCAAACAACGGCAACGCCAACCGGGCGCCGTCGCCGACGCCGACAGCCGTCGTTAACGCCAACACCAACACGAGACCGACCGTGCCGACGCGTGAAGAATACGACCGCGACAAAGAACGGTCTGATCGCGAAGCGCGAGAAGAAGCTCGACGATCCGGTCGCTCGATCGGGACCGGCGCGAACGATTCCTGGCTGTGGGTGAAAACGCGTTTTGACCTGGCGGCCGTGGACGACCTGCGCGATTCGACCATCAATGTGGACGTCGATAACGCTGTCGTCACCCTGACTGGAACGGTCGCAAGTGCGGCCCAAAAAACACGCGCCGAGCAGTCCGCGAAGTCGGTGGAGGGCGTGAAATCCGTGCGGAACCAGTTGAGGGTTGTGTCCGCCAACGCCAACGCGAACGCGCGGAGCGCAAACGCGAATCGTTGATAGTCCGTGGTCCGTGGTCCGTGGGCAGTAGTTCGTAGTCCGCTAGAAACGCACTAAGTACAAAGAGATTCTACGGACTACGGACAACTGACTATTGACTCTGAACGCTTCCCTCCTCCCTCGTTTTACGTTAAGCTCTCGTCACTTTCCTAAACGAAGTTGCTGGTTGCTTCTTAACCAGCGTTCGCAAATCAAACTAATGGGGATTTGGTTACCTATGCCAAAAGTCCATCCGCGCCGTCTTGTCGCGCTATGTACTCTTTCGGTCATTGCACTCTGCACAAACCTTCAATCGAATGCTCAGCACAGTGCAATCGACACTTACGCAATTACAAACGCTCGCATCGTCACCGTATCTGGTCCGATTGTAGAACGCGGCACGGTGGTGATTCGCAACGGTTTGATCACTGCCGCAGGCGCCAACATCACTGCGCCGCCTGACGCGCGCGTAATCGATGGTACCGGACTAACTGTCTATCCGGGACTGATCGATTCCTACACGGATCTTGCGTTGCCGGAAGCCGCTGCCGCTCCGTCGCCGGGTGGGGGCGGTGGAGCTGCGTTCCTGGTGCTTCAAGCACAAGCACGGCCGAGTCCGGGTGGTCCAAACTCGACGCAGCCAGCCGGTCTGCAACCGGAAGTGATGGCTGAAGAAACGATCCGAGCGGGCGGCAATGAGATCGAGTCGTCGAGAAACATCGGCATCACGACGGCGCTGACCGTGCCGCGAAGTGGTATCTGGATGGGCCAGTCGGCGCTGATCAATCTCGCCGGAGAAACGCCGCAGCAGATGATCGTCCGATCACCGGTGGCGATGCACGTCAGTTTTACTCCGCTGCGCGGCGCTTATCCGGGATCGCTGATGGGAGTTTTTGCCCAACTCAGACAGATGATGCTCGACGCGCAACGTTATCGCGACTCGATGCAGATCTACGAACGCAATCCGCGCGGCATCCGCCGGCCGGAAACCGATCGATCGCTCGCGGCGCTGGTGCCGGTGGTCGAGGGACGCATGCCCGTGGTGATGCTGGCGAATAGCGAACGCGAGATCAGTCGTGCGCTCGATCTGGCTGCTGAATTCAAACTGAAATTGCTCATTGCCGGCGGACGCGAGGCAGATCGGGTTGCAGAGCGGTTGGTGAAACAGAATGTGCCAGTGCTGCTCTCGCTCAATCTGCCACGCCGCACGACGGCGGCGATGCCCGAAGCTGATCCCGAACCCCTGCGTATTCTGCGCGAGCGAGTGGCGGCACAGCAAACGGCGGGCAGGCTCGCGAAAGCGGGAGTTCGCTTTGCGTTTCAGTCAGGTTCGTTAACGAACATGACGGACCTAATCCCGAACGCAAACCGCGCGATCGAGAACGGACTCTCGGCACAGGACGCTGTACGCGCCTTCACAAACTGGCCCGCCGAGATCTTCGGCGTCGCCAATCAACTTGGTTCGATCGAGGCCGGAAAGATCGCAAATCTGACTGTGACACGTGGCGATCTCTTTGATCGAAACAGCCGCGTGGCCCACGTCTTCATCGATGGACGCCCGGTCGATTTGCGGCCACCAACAACGTCTCCGACGCCGGAACGGTCAAGTGGTCGAGGGGTCACCGGAACATGGACTTTGAATATTAACCTTGGCCAGGGAGAACGGGCCGCGACGTTGACATTGCAACAGGAAGGCGACCGCGTAACGGGCTCGATTGCGGGCGTTCTCGGCAGCGGCGAGATATCGAATGCCTCGATGGGCCCGTCAGACGAACTTCGATTTAGTGTTCCGCTCAACCTCGAGGGACAGACGAGAGAAGCGACGTTTACGGGAACTCTTTCAGGCAACGAGATTCGTGGCACCGTCGCCGTTGTCGGCCTTGCACCAGGATCCTTTACTGCAACTCGTGCACGTCCAAACTAAGGGCAAACTAAGGAAACACAGATATGAAAAAACTGCTTCTTCTATTCGTGATTGCCTCAGTGGGGTCTGTGGCCCAGGCGCAAAACGTCACGCCGTCGGAAACACTTATCAAAAACGCCACTGTTCTGACCGTCACTCGCGGCACGCTCACGAACACTGACGTGCTGCTTCGGAACGGAAAGATCGCGGCGGTAGGCAAGAACCTGAACGCCTCCGCGAACGCGCGCGTGATCGACGCGACCGGAAAGTTCGTGATGCCGGGTATCATCGATGCTCACTCGCACTCGATGCTCGACACGATCAACGAAGGCTCGCTCGCAGTTACCTCGATGGTGCGAACTAATGACGTGTTGAACCCGACCGACGTCGATCTTTATCGTGGACTTGCGGGCGGCGTCACCACCCTCAATCTCCTTCACGGTTCGGCGAATCCTATCGGCGGTTTAAACTCGGTGGTAAAGATCAAATACGGCCGTCCCGCGAGCGAGTTTTTGTTTCCCGGTGCGATGCCTGGGATCAAGTTCGCCCTTGGCGAAAACGTGAAGCGATCGAGTAGTCCAAACACGCCCGGTGTAACGCGTCGTTATCCAAACGCGCGCATGGGCGTCGAAGAAACCATTCGCGACGCGTTCACGCGCGCGCGCGATTACAAACGGAAGTGGGACGAATATCGCGCTGCCTCGGCGAAGGACAAGAACCTGATCCCGCCGCGACGCGATCTGCAGCTTGAGCCGCTCGTCGAGATTCTTGAAGGCCGGCGCTACGTTCACGCACACTGCTACATCGCGAGCGAGATCCTGATGCTCATCAATCTCGCCGACGAGTTTGGCTTCAAGATCAAAACCTTTCAGCACGTGCTCGAGGGCTACAAGGTCGCGAAAGAGATTGCTGCTCACGGTGCCGGCGCTTCGATCTTTGCTGATTCGTGGGGCTACAAGATCGAGGCTTACGACGCGATTCCCTACAACGCCGCGATCATGACTCGCGCCGGAGTCGTCGTTTCGATGAACTCCGACTCCGACGAACGCGCTCGCCGGTTGAACATCGAAGCGGCCAAGGCGATGCACTGGGGCGACCTGACTGAAGAGCAAGCTCTGAAGCTGGTCACGCTGAATCCGGCGATTCAACTCGGCATTCAAGAGCGTGTTGGATCGATTGAAGTAGGGAAAGACGCCGACGTGGCGATTTGGAACGGACATCCGTTCAGCGTTTATTCACGCGTCGATACGACGTTCGTCGACGGCACGATCTTTTTTGATCGCGCGCAGGATCTGGCGCGCCGCCCCGAGCTCGCGAAGGAACGCACGACGTTGGAGCAGGCGGAGCCGAACAAGCCTCCGGCACGAGGTCAGTCTCCGCAGGCGCCGGGTCGACGCCGTCCGCCAACTCACGAAGGCGGTGAATTCATCGAGGAGGAGCGGCCATGAAGATTCTGATTGCGATTCTCCTAATCTGTGTCCCTGTTCTCGGTCAACAGATCGGGAATCCCACAACTCAGGAAGGTGTGATTCCAGCGCGCGGCGTTTTCGCGATTCGCAATGCACGGATCGTCACCGTTAGCGGTGCTGATATCGAAAACGGCACCGTGGTCATACGCGACGGTAAAATCGAAGCAGTTGGGACGACGGTTAATGTGCCGGCCGGTGCGCAGTCGATTGATGGCCGTGGCCTTTCGGTTTATCCGGGAATGATCGACGCCGGTACCAACATGGGACTCGTCGAAGTTCCACAAGGTGCGAATGGCACGGTCGATACTTCAGAAGTCGGCGAGTTGAATCCGAACGCGAAGGCGATCACCGCCGTCAATCCACACAGCGCGCACATCGCTGTAACACGCGTTGAAGGCATTACAAACACGCTGACCGCTCCCACCGGTGGATTGATTTCGGGTCAGGCCGCGCTGATCAATCTGCTCGGCACTGCGCCGAAGGAGATGGCGGTCGTGCCGCAGTTTGCACTCGTTATCAACTATCCGCGCATCGGCTTTGGCGGAGGTGGGTTCGGCGGGTTTCAGGCGCCGGTGAATCTTAGCGAGACGCTGACCAATAACCAGCGCCAGGTCGAACGGGTTCGTAAGATGTTGCGCGATGCGGAGGCTTACGGCCGCGCGCAGGACGCCTACGAACGAGACAAGAGTTTGCCGCGTCCGGATCGCAATGTCGTACTCGAGCCGCTTGTTCCATACGTTCGCGGTCAACAACCTGTGATCTTCCGCGCGGACCGCGAGGCCGAGATTCGTGGCGCTATCAAATTTGCGGAGGAGATGAAACTGAAAGCAATCATCCTCGGCGGCAACGATGCGTGGAAAGTGGCGACCCTGTTGAAAGAGAAGAACGTGCCCGTGATTTTGACGGGTGTGTTCTCGCTACCGAGCCGTGAAGACGACGCTTACGACGTGCTTTATGAAAACCCTGCAAAGTTGCAGCAGGCCGGCGTCCGATTCGCTATTTCGACGGGCGACGCTGGCGCGGAAGTTCGTAATCTCGCGCAATATGCGGGAATGGCGGCGGCATACGGGTTGTCGAAAGCCGACGCAGTGAAGGCTGTGACGCTCTATCCGGCTCAGATTATGAACGTGGCGGACCGGTTGGGCTCGATCGAGCCCGGAAAGATGGCGAACCTCGTCGTGACCGATGGCGATCTTCTCGAAATTCGTACCCACATCCGATATTTGTTCATAGATGGGCGTCCGGTGGTGTTATCCAGTAGACACACCGAATTGAATGACGCGTTCAAAAACCGGAAGTAGAAGTAGAGATTGCGCCTTTTGGGCCTATTAGGAGGTTCACTTGTTTACACCTTTCCGTCTAATCCGTGTGACTACTGTGCTCGCGCTGGCGCTCGTGGCCGCATCTACCGCTTACTCGCAAACGAAGCTGTTGCGATTTCCCGACATCCGAGGTGACCGTGTTGTCTTCACTTACGGTGGCGATCTTTGGACCGCGCCCTCGTCCGGCGGCATGGCGACCAGGTTGACGTCACACCCGGGCGTCGAGCTGTTTGCCAAATTCTCACCTGACGGAAAGTGGATCGCTTTCACCGGGCAGTACGACGGCGACGAACAGGTTTACGTCGTGCCTACGACTGGCGGTGAGCCGCGTCAACTCACGTTCTATCCGGCTCGCGGTCCATTGCCTCCACGCTGGGGCTGGGAGAACCAGGTGCACGGATGGAGCAAAGACGGAAAACAGATCTACTTCCGCTCGACACGAGATTCATGGTCGGTAGGTATCGCGCGTCTTTACGCGGTTTCTCTGGACGGTGGCGCAGCAGAACCTTTGCCGATGCCGCAAGCAGGTTCCGGCGACTATTCGCCGAACGGCAGCGAGATGGTCTACTCGCCACAGGCGCGCGACTTCCGTTCTGAAAAACGTTACAGCGGTGGCCAGGCCAATCAGCTCTACATTTTCAATCTCAACAATCGCTCTGCAAAGAAAATCACTGATGGACCCCGCGCGACCCGCGATCCAATGTGGATCGGCGATACCATCTTTTACAACTCGGACAAAGACGGCCACTTCAATCTCTACGCCTACACCGTATCTTCAGGACGATCCACGCCAGTCACAACCAATAGGCAGTACGACGTGCGTTGGCCCAGTTCCGACAATGAGAACCAGATCGTTTTCGAGTTGAATGGCGAGTTGCAAGTGTTCGACACGCGCAGCCGGAAGAGTACGCCGATCTCGATCAACGTTCCTGATGAAGGGATCGCGCGACGTCCGAGTCGCATTCCCGTTGCGAATGCGATTCAGACAGTCGGCTTGAGCCCGAAAGCCGAGCGCGTTCTCTTTGCCGCCCGCGGCGACATCTTTACCGCGCCGATCGAGAAAGGACCGACGCGAAATCTCACGCATTCGTCGGGCTCGTTCGACAAGTGGCCGAGCTGGTCGCCTGACGGATCGCAGATCGCGTTTATTTCCGACATGAGTGGCGAAGAGGAGTTGTATTTGATGCCGCAGGATGGTTCGAAGCCTGCGGAGCAGATCACGCGCGGCGGAACAGCGATGCGTTATGGACCAGAGTGGGCGCCTGACGGTAAGCGTTTGGCGTTCAGCGATAAGGACGGCAAGGTTTATGTCATGTCGCTCGCCGATCGCAAAGTTACCGAGATCGCCGACGCCCGTCGCGGCCAGGTGCGTGATTACATCTGGTCGCCGCGAGGCAATTACCTCGCGTTTACGATGCCGAATGAGAACCAGTTTACGTCGATCTATATCTGGAGTGCGTCTGATGGACAGTTACGGCGAGTGACGCCTGAGAATGGCAATTCGAATAACCCGGTGTGGGATCCGCAGGGTAATTATCTCTTTTTCTTTAGCGACCGCGAGTACTTGCCTCAGCTTTCGAGCGTGGAATTTAACTTCGCAACCAATCGCACGACGCAGCTCTACGCGATGGCGTTGCGCAAGGACGTGAAGCATCCGTTCCCGCCCGAGAGCGATGAAGTTACGGTGGCGAAGAGTGCTGATGAAGCTCCGAAACCGGCAACTTCACCAGCACCTGACAAACCAGCCGAGGCCGCTCCGGCCGCGCCCGCGGAACCGAAACCCGATGCCGCCCCGAAACCGCCGGCAAACCTCGTGATCGATTTCGACAGCATTCAGAATCGAGTGGCAAAAGCCCCGATCGCGGCTGACAACTATTTCGGTTTGTCAGCCAAGACGGGTTTCCTTCTCTATGCCGTTGGTGGCGCGGGTTATTACGGACGGCAAGGCGATCGCACCAGCACGTTGAAGCTCTACTCATTGAAGGATCGCAAGGAGACGACGCTGGCGGAAGACATCCGCGGTTACACATTGGCCGATGATGGTTCGAAAGTACTTGTGGGCCAGGGTCCGGGCACAACGACCTGGAACCTGTACGACGCGACTCCGACCGGCGATCGTACCCGGAAGGCAGTTTCGACGTCGGGCCTGTTTGTCGATCGTGTTCCGGCTGAAGAGTGGAATCAAATTTTTAACGAAGTCTGGCGACGTTATCGCGACTGGTTCTACGTGTCGAACATGCACGGCTGGGACTGGGAAGCGATCCGCGAGCAGTACAAACCGTTGTTGAAACACGTCGCGCATCGTTCGGATCTCAACTACGTCATCCACGAAATGATTTCGGAGTTGACGGTCCAACACGCGTACATCGATGGCGGCGATTTTCAGATTCCGCCGCGGCCGAGGTACGGATTGCCGGGTGCTCGTTTCGAGCTGGATCGGCAGGCTGGGCGTTATCGCATCGCGAAGATCTTCACTGGCGAGAACCAGGAAGACATTTATCGTTCGCCGCTGACAGAAGTCGGCGTCAACGCTAGTGTTGGCGATTACGTTCTCGCAATTGACGGTGAAGAGTTGAAGGCGAATGACGATCCGTATCGGCTGCTGCGTAACAAAACGGATCCTGTTCAGCTTACATTGAATAAAACGCCGACAATGCAGGGCGCGCGCACCGTTTCGTATCGGCCGATTACCGACGAGTCAAACCTGATCTATCTCAACTGGATCCAGGGCAATCGCGAGAAGGTGGCGAAAGCTACAAACGGTCGGGTTGGCTACATGCATCTGCCGGACATGGGAACGAATGGCATTCGTGAGTTTATTAAGTGGTACTACCCGCAACTCACTAAGGAAGGCATGATCGTTGACGTTCGCGCGAATGGTGGCGGCAACGTGTCGCGCATGATCATAGAACGCTTGAGACGCAAGGTCTTGGCGCTTGGTTATTCGCGAACGAATGACGACGCGACGACGTATCCCGACGCCGTGTTCTTTGGACCAATGGTTTCGATTCTCGACGAAAACTCCGGATCCGATGGCGACATCTTCCCCGCTATGTTCCGCGAGGCCGGTCTTGGACCATTGATCGGAAAACGTTCGTGGGGTGGTGTCGTTGGTATCACCAACCGCGGAACGCTGATCGATGGTGGCGTTGTGAACGTGCCGGAGTTTGGCTTCGCAAGTAAAAACGGCGAATGGGTGATTGAAGGCTACGGTGTCGATCCTGATATCGAAGTCGATAACGATCCGCAGTCGGTGCTTGCCGGCAAAGATCCGCAACTCGAGCGCGCGATCACTGAAGTGATGTCCAAATTGAAGTCTCCGGTAAAACTTCCCGGCAAACCGGCGCCTCCAGTGAAGACAATCAAGGACGCCACGACGTCACGGGCGGGTCAGTAAAAATCGTACGGCGCGTCGGGTTCTACTAGACCTAAACCCTCGAATGTTTGGTCGACTGAGACTTCCCAGCCGTCGAGTACGCGGGACTTCGCTTGTTGTCCACCGCGGTATACGCACGTTTCCCAGAATGGGACGCGCGCTTTGAGGTGCGCGTGTCGCACCTCGATGGCGACCCTAACAGGGTCAACGAGCCATAACTCGCGCACGCCAAGGGCTAAATAAGTGTCCGCTTTCGTTGTGCGATCGTAGACGGTGGTGCTGCGAGAAAGGAATTCGAAGACGATATCTGCGGATGTGCGTTTTTGCCCCATTCGAGCCCGAAGAGCGTTTGAAACGTACATCATGTCTGGGTCGAGATATGTTGGGCCCTCCTCGTCAAGCCAGATAGCTTCTTTCGGATGATGGACCTCACCGTCGCTGTTGTTTTCCAAGACAAACTTCATTATTGCCCTAAGCATTCGAGCACCTAAATCCCCGTGAGGCGGGTTAGGCGGTGGAACCATAAATAAATATCCCCCAATGAGGTTGTAGTGCGCATGATCCTCTCGTTCCGGCAACGCCCAGAACTCCTCGAGGGTGTAGCGACGCGACAATGGCGAGAAATTGATCTGAGTGGGGGTCTCTTCGCTGGTTTGGGTGGGCGTTTCTAAAGCCTGCATGTTGAAACTCCAGTTGACGTCATAATAACACGGATTGTTCATTCTTTAATAAGCAGCTTCTCTGTTGGGAGCATCGCAGGCATTCCTTTGTGTTGCCAGCAACGCACTGGACCTTGGACACGGCGGGAGCAGGGTTTGCCTTTCTTTGTGCGAGCGCCGCACGTGTAGGCCTGTTCAGCGGGTGTAGTTGACTGAGTGACACCCGGCTGATGAGATGAGGATTGGACCGGGCGTTCGATGATTAGTGGCGGTCGTTCGCGCCGGCAGCCTCGTCCGATCAGTACTCCGACCAGTACAAGTACGACGGTTGCGACCAAGCGTTGCAACCAGTAATCCTTACCGGAACTCCGAAAACAGGTATCGCAGAACTTGCGGCTGGTCCAGGCGCGCCAGCGCAGCCGCACGATCTTGTCGCCGCATTCGCAACAGAAATTTGGCCGGTAACTTGTGAGGAGCGGCAATGACGTGAGGTCCTTTCCAGTTCAACCAAGCCGCATTATAGCCACGTTTTATAAAGCAACCGATCGCTTTTCGCGAGCGTCGGAAAACAGCGCGTTTGAAAAATCGATCCTGGCCGGGCATACTTTCCGGGCCAATTTTCCCATGAAATACCGATTTTTGTTCTTAATACTCTTTGTCCTATTCGCCGGTCTTACGGTGAAAGCGCAGGATGTGGACGATGTTATTCGGACTGAGACGTCGCTGGTGCAGTTGAACATCGGCGTCGTTGATAGGCAGGGCCGTCCTATCACATCGCTCACCCGAAACGATTTTGTCGTTTACGAAGACGGCGTTAAACAGTCGATCCAACATTTCCAGCCCGTCGACGCTCCGTTTAGTCTCGTGCTGATGCTCGACATGTCGGGTTCGACCGTCACCTTTCGTCAGCAACTGAAACTTGCAAGCCAGCGCTTTCTTGACGCTTTGGCGCCGGAAGATCGTGTGGCGGTTATCCAGTTCAACGCGAAAGTGAAGTCGTTGACGAGCTTCACAACCAATCGTCTAAAAACGGCGTATGCGATCGAAATCGCCGAAGGCGCAGGCGAAACGCATTTTTACGAAGCGTTGAAATTCGCGCTGAAAGAGCTCGAAAAGGAAGGACCGCGTCGAAAGGCGATCGTTGTTCTGACAGACGGCCTCGACACGTCTCTTCGCAACGCCGACCGATCTTCACTTTCGAAAGCGCGAACGAATGAAGAAGCGCTGGCGACGATTGATCCATATTCGAGCCCGGACGTTAAGAGTGTACTTGCCTCTGCGGATCGACAAGGCGTCACGATCTTCCCTCTCGCATTACCGTCTGGAGATCCGAAGAGACTGCCTTTGCAAACACCAAACATTGTCGGGATTTACGCCGCGGCACGCGCGCGCTTGCAATCATTGGCCGACCGCACCGGCGGCCGTTTGAACGAAATAGATCGCTTGCAATACATGGCCCAGCTGTATCGTGAGGTCGCGGCGAATCTTCGAACTCTCTACACCGTCCGCTACCAGCCGCAAGGCGAAAGAATTCGCGGCAAGTGGCACGAGATCAAGGTGGAGGTTGGGCAAAACGAACTTACCGTACGCACGAAACCGGGCTATTACGCTCGTTAGGAGGTGACGTTTTACATATTCGGGCGTAACTATTAGTATTACGGACTTCGCACCCGTAGCTCAGCTGGATAGAGTACCTGACTACGAATCAGGGGGTCGCACGTTCGAGTCGTGCCGGGTGCACCACCAATTTTCCTCAATTCAGTCCACAAATTTGTTTCATTGTGATATGCGTGTCCTTCAATGTACCGTAGCTTAGACTCGGAGAAGATTCTTGGCACGATCGAGACGCTCAGCAGAAGGATTGCCGAGCGGTTTCCGGGCTCGGGTCTCGATAGAGTTTGTCAGGAGTTGCTGACTATTGCGGGCGAATCACAGAAGCGCACTGCCTGGATTGCAAAGCCTCAAAGGTCTTTGCGAGTTATTACCGGAGTTCTGGTTACGCTGATTGTTGGCGGCCTCCTTTTTGTGTTGGCGAATGCTTCATGGCCCCGGAATGGCTTTGACCTGGTTGTGCTGGTCCAGGTGTCGGAGGCCGGTCTAAATGTTTTTCTTCTCCTCAGCGCCGCGATTCTGTTTTTGGTCACTGCTGAGACTCGCATCAAACGACGCCGCGCATTAAAAGCGATTCACGAACTAAGGGCGTTAGCCCACGTGATCGACATGCATCAGTTGACAAAAGATCCAGAGCGGTTGCTGAGCCGCAGGGCGGCGACTCCTTCTTCGCCTAAGCAGCACCTAACGCAGTTTGAGTTGGGAAGATACTTGGACTATTGCAGTGAAATGCTATCCCTCATCGGAAAACTCGCCGCATTGTACGTGCAGAAGTTCGATGATCCGGTCGCACTTGCGGCCGTCAATGAGGTGGAAGATTTGACGACGGGTCTATCGCGCAAGATATGGCAGAAGATCATGATTATTAATTCCGATCCGGTAAAGGCGGGTGGGTAAACTCACTAAAATCGAAGATTGCACCGCATCACCAGTTTTTGGGAACGGTAATCGTGCAGTTTTCAAGACTCTGTGTAACTCCAGATCTCTGCGCCTCGGCGGTGTTGAGTTTTCGACCCAGTTCACCGCCGAGACGCAGAGATCGCAAAGTTACGCAGAGAAAAACCCAAACTGCACCAGTACGCTCTTTAACCAAGACGTTGACTTTCCTCTCAAATGAGAGTAGTGTCAGCACGTTCCTTACGACTCTGGCTTCGTAAACACTCGCAAATCCCTGGGCGCGACTACACCTATGAGCGTAGGATTTAAACGGATCTTCTGGGGGCTTCTCTTTGTTGTCTTCGACATACGAATCAGTTCCGTCGATTTAATCCTGCCTGATTTCGTTGGCTACATCTTCATCGTCAGTGGCCTCAGCTTTTTGGTTCCACATCACCAATGGTTTCGAACAGCCAGGGTGCTGGCAATCATTATGATCTTCGTTTCTCTGGCCACTATCGTCGAGGTCGCGGTTGATGCTAAACAAGCGCCCAGGTTGAAAAGAGAATGGATTTCAACCTTGACTGGCGAGCTGAGTTCTTTGCTTCCTCGACAGGTAAAATCTGCTCACCTAAAACGGGTTACATGTTCGGCTAACGAAATAGACGCAAATAGAACTCACAATCCAGCGCGAGATGAAGACCGGATAATGGGAGAGTATTCGGACGGGACGGTAGTTCTGGTGTTGCGTTATGGTTCCCCCGATGAAGCGC